>Ga0209344_10000882_pt1 | contig 44826 bp, 37 predicted proteins | sample Cruoilmetagenom6_FD_187293 | JGI IMG/M metagenome (GOLD analysis project Ga0209344, IMG submission 187293) | Oil polluted marine microbial communities from Coal Oil Point, Santa Barbara, California, USA - Santa Barbara Oil Seep Sample 6 (SPAdes)... | ecosystem: Environmental > Aquatic > Marine... | reverse complement strand
TACTCAATTTGAAACACCGTATGACTGCCATATCTGTATTCCATACCACACCTCCATTCGTGTGGCATATTGTCGCAGCTAAAGCTGACCGGCTAAAGCCGGTGGTTTAAACCTTGTGATTGATAATAAAATCATGGCAATAAAAAACAAGTTAAATCATCAGGATATATACTCCACACTGACGGCCGATCCGGCCCAACATGCAGGAAATTCGTTCTACATCCACGGCGAAGTTGTATCGCCAAAGGAGGATAGAGGTAAACGCCATTTATATCCTCATGGTTTTATATCTATTTTTTCTTAACTCTTAACCGAATGTTATGAGAGTCTAAATTGTGATGTTCCAAGAGGTTGGGCTTGTGTTGGGGGCTTGGTCATACCTCTGAGGATGAGTCTAGCCAAGGGACGTGTATGGACTATTCGTTTGCTTCTGGAGGCCAGTGGCCCAATGACAGCAAAAAGGGTCATTAGCCAAGATTTCTGGCGGAGATAAACGTCAGGATGCCTATGATAATTACGATACGGGGCTACAGATGGTGGTAGCGGATGTAGCTGTACTGCGTCGGCTGGCAAAGGTTGCAATAAAAACAATACAGCAGAGCCTGCGCCAGTACCAATGGAGGTTTTAGTTCATCAGAAGAATTGCATATCGTCATGGAAGCCACCGGCATCTATCACGAACAAGCTGCCATGGCGCTCGCGGATGCTGGTGTGATAGTTTCCATCATCAATCCGGCGCAGGTTAAAGATTTTGGCTATGGGCTGGCCGTGCGCACCTAGACCGATGGAGTGGACAGCGTTGTGCTGGCTCGTTATAGCGCATTACTCAAACCCACAGCTTGGGTGCCGTCTCCTCAGGAGGTACGAGTACTGCAAGCAGTGATTAGCACGCCGTGAAGCCATTTTCAAGATTTACATCGTGAGTGTCAGCTATGATTCTTATGTTTTATTTCCAAAATTGCCACCATGATTTTATATTCTTCGGGGGTTGCTTGACGCCTGACCTGGCACCATCCTTCACGAGATTTTTGTCTATCACGCGCTGCGTATCGTCGCGCAAACTTGTCAGTCCCATCCCATCATAAGCCTGCACCATGATTCGCAGAGCGTCGCGTGTAGCTGGAGCCTGCGGGAACTCAATGAGTACGCCATTAGCACGGTTGACAGCAGCCACATAGGCTCCGCGGCGTAAATAATAACTCGCGATTTGCGTTTCGTGGCGCGCCAACGCATTAGTTAAGTACAGCATGCGTAATCTTGAATCGGCTGCATATTTGCTATTAGGAAAGCGGGTAACCAGATCCTCAAACGCATCAAAAGCCTCACGCGGCGCCTTAGGATTACGCTCGGACAAGTCTGGTTGGAACCCTTCTCCAAACAGACCGAGATCCTCGTCAAAATTGACCAATCCTTTCAAGTAATAAGCATAATCCACGTGCGAGCTTTTTGGATACTGCTTAATAAATCGCTCCACCGCAGAAAGCGCTGATTCGGGTTCACTTTGCTTGTAGTATGCGTATGCAATCTCCATCTGTGCCTGCTGCGCATAACGGCCGTAAGGGTATCTGGATTGCAAGGTCTCGAATAGTTTTATGGCACCAGCATAATTGGCATCATTCATCTGCTCCGTAGCCTGAGCGTAGATCCTCTCGGCGGAATCTGCTTTCTCGGAAGCAGATTTATCGCCCTTCGAAGTAAAAATACTGCACGCAGTCAGCATGAGAAGCAGAATTAAAGTTAAACTATGGCGCATGACAGAATCCAAAAAAATATTTCCCGATTATACCGCAAACCTTTCTGCACCTAGTCCGCTTACATTGAAGACTGTACCCCTTTTGTTCAAAGTTCCCGACGAATGCGCGGGGATGCGCCTTGATCAGGTTTTAGCCAAGTTGCTGCCAGAATATTCACGTAGCCGTCTGCAAGACTGGATCGCGCAGCAGCAAGTTATGCTCGACGGTGCGACAATCACTTCCAAACAAAAGGTGTGGGGTGGCGAAGCGATAAAAGTAATGTTGCAATCGAATCCTGCTGAACAACCTTATCAAGCTGAAGATATCGAGCTAAACGTCTGCTTTGAAGATGACAGCATACTCATCATCAACAAGCAGGCAGGCTTGGTGGTGCATCCCGGCAGCGGAAATTGGAATGGCACTCTGCTCAACGCCTTGCTCCATCATGCACCTCAACTTTCAGAAATACCGCGCGCCGGCATTGTGCATAGGCTGGATAAGGATACCAGCGGACTGCTGGTCGTTGCAAAAACACTTACCGCACAGACGGCGCTGGTGCGCCAATTGCAGGCACGCAGCGTGCAACGCGAATACTATGCACTGGTATATGACGAAGTAGTACGCGCCGGCACGGTAAATGAACCTATCGGCCGTCATCTTACTCTGCGCACCAAGATGGCAGTAGTGGAAAACGGCAAACCTGCAATCACACACTACACCATAGCGGAGCGCTTTCCCGGCTGCACCCTGCTTCGCTGCAAACTGGAAACCGGGCGCACCCATCAGATCCGTGTTCACCTTGCCTTTGTTCGCCATCCGCTGGTTGGAGACTGCGTATATATCAAAGGGGCACAGAAATGTGCGCCACATTTGCGCCACACCTTGGCAGCTTTTCCACGCCAGGCATTGCACGCCACGCAACTCGGACTAGAACATCCGATAACGAGTGAATGGTTGGAATGGCAAGCCCCAATGCCAAGCGACATAACACAGCTGTTAAAAACCATTAGGAGTGCATCGAATGAACCTGCTTGAACATTGCATCGTCCCTGACTGGCCTGCTCCAAAAAATGTCAAGTCACTACAAACCACGCGCAACGGCGGGATAAGTGTTGCGCCATATGACAGTCTTAATCTCGGCAGCAATGTCGGTGATTCGCCTTTAGCCGTGGCGCGCAATCGCATGCTGCTGGCACCAATACTGCCAAGCGAGCCAGTGTGGCTCAAGCAAGTGCATGGTGTAGTAGTAGTTAATGCTGCACAGGCAGAATGTTGGCCCGAGGCCGACGCCTGCATATCTACTCACCCTGGCGCGGTGTGTGTAGCAACGACAGCGGATTGCCTGCCAGTACTACTATGCAATGATAAAGGCAGCGTAATAAGTGCAGTGCATGCTGGGTGGCGAGGATTGTGCGACGGTGTAATTGAACACACCGTACGTGCCATGGACGTGCCTCCAAACACGCTCATGGCTTGGCTTGGACCAGCAATAGGTGCGCAAGCCTTCGAAGTGGGCGATGAAGTGCGTACAGAGTTTGTTGCCAAGGATCCGCACGCCACTGCTGCCTTCGTGCCTGACACATCTGGTAAATGGTTCGCCAATATCTATCAACTTGCAGGTCTGCGTCTGAATGCATTGGGTGTTACGCGAGTATATGGCGGTGGCCTGTGTACCTATACAGACAGAGCAAATTTCTTCTCTTATCGGCGAGATAGTATGACGGGGAGGATGGGAACATTTATCTGGCTGGATAAATGATTTCCATATTTTTAGCCCTATGAAAGCAGGGCAAGCAGATATTTAACGTGGTGGATGTTCATAAATTTTCCACGCTTTTTACAAGACTTCAGTCATCAAATATCATCCAAAGAATTAAATGGACTTGCCAGCTAATCGCTTGACAATAAATAAGTCAATTGGGCGATACTAATTCACAACAACTTTTTGGCTTAACTCGTAATCCCCTGCCTCATTTATTAAACTCGCAAACAATTCTTTGACATCCAAGATCAATACAATCTCCCCCTCGCTGGACATTGTTACGCCTGCCACACCCTTGGGCCGGAAAGTATCCAAGGACTTGATCACCACATCATCGTGCCCGGCAAAGCCATCTGCCGAGAGTATGAAACTGTTTTTTTCGATCTGCATCAGCACACCCACTTCAGATTTATCAGTCTGCTCCCAGCCAATCAAGCTGGCCAATGAAATCACCGGCAGAACCTCACCGCGCACCACCATGGTGGCATTACCGGCTATCTGTTGCAGGTCACTCGGTGGAATCGTCAAAATCTCCCGCACCAATGATAGTGGCACGGCAAATGATTGATTGCAGAGACGTAGCAGCAGTACTGGCAGGATAGCTAAAGTGAGTGGCAATGAAATACTGAACTCACTACCCTTACCCGGAACGGATGTGATACTGATGGTCCCACTCAGCTTTTCAATGTTGGTTTTCACCACATCCATGCCGACCCCGCGACCTGAGACACTGGAAATCTCTTCTTTAGTTGAAAACCCTGGAAGCAAAATTAAGCCCAAGCTCTCTTCATCATCCAGACCACTCGCAGATTCCGCGCTGATCAAACCCTTGACGATGGCCTTGTTACGGATCTCCTCGGGACGCATGCCTTTGCCATCATCGGATATTCTTAGGATGATGTGATCCCCCTCCTGCACAGCACTTAAATGCACTAAACTTTTCTCTGTCTTACCCGCCGCCGCACGCTGTTCAGAATTCTCCACTCCATGATCCACCGCATTGCGAATCAAATGCACCAACGGATCGTTAAGATCCTCAATCATGGTTTTATCGATCTCGGTGTCTTCACCGGACAACACCAACTCAACATCCTTACCAAGTTGGCGCGCCAAATCTCGGGTCAATCGAGGATATTTATTAAAAAGGCGACCGATAGGTTGCATACGCGTCTTCATAACAGCATTTTGCAAATTCACCACCAGCATATCGAGCTGGCTGACCGACTCGTCTAATGCAAGCAATGTGGTCGAGTCAAATCGTCCTTGCAGAATATCGGTGCGTAAATGAGTTAAGCGATTTTTGGTCAATCCAATTTCGCCGGAAAGATTAAGCACTTGATCCAAACGATCAGTATCGACACGAATAGTATTATCCTTGCCCGCTTCATTTTCGCGGCGCCCGGCAGCTGGCACTTTATTGCTTGGGATATCGCCAGCACGTCGGCCAAACGACTGAGGTTCTGGTTCTGGCTGCGACGTTTCCACGCCACATGCAGGCGGCAATGGAGACTGTATGGCGTCTGGCGAAGCAGCAGATGAAACTGCTATCACATCGGATCCGGCCTGAACTTGAACAGATGAAGGATTCATCAAGGCCTGATACAAAACATCCCAGTCCAGGCTAGCCGCTGATGAAGGTAGAGAATTATCAGCCGGAATTTCAAGCGTAGCCAGCTGCGGTGCAACAGCCGAAACTACGACAACTTCACCATTCAGGGCTGCGTGCAATGTGGCAATCAGGCGCGGAGGGGCAGCGTCTGGCTGCCTGTATTGTGCTAATGATTCAAACATCTGCCTGACCTCTCCCGTCGCTGCAAAAATTGCGTCCATAAGCACAGCATCCAGAACCAATTCACCAGTACGTAGTTTGTCAAATAAATTTTCTGTGAGATGACATAACTGGACCAGTTCCGTTGCATTGAGAAATCCAGCACCACCCTTGATGGTATGGAAGCCACGGAAGATGATATTGAGCAGATCGCGATCATGCGGCTGCTTTTCCAATTTAATCAACTTACTGTCAACATCAGACAACAGCTCAGATGCTTCCGTCAAGAAATCCTGCATTAACTCTTCCATACCCGTAAAATCATTCATTTTAGAAGCCCATGCTCTCAAGCAAGTCGTCAACTTGATTCTGATCGGATACCACATCGGTGCGCCCTGACGCATTTACCACCGGACCATTTAGTAGCTTGGCATGCAGATCCGGGTTAGTGGTAGATGGGACGCTCTCAACCAGCAACTCCACCAGCTGTGTTTCCAATTGTTGCGTCATATCCACAATTTTTTTGATAACCTGCCCAGTCAAGTCCTGAAAGTCTTGTGCCATCATGATTTCTGTCAGGTAAGAATTAGTAACCTTTGCCTGCTTGGGCACCTCAAGCAAAAACGCATGGGTTTGCGTGACCAAGCTTTTGAATTGCTCAATATCGAGCTGTTTATCAAAAAGCATCTGCCATTCCTGCGCCAGCCGTTGGGAATCGACTTCAATCTTTTCCACGATGGGTTGTGCTGCTTCAGTGGCATTCAGCACCCGTTCAGCAGCATTTTTAGTCATGGTAACGACATAACTAAGGCGGTCACGAGTACCCGGAATAAAAGATGCGACTTTTTCAAGATCCTTGCCATAACCAAGTTCATGGAGAGTGTCATGAAACTTGCGCGTCATTTGCCCAAGCTTGTTTATTACGTTGTCCGATGGGTTACTCTCATTGCCACTTTGAGGCCTTCCCTTATTACCCGTAGGCGTTATAGTATTACCAGTATCATCCTCACTAACATTGCTTGCCGAGACAATACTGTCAAACAACGCTTCCAAATCCTCATCATCATTTTCTGCAACTGCTTTCTTAGTCATGGCGTCACTCACTTTTGCATGGTAAGGAAAATTTTCTTCAGTTTTTCATCTAGCGTGACGGCAGTAAATGGCTTGACAACATAACCACTGGCACCTGCCTGTGCCGCCGCAATAATGTTTTCGCGCTTAGCCTCAGCGGTCACCATTAATACCGGCAAATGTTTCAGCGTTGGATCAGCGCGGATGGCTACGAGCAGCTCAATGCCGGTCATATTAGGCATATTCCAATCCGACACTACAAAATCAAAACTCTCACTGTGTAGTTTTTTTAACGCGCCGACACCATCTTCTGCCTCTTGCACATTGACGAAACCAAGTTCCTTGAGCAAGTTGCGCACAATACGCCGCATTGTGGAAAAATCGTCCACCACCAAAAATTTCATGTTTGCATCTACCACTATATACCTCCAGTTGCTTTAAGTTTTAAGGAAAACGGTGGACAGGTAAGAATGTAAAACCATTCACTGTGTTACATCATTCTATCTTTTGCTCTTATTCCTTAACCCGTTAACTAAGTTCAGATACATCAAACCAACAAAGGTCGCAATGTATTGCTCAGCATCGCCGCATCAAATTTTGGTACGTAATAATCCACTCCAACCCGCTTCCCCATATCGCGGTTGGCATCAGACGACAACGACGAATGCATAACGACCGGGATTCCATCGAAACGCTTGTCTGCCTTGATATGCTGAGTCAACACGTAACCATCCATCACCGGCATTTCTGCATCGACGAGTACCACTTGAATCTGATCATGCAGACTCATACCATTACCCTGCGCAGTATCGGCCAGCCCCTTCAAGCGCTCCCAACCTTCCCGCCCGTTGTTAGCCTGCAAATTTTTGACACCCATCTTATCCAGCACTTCGGTTATTTTTTTACGCGCTACAGCCGAGTCATCCACGAAAAAAATACATAATTCATGGCCATTTTCGATCTTATCCACGCTGCCCACCACATCCTCACCAAATGCGCTGGCAAGAACCTGCTCAACATCCAGTATCGAAACGAGCTTGCCATCCGGCAGCTCAGTGATCGCAGTGATCATGTCTTTGTTGCCTGAAAACAGATCGCCAGCAGGGCGTACCTTATCCCAGTCAACTCGAATAATACGATCTACGTCATGCACTAGAAAACCAAGAATATGTCGGCTATATTCAGCCACCATCATAGTGCTTTGCACGCTAGACGTTTCTCCGTCAAGTCCTATGAATTTAGCCAACGTCAATACAGGAAGAATATGCCCACGTAGTGACACAATACCTTCCACACCAACCGGCATGTTGGGTGTCTTGGTAATCGCTATCGCTCGGCACACCTCCTTGACCTTAAATACATTGATGCCAAAGGTTTCTGGTGTACCCAGCGAGAACAACAGTATCTCCATCTTATTAGAACCAGCCAGGCCGGCTCTGGCATCTACGGTATCGAACAAGCCACCAGCGCGTTTCGACGAAGACGTGTTGTCTGCTAATTGTGATTGATATTCGGCAATCGACATAATCAGTCCTTTCCGTTTCTGGTCAGCAGGCGCGCAAGCGTATGCGAAAGCTTCTGCGGTTCAAATTTGGGTATGTATTCATCCACCCCGACTACCTTGCCGAGCTGCTGATTGGACTCGCTGGAAAGCGAAGAATGCATCAACACTGGAATGTTGGCAAAGCGCTTGTCTGCCTTGATGAAGCGCGTAAGCATGTAACCGTCCATTTCCGGCATTTCTACATCGGTGAGGATGACCTGCACCATATCACTCACGGGTATCCCCTCCGACTCGGCGTAATTAGCAATCTTTTGTAATTCTTCCCACGCCTTACGGCCATTAATAGCAGAAAGATGATTCACCTGCATTGCATCTAACGCGCTGACAATTTGCTTACGAGCCACTGCGGAATCATCGGCAAAAAATACCGTGCGACCAGGCACTCCTAAGGGCTTCACAGCCTTCAATGCAAGGTCATCATTAATATATCCGGTTTCAGCCAACACTTTTTCCACATCCATCATCATCACTAACCGCCCATCAGCCAGCTCAGTGACTGCCGTCACCAAGCCACCCATTTGGCCATTAAGCATTTCTGGAGGCACCCTCATAGAAGCCCAATCGAGACGCAGAATGGTATCCACTGCCTCGACCAAGAAGCCCTGAGTGTGTCCATTGTATTCAGTGACTATCATAATTCCTGGCTTATTGTCAGTCTGCACCCCGGCGTATTTCGCCAGATCGATCACGGGTACCAGCACTCCACGCAGACTTACCATGCCTTCCACGGAACCAGGCATTTCTGGCGCATGAGTAATGTCCGGTACACGCATTACCTCACGTACTTTAAAAACATTGATACCAAAGATTTCGCAGCGGCCAGTGCGATTCTCCAAGCCAAGTGTGAACATCAGAATTTCCAACTTGTTGGCGCCTGCCAGCTTGGTACGCTCATCTATATTTCTAAACAATTCAGACATGACTAACCTCGTTACTGTAAACCCCTTGCTTCCTGACACTTCACCACTTCGATTTTGCTCTCACCGCCAACGGAAGAGATGAACAAACTGGACAATGTAGCGCGGGATCCTGCGGCATTATTTGTTTTAGTAATTACACTTTAAAGTGGGCCACAGCGGCTTCCATTTCTCCAGCCAATTTCTCCAAGCGTACTATGTCCTGCCCGACATGCTCGATCGCCGCGTAGTTCTCCTCAGCCATTTGCGCAATACTTTCGACGTGACGAGCAATTTCATTGCTACCCTTGCTTTGCTCATCCACCGATGCGGCAATATTACTCACGCCACCACTAACATTCGTTACCGAAATTCCCGCCTCAATCAACATGCTAGATACGGTGCCAATCTGTTGCTGAGTAGATTTCAATGACTGCAAGCCATGCTCAATGACTTTTTCCACATTGCTGGACTGCACATCCAGCGTGCTGGTCACCTTATCGATTTCACGGGCCGATTGCGCAGATTTTTCAGCCAATTTGCGAACTTCGTCAGCCACCACCGCGAAACCTCGCCCTTGTTCACCCGCGCGCGCCGCTTCAATCGCAGCATTCAGCGCCAACAAATTGGTTTGATCGGCGATATCCTTAACCTGTTGAGTCATACTGGCGATTGTGCGAGCGCTTTGCACGAAATCACCCACCGATGCCGCAATCTGATGCACTGCTTTTTCAATGCTGGCGATTTCGAGAATCATCACTTCTGCGCTTTGATTACCTTGCTTGGTTTGCTGCAGGCTTTGCTCAGAAAGCTTATGCACATCTGCAGCGGTCGCCGCCACTTCCGAAATGCTTACCGTCATCTGTTCCACCGCTGCAGCTGTGGAAGCTGCTGCTTCATTCTGCGACTGCGAGCTTCGTGTAATTTGCTGAGAGGCTGTAGAAAGCTGAGTAGCACTCTGGCGAACCTGCTTGGAACTTTCAATAACATTATTAATAATTCCTTGCATACTCCCAATTAGCAGATTGAAAGAATGACCCGTCGCAGCAATTTCATTCTCGCCATCCACCACGATGCGGTGCGTGAGATTATTGTCGCTCTGAATAAGGACAATGGTTTTTTGCAAGGAATGTAATTCGCCAACAATACTTCTGACGATAAACATTCCAGCCGCCACGGTCACCAGGATGGCCAGTAAGCCGAATATTGCACTAGCGATGAAAGACGTGCGGGCACTCGCTGCAGAGTCAGCAGAAAGTTCTCGTATACGCTCAGCAAGAAGATTCTCAACATCTTTCATGTCATTAATCATGGATGTAATACTGCTAAACCACTTCATTGGCTCAATATCAAAACCACCCACAGCCACTTTTGCTATCACTGTATTGCGCATGGCGTTCACTGTATCTACAGATGAACTAGACATCTTACTTTTGTACAATGCGCGAACCTCATCTGTCGCGTAATTAACAAAAGTCTCCAGATGCGTCTTCTGCGCGGAGATTTGACCAATTAAAGTCTGATACTGTGCTGGTTCAATTGTGTTAGCTGTAAATACCGGCACCATTAACGCGCGCTCTTGTCCGGAACGTTCCTTAGCGTAAAGAAAAGCAAGATAAGCCGTCATTTGTTTGGCAACTTGCAAATCACTGGCCTGCTCGGTGATCACCGGCATTATTTCAAGCATAGCGGCGATGGTCTTGGTGTAATAACCGGCAGCTTCTTCCGCAGAGATTCTGAACTGCGAGGCTGCGTCGCGGTTACCTTCAAGACCATCCAGCTTGCCTATTGCGGCATCCATCTTAGTTCGGAGGGACGTGGGTATATTGTCCGTATTCATTTGTGAATAACTGCTCTTGAGTAACACTAATTTTTGATCTGTATCGGTGCGATATCCCGGCAGCTTATTGGCAAATTTTTCGCCCTTGGACTTTACAAAACCAGCAGTGGCACCGCGTTCGATTTGCAGATTATGCGTAGCGTCACCTATAGCAACAGCAACGTTCATCAATGCTTCGGTTTGCGTCAGACTTCTCCACTGTCCATAGCTTTGTAGAGCATTAATGGCCGAGAAAACTATCAGCCCGGTAAGTGGCAGAGTAAGCAACAGTATCAATTTTTTTGATATAGAAATATTTTTCATGATTTGCCACATGCCTTATATAAAAAGTAACTATTTATTACACAGCAACAATTAATTCGAATTATTTTCTTAACCTCAACCTGAATCAATTAATTGTCTTTGCTGTGAAATGGTTAAAATTATTAGCTTTAAAAGATATTGCCCTCACTTTTTATTTTCTTCATCTCACCTATTTTTAGATTGATCCATGAAATATCATGTAGCACTATGCCGCGAAAAAAATATTATTCTTACAGCCACTTATAACGGCGGCACGACTGATAACTTTAGGTTGCACTTCAGACAATGGTTTGATGTAATTCGTAGTGAGTCGCCCTTCAATAAGCGCAAAATAAACAACAAGAAACAGGCAGCAAAAATCCGTTCGCCCAGAATCGAGCAGCCCTGCATACGCGAGGCAAAAATTTGAGCAAGCAACAGAATGTAGCGAGGCTTTTAGCTATCATTATTGGAATGCCAAGCCAGCAAAACCGAGATCACACTTGTGCTCTGCACCCGATTTCTGAGCATGGCTTTGGAGAACTTCAGCGACATTGGTGAGCCACAAATGGCATTCCACTTTAGGGAACGTGTGCAACGACGACGTACAGCACTGACTGGCATTTCTTGACAAAATGATGGAGAAAGTAATGGCAATGCGAAAATGAGAATTAACAGTTCTACATCCCAATACGGCAAGCATTTACAGTGCCGTCCTCAATCAGACTGTTGAATCGCCAGCCTCAGCGTCTATTTGTTCAAATACCCGACATGCCAGGCTTGTCTCTTCAGTAAGTCGGATTTGTTCGATTGCCAAAGACCAAAGAAACTGATGAACTTGATTTACTGTCGAGCGCTCCAACTTACTGCCAAGATATACACGCTACGCGCCATTTAGCGGCAGTGTGATACCTTGCTGAGCAAGTCGAGGACAGCACATGCAGAAAGCCTAATGCAGATGAATTTACAGCTGAGCAACGAGAATGCCGAAGGAGTCTGACACGCATTAAATCGTGTCAGACAAAATGCAAATTAAGGGCTGGTGCCACCGCAAGTAGAAGTAAGCCTTGATGGTCGGCGACAGGACTAGGGGATTGCTTACTTTGCGAAAGGTAAATCCGCTCATTTTTCAACAGCCTCGGAACAAACAGATTTACTTCCAATGCGGGCAGTTGGAACTTCCTACTCTATCTCACATAGTGCTTTACTAATTCAGACAAAATCAAATTCACATTTCACCGCAATCTTGCTGCGTGAATAATTACAAGGATTTGACCCACTGCGAAGAAAAGGGAAGAGTCGAGATCAGAACCAAACACACCTTTGCGGTCGTGAAAGTTCTGAGGATTAACCAAAGTGCACTACGTGACTTGACCAAGAATTCAAGCTGAGAATTCACGGGCTGAAGCTAGCAGTTATCTTGCCTAGTGGGATAATGATAATGGCGCAGGCATGCCTGTAGTAAACACTAAGCCACTAGCCAGTGTTGACTTTTAAAATGCTGTTGTATAAACATAAAGGCCAGCTTAAAGCTGGCCTTTATGTTTATACAACAGTGTTTTAATTATCTTTTAATCCACTGCTTGAAACCTGACTTAGGCGTAAAATGCTTTTGACCTAAAGTATCGCCAGTTCCCATTGAATCGCCTGTATTTGCAGCATCTCTTCCAGCACCATACATTGCAACGTCAGTAGGTTCATTATTATTTACCACTGCGCCTGCCAGTCTGAAGTAAGGCATACGCTGGCCACTATCATTTTTATAACCAGGATCGATATCAAATGCTTGACTCTGTTGATTATTAATCTTTTCACCGGGCGCATTCAGCTCTCCAGGCTGATCACGTTCGCCACTCTGACCAAGATACTGTTCGCAGCAATTCCACGGTGTGTTCAGACCTTGCCCTGTAAAGGGGGTAGCCGACTTTGCTTTCATTGCTTGAGTAACTGCTGGTTGCGCCTGCGCTAACGAAGCGCCAAATACAAAACAGGAAGCAATTGCGAGGCTAATAATATTTTTTTTCATGAGAAGCTCCTCCTTAATATAAATCTTGCGAGATAAGTTGAATAGAGTCAAGGCAAGCCAAGCTTCTACCCCACAGACTTTTCGGAGCCTACCCAGTACTCCAAATCTGGCAGACTCTGAGTGTCATACTACGGGTCAACTTCGGAATATGTCAAGAACTTTATTATATATATTGTATATACACTTTTATCACACACAACAATTATATATATTGTATATATGTTTATATTACATACGACTCGAACACCACCTAGTTAAGCCCTTTTAGCAAAGTTTAGACTATTATAAAATCTACGCCAATTATGACGTAAGCTGTTGTTCTAAATAAATTTAATATCCTTAACTTAATACCGTTCACACACGACTCATTATTTCATTTCAGCTTTTAGACATCCCCCGAATGAGGACACAACAGGGGGTAAAATGTATCGAAATTTATACTCCTTGATGCTGACTGCTCTGCTACTCCCACAATCTTGTGGCTGCCGCTTAAAAAATCAGCACAGGACTAATACCTGGATGGAATGTGTGAAACGAAGCTGAGTACGGTAGAATTCGTCATCGGTAGTTTCTGTCTATGTTTCATAGTCGTCCTCGCTACCCGTTTATAAGCAACCCAAGTCCCTCAAGTTGAATCACAAATAATTTACATAGGCTGGTGACAAACTCGCGTTTAACCCGATTACAGTTGAAGGTATGCGATATGGCTCTTTAAGGTATTGGTAAGGAAATAATTATGACCGCTTTTCAAGTTGTTAGGCAGCGCCTTCCGCAGAACCCTCATGTTTGGCTGGTTACAGGCGCGGCCGGGTTTATTGGGAGCAACTTGGTGGAGACACTCCTCAGGCTCGACCAGCAAGTTAAAGGTCTGGATAATTTTGCTACGGGTTATAGAGAGAACCTTGAAGAGGTGCAAGCTTGCGTTACGCCGCAACAATGGGCTCGGTTTCGTCTCATCGAAGGGGATATTCGCGATCTAAGCGCTTGTCGAGAAGCGGTGTCAGGTGTGGATTATGTACTACATCAGGCGGCGCTTGGTTCGGTGCCACGCTCGCTTGAGAACCCGATTCTTACTAACGAAAATAATATCTCAGGTTTTCTCAACATGCTGGTAGCGGCGCGCGATGCAGCGGTAAAACGCTTTGTATATGCGGCTTCCAGTTCAACTTATGGTGACCATCCAGGGTTGCCCAAGGTTGAGAATATAATTGGCAAGCCTTTGTCGCCTTATGCAGTAACAAAGTATGTGAACGAGCTTTATGCAGATGTATTTAGTCGATGTTACGGATTCCACACAATTGGTTTGCGTTATTTCAACATCTTTGGACGTCGCCAGGATCCTAATGGGGCCTATGCAGCAGTAATCCCGAAGTGGGTAGCCAGTATGATCAACAATGAGCCTGTTTTTATCAATGGTGACGGAGAAACCAGTCGCGACTTTTGCTACATTGATAACGCTGTACAAGCTAATATTCTTGCCGCGACTGTCGAAGAGATCGCTTCCACTAATCAAGTTTACAATATCGCTGTTGGGGATAGAACTACGCTCAACAACCTCTTTGATCAAAGCCGAACATTACTCCTGCCGCACTTCCAACACTTAAAAGAATTTAAGCCAGTTTACCGTGATTTTCGTGCAGGTGATGTGCGCCACTCTCAAGCAGATATTTCAAAAGCCCAGTCTTGTCTGGGTTATGCGCCTAGTCACTCCATTGCCCAAGGTCTGGAAGAGTCGATGGCATGGTATGTTAAAAACCTGGCAAATGTACGGAAAGATATTTAAAGTCAGGCCATTTGCATGTACTGGTGTCACTAAGTGGCAATAGCTTTTTCCGCTTGTAATGGCAGGCATCGACTGGAAGAAAATATAATACTGAAGGTACTTCCCTTGCCTTCCTCACTGGAAATTTCCAAGCGCGCCTGATGCCGGCTGACTATGTGCTTGACAATTGCCAGACCCAAACCTGTACCTCCGGTTTCTCGTGAGCGACTGCGGTCCACCCGATAAAAACGCTCTGTCAGGCGTGGGATGTGTTGCAGCGAGACGCCAATGCCGCTGTCCTGCACACTAAAAACCAGCCGATCGCCCTGCTCGTGCCAGCTCACCAAAATCTCGCCTCCCTGTGGGGTGTAACGGATTGCATTAGATATCAAATTACCAAAAGCGCTGCGCAACTCATCGGCGTTGCCCAGCAGGGCGCAACTGCTCGCCAGCTCTAGCCGCAACGTATGTTTCCCCGCACTTAAAGATTGCCCTTCTTGATGCAGTGTGCGTAAAAGTCTGGCTACATCCACGGCTTCTTCCTGCAAGGCATTGAGTGTATCCTCCAGCTTGGACAGGGTTAGTAAACCGTCTACCAGTTGCTCCATGCGAGACATTTGCTCTCCCATCAAGCTTAGCGCACGGCGTGCCATATTATTTTCAAGGTTGGGCATGTCATGCAAGGTCTCCACAAAACCATTGACTACGGTAAGCGGTGTGCGCAACTCATGCGATACATTGGCGACAAAATCACGTCGCATGGTTTCAATGCGCTCCAAATGGGTAATGTCGCGGCTAATTAATAACCGCTTGTTGTCACCATAGGGGATCAGTTTAATAGACAGCGTCAGTCCATCCTGCCGCGCACCGTAAAGAACCAACGGTTCGTTGAAATCGTGCACGGCGAGGTATTTAGCAAATTCTGGTTGGCGTACCAGATAAGTGATCTGCTGGCCGATATCGTGTTTGTAGTCCAGGCCAAAATGTTGCACGGCAAGCGGATTGCACCATTCAATGTGGTAGGCTTCATCAAGTATAGCCACGCCTTCTGGTAGCGCCGAGGTGGCCTGCTCCATGTGCTGAAGCGCCGCGACACGTTGTTCATGTTCTTTATGATGTTGTCGTACCATCCTGTTTAGCCGCATAAACACATCCTCCCACAACCCTGAGCCATCAGGCACCATACGCTCATCAGAATTTACCAGCCAGTAATCAAGTGCTTTGAGTTGGCGTAAGTGAAGAGCTAGATTTATCAGCATCATCATGCTGAAGAATAAGGTAGCGAGTAACGCTCCAACTGTCACCCACATTAGCAGGGAGATAAACAAAAAGACAAACAGGGGAAAAAGTGCGCGCCGCCAAAAATCAAACATGGTGTAGCCTTTAAAAATTATGCTGCGCTATTATTATGGTGTGTAATGCGCTGGAAAATCACATCTCAGCAGGATGAAAAATTTGTAATTGACGGAACGAAGTACTGCTACGCTTTAACCCATCCAGTTTAATTGCATGAAAAACGGTAGCCGCTGCCGCGCACAGTCTGAACAAGCCTATCGAGGTTGGAGGATTCAAGCGCCTGGCGCAAACGGCGAATGTGTACATCCACTGTGCGCTCTTCCACAAATACATGATCGCCCCAAACTTGGTCAAGCAGCTGCGAACGGCTATAGACCCTTTCGGGATGAGTCATAAAAAAATGTAACAAACGAAATTCGGTCGGCCCCAGATCAATTATTGCTCCATTAGCGCTGATACGATGCATCGCTGGCGATAATTCCAGCCCACCTGCAGCTACTATTTCATCACTCATTTGTGGCGCGCGGCGGCGTAGCACAGCACGGATGCGAGCCATCAGTTCACGTGGCGAAAATGGCTTGGTTATGTAGTCGTCTGCGCCGGATTCCAGCCCCAGAATTTTATCGTGTTCGTCGGTGCGCGCAGTCAGCATTATGATGGGAATGTTATGAGTACGCTGATCGGCGCGCAGACGGCGCGCCAGTTCCACGCCACTACTACCGGGCAGCATCCAGTCAAGCAGAATTAGGTCGGGCAATGCATGGTTGATATGCTCCCAAGCGCCATCGGCATCAAATGCCTCGATTGCGCGGTAGCCACATTGCTTTATATTGAATGCCAGCAGTTCCTGTATCGCAGGTTCGTCTTCCACTACCAGAATATTTGCGGTCATGATTTTCTCCGTCGTTTATATGACAAACAACTTGCGATGGTATGACAGAATTGTGACAGCAGTATGACGGTCATGCCCCCTATTCAATCAAATGAGCAGCATGGCTGCGGCGCTTCAAATCGGGCAACAGCGAGCCGATCAACATGCCTGCTGTGCTCATCAACAAGCCCGCCAATTGTGGTGGCCACAGTCCTTCAGGATTAAAAATTTCAAGCAGTAACCAGGACGACAGGCCAGCGGCAATTGCAAACAACGCACCTTGCGTGTTCGCTCGCTTCCAGTATAGCCCGCACACCAGCGGGATGAATGCCGTCACTAACGTCACTTTGTAGGCATTCCCCACCATCAAGTAGATACTCAATGTGGATTTTAGCGCAAACAAGGTAACGGCCACAGTGAAGCATACAACGACAACGCGCATGGTCCATAAGGAATGCCGGTCGCTCTGGTGGCCGACAATGCCTTTCAGGATGTTTTCGGTAAAGGTCGCTGACGGTGCCAGTAAAGTGCCGCTGGCAGTGCTCATAATGGCGGCAAGTAGTGCACCAAAAAACATCACCTGAGCAAACACCGGTGTGTGGTTCATGATCAGCGTGGGCAAAATCAACTGTGCGTTATCCTCGATCAGTGTGGCCACCATCCCGGGGTCGATCAACGTGGCAGAATAAGCCAGAAAAAGAGGTACAAAGGCGAATAGAAAATACAGGCTGCCACCAAGTAGCGCGCCGTATACAGCAGTTTTTTCATTCTTTGCGGACATCACACGCTGGAATACGTCTTGCTGTGGAATGGAGCCTAGCATCATAGTTACCGCTGCGCCAATAAATGCGAGTACATCTCTGACTTCCAGCTGCGGCAATAAAATAAGCTTATTAGCTTGTGCGGCATGGTCTATGACCCTGTCTGCTCCACCTGCCATACCGGACAGCAGCCAAGTCAGGTACAGCATGCCGACAACGATAATTGTCATTTGGAAAGCATCTGTCAATGCCACCGACCACATGCCGCCGAAGAGAGTGTAGACCAGCACGATGCCAGCACCAACCACCATTCCCTCACCGGGTGAAATCGCACCTTGAGTAATAAAGGAGAACACCAAGCCCAACGCTGTAATCTGCGCTGATACCCAGCCCAAGTATGAAACTATGATTGCCAGACTGGTAAGCACTTCCACGGTGCGACCGAAACGCTGCCGGTAATAGTCGCCAATGGTAGTCAGGTTCATTTTATAAAGCTTGGCGGCGAAAAATGCACCAACAAGAATCAGACACATGCTGGCGCCAAAGGGATCTTCAACGATTCCCCTCAAGCCCTCCTGAACGAACGTTGCGGATACTCCCAGCACTGTTTCCGCACCGAACCAGGTAGCAAACACTGTGGCAGTCACGATATACAGCGGCAAATGGCGGCCGGCGATTACATAATCTTTGACATTGTGTACGCGCGTGGCGGCATACAAGCCGATTCCGATGGAAATCATCAGATAAAGAATGACGAGCCAGATCAGCATGAATGTATTGTTAAATCGTATCAGAACAGACGAATTGTAGCAGTCCTTGGCTGCTATTGAGATCAACAAAAAGGCCCCCAAGGGAGCCTTTTCGTAACGGAAAATAAGCGTTTATAATTTTTCAGCGTGCTCGGCCAAGTACTTCGATACGCCCTCAGAGGAAGCATCCATACCAGCTTTGCCCTTGCTCCAGCCAGCGGGGCAAACCTCTCCATGCTCCTCATGAAATTGCAATGCATCTACCATACGCAGCATTTCATCAATGTCGCGACCAAGCGGTAGATCGTTCACTACTTGATGGCGTACCACACCGCTACGGTCTATCAGGAACGAGCCACGGAAAGCCACCCCATCCTTGTGTTCAACGTCATAGGCGCGGCAAATTTCATGCTTAATGTCGGCCACCAGCGGGTAGCGCACCTGACCGATACCGCCCTTGTTGATGGGCGTATTTTTCCAAGCCAGATGTGTAAACTGCGAATCAATAGAAACGCCGATTACTTCGGTATTACGCTTCTTAAATTCGTCTAAGCGATGATCAAAAGCAATCAATTCGGAAGGACATACGAAAGTAAAATCCAGCGGGTAAAAGAACACCACACCGTACTTGCCATCCAAGTGATTGTTCAAGCTAAAAGCTTCGTTTATTTCATTGTTACCCATCACTGCAGCAGCAGTAAAATCAGGGGCAAGCTTACCGACGAGAACAGTCATTATTTTTTCCTTTTGCTGAATTAATTATTGCCAAGGGATGGAATTTAGCGAGTGATAGAGTGGCTGTCAACCACAATGCTCTGAAAGCCTGAGAATATATCAAATAGTTACGGTATCACCTTCACATGGAGTCTCTAGCAGCCTGTCAGACCAACCAAAAAAATTTGGTGATGTTACCAATAGGAATGGAGATCTGAAGTAATGCGTTCAATTTTGCTGTCGTAGTATCACCGTCAAGCATCAAACCCTTTGCAGGAATACGCGCGCGGTTACATCGACTTTAGTCGTCTAACCGCAAAGAGTACTAGCCAACCCACTTCCAATATATTTAAGTTTGTTAATAATCAATTTGTTGAATACTAACATTAGGAGAGACACTAGAAATTCCGCCGAATAAAAAAATTATGCATGGGGTAAAAAACGAGAGTAGCCATTAACCCACTTTCGCTTGATCCATAACAGATGAGGAAGTAAGACGACATTTACAACTGATCGAATCTCGACACCTTTATCCTATCCTCTGTGCCAATACAGGATGAGGATAAACAACAACGCACATTAAATTAGCGCTTATTTTTTGTACCAGTAGGCTCTTCGGCGGCTCGTTATAACATTTATTGGCGGCTTTATGCTACCAAGAGAAGACGAGCAATCCGGTCCGACACAATTAGCGCCACCACCACCGCCTATCAAGAATGGAACGAGTCTCGTCGTTGACACTCCATCTACTATCACGGTGATATTTACCAAACCTGACACCGGAGAGGGCGGCAAACCCCCTCCATCGAATATGGTGGGTGTTGTATAAGACCCAACCAGAGGTTTGATACTGTAACCTCTCGCGATCCCTAGGTTAGCGGTACATGAATTAGCACTAGGTGCAGTTGGCTGATTAGTACCGAAATAGGTATATCCGGCCACCGTAGTCGGCGCATTGACCACTTTTTCTCCCGTACCTAAAGTAACGTATAAACCACCAAGCGTGCCATCGTAAGTTGTGCTGGTAGCATCGAACAAATTTGAATGAGTAATGGTTGTCAGGCTGCTGCCATCATTGCCAGTAAGATCTTTCAGCATATAAAATCGGTTGCTTATGCTATAAGACAAGTTGGAATACAGCGGGTGTTCACGATCACCAGAACCAACCAGTATCGCATCGTATGAATTGGTAGGAACTACATCCGCCGGAAAGAAAAACTTGCGGGGAGTAGTGCCGGCCGCGCATGCCCCAGCATCGCAGCCCAGTGCCGCCACCTTGTTCACTTGCCAGTGGTCAGGCGTTATATCGGCTACCGCGGGTTGTAGATCCACTCGCCATACATTACCGCCTGTATCAACTGCATACAGACGATCTATTGCTCCATCGCTGTCACGGTCCATCAGAGTTATATCGGCCGGAATGCTGTAATTCATCCCCGATACCGAGCATGACGCTTTTGTTGTGGTGCCACTACAGGCACTGGAGGCGCCATACGTCGCGCTCCATACCATGGTGCCAGTAATTGCATCCACAATAAATATCCCTCGACCCATGGTGTTAGCTGTGGGTGGTTCGCTATCTTCCGCCGTATCGTAGCCTGCCCCAAAAATAAGAACTGGATTGGTATATCCTTTAACCTTGGCTACTTTCGGTTGCGACCATGTCTGTCCGAGTTCTGTAAAATCGCCTGTATTGCTTATTTTCCACAGATACTGCGGATTGGTCGGTGTAGACACATCCAGAGCATAAAGAAGCCGTCCTCCCCGGCGCATGGAGAGGTAAATGTAGGCGGTATTGGTTGTACCATCTGCATTTAGTAGCTGGTAGGTACCAGTCGAGCCATCTACAAAATAATCCTTGGTCTTCGGCGTTGGAATAATGCCTGCGGGTGTGGCAGGAAGACTTATCAATGGGCTGTTGTCGTGTAACCGTCTGAGTTTGCCGTAAAATTCGCTCGGAATAAACCCCCACAATTCACTACCGGGGTCTGTAAGGCCGCTACCCACAGGGTTAGTCTGATTACCATTGATGGCGCGGAAGGTTCCATCGTTAGAACCATAGAAAACAACCACACCAGTAGTGCCGCCATAGTTTATGACGGTCGGGCGCGAGTGAAGTACATCGCCATGAACAGAAGGCCGAATATTGATGGTGCCTCCGGGACTGGATTCATCACTGTTGTTGTCCTCGCCGCGCACCCATCGGATTAGATTTGTTCTGGTGGTGGTACTTGAGGTAGCAGTTGGTGACCCAGTGGAAGTGGAAGTGGGTTGTGGAGCAGTTGATGTATATTGATAAGTGAAGGTATCAGTGCCCGTAACGGTAATAGCCCAAGACCCGTTGTATGCAGCAGTGGACGCATTGACGATTGTGACAATTTCTCCGCTGGGAAAACCATGTCCGACTGAAGTTACGGTCGCCGTGTTAGGCGTATAGCTACATGTGACATCCTCTCCGGCCATAGCCGAGGGTGCGCTAACAGCAAAGGTGTTGGCGGTGGCGGCGGTGATATTTGTAACTTGTCCGTTCAATCCCGTCAGCTCAGAACAAGTGGAAAATGTCACTTTCTGGCCAACTGCCAGCCCATGAGCCGCCTTGCTGACATCTACAGTTGTGGACGTGATGATTGCAGATGGAACAGCTGCTACATAGGGCTCAGTCACAGTTCCGCCTCCACCCCCTGATCGAGAATAAGTGAAAGTGGTAGAAGTTGGAGTGCCCGTTACCGTGCATGGAGCGCAGTCATATTTTGCAACACCGGTACTTATTGTAATTGCAGCCCCGACAGTGATATGGACAAGATCTGCAGCTGAAACTGTTGCAGTGACAGTGCTACCGCTCTTGGCAAAGGGGAAAATTGAAACGTTTACTGCAGGAGAAGTTCCCCCAGCCACTGCACTTGAGGCTGTCGTGGTGGCGGCACTGGTTATGGACGTAATGCTTCTTGCACCCGTTCCCAGCATCGCATCGGTAATGAGAGCGTTTGAACTGTTGAATGTATTAACCGTATCGGATAATTGCGCGGTGCATGTGCCACTCGGGCAATAGGTATACAATTTTCGCGGGTTGGTAGAAGTGGCTGGTGTAGCTGCGTAATTGTCTACCAAGTTGGCCAAGCGCAACACCTGCGCCGCGCCGCCCTTTTCTACCAGTTCGCCGTCAGGTGAATCGTACCCCGCGCCTGCTCCGTTCGGTAAGGGAAAATTTCGCCAGAATCCACCGCCCAGATCAGGCTGCACCAAGAGATTCTTGGATGTCCAAAAACTTACAGCATTGGGGGAGATAAACCCGGTGCCGGCAGCGCTGATGGCACTATCACCATTTTTGTCGCCTAATGTCAGGTTGCCGGTAGTTGCATCATAATTGAACTGGTACTGCTTCAGATTTCCAAGCCACCTCGGTTGGCCATTCGAATCCGGACGGAACATCCCCATGTAAATCTGGTTCAGAAAGGTGCCTTGCGCATTCACACTGACAGGTAAACTGGAAGATGAAAATACGCTGTTGACCGCTTGGACTTCATTAAGAATTTTGAGGATCGCCTGGGTAATGCTGACATAGTCAGTAGTAGCAAAGTATTTCCCGCCGCCAACATTTGCCATGCTGGTCAGAGTCGCCGCATATTCTGCCTGGCAACTGGCCCCGAGAAGACCAATTGTGTAAGTGGTGATTTTTTGGGTTCCATCTATGGTGCTGTGAATATCGGCTTGACGCATATAACGCGCCCATTCGTCTGCATAAAACCCTTTGCTTTCGTGAGAGCTGGTGGGAAATGTGTATGTACCGCACGATGTGGCGTGGGTAGTTGTGATGATCGCCCGCTGCGCTGCAGTTATGCCTGGCGCACTAGCAAGCGCGGATGCCGGGCTGGCGGAACCGCCATCTCCTGGAGAACCGGAAGAACTATATGAATTGCCGATAAAAATGACGAAATTCTGCTGGCAACCGGCTGCTGGTTTAATGCCAGCATAAGAGCGCCCAGAAAGCCCCGTGCTACCAGCGTAATAGGCCCATGCCTCCTGCATGGTTGCCGCTGTTGCCTCGCCAGACGCCTTGATATATCCGGCCCCTGCACCACCCGATGTATTCCAGGTCTTGATCCAGGCCAGAAGAGGAGCCTTGTTGGCTGAATCCATTGGGATCAATGGTTGAGCCAGACAGCCGCCGTCGCTCCCGCCACAGTTTGCTCCGTTGATGTCTCTGATGTTGTTGGCGTTATAAACCATCATACCAATATTAATCAGTGCATTGCCGCCGGGATCTGTCGGCAATGCACTGATTACATTGTAAAACGCACATTGCTCTATGCCGCCCACCGTGCCGCTGAGCGCGGTGGCTACTCCATCGATAATACAAGTTGAGCCAGCGGCGTTGGAGGAAAAGTTGGCGGCATTATCAAAGACAATCAACACATTGGGTATTCCAGCCGCGCCACCGAGGCCGCTGTAAATGTCAATATCCTCCGCTTTGCTGACTGCGGAAATACCCATCAATGCAACAGACAGACAGAGCAATGCAACTTTTATCGTTTTCATGATGACACCTCCAAATTGCACAAAGACAATTTTTGTTGTTGTGAAAATAAATATCTTAGACTCAAGCGCCTTAAGGACAATCTGTTCCTGCCGGCACACGCAGGGATATACCCTGATGCACGCTGGCATTTGCCCCTGTGTCGCTATCGTTTACTGTGGCGTTTACTTCCCACGTTTGTTGATAACACCATGACTGCGCAGTTGACACGACGCCTGAAGCATTCATTACACCTGTATTTTGTATTGAGCCGCTACTGAGGCAGACAGTGTCTGATGGGTTGTTTGGATCTAGTTCGGAGTTGACGATCGGTACTGTACTTTTACATGTTGGCACGGCAACCACTGCACTGTAATTGGTGCCACCGACATTAGCTGCCACAACTGATGAAGCTGGGCTGGCGGTAAAATTGCTGCTAATAACCCCTTCAATAACCTGTTGTGCAGCAGCATTGGCCTCTTCTCGCAACTGGGCATTACCTACAACCTCAATACTCGTTGTGCTGGCATTCATTGCAGAAAGTGCAACCAGCGTCAACAGCATCAACATGACGAGTGCTACCAAGAGCGTACTGCCGCGTTGTTTGTGTAACATGGTCATGGCCTTTCCCTCCGACTTGAAGGGTTAGTCAAACGAACTGTCTGGGTGAAAACGTGGCGTTTATAGCTGTCATTAAATGGGCCAAACGTCCCTGCCTGCCCCAGCGTATAAGTGCTGGTGTTGGTGTAACCGGTAGTCGTTTCAATGTTTCTGGCAATGACATTGAGTCTTACCGAGACAATGTTGGACCAACACACGGGAGTCGCACAGCTTGTAACATAGCTATCAGCCGCCCCATCCGTATCTTCCACGCTCACCACACCATCGTTATTGATATCGTCCATCACACCATCAGCATTATTATCACCGTCAATACCGTAATCAACCTGAAGGTATTCGATGCCCTCCACTAAAGGTGTAGTAATGAATACGCCTGTACCGGCTGGATCAAGCTCTTTGAGCTTCAGTGTGGGTATTCCATCACCCGTAACGTTGTTGGGAGATATATAGTAAGTTTGCACGAAAAAACGCCGCACATTGGCGGCAGGTAAAGTGCTGATTGAAGTACAGTCGTGCTGACGCAGAACGAAATTCGCTGCGGTGGTGTCGATGACGGAGGTTGCGGTGTCGTATTTGCAGTTTGAAAGCTGAATGTAATGCGTGCCACTTACTGCCGAAGCGGCCGCAATTGGGGTGGTATCTGCACGGCGTAACACCAAAATGTCACTGCCACTTTTCAGATTTGCAGTAGTCAGGCCGCAAGGCGGACTGGCGATGGTTGCGCCAACGCCAGTTGCAGCAGTAGCATCATATCCATTCACGTGTAAACCCAGCGCGTCCCTTAAATCCGTGAGGTTTGGTGAGACGAGATCTGACGTACAAGGGTCGGACATAACAGGAAGAGTCGTAAGTTCACGCTCCCCATAAAAACCGGCAAGTCGTAAATTCTCGGATAAGACTTCTAAAGCATAACGACCGTTGTCTATCAAGCGATTGGACTTGTCCAACTCAATACGAGTTCTACTCTGATTGACGAACAAAGTAGCCAAGGCCGAAAGGATAAGGAGACCGATTGTGATGGAAATCATTAACTCGATCAGCGACAAGCCACGCTGTGATATCCGATTTTTGAAAGTGCGCATATTAAGCAAAATGGTTCATATCAATTCAAGTCTGCTATGGAGATGGGTAGTGTAACCACGCGGTGCAAAGACTCATTGCCATAAAGACCTTCACCACACTTCCCGGCTGATGTAGCTGTAGTAACATCAGGAGCTTTAGTGTTGTTCAATCCTTGCCATGCAACTACGGCCAGATAGGGCGTTGCAACTCCACTTGCGGGTGATGCGATTTGATAAATGCAGCCGCGCGCGCCTATCATCGCTCCCGCCGCCGAAACTCCGCTTTGCACCTCGGCTGCGCCCATAAGGGCATTGCACCATTCGTTTTTATCTACGCTGACAACAGAACTCGCCGCTGCTGGGCATGCAGCTCCTACACCCAGCGCAGATGCTGTCACATAATCTGCAGCATTTTTACGATTGGCATTAATGCGGTTTTCCATGTCTCTCACCAGAATTAATGCTTGCGAACGTTGGTAAGATTCCAATTGCGACGTCAATGCTCGGCCCTGTAAGCCAGCCAATCCCAACAATCCGACCACCAGGATAACAATCGTTATCAGTACCTCAACCAAACTGAAGCCAATAATTTTTTTGCGATGAGTCATGAACATACTCCGCTCACTGGTTTATACACACGCGGCATTCCGCTTAGCTCAATCTTGATGCAACGAGCATTCGCAGTCTGGGTTGTTGAGACGTCAAGCAAAAAAGGAGCGGCGACCGTTGCCCTGCCAGTTGGGGCATAAACCACGCTGGCAGAACCTTGGGATATGACTATTTTTTTAAGTTCGGATTGCGATCTAATTGTTCCGGTAGCTGACGTTATTGCCCAGCCTTTCCCCCAGTTGCTCGCATCCGTTGGAGTCAAGGTGACAGGGGTATTGCGTTTGATAGCCTCACTTCTTGCCAGACTGAGACTTGAAAATATTTCAAAACTCGCGTTTTTCGCCTGTTGGCCTTGAATGAGAGATTGGAAACCACTAGCTCCCAGTGAAGCCAGTATGCCGAGTACCACCACAACTACCAGCAGCTCGATGAGAGTAAAACCTAATTCAGTTGGGCGCAGACTTTTCATGGTTGCTTTTACCACTTGTCGGCGGGACCTTTAGTTCCATCACTCCCCAACGTTAAGAGGCCGTCACTGAACTGCTGGCTGCTGGATGGGGGAGTAGCTATTATGGTAAAACTTGGTGGGGTTGCAACCGGAGCTGAGATTGTAATAGCGTAGTGCTTGCTGACATCGGCGGGGGCCGACACACCTAATGTAGCAAAATTTGCATAGGTTCGGGCATCAAGCATGTATTGTTTCTCGCGATTTGCCAGGTCCATCATGAATGATTGTGCGGCAGTTCGATTGCCTTTGACCACATAATTTTGGTAGCCAGGTATAGCAACAGCAGCAAGAATGGCCATAATTGCCACGGCGACTAGCAGCTCAATCAAGCTGAATCCTTTTATCGCTTTCATGTACGTCCTCATTTTTAGTTATTTATAGTAAAACACTCTATTAATTGAATTTCCACATCCAGTCGACTCACGGAGCTGTTGTTCTGACAAGCGGCACGTCAAGACAAACTCAACCTGGATTGCTCAAATGTTTGCAAGATGTCGCACAACACCTTGGCCGCAACATCATGCACAACAGCCTGTTGCGATAAACCTGTTACGTGTTCCCAATTGAGGCGATGCTTGAGTCGTTTGAGCGCCTCATCTATGCGCCAGCGCTGGTGGTAAAGGACGCCAAAGCGACTGACTGGGAAATGCGCCACATCAAACAAATTGGTCATCAAGACACGTGTCTGACCGTTGGGCGCGATATGGCAAATCAGGCGCATCGTTTGTGGCTCGCTTGAGCGCTCATATTACGTCTCGCCTATATCGCCTCTATCTACCTGACCTCCATGCGGCTTTGTATGCTGGTAATTGCCAAGTTTTTGTAAGAAGCCAACAGCATCACAGATATGCGCCAACTAATCACGGCGAATGCCACATCAAACGATTACGTCACCCGATTGTGAAAGTTCTTTCGGACTGTAATTGCGGACGCGCTGAACGAACTGACAGTGCTGATCGGGGATATGACATTTGAAATCATGTAAACGATCGAGCGTCAGTCGCAGTGCTTCTTCGTGCAAGCTCTGCAACTTGACTTCAAAACGCTGAGGATGGAAGGCAAGCTAGTAAATCCAACCTTAACTTAGGGTATTGTTGGGTTCGAATGAACTTCGAAACGTTTTCCATAAATTGCATTGCACGTAAGTTCAGTTACTGGACGCTTAAATACGACAGCAATAAAAACAAATACTTAGGCAATAAACGGCATTAATCTCTATTTTTAGTTTTCATCATAATTAAATACATAAGCTAATATTAAAGATACATAACGACTTTTTTTAAATTTTCTTTAACTTTCTCTGACGTTTCGGCAGCATCAATCAAAACGAAGCGATCTGGATGTTTCTTACTGCGTTCCAGATAAGCTTGCCGCACCTTCTCGAAAAAGCTGTCTTTTTCCTGTTCAAAACGATCCAGCGTTGTATTCTTCGATAATCGTTGGCGCGCCACCTCAACTGGAATGTCAAACAACAATGTCAAATCCGGCTGAAAATTTTCATGTACCCAACATTCCAATTGTTCCAGCTTTGCCACCTTCACCCCCCTGCCCCCACCCTGATAGGCAAAACTGGCATCGCTGAAACGGTCGGACACCACCCAGGTTCCCAGTTGCAAAGCTGGCTTGATAACCTGCTCGATATGTTCCAGGCGAGCGGCGAACATTAATAGGGCCTCCGCTTCTGCGTGCATGGGTTGATTTAGAAGAATGTCACGCAGACATTCACCCACGGGTGTGCCACCCGGTTCACGCGTTACCAGCACATCCTTACCGCGTTTACGCAAGGCCTCAGCAAACCAGGCCAGATGGGTGCTCTTACCTGCCCCGTCCACCCCTTCAAAGGTAATAAATTTCGCCTTGTTCATTAACAATTCCTCAAAAATATATTATTTATCGTGCTGTGGCGTGCATTTTCCTGACAGCAAACTGGCCGAAACAATCAACACTGCACCGATAACTTCCCGCAGTCCCATTTCCTCATTTGCCAAGAAATATGCGGATACGGCAGCAAATACCAGCTCGGATAGAAGCAGAACAATAGACTGGTTGGCGGGCAAATTAGTCAGCCCATATTGCAAAGCAAAACTAATAGCACACAACACCAATCCAATCAGCCATAGCAACCACCACGCATCGGTGGGGATGCTATGCAATTGCGCCATGACATTGCCCTGGTACAACAACAACACGGTGGTGAACAGTATCGTGCCAATCCATATGCTGGCCGCTTTGAAATTCACGCTTAAGTGCTGTGTGCGACGCACTATGACATTCATCAAAGCAAAACTAGCCCCCGCTGAGAGGCCTATCCATTCCGCCTGATTTTGCGGCAGCGGTAAACCATGCTGTGTATCCCACAGCATAACGAAGGCACCACCCAATGACAGTGCGATAATGGCGTAGCCGTAATAATTTAATTTTTCGCCGAGCAGCCAGTATGAGAAGAATACCGTCCACAATGGCGCGAGATAAAACAGCAGCAGAATGCGCATGACTTCGCCGTCCAACATCGCCAGCACATAGCCTAAATTAGTCCAGCCCGCACTCGCCATCAATGCAATACAGAGCCACCCGGCAACTCGTAATTCGCGCCATATCGGCCCCAAGAGCAGCAGGCCTAATACCATTGCCATAACATAGCTGAGCAGCGTAGATAATTCGCCGCTTACCCCCATATTGTTTAGTGCGCGATAGGGGTACCATATCAGCCCCCATACCAGTGCCCCACTCAGCAGGCATATCACCGACAAAACTTTTTGTTTTGATGCCACTCGCTACGCCTTTATAATTGTGATTGTTCCGCTTAAGAAAAAATTATGAATCCTGATCTTGATAGTTTGCAGACCTACCCGTTCCAGAAACTCGCCAATTTGTTCAGCTCAGTTGCATCCAACCCAGCTTACCGGCCTATCAGCCTGCACATTGGTGAACCCAAACATGCCAGTCCGAAATTAATCAGTGACGCATTAAGTGCCAATCTGGCGGGACTTTCGAATTATCCCACAACGGCTGGTAGTGACACGCTGCGTGGCAGCATTGCCAAATGGCTTGAGCAACGTTACGATCTTCCTGCTCTGGACCCACAATCACAAGTCCTGCCTGTAAATGGCAGCCGTGAGGCGCTGTTTGCTTTCGCCCAGGCAGTAATTGACCGTACGTGTAACAACCCCACTGTGATTTGTCCTAATCCGTTCTATCAGATATATGAAGGCGCAGCACTGCTGGCTGGTGCCACGCCCTATTTTCTCAACACCCTGCCAGAAGATAACTATGCGTTGAATTTTGATCAATTGCCACAGGATGTGTGGCAGCGCACGCAACTCATATATGTATGCTCACCCGGCAACCCGACCGGGCGTGTAATTGAACTTGCAGAATGGAAGACACTATTCGATTTAGCCGATCGTTATGGCTTTATCATCGCTGCCGACGAATGCTATTCTGAAATTTACTTCGATACGCCACCGCTCGGTGCGCTACAAGCAGCACAGCAATTGGGGCGCAGCGATTACCGCAATCTAGTGTCTTTTTTCAGCCTATCAAAGCGCTCTAACGTCCCCGGTTTGCGTTCCGGCTTTGTGGCGGGCGATGCAAAAATAATAGAAAAATTTAAACTGTATCGCACTTACCATGGCTGTGCCATGAATCCGGCAGTACAAGCCGCTAGCGCCGTCGCTTGGCAGGATGAAGAACATGTCGCCGAAAATCGCCGCCTGTATATGGAGAAATTCTCACAGGTTATAAGCGTCCTGAAACCTGTATTGCCGGTGGCGCTACCGGATGCCAGCTTTTACCTGTGGCTGCACGTGCCTGTAGTTGACACCCGCTTCGCGCAATTTCTGCATCGAGACTATAATGTTGCAGTGTTGCCTGGAAGTTTCCTGGCACGTAATGCACATGGCATCAATCCAGGCGAAAATTTTATCCGCATCGCCTTGGTAGCTGAGCTGAGCGAAACCATGGAAGCCGCGCATCGCATCGCCGAATTTACCCGCAAACTTAACTAGGAAAATCATGGAACAACTGCAACAGATCATCGAACCCGCCTTTGAACACCGTGCCGAGATTACACCACGCAACGTAGACGCAAAACTGAAAGATGCGGTGGACACCGTTATCGGCCACCTCGACCATGGCACTCTGCGAGTGGCAGAAAAAATAGAAGGTCAGTGGGTAACCCATCAATGGCTGAAAAAAGCAGTGCTATTGTCTTTCCGCATTGAAGACAATGCTTTCATCAAGGGCGGCTTTACCAATTATTACGACAAGGTACCGTCCAAGTTTGCCGACTTCAATTCACGCGATTTTCGTGAAGGCGGTTTCCGCGTAGTGCCGCCAGCTGCGGCACGCAAGGGTTCATTCATAGCAAAAAATGTGGTTTTGATGCCCTCTTACGTCAACATTGGCGCTTACGTGGGTGAAGGCACTATGGTGGATACGTGGGCGACGGTCGGTTCTTGCGCGCAGATTGGCAAGAACGTTCACTTGAGTGGCGGAGTCGGCATCGGCGGTGTACTAGAACCGGTGCAGGCCAATCCGACCATTATCGAGGACAACTGCTTCATCGGTGCGCGCTCAGAAATTGTCGAAGGCGTGATTGTGGAAGAAGGTGCGGTGATTTCGATGGGTGTGTACATCGGGCAAAGCACTAAAATTTTCGATCGCGAAACTGGCGAAGTGCATTATGGTCGTGTACCGGCTGGCTCAGTGGTGGTGTCTGGCAACTTGCCCTCCAAGGATGGCAGCTACAGCCTGTATTGCGCCGTAATCGTAAAGAAAGTGGATGCAAAAACCCGGGCAAAAGTTGGTATTAATGAGCTACTACGCGGAATTTAAAGCCAGATTCACCCCGGGAAAAAGATTATGATCATTACACCTTTTTTGCAATTGGCTGCCGAAAAACAGGCCTCTGATCTTTTCTTCTCCTCGGGTGCACCAATCAACATCAAGATCAATGGCGTGGTTATGCCGGTGAACGCAGAGAAACTTGATAGCGAAATTATTGAGCGCATCGCCTATGAACTAATGACACCGGAGCAAATCGCGACCTTCGAGTCCAGCATGGAAATGAATTTTTCCTATCGTGTCTTTGATGCCGGAAATTATCGGGTCAATATTTTCCGCCAGCGAGGCAGCATTTCCATTGTGATTCGTTATATCCGGTTCAGCATTCTCAACACTGAGGATCTGAATCTGCCACCAATATTGAATCAGCTCATAATGGAAAAGCGTGGCCTGATATTGGTTGCGGGTGCGACTGGATCGGGCAAATCCACAACGATGGCAGCCATGATTGAGCATCGTAAAAACGTTGCCTCCGGTCATATCTTGACAATTGAAGATCCCGTCGAGTACCTGTTTAAACATAATAAATCTATTGTTAATCAGCGCGAAATCGGCGCCGACACGCTTTCCTATGGCAATGCCCTGGAAAGCGCCATGCGCGAGGCACCTGATGTGCTAATGATAGGTGAAGTTCGCGACCGCGAAACTTTCAAACATGCGCTGCTCTTTGCCCAGAGCGGTCATTTGTGCCTGTCCACGCTGCACGCCAACAATAGCTACCATGCACTGAATCGCATCGTAAATTTCTTTCCACATGATACTCGTCGAGCAGTACTCGCCGACATGGCAATGAGCTTGCGGGCAGTGATTTCTCAACGTTTGGTACCCAACGTGCATGGCGCGTTGGTGCCCGCTGTAGAAATTTTACTCAATACAACGCTTATCTCAGAGCTGATTAAAAATGATGAGATCGATAAAATTCGCGATGCTATCAGCCAAAGTGTATCGTCCAGTTCACAGACCTTTGAACAGGCATTATTCAAGCTGTACAAAAATGGTGATATCACCAAAGAAGATGCTTTGCACAACGCTGACTCGGCCAGTAATTTATCATCCTTGATTTATTACTCTTAGTTCACCACGCTAAATTGCAGGCGACTTCGGCAGCGCCACACTGACAAATATAAAATATTAATTGATTCAATAAGATGAAATTATACGGCATTTCAAATTGCAACACTGTCAAGAAAGCCCGCGCTTGGCTGGAGCAGCATCGCGCCGAGTATCAATTTCACGATTTTAAAAAACATGGACTTGAACCGGAACTGGCGCAGTGCTGGCTGCAACAGATAGGATGGGAAAGCCTAATCAACCGTAAGGGTCTGACTTGGCGCGGTTTGTCGGCAGAACAAAAACAAGTCATCACGGATAACAATAGCGCATTACCACTGCTACTGGAAAAAACAAGCGTCATTAAACGCCCGCTATTGGAACAGGATGGCAAGCTGCTGCATGTCGGCTTCGACGATGTCAGCTACGAAAAAATTTTTAATTTAAAATCTTAATCTATATATGCCCACCCTTGAACTTGCCAAACAACTTATCGCCCGCCGTTCACTTACACCGTTGGATGAAGGCTGCTTGGCGCTCATCGGCGCACGCCTTGAACCGCTTGGATTCAAGCTTGAAACATTACGCTACGACAATGTGGACAATCTGTGGGCACGGCGCGGCAGCAGCGGCCCAGTGGTGTGCTTTGCTGGCCACACCGATGTCGTGCCGACCGGCCCACTGGACCAGTGGCACAGCGACCCATTTACTCCTACCATACGCGATGGAATGTTGTATGGGCGCGGAGCTGCCGACATGAAGGGATCACTGGCTGCCTTCGTAACCTCCATCGAAGAGTTTGTGGCAGCGCACCCCAGTCATGCCGGCTCAATAGCCTTGTTGCTGACTTCCGATGAGGAAGGCATAGCCGTAAATGGCACAGTTCGCGTAGTAGAAGCATTGCAAATGCGCGGAGAAAAAATGGATTACTGTATCGTGGGCGAACCCACTTCATCTGCCAAAACTGGCGACACCATCAAAAACGGTCGGCGCGGTTCGCTCTCAGGCAAACTTACCGTGAAAGGAGTGCAAGGCCACATAGCCTACCCGCACTTAGCCAAAAATCCCATTCATCTCGCCGCCCCGGCCATTGCCGATCTGGCCGCAATGGCATGGGATAATGGGAACACATATTTCCCAGCTACAACTTGGCAAATTTCCAACATACACAGTGGCACTGGGGCAACCAACGTCATTCCTGGCACAGTGGAAATCGACTTCAATTTTCGTTTTTCAACTGCAAGCACGGTGGACGAACTGAAAGCCAAGACCCACGCCATTCTCGATCAGAATGAGCTGAATTATGAGTTGGCCTGGTCACTGTCCGGCAAGCCCTTTCTCACACCACGCGGTGATATGGTAGATGCAGTGAGCGCTGCTATCAAAGAGGTAACGGGTATCGAAACCGAACTTTCCACCAGTGGCGGAACCTCCGATGGGCGTTTCATAGCCGACATCTGCCCGCAAGTAATTGAGTTCGGTCCGATTAACGCAACGATACATAAACTCAATGAATGCGTATCCGTGACTGATTTGGATGTATTGTCCAAAATATACTGCCGCACACTGGTCAATCTACTGGTCAATAAAATATGAGTGTCCTGTATCATTTTGACTGCACCAACGAACTTCACACCGTGCGTGACTGGCTGCGCTTTACGGTAAGTGCATTCAACGAAGCAAAGCTCAGCTTCGGGCATGGCTCGGCCAGCTCATATGATGAGGCAGCCTACCTCATTCTGCACACACTGCATCTGCCATTAGACACACTGGATCCTTTTCTTGATGCGCGACTAATTTCAGACGAAAAAAATGCATTACTCGCATTGCTCAAGCAGCGCGTAGACAAACGAATTCCTGTCGCCTACCTGACGCAAGAAGCTTGGTTAGGGGACTTTCGATTCTATGTGGATAAACGCGTCATCGTGCCACGCTCTTTCATCGCTGAACTGATACAGGAGCAATTTGCGTCTTGGATAGCCGATACAAAGGTCGTGACCAACGTATTGGATCTATGCACTGGTAGTGGCTGTCTCGCCATTTTGGCTACGCACGCTTTTCCTGATGCAGTAGTGGATGCGGTTGACATTTCTCCAGCCGCATTGGAAGTTGCTCAGCGCAATATTGCTGACTATGGCTTGGAAGACCGAATCAATATTATAGAATCAGATCTATTTTCCAGCCTGAAGGGTAAACAATACGACGTCATCATCAGCAACCCACCTTACGTGGATGCGCCATCCATGGCCTCGCTACCGTCAGAATATCGGCATGAGCCGCAACTCGCGTTGAGAAGTGGCGCAGATGGGCTTGATGCCACACGCGAAATATTGGAACATGCGGCCGACCACCTCAATCCCAATGGATTGCTAGTGGTAGAGATCGGCCATAATCGTCCCACACTTGAAGCTGTATATCCCAATCTGCCGTTCATCTGGCTGGAGGTAGCAGCGGGTGACGAGTTTGTCTTTATGCTGCGGCGCGAGGATTTAATTCGTAACAACCTCAAATTAATCTGACACTACAGAGCGCCACTACAAATCTAATTTTGCAAAGCGGCTGTTTGCAAAACTGGATTGTCAGAGGTGCCTTCAGGTAAGCGCTTTTGGGATTGGAAATACTACATTTTCGCTAATACCATCTAATTCACGTACGCTCACTGCACCCAGTTCTTGTAGCCGTGTAATCACATCCCGCACCAATCTCCATTCTTCCTTGCTATGGAGATTGCTCTCTTGCCTTTGATGTATCCGACCACGTTCGAGACCGCGTACTTCGGCGGTATGCTCAGTCATATATGGACATGATCTGACATCAGCTGCCCTTCTACCACTTCCACTTCCTTGTGCTTCGCTAATTCTCGAAATATCGCACCAAGGTGCTGGCGCAATACTCCGAATATTTTCTTCTTTCGCAACTTCGGGACAAATACCACATGATATTTACAATCCCGTCTCGTATGCGCGAGGCTCTGGTACTCTTTCATTTGTGAATCTCCTTCGTCTTTTTGTCAAGACTCGGAGATTCACTCCGACCGTCGTATAGGTCAAACCTGGATGAGTCCCCTGGCAGAGCCGGGAGTTTATCTCAGTGAATTAAATGGTTACCAAGAATCAACAGATAACTACAGATAGTCATTCTTTTCACCCTTTCCACTTCATAAATTCACTTGTGGGTTAAAAATGACTCGAAAGCGGGTCAACCTCACCCATTCCTTAGTTACCAACGTTTTCCAGCCCATTAGCTGCCTGCGACATTTACTTTTATGGGTGCAACATGCCCCACCCCCACCTCTTCTTTAAATACAATTAAACTTATTAATCAATATGTTTAATTGCATCGTCTTCCTGGCACGACATATGCTTATGTATTATCTGAGTACGGCACATACGACATAGCCTTAGGAAACTCTACTACCCCCACACACTGTTCCTTAAATTACTCTCTTGGACAATCTGGGTTTAAGGCGTCACTAATTTACGGCGTATTGCGGTGCCAAGTTGAATTTTTAACAGGAAAATATCATGCTGAACCAAAACACACCATTTCACCCTATCATTTACGTCCGTGGCTATGCTATGACGCCTGCGGAGATCGATGAAACCTCGGCTGACCCATTCTGCGGATTCAATCTCGGATCGACCGTCTATCGTGCAACCTCAGACAAGAAACGCCCGCCACGCAAATACATCTTCGAATCGCCAGTGGTGCGGCTCGCATCTGACTTCAAATATCGCGATATATACGAAGACGGCTACGATATTCTCGACCCTGAGTGGAGTGCTGATCCTGAAAATAAGCTACCGAGCCGATCAATCGTTATATTCCGTTATTTCGATGAGGCATCGCGACTACTCGGCTTAGGCGAGACACCGCCTATCGAGGTTTTCTCTGCAAAACTCGGTGAATTTATTTTACGCGTGCGCGATCTGGTTTGCGCAAATACCGATAACGGAGTCACACTTAAAACTTTTCGCTGTTACTTGGTCGCTCATTCAATGGGCGGGCTGGTCTGCCGTGGTTTGTTACAAAACCCGAAAAGCGACAAAAATAATGCCCGCCAGTACGTCGATAAGTTTTTTACTTATGCGACACCGCACAATGGCATTGAGATGGCAAGAATAAACGTGCCTACCTGGCTGAGTATTGCCGATATGAACAACTTCAATCGCAAGAGAATGGCGCACTACCTTAATTTAAATGAGGAATACGCAAAGACTGAAAGTGTCGCCTGGATACCCGAGAACCGATTTCCGCCCGACCGCGTTTTCTGCATGGTCGCCACTAATCGCATGGATTACGAAGTCGCTTTGGGCGCATCGCGCACCTTCGCTGGCCATGGCAGCGATGGTCTAGTGCGTATCGAGAACGCTACGCTGAGCGGAATAAAGCCTGATGGAAAACCGGGGGCGCCTTGCGCGAAGGCTTTCGCATACCGCTCACACTCTGGTTTTTTTGGCATCGTAAACAGCGAAGAAGCTTACCAGAACCTCACGCGATTTCTATTTGGAGATGTGCGCGTCGACCTCTGGATCGATGTGGAGGGAATCGATTTGCCAGTCGAAATACAGAAAGCTGCCGATGATGGCCGAAAAATTGGTGCGCTCTACCAGTTTGAAGTGCTTGCATCACCGCGTAGTAAGCTGTGGTATCTCACGCGCCGCACCGTAGAGGAAGATTCGGCCGCATGCCTAACACACGAGGAATGGACAACTGCACCCAAAAAAAAATGGTTCACTATTCGTGTCGACCGTGTTCCTTGCCAATCGAGCGCGCATAAACAAAAATCGCCAATCGCTGGCTTATAGTATGTCACTTGGCATACGCGTACCGGACTACGAAATTGAGCGCAAGCTTTGGGTTAATGAGCACTACGAAGGCAGCTATCTGTTCCGCAATTCAATCGTTCTTGAAATGGTACCACCCACAGTCAAGGGCGAGAAGTGGATAGTCCATTATGCTTGGCAGAATCAAGGCTCAAGTGCGGCTGATACAACGATCGACGCTAAAAGCATCAAGAGTGGAAAGGTAGAGGTACGAATTCCGTTCAAAAGTTCCACTGTGCCGGGCATCTGCGGCAATCTACGCTTCGTAGTATCGGCATGGAACCCAGATGCAGTGATGGATGAGTAACATCACGGTAATCAATTAAAACCCTCAACAGGATATCGCTTACAAGACAAACACGGGAGCTAAACTCTACATTTGATTCATCTATGCCTTGATTATTTTGTACAGGCAAGCACTTTGGGGATTGGAAATACTACATTTTCGCTAATACCATCTAATTCACGCACACTCACTGCTCCCAGATCTTGTAGCCGTGTAATCACGTTCTGCACCAATACTTCCGGAGCGGAAGCACCGGCTGAGATGCCGACACGCAGCTTTCCAGTCAGCCATTCAGTTTTCAGTTCTTCAGCATTATCAACCAGGTAGGATGGAACGTTCATATTGAGTGCCACTTCGCGCAAGCGGTTTGAATTAGAGCTACTGGGCGAACCTACCACGATTACTATGTCACATTGGCTAGTCAGATTCTTGACCGCGTCCTGTCGGTTCTGTGTAGCGTAGCAAATATCGTTTTTACTAGGACCGATAATGCTCGGAAAACGTGCCTTGAGTATTTCGGTGATGGTAGCGGTATCATCCATGGAGAGGGTGGTCTGGGTAACAAAGGCAATGTTATTTGGATCTTTCACCACAAGAAGCTGCGCGTCTGCCGGCGATTCCACCAGATACATGTTGCCGTCTCCCTGCCCCATCGTGCCTTCCACTTCGGGATGTCCGGCGTGCCCTATCATTATAATTTCCTTACCCCGCAGACGCAGGCGCGCAACTTCGCTATGCACCTTGGTTACCAGCGGGCAAGTTGCATCGAAGACTGTGAACCCGCGTGCCTCCGCTTCGTTTCGTACCGCTTGCGATACGCCATGTGCGCTGAAAATGAGGATACTGCCCTCAGGCACATCAGCTAAATCATCAACGAACACTGCGCCTTTTTTTCGCAAGTTAGCAACCACAAACTCGTTGTGTACTACTTCGTGGCGCACATAAATTGGGGCACCATGCAGGGCCAGCGCACGCTCGACCATTTCGATGGCGCGGTCAACGCCAGCACAAAAACCGCGGGGATTGGCGAGTAATAGTTCCATTCTATCTCTTCAATAAATAATAATTATCTCTAAAAATTCTATTTTATAGCTTGTCTATCAAATATATGCAGCACTACGATATTTTTCTGCGACTTGCATTTTGAAAGTTCTGATTTTTTAACAACGCCCTGATTTGCAATTCCCGTGAAAACAAAACACATCCTATGATTTTTTTGTAAAACTTTCCCACAGCATCAATCCTGCACCACAGGTAACTGCTGAATCTGCAACGTTAAATACTGGGAAGTGATGAGTATTCCAGTAAAAATCCAGGAAGTCCACCACGTAGCCATAAGCAACGCGGTCTATCAGGTTACCTACTGCACCACCGAGAATCAAAGTCAGTGCCAAACAGAACAGTTTCTCCTGCTTATGTTTACGTAGCAGCCATACTATCCAAACTGATGCAACCACGGCTATGACTGTAAAAAACCAACGTTGCCAGCCTCCAGCATTACTGAGAAAACTGAACGCCGCACCGCTGTTGTGCACGAGCACCAAGTTAAAGAAATTTGTCACCGCGACGCTCTCGCCATAGTCAAAATTCCAGCTTATCCAGAGCTTGGTGATCTGATCGAGTATGATTACTACCATTGCCAAGCTTAACCAGTGTATCAACCTAGCGTCTCCCCCAACTGGCTTCGTCATTCTTTCCCCGTCAGAGATAGAGCAGCATTAAGCATACTTACGTACCTCGCCGTCACCCAATAAATTACTGACGCAGCGTCCACACAGCGTAGCATTTTGAGGGTCGCTACCGACATCGGCACGGTAATGCCAGCAACGTTCGCACTTGGTATTCATACTTGGCGTTACTTCAATGCGCTCTTCCGCTACAGATAGGACGCGATGCATGGTGACTCGAGAAGTGATCAGCACAAAACGCAGGTCATCACCAAGGCGGTCAAGCACATCGAAATTTTCATCCGCTGCGTAAATTTCCACCTCAGCGGCCAGCGCTTGGCCAATTAGCCCAGCAGCGCGCACTTCTTCGATGTGCTTATTTATTCTGGCACGCCAGTTACAAATTATCGTCCAATTTCGCACTAGCCCTTGATCGTCCGTTTTCGGCAAATCTGGTAGGGGAAGCCAACCCTGTTGAAACACACTCACGTCCTGCTGGCCACTCAAAGTCTCCCACGCTTCTTCTGCGGTAAAGCTGAGTATCGGTGCCATTAATCTCACCAGACTATGGCTAATATAGTGCAGTGCATTCTGTGCAGAACGTCGTGCGTACGAATTTTGTGCCGTGGTGTAAAGACGATCTTTGAGGATATCCAGATAGAATCCACCCAACTGTTCGGAACAAAAAGTCTGCAATTTCTGTACAACCAGATGAAACTCGTAGCGCTCATAATCGCCTTTAAGCTCCATTTGCAACTGGCTTACCAGCGCCAAGGCATAGCGGTCAATCTCCATCCATTCATCCACTGGTAAGGCATCTCGCTGCACGTCAAAATCGGCAGTGTTCGCCAACAAAAAGCGTAATGTGTTACGGATACGGCGATAGCTTTCCACCACACGCTTCAAAATTTCATCGGAGATAGTCATCTCGCCGGAGTAATCAGTTGACGCAGCCCACAGGCGCAAAATGTCTGCACCCAGCGTATCAAAAATTTTCTGCGGTGCAATGACATTGCCCTTGGATTTGCTCATCTTATGACCATGGCCATCCACCACGAAACCATGGGTAAGCAGTGCATTGTAGGGTGCACGGTTATTCAAGGCGCAGGAGGTAAGCAGCGAAGACTGAAACCAGCCGCGATGCTGATCCGATCCTTCCAGATATAAATCTGCCGGAAATGACAAATCTTTGCGTCGCTGCAACACCGACGCATGGGTAGTGCCGGAATCGAACCACACATCCAACGTGTCGGAAAGTTTGCGGTATTGAGCCGAGTCTTCGCCCAACAACTCTTTGGCATCCAACGAAAACCACGCTTCGATACCCTGTTGCTCAACGCGCTGCGCAACCTGCTCGACCAGCTCAAGTGTACGCGGGTGCAACTGCATGGTTTCATTGTGGACGAAGAACGGCATCGGCACGCCCCAATTACGCTGGCGAGACACACACCAGTCAGGACGGTTTTCAATCATGGCTTTCAATCGCGCCTTGCCCCATGCCGGATAGAACTGCGTGGCTTCGACCGCATTATTGGCGAGGTCACGCAAGTTTGCCCCCTCGTCTGTCTTCGATAGTGACTGCGTGGGGTGAAATTGTTCCATACCGATGAACCACTGCGGTGTGGAACGAAAAATGATTGGCGTCTTATGTCGCCAACAGTGCGGATAACTATGCTGTATTTTTTCCAGGTGCATCAGATGTCCGCTGGCCTGCAGTGTGTCGACCACCACATCATTCGCTTTCCATACAAACAGACCGCCGACCAGAGGCGTGCTGGCAAGAAACTTGCCATCGTCGCCCACTGGGCTGTCATTAGGCAGCCCGTATTTCTGTCCAATAAAATAGTCGTCCAGGCCATGTGCCGGAGCAGTGTGTACCAAGCCTGTACCCGCTTCCAAGGTTACATGGTCACCACAAATAACGTTTACACCACGGTTATCGAAAGGGTGATGTAATGGCAACCCATCCAGAATGACACCCTTGCAAGTGGCGATTACTTCACCTTTCAATTCATAGCGATCCAGGCATGCTTGTTTCAAATCATCGGCCAGTATCAGCAATCCGTGTGGTGTTCGTACCAGCACGTAGTCAAAATCAGGATGAACGCTTACTGCCTGATTAGCGGGTAACGTCCATGGCGTAGTAGTCCAAATGACCGCATAAGCTTTTTCATCACTCGGCAAAGACATGCCAAAAGGCTTGGACAAAGAATCGATGCTTATGACTTCAAAACCCACATCAATCGCTGACGACGTTTTGTCCTCATGCTCAACTTCTGCCTCGGCCAGTGCGGACTGACAATCCAGACACCAGTTCACAGGCTTGCGCCCCTGATAAAGATGGCCCCGCTCAAATACTTTTCCTAAGGCGCGGATGATATCCGCCTCGGATTGATGGTTCATAGTGAGATAAGGATTGTCCCAATCACCCAGCACACCCAAGCGAATAAAATCCTTTTTTTGGCTCTCGATTTGCTCGGTGGCATATTCACGGCACAGCTCGCGAAAACGGGCAGGCGACATCTCTTTGCCATGCTTCTTTTCTACCTGCAATTCGATCGGCAGGCCATGACAATCCCAGCCGGGCACATATGGCGCATCGAAGCCGGACAAAGTCTTGCTTTTGACAATCATATCCTTGAGCACCTTGTTCACCGCATGGCCAATGTGGATGTCACCATTAGCGTAAGGCGGGCCATCATGCAGGATGAACTTTGGACGTCCAATGCTAGTGGCGCGTATTTTTTCATAGCGTTGCTGTGCCTGCCATTGGGCGAGCATCTGCGGTTCACGCTTGGCCAAATTGCCGCGCATGGGGAACGGCGTATCGGGAAGATTAAGAGTTTTTTTATAATCCATCATGTTGTATAAACCATTGTTTTGCATTACACACGTCGAGCTCAATCTGCTGCGTCAAACTTTGCAGATCAAGATACTTCACTTCATCGCGCAGTTTGTGCAGGAAATCCACGCGCAAATGTTTATTATAAATTTCGCCAGAAAAATCGAAAAGATGTACTTCCAGTACTGGCTTGCCATTTTGTTTCACCGTGGGACGAACACCCAGGCTCGCTACACCCTGCATTGATGGGAAACCATCCCCCTGCGCCCTTACGACAAAAATACCGGTCAGCGGCGGCCGATTGTGCTTTAATTGGATATTTGCGGTCGGGAAACCCAGCTGTCTGCCTAAACCATCGCCATGTACCACACGTCCGCTGATACTATAAGGCCGCCCCAAATAACGCTGTGCAGCACGCAGATCACCTTTACTCAGCGCAGCGCGCACCGCCGTGCTCGATATACGTATGTCATTGTGCGACACCCTATGCATGATCTCCACTTCTAAACCTAGCTGACCGCCTATCTTCTCCATCAACGCAATATCGCCGCTGCGTCGGTTGCCGAAACGAAAATCATCACCAATCAGCACAAACTGTGCCGCTAACTTGTCAGACAAGGCATGAATAAAATCTGTTGCACTCATCTGTGCAAAACTGCTGTTAAAGCGACATACATATACGCGATCCACACCGAGTGTCGCGAAAAATTCAAGCTTCTCACGCATATTAGTCAGCCGCACAGGCGCCTCCTGCGGTGTAAAAAATTCACGCGGATGCGGCTCGAACACAAGCACGGCGGTAGGCAGTTCAAGCTTCTGAGCTGCCATCCTTAATTGCTTGAGTAACGCCTGATGCCCTAGGTGTACTCCATCAAAATTGCCGATAGTTAGTGCAACAGGCGTTTTGCCCGTTGAGTGAAGTCCGCGAAAAATCAACATTCAGGCTAAATCGCCGATAAAAAGGAGTGCGATTATACCGTGAGAGTAACGAATGGGCGCGGGGCATGAATATATTCTGCGTCGATGCCTGCCTTGCACAAATTGAAATTCTAATAATCTGGGTCAAAATTTAATGGACGGAAAAGGCCACTAAATATTTTAATAAAATACTGCTGTGGAGAATTTTGTTGAATGTCTAGAGTAGACCGGGACAAACCGGCCATGATGTAGAAATCGGCGATACCCTGTGTCGATCTATTCGTTTATCCCGGATAATCCATTAGGCAATTTAACCAGCCTCCCCCTTTGAAAAAGGGGGATTAAGGGGGATTTTTGTGTTCCTGCAATGCTCAAATCCCCCCTAGCCCCCCCTTTTTCAAAGGGGGGAATGCGAAGTCATCGCACGAATCAGGTCTAATGGATTATCTGGGTTTATAAGACCTGGCGTAATTTTTCCAATCACGTCAGAAAAAATCCCAGCGACATTAATATGCCGACAGCTACAATAAATATTCGTAGTGCGTGCTGCGGAATACGATATGCAAACGTAGCGCCCGCATAACCACCAACAATCGCAGCAACGCCCAGCACCAACAAATGCTCACTGGCGATAGCTCCCCCGGCCGTATAAACAACAACGGCAATAGCTGTGAGCAGCGCGGAAACAATATTTTTGACGCCATTCATGGCTAACAAGTTGGTTTGGCCTAATAAACCCAGGGCAGCCAGCAAGATGATGCCCAGCCCGCCATTAAAATAGCCACCATACACACAGACTGAAAATAAAACGGCGAGCGCTATCATTTTTTTTGTGTGCGGTCGCTGGGCCGGGATGGCATTCGTAATTTGAGGTGACGACTGACTCGCCTTACCGATAAACCTCGGTCCAATAAAAAACATGGCAGTGGCGAACAATATTAGCCAGGGAATGAGCATCGAAAATAACTGCTCACTACTGAACAATAAAATAACCGCGCCAACACTGCCGCCAATGATAGCGATCAATATTATGGTCGTAAATCTTATGCCAGCAGGAAATGCTATATCACGCCGAAAGCGCCAGGCGCTGGCGATGTAGCCTGGTAGTAGTGCCGCCGTGCCGGTTGCGTTTGCAACCACGGGTGGTAATCCGGCAAAAATCAGCGCCGGTAGCGTGATAAAGCTGCCGCCGCCAGCAACGGCATTGAGCGCGCCGCCGAAAAAGCCGGCGGCAACGATGATTATCCATTCAATCATGTAGACTTTGTCCCCTCGTAACGCAACTCAGTGCAAGTGTACATAATCGGAGATATGCCGTGTGTTTGAAATCGAAGCAAATATCAAATTCGTCAGTAGTGCAGCGCACTCTGCACTGCAAGCACAAAATTTAAGCAGAGGATATCGAGTAAAATGACTCTCTGACTTTTGCACAAACAGGAGAACCGCAGTGAAATTTTGGATAGGCTGGCTTCACGATAAAAAATAACGGGTCAAGTTGATTTATAAATACATATAAGCAAGAATAAAGAATTAATAAATGAAGTAGAATATGCTTGTAAATTTATTATTAATAAAGCAACTTGACCCATTATTATTTTGTCATTCTGGTCGAAGGTGCTCACCGTGTTCCAAGAACACGCAACGGGGTCAAATCTCAATACTGCTCGGTTAAAGAAATTCCGTTCGCCCTGAGATTGTCGAAGGGCTCTGGGTGAGAGGCTGGCGGTTCTGCAAGCTCACCACGAACGGTTATCCAAACAGTATTGGAGCATGTCTTGCGATATAGCATAAATAAATTGCAATACTGGCACTTATAGCAAGACCACTTAGAATAAAAATTAGTCGGCGGGTTGTATCAGGCGGATTCAACTCTGAAGTGCAACTTTTGTAAGCGAATTTAGGTGGCGAGCTGCGTTAATATCGGAGCCACTTAAACGACCAAGTAAAAGGAGCACAGATGAAGAAATATAAGCAGCTCACCAGCG
>Ga0209344_10000881_pt1 | contig 44836 bp, 33 predicted proteins | sample Cruoilmetagenom6_FD_187293 | JGI IMG/M metagenome (GOLD analysis project Ga0209344, IMG submission 187293) | Oil polluted marine microbial communities from Coal Oil Point, Santa Barbara, California, USA - Santa Barbara Oil Seep Sample 6 (SPAdes)... | ecosystem: Environmental > Aquatic > Marine... | reverse complement strand
AGACTTTATGTCATAAACAACACATATGGATTTAAAAGGAAAAATAGCCATTGTTACAGGTGGAACCAGGGATATTGGAAAGGCCATTTCCCTTAAATTGGCCAAGGAAGGTGCCAAGGTGGTAGTGAATTACTATAGCAATGAGGCCAATGCCAGAGAAACCCTAAACGCAATTAAATCGGCCGGAGGGGATGCCATAATAGTCAAGGCCGATGTGACCAAAAAATCAGAAGTAGACAGACTCGTGCTGGAAGCGACAAGTACTTATGGTGATACAATAGACGTACTGGTAAACAATGCCGGCGGCCTGGTTGCCCGAAAAACAATAGCAGAGATGGACGAAGCTTTTTTTGACAAGGTTATTAAGTTAAATCTTAATTCTACCTTCTTGGTAACACAAGCAGTGTTGCCCCATATGAAATCTGGGGCCTCCATCGTAAATATAGCCTCCCAGGCCGGTAGGGATGGCGGAGGTGGAGGATCCATAGCCTATGCAACCTCCAAAGGGGCCATCATGACCTTTACAAGGGGACTGGCCAAAGAGGTAGGCCCGAAAAACATTCGGGTAAATGCTCTTTGTCCCGGTATGATCGCCACCACCTTTCATGATACCTTCACTACCGATGACGTAAGGGAGAAAGTAGCAGGAATGACCCCACTTCGAAGGGAAGGATCGGCAGAGGAAATTGCCAATACCGTGGCTTGCCTTGCATCTTCAGAAACTTCCTTTATTACTGGGGCCAACATCGATATTAACGGTGGACTCGCCTTTTCTTAAAAGAGACCAATTACGAAATTGCCAATTTTTACAACCTACAATTAGCAGATTTAAAATTTTAACACTCTAAAATTGTAATTAAATTTTTAATTAACAATTAAATAACATATATTTGGTAAACCAATTTGGTTTACCAGTTTGGTTTACCAAAAAACCAATAACGATAGGAACATGTTTATAGAAAAACACTTAAAAAACAGATTAAAGGATTAGACAAAAAAAAGGACGGGCGCACACCCATCCTTTTGTAAAAAGATTACTTCGTTCTGAAGGGAAGTAATACCCAAACATGCAAATATTACTATAAGCATATCTACTGCAAAACTAAACAATTTCATTGAATATTAGTGCAGTAATGTGTTTAAGTAAGTTGAAGGACTTAATGTGAAAAAATCACATAATTAGGAACCAATGGACAATGAGCCATTTTTAATCACTTGTTACTAACTTAATTAAATCACTAATGAAATTCAAAACTAATTTAATTCTAACAGTAGTATTGTTATTCAATATTGCACTGTTCGCCCAAGATGGTCGTACTCTGTCCGGAACGGTAACGGATGCTGCCATGGTCCCAGTGCCCGGAGTGAACGTAATTATTGCCAATACTACCACTGGAACGGCAACCGACTTTGATGGAAATTATCAAATTATGATAAAAAATGGGGACGTATTACAATTTTCATCTTTGGGATATGTTACCCAATCCATAACTATTACAAATCAAGAACAATTAAATATCACCCTGCAAGAAGACGCAAGTCAACTTGATGAGGTAGTGGTAGTTGGATATGGTACCATTAAAAAATCGCACCTAACCGGAGCGGTGGCAAAAGTAGGTGGAGATGAAGTTGCTGCTGTTCAAGTTGCCCGTGTGGATGATGCTTTGGCAGGTAAGTTATCTGGAGTGAGGATTCAAAATCAAAGTGGAGAACCTGGTGCGGATCCAAAAATCCAAATAAGGGCGGCCTCTTCTGTTTCCGGTGATTCGGGACCACTAATTGTTGTGGATGGTTATCCAATTTCAGGCAATTTGGCCACCGTTAACCCCAACGATATAGAAAGTCTAGAGGTATTAAAAGATGCAGCTTCTGCCGCTATTTATGGTTCTTTAGGTGCCAACGGTGTTATTCTGGTAACCACCAAAAAAGGAAAATCGGGCAAAGTTAATTTTAGTTATAATTCCTATGCAAGTACCTCAAGCAAGTATGTGAAGGACATCGAAATGCTTAAGACAGCAGGAGAATGGGCCAAAGAGTTACAGACCAGTGCTTATGATCTTTCCGAAACCGACCCAGGGTTATTGGCTTACAGACTGGATGCATACGCCAATGCGCCCGATGTGGTAAGTATAGAAGACTGGCTTTTCAAAAATGGTAGTACAACCAATCATGATTTCAGTGTGAGCGGCGGATCCGAAAACCTAAAGGCCTTTGCTTCACTTGGTTACTTAAAAACCGATGGTATCGTAAAAGGGCAAGGCTATGAAAGGTATAACGGACGTATGAACCTAGATGCCAACTTGGGTTCCAAGTTAAAGGCCGGGTTGAGCATGAATGGTTATTATGGAAAACAAGATATTGTTCCTTGGGAAATGAGGGATCTTTTAAGATCATATAGCATTAGTCCTATATACCATACGCAAGCCTCAATTGATTTCGTTCAGCAATTGGATCGTAATAGACAGGCCTTATTCGATTCTGGATTTACTGGAAATAACATAGGTAGATCGTTTGACCAGGATTATAGAGGTATCGGTCTGGACCCTACAAGTATCTATGACCTGCAACCCGGTGATGTAGTCCACGATTGGCAATACGGCCGAAATCAAAATGGTATTGGAGGAACAGGAGATGCAGGTGTTGCCGCTAAGTTTGACAATTCCAGAAGATGGAAAAAGACCTATTTTGGAAACGTAAGTTCTTATTTGCAATATGAAATTATAAATGGGCTGAATATAAAAACCGTTTTTGGAGCAGATCTGGAAGACACACAGACCTACGAATACCATGGAATATTATCGGATGGTCAACAACGTTCCAATCAAACAGAGTTGGACATATCCAATATTAAAAAATCCACCGTATTAAGTACAACTACCCTGAGTTATGCAAAAGTACTTGCAGAGAAGCACGACATCTCTGCCGTTGCTGGAATGGAGTTTGTAAATACCTATTACAAGGGAATTGTAAACAATGGAACAAATGTACCATTTGGCCTGCCTTTAAATTATGATTTTTTCGACCCTGCAGATGTTATAACCAATGAGATTGATGAAACCCAATCAAGAAATGGATTTTTTGGAAGAATAGCCTATGCATTTGATGATCGTTATCTACTCTCGGCATCCATTAGGAGGGACGGTGATTCACGATTTGGAGCCAATGAAAAATACGCAGTTTTCCCAGCACTATCCTTAGGCTGGAATATTCACAATGAATCTTTCTTCGGAGATCGTGATACGTTCAGCCTATTTAAACTGAGGTTTAGTACTGGTTCTTTGGGAACAGCTTCATTCTTGGGTTCATATAATTCATTAAGCATTTTGGGTACCTCACCCACCGCTTATGGCACAGGTTTTCTAATTCCTGAGGATATCGCAAACCCGGATTTAACGTGGCAAACCAATAAAGAGACCAACTATGGTCTTGATACAGGGTTTATAAATAACCGTATCAGATTGAGTGTAGACTATTATACCTCTGATGTAAAAGATATGTTGATCAATCAAAGTGTTTCAGAAGTTCTTGGAACTCCTGCCATAAAACTTAATCGTGGTGATGTAACCAGTTCCGGTTTGGAAATTGAACTTAATACAAAAATAGTTTCCAATGAAAACTTCTCTTGGAATATCAATGCCAATGTATCAACTGCCAAATCGGAAATTACCAGTCTAGGGGAACTGACCGAACTGCCCAGGCAAATTTACGGTGGTCCAAGTGGTAGAGGTCCAGAGTTTAGAAACTATGTAGGAGGTGAAATTGGTGAAATGTGGGGGTATGAAGTAACTGGTGAGGTTGAAACGATACATATGTCAGATCCCTCCAGAGGCGTTGGATACGGTAGCGGGGAATGGTATGTTGTAGACCAAAACGGTGATGGTGAAATTACCTATGAGGAAGATTATGTAAAGTTGGGATCCGCAACACCTGATTTTTATTGGGGACTTTCAAGTTCAATGAACATCAGGAATTTTGATTTCTCCTTCCAATTCCAAGGGTCACAGGGAGCAGAACTTTACAATATCGATCCAATTTACTGGAAATCACAATTTGGCGGGAGATTAAAGTCCAGTTTTGATGCCAATGATGACGGTATTGCCGATGCCAGTGGCAAGTTTTATCAGGAGACCAGGAATGCACATGGTTCAGGGATCCAAGATGCCTCGTTTGCAGCCTTGAGAAACCTTACTTTAGGATATACCCTTAATTCGGATTTAACAGATAAAATAGGCTTAAGTTCTATGAGAATTTACCTGGCAGCTACCAATTTGTTGTATATAATGGCAGATAATTATACCTCGTTCAACCCTGAAGGCGTAGAGATTGAAAATTCCGGTTATGCGGGTCCAACCACCTACGGATACCAGGAAGGTGCAAGCCCTATAGTAAGAAGTTTTACCTTGGGTATAAATGTAAATTTTTAATTAAGAAATCATGAAAAAAATGAAAACTATATATCTAGCAATAGTGTCCGTGTTGTTGATAACAGCCTGTGACAACGATTTGGACCAAACGCCGCCCTTATTACTTGAATCCAGTGCTTTGGAGGAATTTGGACCCGTTTTAAATGCAGCGTATTACTATCAATCCGGTGGTTCAACACCACTAGGGGTGATGGGCGATTTTAGGGCCGACAATATGTTGATGCTGGAAAGCCCGTATACGGCATTTGACACCTACAATGCAGATTTGGGTGGTTTGGATTTGGTAGAGCAATTCTTTAGACCTTTCTATAGCAATTTATACAAGGCTATCTTAAGTACCAACAATGTCATTGATAATTCAACTGATGCCACTGAGATAGCCGAGGCAAAATTTCTTAGGGCCTTGTCCTACTTCAAATTGGTAATGGTTTTTGGTGATGTCACCGTCAATTTATCCCCTGCCCCCAGTCCATCCGATTTGTCCATTTTAACAAGGCAACCAGCTGCAGATGTGTACAATAATGTAATCATTCCCGACTTTCAAGACGCTATAGCTGGATTGGATAACTCTGGATTGACCAGTGGGCGCGCATCCAAAATAGCAGCTCAGGCTTTTCTCGGAAAAGTATACCTATATAGAGGTAATTTTACCGAAGCTGCAACAACGCTTGGAGCTGTTGTTAATAGTGCAGCGGCTGCAGGGATTACTTTGGAAAGCGACTTTGCCAACGTGGTAGTGGATGGTAATTCAGAAATCATTTTTGCTACCCCATTATCAACCTCGGTTCCAAACGCATACGGATCTGCCACCACCTTTGTAGGATGGTTTAGCGGGGCCGATACAAAATCGCTCACGCCCTTGGATCCTCGCTTAATTGACGCCTTTGACGCCAGTAGTGCCGCCGGTGGAGGTACTGATTTAAGAAAGGCGCTTACCATTGACACGGAAAATATGAATGGCAGTAATAAATATACCGGGGCACTGGATCAAGACTATATAGACCTTAGATTGTCCGATGTAATTCTAATGTACGCTGAGGCACTGAACGAAAATAACGTTGCTGCAACAACTGTACTTCCATTATTGGATCCAATACGCACGAGGGCAGGTTTAAATAGTTTAACCGGAACCGTAAGCTCGCAAGCCGACGTTAGACAGGCAATAGCAGACGAAAGAAGAGTGGAGTTGGCCCTTGAAGGACATAGATGGTTCGATTTGGTGAGAACGGGTACCGTAAATATTGAAATGGGAGAAACGATCAGCAGTGACTATAATGTGTTTCCTATACCAAACTCGGAAATTCTTGCAAGCGATGGGGTTATAACCCAAAATGAAGGTTACTAAAAATCAGTAGGATAATAAAAACAAGTATTACGGTTGGTTTTTTAATTGGAATTTACCGGCTTAAGGTCTGGCCGGTAAATTTCTTAAAACTGAAATAAATAAACCCATATTTTGGAATCGTAATTTTTAAAATTTCTTTCGGCTGTTGTTTTTGTGTAATTTTGATCAACCAATTTGGTTAACCAATTTAGAACTTATAAAATAGAAATGAAAATAGACATTCTCCCTAAAAACGAAAACGACGTAATACAGAAAGATATTATATCCAAAATCCGGGATTTTATTAATTATAAAAACTTGGAACCAGGAGACAAGTTGCCCTCGGAAAGAAAGCTTTCTGAAAAATTTGAAGTGAGCAGAAGCAATGTAAGGGAGGCTATACAGACCTTGGAATTTTACGGACTGCTAATATCAAAGCCACAGAGCGGTACGTTTATTGCCGATATTGGCCCCGTGGCAATGAATGGTATGATCACCGATATTTTGAGACTGGAAAAAGCAGATTTCAAATCTTTGGTGGAAACAAGGATATTATTGGAGTTAAAGACAGTTAAGCTGGCCTCATTGAGGAGGACCGATGAAGATTTAAAACAAATTGAAGAGGCTTTGGACGCCTACTCTGCCAAGGTGGAAAATGGGGAAAATGCCGTACAGGAAGATCTGTTGTTCCACTTGGCAATTGCCAAGGCATGTGGCAACAGTACCATCAACACATTTATGTTGACCATAACTCCGGAAATCATTACCAATTTCACCAAATATCATGTATGTGATAAGAATATTGCATTTATCGGTATACAAGAACATAGGGATATATATGAGGCCATAAAGAAGCAGGACCCCCAATTGGCCAAGGAAAAAATGAAAGTACATTTTAAAATGCTCTATCAATATTGTTACAATATTAAAGACTAATTTAAACTTGAGAAGTGGTAAAATCGCACACTTTTATCACTTTTTATAAAATAATCTGAAGGGAACCAATACTTAGAACAATACCCTAAAAGAAGGCGTTATATAAAATTCCAATTAAATACGCCCAAAATTTTCGGCTTTAATTCAAGTATTAAAAAGCACGGATATATCGTCCGCTTACCTTCTATGGCCTATAAATAAGATAGCAACAATAATAACAAAGCAAAATACTATGAAAATTAAAGGATTACGTTGGTTCATTATCGGTCTTATCTTTTTAGCAACTGTTATTAATTATATAGACAGAAGTGCTTTGTCCATTATGTGGGGCAATGAAAATGTTGAAGGTTCCATATCCCACTCCTTGGGCCTGACCAAAGATCACTATAGCTACATCCTCAACATTTTTATGGTAGCTTATGCCTTGGGGCAATTATTTTCGGGCAAACTGTTCGATAAGGTAGGTACCAGAATTGGATATGTAATCAGCATAGGTATTTGGAGTCTATCCACCTTATTGCACTCCACGGTGAGAGGGTTTTTATCATTGGCCTTTTTCAGAACTACTTTAGGATTGTCAGAAGCAGGAAACTGGCCTGGTGCCGTAAAAAGTAATGCAGAATGGTTTCCCATAAAAGAACGTGCCATTGCCCAAGGGTTGTTCAATGCCGGTGCCTCCATTGGATCGGTTATAGCCCCACCCCTAATAGCCCTCCTATTTGTGGCCTATGGTTGGGAAGTTACCTTTATAATAGTGGGGGCCATTGGGCTTTTATGGATTATTCCTTGGCTTATAATTAATAAGGCAGGACCTAAAAAACATCCTTGGATAACAGAGGAAGAACAAAAATATATTTCCGAAGGACAAAGTTTGGCCGATCAAAATGCTACTGAGGATCAAAAAGGATTAAGTCTTAAAGAGATACTTTCCTATAAAGAATCCTGGGCCATCGTTGCAAGTAGATTTTTCCTGGAACCTATCTGGTGGCTATTCGTAGGCTGGATGCCCATATATCTATTTGACGTGTATGGCTTTAATGTAAAAGAGGTTGGAATGTTCGCTTGGGTTCCTTATGTAGGTGCAGCCATAGGGAGTATTGCAGGCGGCTACGTTTCTGGAGTTATAATTTCCAGAACAAATTCAATTGATAAAGGTAGGAAAACTACCATTTTCATAGGCGGGGTCATTATGGCCCTAGGCCTTATTGCAACCATTTTATTTGCGGATACGCCTGAAAAATTTGTTGCGATCGTATTTATTGTCTTGTTCGGATTTCAATTTGCCATTGGAAATATCCAAACCCTGCCCAGCGACTTTTTTAGCGGTAAATCTGTAGGGTCATTGGCCGGTTTAGGTGGTATGGTAGGCGTGTTTTCAGTTATTGTCATGAACTTTTTGGTGCCAGTTATCGCGAAAGTTTCATATACCCCCATTTTTGTGGCCATAGCCATTTTTGTACCTCTTGGAGTAGGATCTATCTATTATTTCGCAAATAATATAAAGTCAGTAGAATAAATTAAAATTAATAATATAAAAATTGGAATATGAGTAATTCAAAGGGAAAAGTAGCAGTAATAACCGGAGCCACAGGGGGCATTGGTTTCGAAGTAGCAAAAAGATTGGGCAAGGACGGATACACAGTAGTATTGAACGGTATAGATGATGAAGGAGGGGCCAAAAGAATTAAAGAGCTTACGGCAGAAGGTATCACTGCCGAGTATTACGGATTTGATGTTACAAAGGAAGACGAAGTAACAGCCAACATTAATAAAATTGGTAAGAAATACGGTAAAATTGATGTCCTAGTGAACAATGCAGGTGGACTCGGAGGTAGGTCCAGGTTTGAGGAAATGACAACGGATTTTTACAGATTTGTAATGGCCTTGAACTTGGATTCTGTATTCTTTGCTTCAAGAGCTGCCATACCTTATCTAAAAAAAGGAGATCTACCTACCATCATTAATTATACATCCATTGCGGGTTGGAATGCCGGTGGACCCGGAGCAGGGATTTATGGAACATCCAAAGCAGGTGTTCATGCCATTACCAGGGCGTTGGCCAAAGACCTTGCCGAATATGGAATTAGAGTAAATGCGGTATCACCAGGAACCATTGATACTCCTTTCCATACCGAAATTAAATCTACCAAGCCCGAAGTTTTTGCTTCTTGGAAAAACAATATTTTATTGGGAAGATTAGGACAACCTGAAGAGGTAGCATCCGTAATTTCATTTTTAGCTGGTAAAGATGCCGCTTTCATTACAGCCGAAACCATCCAAATTGGTGGAGGACAGGGCTTAGGTATTTAATGGAACGGCAACAAGGCTTATCGTCTATAAATACCATGATAACTATTCATAGATTATGAGTTGAAATTAAAACAACTGCCGGAACACTTTCAAAAAGTTAAGAAGGCACTACGGCAGTTGTGGTTTTAAGGTTGTACCAGGCTTTCAGCGGGACTTCTTTCTTTACTGGAATCCAATTGAAGACATTAAAGTTTGCGGGCACTTGGCCAACACTTAATCATTATACACATTAAAAAGGGTAGTCTCAATTTTGAAAAATTATGGGGTCAAAATGTCCCTGTAATTGTAGTGCTGTTCTAAAAAAGATCGAAATGTCCAAAAAAAAATCCATATTAATCATATGCGGAGGAGGTCCTGCGCCCGGTATCAATGCTGTTATCGGCACTGTGGCCAAAATCTTTTTAAAAGACGGATATAGGGTAATTGGACTACATGAAGGTTTTAAAGGAATCTTTTCAGAGCATCCCAAAATTAAAGAATTCGATTTCCCCCATGCAGATCGAATCTTTAGCCGAGGTGGATCCACTTTGATCATGAGTAGGTTCAAACCTGGCAATGAAAAATTGAACACTACCCTTTTTTCCAAAAACAATGTAAAACTATTGGTGAGTATAGGTGGTGACGACACTGCCTCAACTGCCAATAGAATTACGGGCTATTTAAAGAAAGAAAACATTCCAATATCGAACATTCATGTTCCCAAGACCATTGACAATGACCTTCCTTTACCGGATAGGAATCCCACTTTTGGTTTTCATTCAGCAAAGGACGAGGGAGTACGAATTGGCACAACTACTTATGAAGACGCACGTACCAGTGAAAACTGGTTTGTAATGTCCACCATGGGAAGGTCGGCAGGGCATTTGGCCCTAGGCATCGCGGCAAGCTGCCATTTTCCAATGATGGTTATTCCTGAAATGTTCAACAAGACCAGCATTACCTTCGATAAGGTAGTCCGACTGATTATCTCCTCGATGGTCAAAAGAAAAATTGAAAATATAAATTATGGTGTAGCCCTCATTAGCGAAGGTGTTTTCCATATAATGCCAGAATCTGAAATCAAGCATTGTGGTATAAATTTCACCTACGATGACCACGGTCATCCTGAATTGGGCAATGTTAGCAAGTCCCATATTTTTAATATGCTGGTGCAACGGCAATTGAAAGAACTGGATATACACATTAAAAGTAGACCCGTTGAGCTGGGCTACGAGCTCAGGTGTTGCCGACCCATTGGATTTGACCTAACCCTATGCACCCTGTTGGGTTTGGGAGTCAAAAAATTATACGATGAAGGCCTAAGTGGATGCATTGTTACCGCCAATTCGAGGGGAGAGGTATCACCTCTTTTTTTGACGGACCTACAGGACAAAGATGGAAAAATAGCTCCGCGATTGGTTGATATCGATTCCGAATTTATCCGACTTTGTTTTCAAAATCTACACTATTTGGAAGAAAAGGATTATGAACGGGCAAGTCCTTATTTGGACAATCCATCGGACTATGATTTCAACAAAATATTAAACAAAGGGTAACAAAGAATGGCACAATATTCAAGAATAGAAGTTGCAACAGCAATGAAGGAAACCGGAATGGTCCCCTTATTCTACAATCCAGATATAGCACTTGGCAAAAAAGTGTTGCAAGCTTGCTACGACGGGGGCGCTAAATTAATGGAATTTACCGCTAGGGGCGACTTCGCTTTCGAAGTATTTTCGGCACTTAACAAATTTGCCATCACAGAACTTCCAGGAATGATGATGGGAGTTGGTTCCATAACCGATGCTGCAGCGGCATCACTATATATGAAAATGGGAGCTAACTTTATTGTAACCCCGTCCCTAAGGGAAGATATTGCGATTGCCTGTAATAGAAGAAAGGTCCTTTGGTCTCCTGGATGTGGTTCCCTTACCGAAATTAACAAGGCCGAGGAATTGGGTTGCGAAATCGTAAAATTGTTTCCCGGCGCTACCTATGGCCCCTCTTTTGTAAAGGCTATAAAAGGACCACAACCTTGGACAAGTATCATGCCCACAGGAGGAGTTACTACGGATGCTTCCAATTTAAAAGCGTGGTTCGATGCTGGTGTAACCTGTGTAGGGCTGGGCTCCCAACTTATCAGTAAGGAAATATTAGACAACAAAGATTTTATAGGATTGGAATATACCGTTCGAGAAACTTTGGTGTCCATTAGAAAACTAAGAAAATAAAATATGGAAATCCGGACCACTAAAAAATCAATTCTAAAAAAGATTTTGGCTCTGGTATTGGCCTTTGGCCCAGGCATATTTGCCATTGGGTACACTATTGGCACAGGAAGTGTAACCTCCATGATCGTTGCAGGAAGTACCTACGGTATGCAATTGTTATGGGTTTTAATGCTGAGTTGCATTTTCTCTGGAATCTTAATGTTCTCCTATGGTAATTACGCCCTGGTTACGGGAGAAACAGCCTTATTTGCTTTTAAAAAGCATCTAAGATGGGGGAAGTTTATTGCCCTAATGATAATTATTGGTATTTCATTTGGACAATGGAATTCCCTTATGGGCATACTAGGAATTTCAGCCAACATTATATTTGAGATATTCCTTATCTATTTTCCCAATTTGGAGGGCTATCAATATGAGTCTGTTCTATTAATTGCCATTGTGGTCATTATAATCATGTATGGATTCCTCCTAGTAGGAAAGTATGCCTTCTTTGAAAAAATATTGGTCATTTTCGTCACCATTATGGGACTATCCTTTTTTATCTCACTTTTTATGGTCTACCCCTTGCCTATAGAGGTCGCTAAAGGGTTAATACCGTCCATACCAAAGGTGGAAGGGGGTAAAATGATGGTGGCCGCCTTTGTAGGCACCACCATGGCCGCCGCTACTTTCTTATCGCGACCTTTATTCGTAAAGGGCAAAGGCTGGAATATCAATCATCTAAAGCAGCAAAAAAAAGATTCCATAATAGCCGCCTGTCTGGTCTTTGTAATTAGTGCATCGGTAATGGCCGTAGCTAGTGGAGCTTTGTTTCACCAAGGCCAGCCGGTGACCAAAGTTTTGGATATGGTGAACACCTTGGAACCGGTGGCCGGAAAATTCGCCTTGACCCTTTTCTTCTTTGGAACTTTAAGTGCAGGATTATCTTCTATATTCCCCTGTTTATTGATAGCTCCCATTCTTTTGGCCGATTATCAATCCGGGGAATTGGATACCACTTCCAAACAATTTAAGATAATTACGGCCATTGCATGTCTGTTTGCACTTATTGTGCCCATTTTTGGTGCCAACCCTATAGAAATGCAGATTTTATCCCAAGTATTTAACGTATTTGTCCTGCCCTTGGTAATACTTGGAATTATTTTACTGATCAACAATAAAAAGCTGATGGGGCAACACAAAGCAGGTAAATTCCTAAATATAGGATTATATGCCGCATTAATTTTTTCAATTATCATTTCTTACAATGGAATCGTAGCTCTTTTGGACTTCTTTAGATAACCCAAATGGGTACTAAAGATGTTTTGCCCGGGATTCATATTTTTGATAAAGTGCTTCGTTGTCCGCCTCATCTATGTTCTGACTTTGAAATACAGCGACATCCACTCCCCTGTCCAAATTAATCTTTATGGCTTCGGTTGAAATTATGTTTACAATGATCATCCCAAGTACGGATGAAGCCGGACCGATCAGTAAATCTTTAATGGAAATAACCCCATCCCCTGACGGAACACAATTATCAATAACCAAATCTGCAATCTGATACAGTTTCTTTCCACTTTCATGCCTAGAAGCATACTTTCCTGATTGTTCCAAAGAAGTGATCGCTATAGTCCTTAAACCTTCCTTCTTGGCCTTCATGGCCATTTCCAATGGCAATGCATTTCTACCGGAGTTCGATACAACGATCAATACATCTCCTTTGTTAAATTGATATTTGTTCCAAAGAATTTCGGCAAGACCACCTATTTGCTCCATTGCGGCCGATCTCCTTGCCCCACTGGACATAAGTACCATGTCATCCATAATGGCATTTACATTGGCCAGATTGGACGCTCTACCGAACATTTCCATGCCTATCATTTGGGAATGACCTGTACCAATAGTGTGAATTATTCCATCGTTCTTAATAACCTCCGCTACCATTTTTGAGGCAGTGATCAATTGATCCTGCTGGTCTATGGCCATTTTGTCTATCAGTAATTTTATTTTATCCAAATATTCAAACATAGGAACTATAGAATTTAAGTTAAGGATGGAAACCAATGGCATTAATATTAGGTTGGCCTTTTCCTTTACCCCTAATACCAATTAATGTTTCTTAAACCAAGATAGAGAATAAAAACTTGGCCCAGCTATGGTCCAAAAATAATACTTCACCTATCACATGGGGAAACGTTAATTTACAACTTCACTTCATAATAATTGGTATTAAAACCATAACCGAATACTTGCTTCCTATAAGGAATCCAACCAACGATCTGGATATTAGAACAAAAGACCCTGCCAAAAGGCGGGGTTCGTTCGACTATCGTATTCCAATGCGCCCGCGGCTTTTGAAATACGGGTCTCACGAACAAAAAAAGCCTATCAAATGATAGGCCTTAGGTCTTAGGAAATTAAAAAAGTATATATTAAATAACTTTAACGTTTACTGCGTTTAATCCTTTTTTTCCTTCTTTTAGTTCAAACTCAACTTCATCGCCTTCGCGAATTTCGTCTATTAAACCAGAGATGTGTACAAAATGTTCTTTGTTAGAACCTTCTTCTGTGATGAACCCAAATCCTTTGGCATCGTTGAAAAATTTTACTGTTCCTCTACTCATTACTAAAATTTAAATTAATTACTTATTGTGAATCAAATATAGTTCCAAAAGTTTGAACCACAATCATTTATAGCCAACAATTTTACCAACCACTGTAAAAAAAAATCGCTTGCCCCTTTAAAAGCTTACTTTTCAGGGGTTTTTGAAATTATAAACTCCACCCTTCTATTACGTGCCCTGCCCTCTTCATCCCCATTATTCCCTAACGGTTGCGCTGCCCCAAAACCGTTGTAGGTAATTCTTTGAACGGCCAAACCCAATTGGATCAATCTATTTGCTACCGCCATTGCACGTTTAACAGAAAGAGTGTTATTGTAGGAAGTGGTACCCAAATTGTCTGTATATCCATTTATTACAATGTTCAAAGTACTATCGGATTGCAAATAATGGTAAACGCGTTTTATTTCCTGCTCACCCTTTTCCCCTAGTTGAAACTCATCGAAATTAAAACGTACATTCTCAAATACATGTGCCTCGTCCAGGGCATAGGACGGCATTCCTTCCCCAACATATACCATATCCAAGAAATAATAGGCCCCATTTACATTTTTTTTCTTTGCCAATCGCTGTCGCCTTGTAGAGGCATTGTTCTTAAAATTACCGATAATTATAAACTGTTCACCACCATTGGCAAGGAAGGTAGCGGATATCTTGGTCCACTTGGCATCATCAGAAATAAATTGGTTGCCCAAAATTTCGACCAGGGTAAATTCATTACCTTCAATTTTGGAAAGCTGCCATTTACTAAGTCCCTTTTTAATTGTAAGCTCAATTGGTCTTGCGGATAATAACACATCGAAATCACGAACAACATAATCCGAATTTTCGGCCAAGCTTACATAAAAGTACAAGGTATAGGTAACCCCCTTCTTCAGGGGCTCCTTTAACCCACCCTGGATATATTCCCTATAATCTTCGGGGGCATACATATAGAATCCTGAATAGCCCTCCCCAAATTTTGCCATTTGCTCTCCCATAAAATTCTTGGGTATGCCCATGCCAAGGCTACAGGAGTTAAAATAATCCGTGGTTCCCAAAGTGGGTACGGACCAATATTTTAGATCTTCCCCAAAGTTCCCTAAATGATCCGGGCAATCCAAAAAAGATTCAAAACTGGGATTTTCCACAAGGTTTTGGGACATGGCCCCTCCAAGGCATAATACGGACAAAATCCACAACCAATTTCTACAACCTACAATGAAGTGCCCCATACCAACCAAATTGTATGCAAAACTTCCTGCAAAAGGAATCCCCACTGTGCAAAAAGTTTAAGTACATTTTATCAAAAATAAAAAAACATCCCCATAAAAGGGGATGTTTGTAATAAATGACAAATATACAACTGACCTGTTTACTTGACCTTTAGGATTTATTTCTTTTACCTTTCAATGTGAATGAGCCTTCCATAGAATTGGCATTGCCCTTTATAACATCGTCCTCTACCTGCAAGGAAACTTGAACCTTACTACCCTCTATAAAAACCGCAAAGTTTACTTTATTCCCATTCACTTTTACCTCGGAAGCCGTCAAGGTATTATAGTTAACTTTTACAACTACCTTATACCCCTCCTTGTCCTTGGTAATAACCATCACTCCGGCACTATATTCATAAGGAACATCAGCTACGGTATAATCCCATGTACCAATGGGGGACTTATACACTATTTCAAATTCTTCGTTACCATTACTGGTACAAAAGGCACTATTGCTTGGATTTACTGCCAAAAGGGACATGCTGCAGGAAACAAATAAAATACATGCGCAAAACAGTTTTACATTTTTTTTCATTCTTATAAAGTTTTATAATTAATATTTAACAAGACAACAAAAGAAAGTTATCGAACATCAAAAACTAGTCTTTTTTTCTATTCTGTGACTAAATGTACCGTAAGCGTTACGAACGGGACACCTTTATAAATTATAATTTACAAAATACAATGGGCAGGCACCACTACAAACAAAAATACCTTACTGCCTTTTTGCCTTCCAAATAGAAAGCCAAAGGCAGAAGGTACCTATTTGGCGACCATAAAATTCCACGGGGTTTTTGGAAGATTATGACCAACCTATTGTGCTAGATATTCATTTTTGCCCTAAAGATCAAATTTGTACGTGGCTCCGGCCAACACTTGGAATCCCTGTACCCGGTAATTGTTCCAGCGCATATAGTTCTGGTTCGCTATATTATTTGCCTTTGCAAAAACCGACAATTGCCCATTTATGCGATAGCCAATATGCGCATTGGCATCAAAATAGCTATCCAAGGTAACCGAAGTCATTGCAAAGTCTTCCGGCAAGGTTCCGGGAGAGGCAACGGTATAAAGATCGTCGCGTTCCCCTACATAAAAAAGATTGGCACCCATGAACCACTTCTCCCCTATCTGATAATCCATAAACATAGAGGCGGTTAAACCCGGTAGATTCCAGGCAGGGTTATCGGTTTCCGTATCATAATCATACACTTGGGCATTTACCCCTAGGCTAAAATTCCGGTTTACATCTACATTCAACTCCCCAAAAATGCCTAAGGTCTTTACGTCATCATAAAATACTTGGAAACTATTTCCATAATAATACCCCTTTTCATCTGTCCTAGAGGTATTTTCAGGATTTAACAAAAATAGAGGTTTTCTATTTTCCGCCATATAAGACCCTTTAAGATTATAACTTAGATTGGGTAACAGCTGCCCTTTTAAGCCTATGTAGGCATCATATTGTTGGTCCGTAGGCTGCATATCCAAAGTGGGGGAAACATATGGATTCTCTTCTACAAATCCATAGAACGAGTTTTGTTTCAATTCTCCTTCCACCCCTCCATAAGCTATGGCTACCTCATCCAACAAACGATAGGAAGCCGTTATTGTGGGATAGATATAAAAATTGCCTTCACTGTTCTCCAAATCCATCCCATACACTAAATTAACGCCCAGGTTAAGCGAAAGATCGTCTCCCAAAATGTTAATATTGGGATTTATACCAACTTGCAAGTGCGAATAATCTATTCCGGGAAGATTGGATTCATTCCGCACTTGGCCATTTTTAAACTTACCCCCTACATAATCCACCTTGGCCTTCAGTGTCAATAACTCGTCCCCCAATGGAAATTCAAAGGCAGGCTTTAGTACGGCCCTATTTTCACCTGATTTCGTAGCATCCCAAAAACGTCTATACAATAAACTGGCACTCTTAAAAAAGGAATCTTCCAATTCCACAAAACCACCTGCAAATGCATTAAAATAGTTCTGCTTTTCCTCTATACCGTTCACTAGTTCCTCTGTATAATATCCATTGGGGATTCCGTACCAATTATATAGTTGATGTTGTGCCCCTATATTGGCGCCCCAACTTATATCCCTGTCCCTTTTAGTATAATTGGCGTCCAATTTGGTATTGTAGAATACGTTATCCAAAGCGGTTCCGTCTATTTCCCCCCTAGAGGAGTGGTGGTTTAGGCTTATATCCAATCTTTCATCCCTGTTGAGGGCGCTACTGGTATAAAAATCCGCAAGGGCGTTATTATAATTGCCCAAACCTATGGAGGCATAGGAATTATATATTTTTTCCGGAGGGAGCTTTTCAACCCCGGAAGCCTTGCCCTTGGAAGGAGTAAAGGTAGAGGCAACAGGTACGGAAAATATACTGTAGTTGATAGGTTTTTTTTGTAAAACAATGGAATCGTTCAAAGTAGGAACCGACTTCACCTTAAACGCGTCCGAAATGGTAGGGGAATATGCCTTTACCACGGTCACCGTTTCCGTACCTAAATCCTTTTTATCGTCCTGTGCCAAACCGATCTGTAGAAAACCTAGAATAGCAAATATGGATAATTTAATGTGCTTGTGCATATTGTGTTCTTTTTGCAAGGAAATTTTAATTGCCCTCTGGATTGATAGAGGAATTACTTTGTGCTTCTTTTGCCTTAATAATGGATGACTCCTGTTTGGCTTGGGCCACTATTTCCGGATAATCCCCGAAATTGGCAATAACACTATCCAAAATATAGGTTGCTTGGAAGGCATCACCCAAAGCATAGAAATTTTTGGCCATAATGATCAAACCTTTGGCACTCCACTCTTTATATCCTGCGTAGTCCTTGGCCAATTTTTGTACCGAAGCATTGGAAGCCTCGTAATCTTGGGCCTTATTCTTAAAATAAGCATCATAATAAAGTGCCTCGGCAGCTAAATCTCCCGTTGCAATCTTAAGCACTTCCGAATACGCCTTTTCTGCCCTGTTCTCATCCTTGGTCTGAATAGCCGATCTTGCGATCATTATTTGCGCATCACTTTTTATACGGTTATCGATCTTGGTGTTAGACAACACCTTGGTAGCATATTGAATTGTCTTGGCGTAGTCTGACCGCTCATAATAACCCTTCATCAAATTGGACTGGGCAAAGGTGATATTCTGTTGAATTTCCGCCTTGGATTCCAGTTCTTCCAAGAAAGGAATGGCTGTCGTATAATCATTTTTGCCCACATAGATCTCACATACCCTTGTAAGTGCCTGTTCAGCGTATTCATTGGTCCCTTTGCCTGCCACATTTTTAAAATAGGGCAGTGCTTTATCCTTCTGACCTTTACCAAAATATAATTGCGCCAAATTAAAATTGGCTTTTAAGGCATTCAATCCGTTTGGAAATTGTTTAACATAGGCCTCATACCCTCTTATGGCAGCATCTTGATTACCTTCAATATATTGCTTGTCCGCAGATTCAAATGTAGCATTATCCAGTTCTGTATCGGTAACCTCAACAAAATCGAGACCTTTAACCCATTGGGCATATTCATTCACCCTACCTAGGTCTACATATATCAGCTTGGCCGTTGTTACGGCCTGTAACGCTTCCTGAGTGTTGGGGTGGTCCCTAACTACCGTTTTAAATTTGGCCAAAGCCTGTTCATTGCGGTTGGCATTATAATGTACCAATCCCTGACGCAGCATGGCCTGTGGCACCAAAGAGCTACCTTTATAATCCATGGTAAGCTGATCGTATAACTGCAAGCCTCTTTCCGTATTATTGGCCCTCACATAGGAATTGGCCAGTTCAAACAAGGCATCGTCCTTTAGGGTCGAATTGGGATACCTGGACACAAAATTGGAAAGCTCTTCTATTTTGGTAGCACTCCTGTCCACAAACCCGTAGCTCAATGCTTTTTGGTAGGCAGCATAATCGCTGGAAGGACTATTTCGCGCAATTGCCTTGTTATAGGTTTCTATAGCTGGCCAATACTTACTGCTTACAAAATAACTATCCCCCAAGCGTAGGTATGCATCGTTGAGTTTTTCGCTATCGCCATTATTGGTCTCCACATAACTGGAAAACGCGGCAATGGCATTGGTATAGTTTCTCAGTTTAAAATAGGTGTATGCCAAATTATAATTTAAATCCTTGAATTCAGGGGTTGATTTGGCGCTGGGAATCGATTTGAATTGAAGATATCCGGCCAAGGCATCGTCAAAGCGGTTCATATTGTAATCCGATTCCGCTTTCCAGTAGCTAGACCTGGCCTTGAAGTATTGATCTTCCGCATTGTCCAGGGATTTCTTGAACACTGCCGATGCTTCCTCATAATTCAACTCCAAGAACAATTCCACTCCCCTGTAAAACGCCACCTTTTGATAAGTAGCCTTACTGGCAAAATTTTTGTTTTTCTCCAATAACTCCATAGCACCGGCAAAATTTTTGGAAGTAATATAGGAGTCCACCAAAAGTTCCTGCATCTCCGCTTTATGGGAATCATTGGGATATTTTTCCAAATATGTTGTCAAAACTTGGGGTACAGGTTCGTACGCATTCCCTATTTCATAGCTCAGTCGCGCATAATTGAGATAGGCATCCTTTTGAATTTCTGTATTGAAATCCATTTGGGAAGCATTTCTAAAGGCATTCAAGGCCTCTTGTTTTTTGTCCAGCTTTAGATAACATTCCGCCAAATGATAATAGGCATTTTGGGAAACTTCATTGTTACCGTCAATTATTTTGTTGAATTGCTGTATTCCATTGGCATAATCTCCCTGCATGTAATAGGAGTAGCCCAATAGATAATAATCGGTATTGCTCCACTTGCCTCTTTTCCCTTTGTATTCGGCCAAATAGGGTATGGCATTGGCATATTGTTTTAGGTTGAAATAACTCTCACCAATAATTTTATTGAGCTCCGAAACTTCATTTCGGTCAGATTTGGGCAATTGTTTTTTAGCCAAGGCAATAGCCTCTTCAAACTTGCCCAATTTAAAGTTCATATCCGCCTGATAATAGGACAGCTTTTCTTCCAACAATTCTTGGTCGGTAATCTGATCAAAACGCTGATTGGCTTGGGCATAATCGTCCTGCTGATAAGCAATATACCCCAAGTAATACTTGGCTTGGGAACCATAGGTTGGAGAGGTGGTCACCTGATTTAAGTATCGTTCCGCCTCTTTTGGCTTGTTGGAGGAGAACAAGGCATATCCATTGTTAAAATTGAAACGCTCCTTATCCTTCCTGGACATGGAACTCTGATCTACCTTGGTATACCATTTTAAGGCATACGGATACTTTCCGGTTGCAAAATAATAATCGGCCACATCGAGGTAGGCAGAATTGCGTTTGGTTGAAGTTGGATACTTTTCCACAAAGTCCTCCATCAACCTATCGGCCCCCAACTGATTCAGGCGAATTGCCGCAGTAGCGGCATAATACGCACTATTGGCCTGGGTCTCTTCATCCCTGGTATTATTTTTTACCTTTTCAAAGATAGTCTGGGCTGCCTGATACTGTTTATTGTTATACAAGGCCAAAGCTTCCTGGTAGTCCTTTTGGTCAAAAGTATAGATTTCGGATTCTTGGGCACTTACGTAAAACAAAGACCCAACAAAACACAGTATAACAGCGGTTTTTTTTCTTAGCATAGTGTTCTCTAGAAGTTAAGAATTACCGTAATTAAATTATATAACGATAAATATTGTCCCTAAGTATATGATAAAGAAAAAGATTTTTCAAGAAGATTTGACTTAATTCCAAAGGAACTTATTACTTTTATATCAACATTAAAAACTATGGGCGAAAGCATATTGCAGCTGAAGGATGTAGCGGTATTTCAGGGAGAAAATTTGGTATTGAACGATATCAGCCTTGAAATCAAAAAAGGGGAATTCGTGTACCTTATTGGAAAAACAGGCAGCGGAAAGAGCAGCTTTATGAAAACTTTATATGGCGATCTTCCATTAAAACAAGGAAGTGGCCATATTGTAGATTTCGATCTAACCACCTTAAAGGAAAAGGAGATTCCTTATCTGAGAAGAAAATTAGGGGTAGTTTTTCAGGATTTTAAATTATTACCGGATCGCAATGTAAATAACAATCTTCTTTTTGTTCTAAAGGCTACCGGCTGGAAAGACCGGAGCGAAATGAACGCCAAGATTGAAGATGTCCTGGATAAGGTGGGAATGAAAACGAAAGGTTTTAAATTTCCCCATGAACTTTCCGGCGGGGAACAACAACGTATCGCAATAGCCCGAGCTTTACTGAATGATCCAGACCTAATTCTGGCAGACGAGCCTACAGGGAATCTTGACCCACAGACCAGTGTGGAAGTAATGAAGGTTCTTCAGGATATCAACAAGACCGGAAGGACCATCCTAATGGCCACCCATGACTACGCCCTTATTCTTAAATATCCATCCAAAACTTTGAAGTGTGATGGCAACAAGGTTTTTGAAGTAATACAAAGGGCCGTTTAACGATCATGGGTAGACACCCTAGTCCAGACCCACCATTTCCTACGTTAAACCAACCATAAACAGCTGGCCGTTTACCGGCAGATCTTGTTGTGAAAGGGCCATACGGCACCATTATTATCAATTTGTTTACCAAATCAGGTTCGGTTCAGTTTACCCCATAGCCGTTTCACCCCCCATTTAGTCCACTTCACTTAGTATCTACCTAAAAAAAGTGGATACGCCCATTATCTTTGCACCTGAAATAAGATGCATATCCAAATATTCATAAAATTACATATCATGAAAAACATAGCTTTATTATTAAGTACCATGTTAGTATCCCTCTCATTGTTCTCATTTTCAGGGAAGGACAAATGTTTAAATTCAGATGACATTAATTGTTATATTGAATCCCATAACCCCTTTGCCGAAGGATTGCTTATGGATGAAGAAGTAAGAAATTTAAGCTTGGAGGATATTGACCTTATTGAAGAAGAGGAAGAAATTGTACTCAATTTTGACCCTACTCCCTACTTACCATTAGACTTCAACGCATATAGGGGCATGGGATTTGACCTTACCAAAATTGTTGTTATGGAGATGGAAGAAGAAATTGTTCTCGGCTTTGATCCTGCACAATACCTGCCAATTGGTTTCAATGCGTACCAAGGCATGGAGCTGAACCTAAACAATATTATCATAGAAGAGATTGAAGAAGAAATTGATCTTGGCTTTGAAGTAATGAACTATCTACCCAAGGGATTTGACGCTTATGCCAAATAACAATAACAAAGATACATGAGTTTATCACCAACAAGCCCTTGACTTTATTCAGGGGCTTTTTTTTTACACTAAATTGGGGGAATAAGAAAATCCATCTCGAGGACTATGATAAGGAGACGTAATGAAGTATATTTAAAACAACTTAGCTAATATGGACACTATAAAACGGGTAAAACAGCTTGAAATAATAAAAATTGCCATCCTGATTGCTGTTTTAGTGACCCTTCCGCTTACCATATCCCTTTTCAGATCGACCGGTTTTAATAAAGAGATTTTCTCCAGTGAACTGTTTGTGGATCTTGATCTTAAATTCTGGTTTTTCTTCCTTTTTTCATGGTCTGCACTGCAATTCAATACCAATTTTATTTATCGTATCCCCAAAAGGAACCGTTTAATTGTTTGGGTACTGAGGCTCTCGGGCAATATTGGAATCCTTGTATCAACAATTCTATTGTTAGATTTTATTTATCCGTTTTTAGTTGACAAAGACATTTCCAATAGGGAGGAGGATTTTCAGGTTTTTATATTTATAGTAGTCCTCATTATCATAATATTTATATCCCGAATTTTAAGACTTCAAATTATTCAGCGGCAAAATATTCTGGAAAATGAATATTTGAAACAACAGAACCTTCAAAATGAACTTTCTGCATTAAAGAATCAAATCAACCCGCATTTTCTTTTCAATTCCCTTAATACACTCAATTCCCTTATTCGGGACAATAAGGAGGCTACTATGTTTGTTAAAAAACTTTCCTTTATGTACCGCTATATATTACAAAGCGGGGATAGGGATCTGGTCTCTTTAAAAGAGGAGCTTAAATTTTTGGAAAGCTATACCTACTTAATAAAAACAAGATACAGGAACCGTTTTCAAATTGATATTGCCATTGACGAAAGCTATCTCGACAGAAAAATCCCCCCATTGGCCTTACAATTATTGGCAGAAAACGCCGTGAAGCACAATGAAATTTCGGAAACGCACCCGCTAAAAGTGAACATCTATTCGCAAGATGAATGCATTTATGTGGAAAACAAGGTACGGCCTCGCTCCACCCTGTCAGAAGGCACGGGAAATGGGCTTCTAAACCTGTACAAACGCTATTATATGATACGTAAACAACAAATTATCATAGACAAGCAGAGTGATATTTTTAGAGTAAAACTACCCTTGAACAGAATGACATGAAAATAGTAATTGTAGAAGATGAATTGGCTGCAAGTGAAAATCTTGCCTACATGCTTAAAAACCTCCAAGATAAGCTTGAGATATTGGCCGTTTTGGATTCAGTAAAAACGGCTATTGATTATTTTACCAAAAACCAGGAAGCCGACCTAGTTTTTATGGACATCCATCTAGCCGATGGACTATCTTTTGAAATTTTTGATGCCGTTAAAATTGATGCTCCAATTATCTTTACCACGGCCTATGACCAATATGCCTTACAGGCATTTAAACTCAATAGCATTGATTATTTGTTAAAACCAATAGACGAGGATGAATTGGAAGTTAGCTTGGAACAGTTCAAAGGGCAATTAAAGGGCAAGGGGCTTATCACCAATCAAGTGGAAGGACTCCTAAGCCTATTGAAGGATCAAAAAAAGACCTATAAATCCATGTATTTAGTGCATTATCGCGATGAACTAATTCCTTTGAAAACTGATAAAATTGCCTATCTATTCATTGAAAACGGAATAGTTAAGGCTGTCACAAAAGACAGGCGGACCCATACTATTGACCAGAAATTGGAGGATATTGAAAACGACCTCGACCCGTCTAACTTTTACCGACTAAATAGACAGTTCATAGCGCAAAGGGATGCCATTGCCGGAATAAAACAATATTTTAACGGGAAGCTGATCATTGGTGTTATCCCACCCCATACGGAACAAGTAATCGTAAGCAAGGCAAAAGCCTCCGAATTTAAAAACTGGATGAACCAATAAAAATTCCCTGAAAACCAAATATCTTAGATTAGCTACTCCTGTTCCACCTAGAAAATGTAGCTACCCCTTTTATGGACCCGGGAACAATCTTTGGCTGGAACCGTAAAAATAAGCATAAGGCGTCCCTAAATTTCCTGTACCGAATCCCAAAACACACCACCTCCTTATAAAGCATCCATCAACCAACTTTAGCCATAGGAATGGTTCTTTTTACAACAATAGCCGGAAGTTCCACAGATCTATAACTATTTTTACTTGGCCCCTGCGTTGTCGGCATTGGCATCCAATTGCAATACCACCGATTTAGAACCCGTCAAGGGTTTAACATTGTTTTCCCCATTATCTGTATAACTGGCCGTAATTACCATAACAGTTGCACCCTTGGTAGGGTTTGGAACTATGGTTCCCGTAGCTGGTAAGGATTTCTTTTTATCGGCCGTACTTGCAAGGGATTGGATATAGAGCCCTATCTGCCTAGATTCATCCTTGGTAAGGTTGGGATGTGCAGGCATGGTTACTTCTCCCCAAACGCCACTACCTCCCGAAATTATCTTAGACTGCAGATAGCTTAATCCCTTTTTATCGTTCTTGTACTTTTCAGCGATATCCCGGTACATAGGCCCAACAGATTTTTCCTTTTCCTTGTGGCAGGTTTTACAATCCAATGCCATTGTTAACGCCTTGCCGGTAACAACCGCCGAAACTTCTTGATGCCCCAATGACAGTGAGGCTTCATCCATGCCTTCCAGATAATCTATGGAAACAAAAATATTGTCCTCATCTATTGCGGAACCATCTGGATCGGTAACGGTGACCTTATAGTTCATAGGCCTCCCTGGCTCGAAAAATAATGAATTGCCCCCATTGATATCTATGGATACTTCCGGCCTTGAATTTCCAGCCACCACATTAATAACTTGACTTTTGGCCGAAGCTTCCTTGTTATCCAAAACAGTAGCGGACAAAATATAGTCCCCCACATTATCATAGGTATAGGTAATATGGGGAGTGGTAGTTTCCTTGGTTTCACCATTCCCGAAATGCCACACATAGGTCATTTCATCCTGCTCCCTATCCCTTGCCTCTACTTTTGCAGTAATAGTCAAAGGAAGTTTTCCAGATGTTTTATCCACAGAAATATTCTCTATCAACGGTGGTCTATTGCCCCCGTTGTATTCTATATAAGACAATGCAGAATCATCATTTTTGGAAAACCAACCACTACCATATTCCAATAGATACACCCTACCATCAGGACCAACCTCCATATCTATAAGATTGTTTACTTTGATTTGGTCTGCAAATGGCTCCATTTTATTGAATTCCCCATCAGGGAACAGGCTAACGGCCATCATCCAGCCACGTATCCAATCATAAACCAATACTTTTCCATCATAATATTCCGGCAGTGCATTGGGCCCATTGTAGAGATCCGAATAATACACGGGACCCGCCATAGCGTTCCTACCTCCGGTACCGGTTTGGGGAAATTCTTGGGATGCTACATATGGATAAAAACCATAGGCAGGCATAGCTTTTGGAAGTTCCCTAAGGCCCGTATTGTTTCTAGAGTCGTTTATGGGTTTTTCGGGATCAAAAGTATCTCCACTCTCCCCCGTAGCATAATCATATTGACGATAGGGTTTGTTATCCGCAATAAAGAATGGCCAACCAAAATTTCCGGCCTCCCTAGCCTGATTCATTTCATCATACCCCCTTGGCCCCCTGGTGTCCAAACTATCTGCCCGGGCGTCTGGCCCTACATCTCCCCAATATACATATCCCTTTTTGGGATCTACAGATATTCTATACGGATTTCTGTGGCCCATGGTAAATATTTCAGGCCTGGTCTTGGCAGTTCCTTCCGGAAATAAATTTCCTTCGGGGATACTATAACTACCATCCTCATTTACCTTAATTCGCAATATTTTCCCTCTCAGGTCATTGGTGTTTCCTGAAGATCTACGCGCATCGTACTGTTCCTTTCCTGGGATATCGTTTAAGGGTGCAAAGCCACTGTTCACGTATTTCACCCCTTTTTCACTAAAAGGTGTGGAATTATCCCCTGTAGATAAATACAACATATTATCCGGTCCAAATGCAATTGACCCCCCTGTATGGCAACATATCTCACGCTGACTATCCACTTCAAGTATTATCTGCTCCGTGGTTGTGTCCAAAATATCGTTCTCAAATTTAAATCTTGACAAACGGTTTACCCACTTATCCCCTGTTGGGCTGTAGTACAAATATATCCAATGATTGGTCTCAAAATCGGGGTCCTTTTGCAACCCCATTAACCCTTCCTCCGCATTTACATTTGGTGTATTTTGGGTTTTATGATATACATCCAAAAACCCCACTTGGGACAATTCTTTGGTAGCTGCTTTATACAGCATTATTTCACCCCGTCTCTGGGAAACCAAAATGTCATTATTGGGCAAAATAGCCATTTCGGTAGGCTCAAAAAAGTCGCCATATTTCAGAGGAACTTTGGTAAAGCGATCGGAATCAGGTGGAATTTGGGTGGTTACCTTGGTATAATCCAAAATTTCATTCTTTCCTATGGCATATTGGATACCCCCTAATAAATGTTTTAAGTACAATTCCTCGGAAAAACTTTCCTCGGTATGGCCCAAGGCCGTATAAAAGGCACGGCCTCCGTCATATTCATGATACCAGCTCATGGGGTGATGATCTCCATTAATACCTCCTTCATAACTCTTTTCATCTACCGTCATCAAAACATTCACCTCCGGATTTATTTTCTTAAAATTATAGAGTTCATCGGTTCGATGCCAGATGGAGTCGGCAAACATATTGGTAGCCCCAAAAGTATTGTCCTTAATAATAAAATCGGCCTCAGGGGTACCTGCAGGATGACTGGCAAAATAAGCACCCACCAATCTTCCATACCAATTCCAATCATATTCGGTGTCCGTGGCGGCATGTACACCCACAAAACCTCCACCAGCCTGAATATACCTTTCAAAGGCGGCTTCTTGTTTAGCATCCAATATATTGCCAGTGGTACTTAAAAATACTATTGCCGAATACTTTTTTAAGTCGTCATCATTAAAGATATCGGCATTTTTAGTTGTATCCACACCAATTTTGTTGTCCATTCCCAACTTTTGAATTGCCTCCAATCCACTGGGTATGGAAGCATGCTTATAACCCATGGTCTTGGAAAAGACCAAAATTCGTGGTTCGCCTTCCCTTTTCTTGCTATCACAAGAAGTAAGGAACAATGTAAAAACACCAAGGATAAGGGCAATGTAATTTTTCATCAATAAAATTTTAAAAAGATTATTTGGATTAACGGAGAAGCTTAAGTTTTACATAACGGAATTAGAGGTAGTAATATCAAAAGGGTATTGCTCATTTTTTAATTAACAAATAATTGGCCATGCCCCAAATTTTGAATTTCTCAAATATAGTATTTATTTGATAGTATTGCAGCTACACTATTAATTATTGACACAATTTCATTTTACACATTTACATTATCGGTCTCAAAACCCTTCCCCTCCGCTAAAATTATTTTATACCTTTAAGCAACCAACTAGAACCGATGATTTTAAAAAAACAAGTCTATAGGGCGGACAAAAAAATGAATCCCTTGATAGGGATACTACTATTCCTTATCTCCATATTTTTATTTGTACTCACCTTCCCCCTTGGCTTTGTTTATGGCCTTTTCCATGGACTATTAAAAAAGGGTATTGTAGGACTGGGAGAATACCTTCTTAAAATTGCCATTTCCATAGACCAATTGGGCAATGTTGGGATGCAGCATCTTTTAAACCTCATCTGGGTCAAAAAGGGCGGTTACAAATTTGGCAATCGGGACGAAACTATTTCCAGCGCCCTTGGCCGTAACAACAAATTGGGAACCCTCACTAAATTTGGAACGGCCATAGATAGACTATTGGACCTTATTGATAAGGGCCACTCCCTTAATTCCATTGATTACTATATTGAACCTTCGGACGAAATCATAGACCAATTAACTTGGATCCATATTGTAGACCAGAAGTTACTGGCTATTAGACCTACAGGAAAGACTACCTATTCACTTCCAGGAGGAGAAAGAATACCGAAAGAGTCCGATGCAATGACACTGACCCGGGTAATAAAAAATGTGCTGGGAATAATTCTAGAAATCCCTTCCTTTGATCATTTGGGGATTTTTGAAGCAAGGGCCGATGACAGCAAACCCTTTATTTTAGCGAGATCTACCTATTATTCGGCCGAGTATACGGGAACCATCGCCATTAAGCCCGAAGCAGGCGAAATATGTTGGCTGAACTACAGGGACAGGGAAAAGGTATCCGAAGTTGATAAAATTATCTTTGATTTGCTTAAAGACACTGGCCAATTGATTTAATTATATATTGCCATAGTATTTAAAGTCATTTTAACACCATTAATGTAAACTACCTATGCCAACCAGTTTTAAAAAATTATTTATCCTACTCCCTCTTCTAATTTTTCTGGGAAGTAATCTACAATGCAAGCAAGCGCAAAGACCGCCCAATGTGTTGTTTATTGCCGTGGATGACCTGCGAACAGAATTAGGAGCATATGGCAACCCCATTGTCCATTCTCCCAATATGGATGCACTGGCCTCTGAAGGAACTATTTTTACGAACCACTTTGTCCAAGTCCCAACCTGTGGTGCATCGAGATATGCACTTTTAACCGGTATGCGCCCCCGTAAGCCTTTACATTTGGGCAATAATGCCATTGAAAAGGAAATATCCAATGCAACCGAAAATAAAGTGCCAGAATCTTTTATCCACCATCTTAAAAGGAATGGATACCATACCGTTGGCATAGGGAAGATAAGTCACTCCGCAGATGGTTTGGTCTACGGTTATGAAGAACCGGTTTCCACCAAAAAAGAATTGCCGCATAGCTGGAACGAGCTATTATTTGATGCTGGAAAATGGGGAACGGGTTGGAATGCATTTTTCGGGTATGCGGACGGAGAAAATAGGCAAAGCCTAAAGAAACAGGTAAGACCATATGAGGCGGGGGAAGTAGATGATGAGGGATATCCGGATGGATTGACCACCAAGTTGGCCATTTCAAAACTTAGGGAGCTTAAAGATAAGAAGCAACCTTTCTTTATGGGAGTAGGTTTTTTTAAACCCCATTTACCATTTAATGCCCCAAAAAAGTATTGGGACCTATACGATAGGGAACAAATACCCCTTTCGCCCAACCCTCGGGTTCCGGAGAACATAAGCTTAAAGAGCCTACATGAAAGCGGCGAATTTAACCAATATGCCCTAGGGGAGGAAAAGGCAAGTCTAGCCCAACCGGTTTCCCAGGAATACGCCAAAAAATTAAGGCATGCCTACTTGGCCTCAATAAGTTATATCGATGCCCAAATAGGCCTTATTTGGGAGGAGCTAAAAGTGATGGGCTTGGACAAGAATACGATTATCGTGATATGGGGAGACCATGGTTGGCATTTGGGAGATCAACGGGTTTGGGGAAAACATACCCTTTTCGAAAATGCCTTAAAAAGTGCCTTGATCATCAAATCCCCTTTTAAAGGGCATCAAACCAACAAAGTAAAAACCATTGTAGAGACGGTAGACATCTACCCAACGATAATGGAACTGTGCAATATTGGTATGACCCATGAAATAGACGGCGAAAGCTTTATCGATAGTTTAACTGAGGCATCACCCAAAGAAGATGGAGTGGCATACAGCTATTTTAGAAATGGTATTTCACTGCGGACAGACAGGTACAGATTAACCAAATATTTTAGACAGGACGAACCTACCATTGAACTTTACGACCATAGCACAGACCCTTATGAAACCAAAAATATTGCCGACCTAAATCCAGACCTTGTTATGGAACTTATGCCTGTTTTGGAAAAGGGAAATACCGGCCTGTATATAGGAAACTAAAGAATTAGTATAAACCCAAATGGTTATCGCCCATAAATAGACCTATTAAAAGCACGAAAATCCGACCAAGAAGTGTGCATACCACAACTCCCGAAAGTTTTTTGTTACTTTGTTCACGAATATATTAATATTATACATGGAAATCCTCGGAATTGATGTCGGTGGCTCGGGCATAAAAGGAGCCTTAGTAAATATGGAAACTGGTGAAATGATATCGGAGCGGTTTAGAATACCCACTCCGAAATCGAGAAAACCAAAACCTATGGCCGAAGTAGTTGCCAAAATTGTAAAACATTTTGATTATAGCGGACCTATAGGCTGTGGATTTCCAACCGTCATTAAAAAAGGCATCTGTAAAACTCCTGGAAATCTTCATAAAAGGTGGGCCGGTGTAAATGTAAATGAACTGTTCAGTGAGGTAACGGGATTACCAGTGACCGTGGTAAACGATGCTGATGCCGCAGGATACGCATCCATGAATTTTGGTGTAGGCCAGGGAAAGGAAGGCCTTGTGCTGATGATCACTATAGGAACCGGATTAGGTAGCGGTGCCTTTTACAACGGGGAATTGATACCAAATTTTGAATTGGGCCAGATTCCTTATAAAAAGTATGAAAAAATTGAATTATGGGCCGCAGCTTCAGCCAAGGAAAGGGAATCACTCAGTTACAAGAAATGGGGCAAGCGGTTCAATGTTTTCTTGGAGTTCGTAGAATTGATCGTATCTCCAGATCTAATAATCCTCGGGGGAGGCACCTCCAAGGACTGGAACGATTTTAAGGACTATATCAATATTGAAACCCCTGTAATACCCGCAGAACTGCAAAATCATGCCGGGATTATTGGCGCGGCGGCCGCGGCTTATAACAAAAAGGGCGTGCTAAAATAAAAGCAGCTGTTTTAACTGCCTATTTTCCACCTAAATAGATCCCCTAAAAATACATTGTTATTTCAGTGCATGGGCAAGAAAAAAGGGTATTGTCCATTTTGGAGATATCCCCTTATATCTATCATAAACCTTCCAAGAGCTTTCCCCCTTCGGGACGTTCAAAAAAACCTTCCTCCAAGGTATTTTGGAATTCGATATGGCTCAATTCAATGGTTGTTATAGGTTCTCCTTTAGGTTGCCCGTCCCCGGTTGACCAATACGTATCAAATTTTAGGGGCAAATTGATCCCATTAACAGTTTTTCTGCTTACCAAATCCATAATTTTTTCCGGGTTATTTCCACCATTGGGAAAGTATCCTGGGTAAGACACTATGTATCGAAGTGCCGTTAACAAATGTGTTTCGGCATCCAAATACAAAATATAATAATCGTCCGGAGCATCACCTGTTCCCGAAGCGAAGGTAACTTTAACCACATCCTGTGGTGCATCCTTAAAATTGGTTTTTGGCAACAATTCCAAATTAACACCTTCCCCATCCAGGACTAGGGGTTGTGCCGCTAGGTAGAGGGGAGTTAATGCCCAAAACCGCAAATTATAGTTAAAAGCTGTACTGTCCTTAGCCTTTACCCAAGCATTTTTTCCATCCCACCCAAAAATTGCCGTACTATCGGTAGTACTGGTATGCCTTGCTCTGTTGTTCCAGGTATCAATGGTCTGGTAGGTATCGCGAGGCACAGAACCATCCAAAGGCTGATAATTGAATCTAAAGGACAAATAGCCATTGGAATACCATTTTTTTAGCCCTCCCATGGCTTCCATGGCCTCCCAAACCACCTTTCCCGCCTCGGACCGATCAAGTCTCTTTTTTGCCTTGTCAACCCTGTTATTCACCCATGACATTGGTATGGAGCCAAGATTGGTTTCCTTACCCACTTCGGCCCCGGTAACTTCCTTTTTAGGTTGGGAAGTCTCCTTACAGGAGAACATAACACCAAATAGTATTACTGTGTAAACAAAGATATTCTTCATAGTGAATAATTGGATTTTACTCTTTAATATTTCCGTATGAATTAAACGGCTTTATGACCCAAACTGGCCTTTTTTCTATCCTCATAATTTTGCGCTACCCTTTTATCAAATTCATCTGGTGCCTCAAAATTCATGATATTTTCATTTAGTCGTTCCTGGCCACCAAAAATTACATGTAATTCTTTATTCAGTAATCCTTCTATGGAGCGTTGGGCCACAAATTCCGGGGAATCCATCACCCTCCCTTTAAATTTCTCCATCATATCCGTATCCGTTGCAGTTGGAAAAGAGCAGGTAACACTTATATTAAAAGGAGCAAGCTCCCTTCTCATAGCGTCCGAAAATTGGCGTACGGCTGCCTTAGTACTCCCGTAGGCCGCATAAAAGGGCATACCTATCAGCCCCAAACCAGAAGATATATTTAGAATAGCAGCCTCTTTGGACGCTTTTAAAAGCGGAATACAATATTTAGTAAGCAAAAACACAGCAGTAATATTCACCGCTACTTGATCATAAAGGTCTTCATCTTGTATATCCTCCAAAGGACCGGCAGAAACAATACCGGCATTGTTGATCAAGATATCCAGATGCCCCCATTTGTCTTCTATAAGTGCCACAGCCTCCCTCAAAACTTCAATTTCCGCCACATCACCAGCAATGCGTATAAACTTAACGTCCTCAAATTCTTGCGACAACTGTTTTAAATTTTGCTTGTCCCGGGCTATGACGGCAATTTGACGAACACCACCTTTCACCAATTCCTTTACCATACATTTTCCAATACCTCTAGTACCACCTGTGATGAGTACATTTTTTCCTTCTAGTTGCATATTCTATTAATTTGATTTAGACCGAAATGAGTTGTAATTCAACTTTAAATTAGCTAAAATTCACAACCCAAGCGCAGAAAAATAGGCTTAGTTAAAATAATTGAGAAAGTAGAAAAATGAGGCCCAAAATTTTAGAGATTTGATAATCAAAAAGTTTTTAATGGTCATTTCCCCAACCGTTTTGATCAAGCCTGGATAGATTAAATTGAGATGGAAAAACTGCGGCAACCAAAAAGCCACCTAAAAAGGTGGCTCATAGTATAAATGATATAGCGAAAAAAGCCTTAAAAAAGGGCCTTTTCCATTTATGCTATTTTATTTCGCTTACGATCATTTTCTGTTAAATGAATCTTTCTAAGGCGTAAATGTTTTGGAGTAACCTCCACATATTCGTCTTTTTGGATATATTCCAAAGCTTCTTCCAAAGAAAACTTAATGGCTGGAACAATTTTGGCTTTGTCATCTGCGCCTGAGGAACGAACGTTCGACAATTTTTTGGTTTTGGTAATGTTCACCGTCATGTCATCACCTCTGGAGTTTTCTCCAATTACCTGACCCTCGTAGATATCCTCGCCCGGATCAACAAAAAACTTACCTCTGTCCTGTAATTTATCTATAGAGTAAGGAATGGATTTTCCTGTTTCCATAGATACCAAAGAACCGTTCTGTCTTTGAGGAATATCCCCCTTCATAGGTTGGTATTCCAAAAAGCGGTGCGCCATGATGGCCTCACCCGCGGTAGCCGTTAACAATTGGTTTCTTAGACCTATAATACCTCTTGAAGGAATTAAGAATTCACAGACCATTCGATTACCTTTGGCTTCCATACTGGTCATTTCCCCTTTACGGATTGATACCATTTCCACTGCCCTACCAGAAACTTCTTCCGGCAAATCTATGGTCAATTGCTCAATTGGCTCACATTTAACACCATCAATCTCCTTGATGATTACCTGTGGCTGACCAATCTGCAATTCATAGCCTTCCCTTCTCATAGTTTCTATCAAAACAGAAAGATGCAATACTCCACGGCCAAAAACCAAAAACTTATCAGCACTGTCCGTATCATTTACCCTTAAGGCCAAATTCTTTTCCAATTCCCTTTTTAGACGGTCATTGATGTGCCTGGAAGTTACAAACTTACCATCCTTTCCAAAAAATGGACTATCGTTGATGGTAAACAGCATACTCATGGTAGGCTCATCAATAGCAATCGTTTTCAGTTGTTCGGGATTTTCAATATCGGCAACTGTATCTCCAATTTCGAAACCTTCAATACCTACCAAAGCACAAATGTCTCCGGTAGCCACCTCTGGAACCTTTAGTCGGCCCATTCCTTCGAAGGTATACAATTCCTTGATTTTGGATTTTACAATAGATCCGTCTCTTTTTATTAAGGACACCTGTTGGTTCTCCTTTAAGGTACCCCTTTGCAATCTTCCAATGGCGATCCTTCCTGTAAATGAAGAATAGTCCAATGAAGTAATCAACATTTGGGTATTACCTTCTTTGGCCTCAAATGTAGGAATATGCTCAATAACCATATCCAATAGCGGCTCAATGTTCTCTGTTTGGTTTTTCCAATCATCGCTCATCCAATTGTTCTTTGCAGAACCATAGACCGTAGGGAAATCCAACTGCCACTCTTCCGCACCAAGTTCGAACATCAGATCAAAAACCTTTTCATGCACTTCCTCTGGAGTACAGTTTTCCTTGTCCACCTTATTGATTACAACACATGGCTTTAGACCCAAATCTATAGCCTTTTGAAGTACAAATCGGGTTTGGGGCATAGGACCTTCGAAGGCATCCACCAACAAAAGTACACCATCTGCCATGTTTAGAACACGCTCTACTTCACCTCCAAAATCGGCGTGACCAGGGGTATCTATAATATTGATCTTGGTATCCTTGTAAACCACGGAAACGTTCTTGGAGGTAATGGTAATACCCCTTTCTCGTTCCAAGTCATTATTATCTAGAATTAGGTCACCAGTATTTTGATTCTCCCTAAACAATTGACAATGATACATTATTTTGTCTACCAAGGTGGTTTTACCGTGGTCAACGTGGGCTATAATAGCTATGTTTTTTGTAACTCCCATAATATGATTTTAACCGCATCTAAGCACCCTAAATGCGGGCGCAAAGATACTCATTTTTTTTACGCCAACTACAAAAGCCTAATTTTTCTTATCTTATTGATATTGAAGTAGTTTTATAGAATACCAATAACATTCAAATTCCACTATCTTTGCACTAAAATTAAGAGCAATGAATCTAGAACATATACCTCAACTTAAATACACCAAAAGCAACAACTTTTTTCTGCTCTGTGGCCCCTGCGCCATTGAAGGCGAGGAAATGGCAATGCGCATTGCGGAAAAAGTGGTTTCCATTACCGATAAACTTAATATCCCCTACGTTTTTAAGGGAAGTTTTAAAAAGGCCAATCGCAGCCGTGTAGACTCCTTTACAGGGATCGGGGATGAAAAGGCCCTAAAAATCCTTAGAAAAGTATCCGAAAGCTTTAAGGTGCCTACCATTACGGACATTCATGAAATTTCCGATGCCCATATGGCCGCTGAATATGTGGATGTCCTACAAATACCGGCCTTTTTGGTACGCCAGACAGATTTGGTAGTGGCAGCGGCCGAAACCGGAAAAGTAGTGAACCTAAAAAAGGGGCAGTTTATGAGTCCGGAGAGTATGAAGCATGCGGTACAGAAAGTCCTGGATTCCAATAACGAACAGGTTATGGTTACGGACAGGGGAACCATGTTTGGCTACCAGGATATGATTGTGGATTTCCGCGGTATCCCAACGATGAAGCAGTATGCACCCGTAGTATTGGACGTTACCCATTCACTTCAACAGCCCAATCAGTCGTCAGGGGTTACCGGAGGTAGACCGGATATGATAGAGACAATTGCCAGGGCAGGAATAGTCACTGGTGCGGATGGCATATTTATAGAGACGCATTTTGATCCAGCAAACGCCAAAAGCGATGGGGCCAATATGCTGCATTTGGATCATCTGGAAAAATTATTGTCCAATTTGGTTGCACTGCGCAAAACGGTAAATTCCCTATAAAATGGGATTAGGACCGGAAAAGCCTTGAACTTCGAACAAACCTTTATGAGCAAACATCTCCTTTTAGCCCTAGTATGCTTCCTGTTCAACGAAGTATCTTCCCAGAACAAGGATACTTTCGGTTTCCTATCCGAAGCCGAAAGACAAATACTGACTTTTCCCGATGATAGCACGGCCAATGCAGTGGTGCTCTACGAACGGGGCGATAATTATTTTGAAGTAATCGATAATAGGGTCCAGTTAATAAAGAGTTACCATGTCAAGATAAGAATCCTAAAGCATTCCGGATTTAAGGAAGCCGATATATCTATTCCATTTTATAAGGGTAAGAACGGATCCGAAAAAATAATGGAAATCAGGGCCATCACCCATAATGACTTTCTACGCGAATCCGTGCCGGCAGACAAAATATACACAATAAACATTAACGAGCGTTGGTCCGAAAACAGATTCACATTTCCCAACGTTAAGGTCGGTTCCGTTTTGGAATACCGTTACAAAACTATTTCTCCATATATCTATAACCTCAATGGATGGGACTTTCAGTCCAATATTCCCAAAATTTATAGTGAATACAATGCCAAAATTCCAGGAAACTACATCTACAATAGAACCTTAGTGGGTTCACTTGTCTTAGATGTCAATGATGCTTATATTCAAAAGAATTGTCTTGAAGTCCCTGGCACCACTACCAATGCCTCATGCGAGGTATTAAAGTATGCAATGGATAATATTCCTGCCTTTAAGCAAGAGGAGGAATTTATGCTGGCACCTTCCAATTATATTTCCAAGATCGAATTTGAGCTGTCCGAACTGCAAAGATTTGATGGCACCAAAGAACGATTTACCAAAACTTGGAAGGATGTTGACAATGAATTTAAGAATGATAAGAATATAGGTAGGCAAATGACCAAAAAGGTCTTTTTTGAAAATAATGTCCCTGAAGAATTGCTTACAAGTGGAGACCCCCTTACCCGTGCCAAGAACATTTTTGAATTTACAAAAAATCATTTTTCTTGGAATGGTAAATATGGAATCTATACGGACATCCGGGTGAGGGAAGCATTCTCGGAGCGCCAAGGAAACATTGGAGAAATCAATATTTCCATGATCAATTTATTAAATGCGGCAGATATCAATACCCATTTAATGTTGTTGTCCACAAGACAGAACGGCTTGCCAAAAAGGAACCACCCCGTAATGTCCGACTTTAATTACATAGTGGCCATGATAGAGATTGAGGGCCAGATATATCTTTTGGATGCATCGGATAAATTGAATCCTTTTGGCCAACTACCGATACGATGTTTAAATTATTACGGAAGGGTGATGGATTTTGAAAACGATAGTTATTGGTTCGATATCATTCCCGAAGCCAACAATAAACATATAGTAAGGGGGCAGCTTAGCCTAGATATGGATAACGATAAAGCAAGGGGAGTTTTTAACAACCATTACTTTGGTTATGAGGCCCTATTAAAATCAAAAGCATTAAGTGAAATTAGGGAGAACGAATATGTAAAGGAAATTGAAAATTCAATATCACAAGATTTCCACGTTACTTCCTATGAATTACAGGATCAGGTAAAGAATGGTAAAATGTTTCGGGAACGCCTGGATTTTGAGATTTCAAACTTGGGTAATGATAAATTAATTTATCTAAACCCTTTCCTCATTAAGTTTTTTCCCAAAAATCCATTTACCCTACAAGAAAGAAACTATCCCATAGATTTTGCTTACCGCAGAAAATATGAGTACCGGATGAATATTCAAATTCCTCCGGGCTTTGTCCTTAAGGAAACCCCAAAGCCCCAGCAATTAATATTGGAAGACAAGGCGGCCATCATGACATTTAAGACCGAATTTATCAAAGATTTTGTAATGGTGTATTTTGAATTGTCGTTAAACCACACCAATATGGAACCACAATCTTACCAACCCCTGAAAGAGTTGTTTAGCCAGGTAAGTACCATCCTCAATAACACGGTCCTAGTATTTGATAAAAAAGAATAGATCTAAGGGCAACCCTCCAAAGTTTACCCGTATATAGCCATGTTAATCCCCTTGAATTATGGATAATATAGATTTTATTTGGGTATTCAACTTACACCTATGAAGATAAGCAAAGCCGATGTAGTCCGTATCATCATTGCCATTTTGTTGCTAGGGTCATGTAAGAAAGAAGGAAGATATTTCGACTCAAAAGCCCAATATTATCCTAATCATGGCCGACGACCTTGGATATGAAATTTTATCGGTCAATGGAGGCGAAAGTTATAAAAGCCAAACCTTGACCAGTTGGCCGATGGGGGCATGAGGTTTGAAAACTGCAATGCCACGCCACTGTGCACACCCTCCAGGGTACAAATTATGACAGGAAAATACAATTTTCGAAATTACATTGGATTTAGGTCTCTTGGATCCAAATGAAAAAACCTTTGGACATTATATGCAGGAGGCGCGGGGTATACAACATTTATGGCTGGAAAATGACAACTCTTAGGAAATGCCCATCAACAAAAGTTGGCAGGAAACCGCATGGGCACCACCCCCGGAAAGGCTGGATTTGATGATTTTTATCTATGGCAGATAAATCAATTGGGGTCGCGTTACAAAGACCCGGTCTTAAGCCCTAAAAGAGAAGGAGTACAAACCTATCAAGGCCAATACGGACCCGATATTTTTCTTGGGAAAATTAATTCTTTTATGGAAGTAAATTTAGAATCCCCTTTTTTGTTTACTATCCCATGGCCTTGGTCCACGATCCTTTTGTACCTCCCCCCACCAACAAGGGTTTCAATGATTTTGATGCCAAATCCAAAACCAATGGCCCAAGTTGTATTGGCGCGATGGTGGAGTATATGGATATGATAGTAGGGGAAATGATCAAAAAAACTGAAGAATTGGGAATAAGGGAAAATACCTTTATAGTTTTTGGTGGGGACAGTGGCACGGACAGGGATGTAGTGTCTGTGACAAATGGCATTCCACTACAAGGGGATAAAGGCAATACCACGGATGCCGGCACCCATGTTCCTTTGATTGTAAATTGGAAAGGAAAAATTGCCCCCAAAAGCATCAATAACAATCTAATAGATTTTACGGATTTTCTACCTACGTTGTTGGACATATCAGGAGCCGCATCACTAGCGCGCGCTCCATGGGACGGACTTAGCTTTTACAGGCATTTTGGGTGATGATTTCCAAAAAAGGGATTGGATATTTTGTCATTACGCCCCAAACTGGGGGAGGTTTGTCCCCAAAAGATATGTTCACAATAAACAATGGAAATTATACGATACTAGCGAACTATATTATTTGGATTATGATATTGCGGAAAAACATCCTTTGCTACCGGATAACCATCCCAAAGAACAGGAAGAGGTAATAACCGAGTTCAAACGGGTTTTAAACCATTATAAATAGAACTGCCATTCTGTAGTTATAGAAACAAAACCCTATTTTTGCATTTTTAAGATATTATAACGCCTACTATGAAGTGTACATTTCTTTATCTCATTTTTGGAATATTCTTTTTATTGCTTACCTCCTGTAAGCAGGAAACAAATGAACAAATCTCAAAAAAACCGAACATAGTTTTCATCATGTCCGATGACCATGCTTATCAGGCCATTAGCGCCTATGACAACAGGCTCATCAATACTCCCAATATAGACAGAATTGCCAAGGAAGGCATGCTCTTTACCAATGCCAGCGTTACCAATTCCATTTGTGCACCATCGCGTGCCGTAATCCTGACCGGAAAACATAGCCACATCAATGGCAAGATTGACAATATTACCCCATTTGACACCACCAATGTTACCTTTCCCCAATTATTACAAAAAGCAGGATACCAGACCGCTATGTTCGGGAAGCTTCATTTTGGAAATAACCCTAAAGGCTTCGATGAATTTAAGATTCTACCAGGACAGGGAAGTTATTATAATCCAAAATTTATTACAGCTACTGGAGATACCACCATTACGGGTTATGTTACCGATATTACCACCGACCTCACCTTGGATTGGTTAGAAAATCGCAGGGATACCCAAAAACCCTTTATGTTGATGTACTTGCACAAGGCTCCGCACAGGTCCTGGATACCGGCACCAAGACATTACAAAGAATTTACAAAAAAAACCTATCCTTTACCAGCTACTTTGTTCGACAATTACACTACACGTGAAACTACGGCAGGACCTGCGGAAATGAACATCCTAAAGCATATGACATTGCGTTATGACCTAAAGATAACGGATACCGTACTGGACGAATTAAATATTGAGGAACATTTGGGCATTGGGGGTCTAAATAGATTTACCCCAGAACAGAGAGCGGAATGGGACAAAGTATACGGGCCCATAAATGAGGCGTTTAAAAAGGAATACGGCAATATGAACGATTCTATCCTAATGGTTTGGAAATACCAGCGATATATGCAGGATTATTTGGGGACCATTGCCGCAGTTGATGAAAATGTGGGTAGGGTATTGGACTATTTGGACAATGAGGGACTTACCGAAAACACTTTGGTGGTGTACACCTCCGATCAGGGCTTTTACCTAGGGGAACACGGCTGGTTCGACAAAAGATTTATGTACAATGAATCCTTTAAAACCCCGCTACTTATTAAATGGCCAAATGTAATCACTCCAGGTACTACAGAGGATGAAATGGTCCAAAACTTGGATTTCGCACAGACCTTTTTGGAAGTGGCCGGGGTAACAGCGCCCAAAGACATGCAAGGAAAAAGCCTAGTACCTTTACTGAAAGGGGAAAAGGAAAAATGGGATAGGGATGCCATATACTACCACTATTACGAATATCCAGCGGAACATGCCGTAAAACGCCACTATGGTATTGCCACCAAGGAGTATAAATTAATACACTTTTATTACGATGTAGATGTATGGGAACTCTATGATCGCGAAAAAGACCCCCAGGAACTGCACAATGTATTTAACGACCCGGATTATGCCCAAGTGGTATCCGAATTGAAGGAGAAACTAATTGAGCTAAGGAAAAAATACAAGGATTCCGATTCACTGGGCAACCAGTACATTCAACTATACAAGGACAAGGGATTGATAGAGGAATAGTCTGTAGTCAGTTAAATTTGACAAAATGAGGAGGAATTCGTGTAAATATCTCACGACCAATTGTTATTTTTTTGATTGATTTTATTTCCAAAACTTTCTATCCTTAACGCTATAGGCATCCTCCAAGACTTCCCTTAAAATGGTGATATCAATATCTTCGAGGGATCTGTAACGTAGTGATTTCATCATTTTTCGTCCTTCTGTGTTCAATTGATCCAAGTGCATCGTTAAATGGGCGGCGTTCCAAAACCCAAGATCCACATAATCCTTGCTTTGGTTTAAATAACAATAAGGCCTACCATTGATGTAGTAAAAAGGGATTTTATATTTATATTTCAGTTCCACTTCCGGAATGGCACTTTCAATAAACGATTGAATGTACAGTAGAAGACCCCTGTAAGGCTCTGACTGATTAAGGATATATTCTTCTGCGGGATTCACAATAAACTCGATTTACTTTTCTTGACCAATTGAATATATTATTATTTATTTTCATGCCATAGCCTTCCTTAATTTGCCAGTAAAAATGCTCTAATTACCAGGAATACCAAGGTTTTAATCAAAAGTTGGTTTTTTGGACTTTCGCTTGGTCGCCACCCATCCAAAATTGAACCCTAGTAAAGGACCATAACCAGAAGGCACACCATCACCTTTATAATAACCGCCTCCCAATTCCACGGTAAAGTTAAAACCCTTCGGGTAGGTTCTTTGAATTCCGTAGACAAATCCGTAAAAACCTAAATTAAAATCAGTTGGGCCGGAAATATCGGTTGCTACCCGCAATTGTGAAAAAAAGATGGCCTGTGCCGCAGCTATATAATTTCCCGAATTGCCACTAACATCCTTGCCCAAAGAATTTCGTCTATCAAAATTATGGTAATATCTATACCGATTGTTCATTGCCAAACCAATATTATAACCCTCTTGATAGGTCGCAATTCCCAATCCCAAACTTGTTGAGACACTTTGATTTCTGAACAAACCCAATTCATAACTAAAACCTGGAGCAAAAAGGTCGAACTTAAATTGGTGTCTTTCCAAATTTATCAACCCAAAAGTGGGTCCTTTTTCAGTCACCCTTCCATATTGGGCATTGGCGCTAAAAAGTGATAACAATACGATGGCAACAAACAGATTTCGAATCATAATTACATTTCAAGTATTCTAAATCTAAAAAAGAAACGATAGCCGTACACTGACTTTATGTAAATTTTAAGATATGGTCCATACTATATCATTACAAAACAGCCATGGCCATTGCCTGGTTGAATGGACATTCAATCCCCGAATATTGTTTATTAAAAGAAGATCTCCAAACGTTATGTTTCAATCCCGCAAGACCAAAGGCGACGGAATTGATCCGTAGTATTTCAGCAAAAAGAATAATATAAAAAGATTGGGTTGCCTATTCCTTTTCATCAATGTAGTCCTGTAAATAGGCATAGCGTTTGGTAAGTTTCCCGTTTTTTGTCATTCTGGCCCTTTGCAACACTCCGTCTTTGTCCCCATTAAAAAAAGCAGGGATCACATTTTTAACAAAGGCCTGGCCAAATCCAACACTGGCATCCCTTGGCAGCTCACAGGGCAAATTGTCAACCGCCATTACTGCTATAGCCTTCGGATCCCTAAAGTCGATCTCAGACCCTGTAACGGGATCGTATCCATAAATTGGATCCGCTATGGTACTGGGCCTTATGGTCGTGGCCACGGGGCCATTGATATCACAGCTGACATCGGCAACGACCTTTATTCCAAAATCGGGATGCCTGGCATCTTCCCGGGTAAAAAGATATGGCGCACCGTCTCCGTAAAAATGTCCGGCGATATAAAAATCGGTTACCATGGCAAATCGAAAGAAATCGGATTTATACTCTTCCGGGTTCGCAAAGAAATCGCTCTTGTTCCCTCTAACTCCATCCTTGCGCTTATTGTATTCCGAAGCATCTATTTGGCAATATACTGGTTCACCAAAGTTTTTGCCGAGGTAATCGGAAACCCTGACTTTCCTAATATTCATGGCATCGAGCATTTCCTTGGCACCATTACCGACCCTTCCCCTACCCGTTAGGAGAATTTTAATGTTGGGAAGTTTCAGTTTTCGCAGTTCATTTATTAGAACCTGTTGGTCTGCCAATGTTTCCGCTTTTGGCAGTTGATACAGGTCAAATTTAAGTCCATATGCCCTAATACCATTGTAAGCACCAACTATACCGGCATATCTGCCAAATGCCACTAAACGCTGTCCTTTGGAATTGGTAATTACTTCATGGTCATACAGTTGGATATTCTTTTCCAAAACTGCCCTGAGCAATTGTCTGTTATAAGGTTGTTTTTTTATGGTATGGGAAAAAAAGAAGTATTGTTTATGGGGAATCAAATGATCTATAGGCACTTCTTTGACACCGATAAGCACATCGCATTTTTCCATTTCCGATGCCACTTGAAGTCCCTTTGACCTATACTCCTCATCACTAAAGACCCTTATAGGGGAAGGCTCTACTATTATTTCTGCTCCCGTGAATCCGTTAAGGATCTTTACACAGGTGTCCGGTGTTAGGACCACCCGGCGGTCGGGTGGATTTTTTCGTTCCCTAATAATCCCAAATCTCATAAAAATTTATATTTATAACATAAACAAATCAAATAGTTGTAAATGTAACAAATGACAAGTTGACAAGCAAAACTTTTTTTGGAATAGTTTTTGGAGTACCTTTGGCGACCGCGTTAGGGATAGAGGCGGCATCTTTTTTGATTTTCTCTGGACAGGGGTCCGGGGAAAAAATCAAAAAAATATAGCCGAAAGCCCGACCTTTTTTTCTTCCTGCAAGGTTTTCAAAACCTTGTAGGTATCAAAAAAAAGGGAACGCCCAAGTAACGGTAATAAAGTTCATTGAAAAAAAAGATGAGAGAACATTTCTGCGGATAGCGGAATCAAGCCTGGCTTTATCCTAGGATTAGGCAGGTTGGATAAAAGATCCCGCCGGTGGCGGGATTCAATTCGATGACGGCATGCACAGCATGCCTATCTCATTGAAGGGGCCGACTGGTTTTGACAGCGAGACCAATTGGAATGTAAGCATGCCGAGCGCTGGGCTACAGCTCGTTAATCTCATTTTCCACACTTTTTAATTGGCGAAAATAATTACGCTCTTGCCGCTTAATCCGAATCATAGTAGGATTTAGCCTCGTTCCCGCAAGGCGGGAAAGCGAGATGTTTCTGGGAAGCCCTTGTTGACGGCGTCCCTTTCAGAAGCACCATCAAAGTCAACATAAGGGTAGTGAAGCTTCGGCACTATCACCAAAACTTAAGAAGATAAGTGTGTATTAGGCTGTTCCTGGTCAGGTACACATCGAAAATTAATTAGGGACTAAGCATGTAGAAGGCATTGTAATTGCTTGTTTGGACGAGGGTTCGAATCCCTCCGGCTCCACTGAAATGATATCATTTCACACCAAAAACCCTGTAATCCTATGATTTACAGGGTTTTTTATTTTATTCCATATCATTTAAAACCAAATAATATCAAATAAAAAGTCACCTATTCGGGGGGGCATGTAAAACCGACTCTCTTAAAAACGCATTTATTAAGTATTCCTGCGGTAGGTACTGGAACCGTCCTAAATAGATTGGCCAATACTTACTTTTTAGGTATTTTTGCCAAGTAAACTGTATTCGTCAAAATGTCCTCACCTAACAGACTTCATATAAATCTAT
>Ga0209344_10000880_pt1 | contig 44861 bp, 39 predicted proteins | sample Cruoilmetagenom6_FD_187293 | JGI IMG/M metagenome (GOLD analysis project Ga0209344, IMG submission 187293) | Oil polluted marine microbial communities from Coal Oil Point, Santa Barbara, California, USA - Santa Barbara Oil Seep Sample 6 (SPAdes)... | ecosystem: Environmental > Aquatic > Marine... | reverse complement strand
GTCGATTTTGATCTTGAGGACTGTGATCATATTTTAAGAATCGAAACTTTTAACCAAGCATTAGACAATGATGCTATTATAAATATTGTTCAAAAACAGGATTTTGAGATTGAAATTCTAACGGATGAAATTGCTATTTTAAATGTTTAAAGTACTATTATAATGGCATATACAAATAATATTTCAAGACTTTCCCGCTTAACAGCCATTCATTTAAAATTACAGTCCAATGTATACGTATCTGTAGCACAACTATCTAAAGAGTTTAATGTTAGCAAACGAACTGTTTATAGAGATTTATTGGCCTTAGAACAAGCCAATGTTCCTATTGTGGCTGTGGAGGGAAAAGGGTATACGTTAATGGATGGATACAAGATTCCTCCTGTAATGTTTACAGAAACGGAAGCAAATGCACTCATTTTTGCCCAAAAGATGATGGCAAAGACCAAAGATGAATCTCTGATAAATGAATTTAATAATGCCATAGATAAAGTAAAAGCAGTATTACGAAGTGAAGAAAAATCAAAAGCCGATTTTTTAGCCAATAGAACGTTTATAGGAAAGAATTGGCAAAATAAGAAAACAAGTAAGTTCCTTTCTATAATACAACGTGGGTTGACAAACTTTAAGGTATTAAAAATAACCTATAAAAAAGAAACTGACGTAGAACCCATTCCTCGTAACATAGAACCTTTTGCTATTTACCATAGTTTTTCAGAAGATTGGATTGTAGTAGCTTGGTGTAGATTGAGAAATGAATTTAGAAATTTTAGAATAGATAGAATCAAAACCATTATTAGTTTACCCGAAAATTTCACTCCACACAAAATGACAATGGAGGAATATGGTGAAATCCAACGGAAAAAATATGTAGATGGAAATGGTTTATATGATAAAAACGAATAAAATGATAATCGTAAAAGTAACGTACACCGTAAAACCTGAATTCGTTCAGAAGAATCAAGAAAACATTAATTTGTTTATGGCTGATTTTAAAAAATTGAATACAAACGACTTTCAATATGTATCCTATTTGGGTGGAGACGGAAAAACCTTTGTCCATCTATCACATTATAAAAATGAAGAAATTCAAAAACATTTACTTCAAATTCCCTCATTTCTTTCTTTCCAAAAACATCGGGATGAGAGCGGTTTGGAAGGTGCACCGCAAATTGAAGTAATGCAGCTAGTTGCAGCTTCTCAAGATTTATTTAAACATTAAATAAAAACATTTAGGACGCTATTGATAGTTGAGTAAACCGAGAATACATGAATAGCCAAAATTAATTTTAAAGAAAACAAGAATGGAAAATATCAAATTACGAGGACTTGCCACCATTAGTTTTTATGCCGACAACCACGAAGAAGCAAAAAAATGGTACAGTGAAATTTTGGGAATGGAACCTTATTTTAACGTTCCTGGCTATTCGGAATTTCGACTCGGTGATTATCAGCACGAACTCGGAATTATTGACGGAAAGTACGCACCGAAGAATTCGATGAAAGAAGTTGGTGGAGCAATTGCTTATTGGCACGTTGACGATTTACAGGGAACACTTGACCTGTTGATCTCAAAAGAAGCAAAGCTGTATGAGCCAATTACCGACAGAAGCGGTGGAAAAATTGCCTTTGTAACAGCTTCTGTAATCGACCCATTTGGAAACGTTCTTGGTATTATGACAAACAATCACTATGTAGAAACGTTGAAGAAAAGACAGTAGAAAATGGAAATGAAAGATGGAAAACCAACCATATACTGTAAAACAAGAAAGGAATGGCGAAAATGGTTAAGCTACAGAAGAAGCGGTATTTTTTGGGTGGATTGATAGCCTTTGCAAAAAGCGAGATGATGAAAGTTATTATTTGACATTTACACCTCGAAATCCTAAAAGAAGCAATTGGAGCGATAGTAATATAGAACGTGCCGAACGAATGATTGAGCAAGGGTTAATGGCAGAAAGTGTTCTGAAATTTATAAAGATTCCAAAAGTAAAAGGTAAATGGAAGTAAGCATTAGAAAGCAGAACTAACCACGCTCTCAAAAAAAAACCAAAAAATAATTGCGCAACCAAATAACTGCATTTATATTTGCAGTCAAATAACTGCGTAATGAAATTAAGAAGAGACGTTTTTCAAGCCATAGCCGACCCAACAAGAAGAACAATTATCACATTGGTAGCAGCAAGTGCAATGACTCCTAGTGCTATTGCCGAAAATTTTGACTATTCCAGACAGACTATTTCCAAACACATTCAAATTCTTACCGAATGTGAATTATTGAAGCAGGAACAAAAGGGAAGAAAAATATACTATGAGCTTAACCCTAACGGTATGAAGCAAATAGCTGATTTTATTGAGCCTTTTAGAAAAATGTGGGATGACCGATTTAATTCCTTGGAAGCTGTTATGAAATCGAAGATTCACGAACACAAAAAATAAAATGAACAAACAGTGAGTAAACATAATCAATCAAATACAAAATAAACAATGGAGCAAAAAACTAAAATCAATGCCACAGAAGGGAAGCAAGAATTAACTATCACAAGGGAATTTGACCTTCCAGTAGAATTAGTCTATGAAGCATATGCCAAAGCCGAATTGGTCTCACAGTGGATGGGAACAAGAGTGATAAAGCTTGAAAACAGAAACCACGGAAGTTATGCGTTTGAAACCTCACACGAAGGGAAGGTAATCTTCAAAGCCAATGGAACCATACATAAAGTGGTGCCCAATCAGCAAATCGTTAGAACTTTTGAAATGGAAAATATGTCAATAGGTGTACAATTAGAGTTCTTAAATTTTGAAAAAGTTACAGAAAACAAAAGCCAGTTAACCATTCAGATAATCTATAAATCAGAAAAACACAGAGCTGAACAATTAAAATTACCATTTGCCTATGGCTTGAATAGGGCTCACAATAAACTAGAACAAATAATAACGCACTCAAAATAACTCATTATGAAAAAAAGAAACAAAATAATCTATTGGATTGCCACCATTTGGCTTTCCTTGGGAATGCTTTCAACCGCAATTGTCCAAATAATAAAAATGGAAGAAGAAGTGGAAAATATGACTACTTTAGGGTATCCTACTTATTTACTGCCAATCCTTGGTGCGTGGAAAATTTTAGGTGTTTTAGCAATCCTTATTCCTAAATTCCCTGTGCTAAAAGAATGGACTTACGCAGGGTTTTTCTTTGTAATGTCAGGTGCTATTATCTCACACGTAACGGTTGGAGATAAATTAATAACACTTTTTGGACCGACTTTACTTTTGATTCTTACAGGAATATCCTGGTATTATAGACCAGCAAATAGAAAATTAGAAAAACAATAAATATGGCAGATTTAAAACCTAAAACAGTTGATGAGTTTATAGACAATTCACCAGAAGAAGCACAAGAGGTAATGATAAATCTTAAAAAACTTATTGAATCTACGGCACCAAAAGCCGAAGGTGGCATCAGTTGGAATGTGCCAATTTATAAATACAAAGGCATTCTTGCAGGATTTTCCTTGGCTAAAAAACACGTGAGCTTTGGTATTGACTCATTAACTGAAGAAATACGTAAAATATTGGAAGAAAAGGGATATAAAACAGGTAAAAAGACCATTCAAATAAAATTTGACCAAGATATTCCTATAGAAGAATTTAAGTTATTGATTCAAGAGCAGGCTAAGCGCAACAAATTATAACATCAGATGGAAATTAAAGAACATTTAAAAAGTGGGACTAAAATCGCAGAAATTATTTCAAACGAAATTATAATTAAAACCACAGAAGATGCCTTGGATTTAATGGGAAACATCTAGTATCAAGGTTTTGATAAAATGATGTTACATTAAAAGAATAGTACACCAGCATTTTTTGATTTAAAAACCAAGTTGGCAGGAGATATTCTTCAAAAGTTCGCTCCATATTAAATGCGTTTAGTTATCATTGGGGTTTTTCAATGTCTACTAGTAAAAGTCTAAAAGCCTTTATGTACGAAAGCAATAAAGGAAAACAAGTTAATTTTCTGTCTTCAATAAAAGAGGCGTTGAAAACTGTAACATAAGCAAGTATTATATCTATTTTAATCCTTCAAGATAAAAAACAAAAACTACCGCCAATAACCTATCCTATGGCACTAGCTCAGTTGTCTATTTTTTTTAATTCAATACCATATAACTTGCTCCGCGTCCTATAGGTAACCGGCCTCATAGGATGTCACCAAAATTTGTAGGATTATAAATTATCATTTTAGCCACTTCCTAAATAGGGTAGGTTTCTCCAAAAGTGGGACAGTAGTAAATTCGAGTTCACTAATTTTAAATTCAAACTGTCCCAATGAAATTAAATAAGGGAAGCTTTATTGCTCCACAGAAACAACCTGCAATCCCACAGCCTTTTTCCCTCTCATAACAACAAACTGTCCGCCCACTTCTTGATAAAACTTCACCCCAAGCAAAGCAATAGCCGTACCGGGTAGGGAAGGAGCCGGAGCTTGCAAGTTAAAGGTGTAATCCGTAAAGGAAGTAGTGATATAGGTTGGAATACTTTGGGTGAGTTCATAGGCGTTGGTTTCAAAATTAAAATGCAACACGCCTAACGTAAACGCCATATGTGTCGCCCCACTCGGGAAAGAGAGTTGAGACACATCAAAATCTGTCACCGTAAACGTCCGAGTGTTCGCATCATAATCGCTCGTTCCCGGTAAATAAGAAGCCACGTCACAAGAAGGCGTGAAACCAAAATCTTGCAACAACCGCCGCCCCCGCACCGTTTGCATCCCTCCATACACACTACGATGTCCGCGAGCACTTACAGCATCTAAATCCTTAATGCTCATAAACAAAGACATCAAACGCCCATGAAGTGTCCCGTCTTTATAAATACATAAAAACGGACGCAAGGACCGATTAAAATATTTTTTGGCCCGCGAACAACGCCCAAACTCAGAGCTATTTTCCCGCACCCGTCGCATACTGGACTTGGTCTTAATAGCGTGACCGTTAAACCCACCACCAGCTTCGCGTGCACGATGATCGCCATGTGAATGATACAAATTAAGCCCCCCAATCGTACCAGATAATTTAATAATCCCTGTCTGTTTTGCCATAATGAACTGATTTTTAAAAGCTAATGTAAACCAATAATTTATAAAAAACAAATGGTTATAGTGTATCTATAGCGTATGTATAGCGTATATGTAGCGTATCTATAGCGTGTTTATAAACATCTATTTATCACTCACCACTCAATGAATCCTAAACCTATCAGGTCGAGTGAATTTGAAGATGCACCATCAAGCTTCAAATTTGGATCGAGACCCACAACTTCCCACTGCCTACTGCCTACAGCCTACAGCCAACTTCCCACTGCCTACTGCCTACAGCCTACAGCCAACTTCCCACTGCCTACTGCCTACTGCCTACTGCCTACTGCCCACAGCCTACTGCCAACTTCCCACTTCCCACTTCCCACTTCCCACTTCCCACTGCCTACTGCCTACAGCCTACAGCCTACAACCTAAAGCCCACTGTCAACTGCCTACAGCCCACTTCCCACTTCCCACTTCCCACTTCCCACTTCCCACTTCCCACTTCCCACTTCCCACTTCCCACTTCCTACTGCCAACTGAGAACTACCAAGCATACAACAAAGCCCCCCTTTAATAAAAAAGCGTCCAATAGCATAAAATTAAAGGCTTAACACATTCTTTATAAACAAATAGAGTATGGATTTTACAAACAAACAATTTGTGTATTCAAACCATCCGTTTCAATTTTAACTACTAACCACTCATTGACTCATAACTCACCACTCACTGAATCCTAAACCTGTCAGGTCGAGTGAATTTGAAGATGCACCAGCAAGCTTCAAATTTGTATCGAGACCCACAACTGAAAACTCTACTAATTCTGTAGGAAAATACGGATCATATTGCTAATGTACTTATTTCTCTTTCAGGGTATTGGAGTGTGTTTATTGATTTGTCTTGTTTGTTGCCATAATGACGAAGAAAGTCGATTTTAATTGTTAAAATGATAATTTTAACGCCCTAATCTTGTTGTTTTCTTAATTATTACATAATTTTATCTCAGGTTAACCTAACAAATTATTCATTAATACAAACTAGTAACTATGAGAACAATTAAAATGGGACTTATGGGCATACTTGCCCTGAGTCTGGTATTCGTGTCCTGTTCAAAGGATGAAAACAAAACCCCGACAACAGACAATGCAGATTTAATAGCTGACGTTTCACAAAAGAAAATCCCCAAAAAAGTGAAAGACGCAGTTATTAAACTAGATTTAAACAGTGACTATATAAAGTATGATACGTTTCATTTCCCCGATGGAACTACCGAAGAACGTCTATACATTGAAAAAGACTTAGTTCTTACTGAAGACCAACTTTTTGCTATGGCCGATGCCGCAGAGGAAGGTGATGGCCGACAATACAGCACCGATAATTTGGTGAGCCAAGGGCGTACTATTTCTATTATTGGGTTTACCGGTGGTAGTCAAGCGCTTTCTAGTAAGGAGCAAACCGCTTTACAATATGCTGTTAACAATTATAATAACTTAAGTGGCGTTTCCATAAGTTTTGATTTATCTTTTGGAACCAATTACCAAGATAAGGATATGGTGGTGTATAATAATACCATTAACAATCCTAGTGGTGCTGGAGGAAGTGCTGGTTTTCCAAGTAATGGATACCCTTATAAGTTTGTGCAAATTTACGGACTTTCAGGATATAGTACTAACGTGAACGAACACGTAATTACACATGAGATAGGACACTCTGTTGGTTTCCGCCACACCGATTGGTTTAGTCGTCAAAGTTGTGGACAAAACTCAAATGAAGGTGATGGTGGTGTAGGTGCCAACCATATTGATGGTACACCTACTGGTTATGATCCTACATCGATAATGTTGGCCTGCTTCAGTTCCAGCGAAGATGGGGAGTTTAATAACAACGATATAACTGCCTTACAAGAGTTATACTAACTAACTTATTTGACTTAGTCTTTAATAGCCTGCCGTTACGGTAGGCTATTATTTTTTTGATATCAATTTCCAGGCTTTTTTTATACCGATTATAATAAACAGAACCACAAATCCAACTACAAGGCCTACCACGAACTCACCCAATATAGAAGGAAAGCTTTCAACCAAATGATGTACAAATTCGACATTGTGAACAAAAAGTCCGCCAGATACCAAGAGCAGTGCAATAGTTCCAATTACGCTAAGACCTTTAATTATTTTAGGTAGAGCTGCAACTAAAAACCGGCCAATTTTATCGGAAAAACTATCGTCCCTTTCATTTAAGTCAATCAATTTAAGTCCAAACTCATCCATACGTACCAATAGAGCGACAATACCATAGACTCCAACTGTGGCGATTAAAGCAATAATTGAAACAACAATAATTTGCATAGTAAGTGTCTCTTGGGCGACTGTACCCAAAGCTATAATCACAATTTCAATAGAGAGAATAAAATCGGTTAAGATAGCCGATTTAACCCGTTCTTTTTCTAGGCTCATCAACTCTTCTTTTGAAAGGTCTTGCAAAGCCTCTTCTTCGTCGCCGTGGGCATGCGGGACCAAAAACTCATATATTTTCTCAGCACCTTCATACGCAAGATAAAGCCCGCCAATTAAAAGAATAACCGTGATGGCTATTGGTAAAAAAGCACTTAATAAAAAGGCAATGGGAAGTATAATCAGCTTGTTTAAAAAAGACCCTTTTGTAATGGACCAGAGGACAGGCAATTCTCTTGAGGACATAAACCCCGAGGCTTTTTCAGCATTTACGGCTAAATCATCTCCTAAAATACCCGCCGTTTTTTTAGCTGCTACTTTACTCATAACAGAAACGTCGTCCATAAGAGCGGCAATATCATCGAGAAGAGCAAAAAATCCTGAAGCCATAGGGTACGTTATTTTTAAATAGAGTATTGGTTCTTATAGGTTTTAAAGATGCAAAAATCAATAGAAATTTTTAAATGAGGCACTTCCATTTGCAAAAGTTTATAAAATATCTTTAAAACAGTAGCTCTAAGTGTACTGTAGTTGCTTCTGAATTATTGAATAGAATCAATCACACTACCGCAAGTCATCATCGCTTCTCCAAAATAAGGATTTCTAATTTCTTGTTTATTACTAAGCCAGGAAGCGCCTTTATTGGTGTTTGCCATCGGGCATTTTTGAATAAAAATAATTTCAGAAATTCCTTTTACATTTTTCAATAATGGAATCATAGTTTCATTGAGTCTTACAAAGTGGCTGCGCTGGTTTTCCAGATCGTTGCTTTCTGAAATGATGCCTAATAATTGATTAGTCTTTTTTACGTGACTTTGTTCCATTGTTCCCAAATCTGTTAAGACAATCTTTCCCAGTTTAGCTTTCAATTCGGTAGCAAACTGTGAAACCTTTAGAGCATTGCTGTTCACAAAAGCATCTTTCATACTAAAATAATCAGGTAGCATGTTTTTTAATTTCTTTTGAAACGATTCTGAAAGCTCCATCACCTTCATTGTTTCATCCTCCATTTCGATTTCAGTTTCAACTTTATTCCGGTTCATCATTGATTTTTTTCCTTGTAGTTGGGCAGCAGCATCGACGGTAAAGGTACCGTTGGAGACGATTTCATCTCCTGAAACTAATCCATCGGTAATAGTGTAAGTGTCTCCAGATTTAGCTCCTAAAGTGACTTCGCGCATTTGGAATGTAGGAGGATTGGTTCCAGTTTTTATATAAATTAAGGAACGTTCGCCAGTCCACAATACTGCGCTGGAAGGAACGGTTACTTGTAACGAACCAGAAGGATCTACACCCTTAATTTTACCCGAAACAAACATACCAGGCTTAAAATAACCTTCGGAATTGTTTAATGTAGCCCTTACGGAAACGGTTCTGGTTTGTGTATTCAATAGTGGGTCTACAAACGAAAGCTTTGCTGTAAACTCTTTATTGGGATAGGCATTGGTGGTAATCGTTATTGGTTGATCCTTGTCTATTTGAGAAATCTGCCCTTCATACACATCAAAAGAAGCCCACACTGTATTGAGATTACTGACTCTAAATATAGGTTTACCATCCATAATATGAGCTCCTTCTTTTACTAATAATTCTGTAACAACTCCGCTAACATGCGAATAAATAGTGAAGTAAGTCTGTACCTCGCCAGTACGTTCTATTTTATCCAATTGTGGGCCGTGTATTTTCCAATTGTGTAGTTTTTTACGGACGGCTTCATACAATTTGGGTTGTGATTCTTTTAGTCTGTATGCAGTAATCAATTCTTGTTGTGCGCTTACCAATTCTGGAGAATAGATTGTTGCGACAGCTTGTCCTTTTTTTACGGTTTCACCTACTGTATTAACGTACAACCGTTCTATTCTTCCATTAAAATGAGCCGGTTGAATAGCGGTTGCCTCTTCGTTTTCCATTATTTTTCCGGAAAGGTTTAGCATGTCATCTTCTGCAGTGTCAGCACTGCCCACAACTGTTGTTTGTATATTGGCCAAAGCCATGGCGTTTTTGGTCATGGTAAATTGATCGGCAGCCAATCCGTCTGCGGTGGTTTCGGCAGGGATTAGGTCCATCCCGCAAATGGGACAATCTCCGGGTTCTGGTTGCATAATTTGCGGATGCATAGAGCAGGTCCATTGTTGGGATTCTTCTGAATGATTGTGTTCTTGTTTTTTGACCGAATTATCATCATTCGAAGTATTTCCGAAGAAAACAAAACCCAATAGCAACCCTACTAAGAGCAAACCGAAATATATGATGTATTTTTTCATAATCTTTATTTTATAAAATGTTAATCAATGGATGTGTTTCGTAACCGTAATGAATTCGCAATCACCGAAACCGAACTAAAACTCATCGCCAATGCTGCAATCATGGGCGATAGTAATAATCCAAATACTGGGAACAACACGCCTGCTGCAATGGGAATACCCAAAGTGTTGTATATTAAAGCAAAGAACAAATTCTGTTTGATGTTCTTCATAACGGCATCACTTAGGTTTCGTGCTTTTACAATGCCGTTTAGGTCGCCTTTTACCAGGGTGATTTCGGCACTTTCTATAGCGACATCGGTGCCAGTTCCCATAGCAATCCCGACATCACTTTTGGCAAGGGCAGGTGCATCGTTTATGCCATCGCCGGCCATAGCTACTTTTTTACCTTCGTTTTGTAAACGGGTTACTTCATCTAGTTTGTCTTTTGGAAGCATGCCAGCCTTAAAATCGGCCAATTGCAATTCGCTGGCCACTGCTTGGGCGGTGTCATGATTATCGCCGGTAAGCATAATCACATCGATTCCCTTTTTTTGAAGCGTCTGAATCGCCTTTTTACTAGTCTTTTTTATTTTGTCACCAATTACCACATAGCCAACTGCTTCACCATCGACCGCCAGATAGGATACGGTCTTTCCTTTCTTTTGAAACGATTGAGCTGTTTTTTTCATGGCTTCGGAAAGGGTAGCATTGGCCGCTTCCATCATCTTTTCATTTCCTAAAGTGGTCTTTTTCCCGTTTACGATGCCTTCCACGCCTTTACCGGTAATGGAATTGAAGTTTTCAGCTTTTAGAAAATCAACGTTTTTTTCTTTTCCGTAGGTAACAGTTGCTTCGGCTAACGGATGCTCACTTAAGTTGTTTAAAGAAACAATGTATTGCAATACTTCTTCTTTTGAAAGAGAACCTGTCTCAGCCTTTCCAATTTCTGAAACAGTGGGTTTTCCTTCAGTAATAGTACCCGTTTTATCAATAATTAGGGTGTTGATCTTATCCATTTTCTCAAGTGCTTCGGCATTCTTGATAAGCACTCCGTTTTGTGCTCCTTTTCCAACGCCTACCATAACGGACATAGGTGTTGCCAATCCGAGTGCACAAGGGCAAGCGATAATTAGTACGGCGATGGCATTTACTAGGGCATACACATAAGCAGGATCGGGACCCCAAATGGCCCAAACAATAAACGTGAGTACGGAAACCAATACTACAATCGGTACAAAATAACCAGAAATAGTATCAGCCAGCTTTTGAATGGGTGCTCGGCTACGACTAGCATCGTTTACCATCTTTATAATTTGTGATAGGAGCGTGTCAGCGCCCACCTTTTCAGCTTTCATTAAAAAGGATTGCGTCCCATTAATAGTCCCACTGCTTACTGTATCGCCACTTTGTTTGTCTACTGGTATAGGCTCTCCGGTAATCATAGATTCATCTACTGAGGTATTTCCTTCTGAAATGCTTCCGTCTACTGGAATTTTATCACCTGGTTTTACTCTTAGAATATCGCCTGTTTGTATTTGTTCTATGGTTATTTCTTCCTCTTGACCATCTACGATACGAATGGCTTTGTTGGGAGCGAGTTTTAATAATTCTTTTACTGCGCTGTTGGTTTTACTGTGGGCGCGAGCTTCCAGTACTTGCCCCATTAAAACTAAGGTTAAAATAACAGTTGCTGCCTCAAAATACACATGCACGGTGCCTGATTCGGTTTTAAACTGAGCAGGGAAAAAATCGGGAACTAACATTCCGAAGACACTAAAAATCCAAGCTACCCCAGCGCCAATACCAATTAAGGTAAACATATTTAGATTCCACGTTTTAATACTTCGGTAGGCGCGTTCAAAGAACATCCAAGTAGCATAGAAAACCACAGGGAGCGAAAGGCCAAATTGAATCCAGTTCCAATATTTTTGGTTTAAGATATCGTAAAGAGGATTGTTAGGAATCATTTCAGACATCGCAATTAGAAAGATGGGCAGTGTAAAGCCCAACGCTAGCCAGAATTTTTTAATGAGTTTGTTGTATGTTTTTTCTTCTGCCGAAAGATCCGGTTGTTTTGGAACTAAATCCATTCCGCAAATAGGGCAGGGACCAGCTTCGTTTTTAATTACTTCTGGGTGCATGGGACACGTCCATTCTTCCGAAGAAGTAGGTGTTGTGTTTATCTCGGCCACCAAATCCATCCCACAAACAGGGCAATCTCCCGGCTTGTCGTAGGTTTTGTCGCCTTCACAATGCATAGGGCAATAAAACTTAGTTCCTTTAGCTACTGAAGTCGTTTCCTTAGTATTTCTAGTCTTATTTCCATTTTCTTTCGGCTTTTCTCCTTCTGGATGTATACTATACGATCCACCATCATCCTCTAATGCTTTTTGAAAAGCTGTAATAGGAATGTGGTTTTCCATTGTAATAACAGCTTCTTCCTTTTCTAAGTCTACTTGAGCTTGGCTCACCCCGAAAACCTTAGACAAGGTTTGTTCAACGTGTGACCGACATCCGTTACATGTCATTCCGTGTATGTGATAGGTGTGTTTCATATTATTGAATAAAGAATTTAACAAGCAAACCGCCAGCTAACCAAAGGTAGCAGATGAAGGCTGCATATTTTAAAATGTTTTCCAGCAATTGACTTTTGGGTGCCATTTCGCTCATGTTATGATCCAAATCCTTTTTCTTGAAAAAGCCCAAATAAATAAGATATCCTGAAATAAGTAGAAAAATAATATTTAAAAAGAAGGTATAATCTATTTTGAAATACTCACTATCTTGAATTTTTACTTGGGAAGGATCCGGTAAAATATTGAACAAGTCAAAGCTATAATGCAAAGCAAGCGAAGTACCTATTAAAGCAGTGAAAAGAAGAAATACTATAAAAAGTGACATTTTCCAGCCATAGTATTTTGCATTGATGCGCAAAACTGGAAACACTACTAAATCACTAAAAATAAAGGCCATTACTCCTGCAAAGCTTACACCCTTGCCAAACAGCAACGCAGCTAACGGAATATTACCCATAGATCCGATGAAGGTTAGAAATGCAGCAACAGGCCCTATAATAATATGTTCTAGGATTTCTAAAAAGGTAAAGTCTGTATTGCCTTGGCCACTATTTATAAAAAGTGTCTGAAAAAATGAATCGGGTACAAAAGCTGCGACAATACCAGCAATAGTAAAGCCTACTGTGACATCCTTCCACACCATCTGCCATTCCATTTTGTATTTTTTAGCTACCCTTGCCCAACTGCTTTCTTTTTGAATTTGTTTTTTCCAATCCTTAGAATCGTCGATTTGATCGTCATCTTCATTTTCAAGATTCTTTCTTGCTTTTTTAATTAATTTTTTAGGATTTATAACACGGATTAGGATCCAACAAATCAAGATTAGCAAAATGCCTCCTACATATTCGCCAACGACAAATTGCCACCCTAAGAAGATGGAAATAATGATTCCTAACTCAATAACCAAATTGGTAGACGCCAGTAAAAAAGCAATAGAGGAAATGAAACTAGCTCCCTTTTTGAAAATACTTTTTGTTGAAGCCAAGGCTGCAAAACTGCATGAACTGCTAATAAAACCAAAGAAGGTGCCTAGCAATAAACCTTTGCTTTCTTTTTCACCCATAGCTTTTTGCATGCGTTTTTCGGTCACAAAAATTTGTATCATACTGCTAATAATATACCCTAAGATAAATGCCCAAAGTGCCATCCAGAAGAATCCGGTGGTCGTATAGGCTGCCTCGCCCCATTGTTTTAGAAGATTATTCATAGTTGCTTATTTATTTTAATAACTTAATGGTATGATTTATAGGTAATTTTTAAATGTTAGCGCTTCTTTTTTCTTTCTTAGAAAGCTTTGCCTCTGCATGGAATTAATAAAATTATCAAATAGATGATTCTCATTTTTTCAAGGACCTTACAAAGGTAATTTTGATTGTCAGTGGTTTGTTCCATAATTATGGTTATTATCTATACAATTTGGTCTAAAGGATTTCGAAAATTTTGATCCATAGCTTTGTAGTGCGTTAGACTCATTCCTGTTTCATTTTTAAACTGAGAACTTAGGTGGTTTACGTTACTGTAATCCAATAATTGACTTATTTGCGTGAAATTTAATTCTCCAACCTGAATCAACTCTTTTACCTTTTCTATTTTAACTTTGATGAAATACTTTTCAATTGTTATTTTTTCGGTGTACGAAAAAAGCTTACTTATTTTTGAGTATTCTAGATGTAATTTTTTTGATAAATACTCAGATAATTTTTCTTTTAGCTGAAGGGGTAGTTCTTTAAAAAGCGATAAGATTGTTACTTTTACTTTTTCAACTACTTGTTCATTTATTTTGGTTAGTAATGAAAACCCGTTTTTAGTTAAAATTCCAATGAGCTTGTCGTTTATAGCTTCTTCTTTCTCTACTTGTAGGGTTACTTTTCCCAACTCTACTTGAATTACATCAAATTGAGCGGCTTCCAACTCATCACGAACGACCTTAATACACCGATTACAAACCATATTTTTTATATAAAAATCCTTTTCCATCTTAGTTGGTTAAATAGTTAATGTTTACGGACTGAACGTAATATTCTTTAATAGCTTCAATGCTGTTGATTCCAAATTTTAATTGTAACTCTTGAATGTCCAGCACATCGTTAAAATCAATGGTGCCGGTTTCATAGTTTTTCAAGAGAATTTCTTCTGCATCTTTCGCTTGCTGTAGGTTTTTTAGTTGTGTGTTATAGGTTATTCGTGCTGTTTCCAACCTACTTTGCGTGGCTTTCAAGGCATTTTCGAGTTTGTTTTTTTTCTCTGCTTTCTGTGCTGTGATTTCCTGTTGTTTCAGCTTGTTTTGTTTTGAAATGGATTTGTACTTTGAATTAAAGATGGGGATAGATACCGAAACCATAGGCATGACAATATCTTTTCCGTTATCGGTAAAATTCATATCGGGCCGCTCGGCAACCGGAATATAATCCAAACCTACTCCTAGATTAGGCTGTAACTCTTTTTGATTCAGTTCTTCAGAAAAAGCGACAGACTCATATAATTTATCATATTGTAATAATTCAGGATGAAGGTTTAGGTTTTCCACTTCCGAAGTTATTTTTTTTGAAGGAAGAAACAACGAATCTACCACAGTAACCGAAGCCTCTTTATTTTTGTTTAAAAGCGTATTGAACGCACTTTGTTTTGCTATAAAATCTTGTCGCAACACTTCTTTTTTCTGAAGCAATTCGTTTTGTCTTATTTGTAATTTTAAAACATCTACCGCTGAAGCATTGGCAACTTCAACCGAAGTTAGCGCCAATTCTTTATAGGTTTTTAAAAGCTCAATGTTTTCATCTAAAATGTTTTGCTTTGCTTGTAAGGCGTATAACTGATAATACGTTTCAGAAACCGATAAAGCCAACTTACGTTTTGAAATAGCAAGTTTTACATAATCAGCTTCGGCCATCGAAGTAGCATATTCCTCTCGTGCTGAAAATGTACCAAACCACGGAATCATCTGCTTAACCGAAAACCGTGCCTTTTGTGCTCCGGTACGGGTTTCGGGCTCACTAATAAAATATCCGGCACTCACTTCAGTATTCGGAAGTGTGTTGCTTTCATTTACTTTTTCTTCTGAAATGTTATACCGCAATTCCACTGCCTGAATATCAGGATTGTTTTGCTGTGCTTCTTGAATATAGCTTTCCAAGTCTTGCCCACTGCTTACTTGACTCAGAAAACAAGCAAAGAGAATCAGGACAAACCTATTTGTCATATTAATTTTTATTGTTTTCATTTTAATTCGTTTTTAGGTCTTGATTCATTATTCTCAATCCTTTGCTTCTTAGAAAGAACTGTTTCCGCACGCCAACTATACAATACTGGAACTACAAATAGGGTGATTAATGCAATAAGCATCCCACCAAAACTAGGAATCGCCATCGGGATCATAATATCGCTTCCGCGACCTGTTGCTGTTAAAATAGGTAACAAGGCGAGAATTGTTGTAGCCGTCGTCATTAAACAAGGACGAATTCGTTTCTGTCCAGATTCAATTACAGCGTTTCGTATTTGTTGTTTAGTGGTAGGAACATTTCTTTTAAATGTTTGGGTAAGGTAGGTAGCCATCACTACACCATCATCGGTTGCAATACCGAACAATGCAATAAAACCAACCCATACAGCTACGCTTAAATTTATTGGGTGCATTTGAAAAAGATCTCGCAGATTTTCTCCGAAAAACCCAAAATTTAAAAACCATTCTTGTCCGTACAGCCAAATCATTATAAACCCACCGGCGAAAGCAACAGCTATTCCGCTAAACACCATAAAAGAAGTAGCTGCCGATTTAAATTGAAAATACAGGATTAAAAATATAATCAATAACGCTAATGGGACAACTACAGAAAGTGTTTTCTCAGCTCGAACTTGATTTTCATACGTTCCCGTAAATTGATAATTAATCCCTTTTGGAACGGTTAATTCGCCTGAATCTATTTTGTCTTGAATCGCTTGTTGTGCTTTTTCCACCACATTCACTTCAGCAAAACCATCCAGCTTATCGAAAAGCACATAGCCTACTAAAAAGGTGTCTTCACTTTTTATCACCTGCGGTCCTTGCTCGTAGCGGATATCAACCAGTTCCCCTAACGGAACAGGACTTCCACCTTCAACCGGAACATAGATGTTTTTTAAATCGGCTGGGTTTTCTCGTAATTCCCGAGGATATCGAACCCGAACCGAATAGCGCTCTCTACCTTCCACAGTTTGCGTTAAGGGCATTCCGCCAATAGCTATTTGCAAGGTTTGTTGTACGGTTTCAATGGAAATGCCATATCGAGCTAGCTGATTTCTATCTATATCTAGCAATAAGTAAGGTTTTCCCACAATGCGATCGGCAAAAACAGCTTGTTTTTTTACACCTTCTACTTGCTTTAAAATAGTTTCCAGTTGCATGCCAAAGGCTTCAATTTGTTTTAAGTCTTGACCTTTAACCTTAATACCCATAGGTGCTCGCATTCCAGTTTGTAACATGACCAAACGGGTTTCAATAGGCTGTAATTTTGGTGCTGAGGTAACACCCGGTAATTTGGTGACTTTTACAATTTCATTCCAAATATCGTCTGGCGATTGAACTTCAGGACGCCAATTTCGGAAGTATTCACCGTCTTCATCTGGAATTAATTGTTCTCTTGTTACATCAATTGCAGTCGAGGTGTTGTATTTGCTCGTTTCAGTGTCCTCAACTGCGCTAGAACTAACATTTGTATTGACATTTTCAACCAAACTACCATCTTTCAACATAAAGAACCCGTCGTCATTTACTTTAAAACGTTGGGGGTTTCCAGCTTCATTCAGCATATATTCCGATTTATATTGAATGATATTTTCATACATGGAAAGTGGCGCAGGGTCGAGGGCTGACTCGGTGCGGCCAGCTTTGCCGACTACGGTTTCAACTTCAGGAATACTGGCAACGGTCATATCTAATTGTTGTAACACCCGTTTGTTTTCTTCTACACCCGCATGGGGTAGGGAAGTGGGCATCAATAGGAAGGAACCTTCATTTAGCGATGGCATAAACTCTTTTCCGGTGTTTTTCATAATTAAAAACCCTAGAATAACGATAACGGCAGGGACGGATAAGAACATTGCTTTGTTTTGTAGGCACCAATTTAAAATTCGGGTGTAGTACCGCATAAAAATCCAGAATACAGCTAGTAGTCCAAAACAGATAAGGCTTACAAACAATAAATTCATAATCAAGCTCCGGTCAAAACCTAATGGGCGCCAATATTCAGCTAATAGAAATACAATCGCTATAGCTGAAATAATAATGTTAATCGTATTGATTCGTTGTTCTCGCAGTACTAATTTTTCAGAAAAACGAGCTGCAACTTTTGGGTTTTTTAAGAAACCTGTTGCTCCAAAAGCGATAAGGATAAGTCCTAACCAATACCCATAAGCAATGGCTACGATTCCGATAAGTAATAATATAGAATGCAAAATATGGCCGAAAACAGACTGTATGTTTTTCTTTCTGAAAAGAAACGCAGCAAATGGTGGAATTAAGAACAGAGCTACAATAATAGAAGCCGTAAGCGCCATCGTTTTCGTAAAAGCCAACGGACGGAACAGTTTTCCTTCAGCACCTACCATTGTAAATACAGGTATAAAACTGATAATAGTTGTTAATACAGCGGTAAGAATGGCTCCGGAAACTTCAGAAGTTGCATTGTACACCACATTGTTTATAGGAAGTTTGTTTTTATTTTCTTCTAGATGCCTAATAATATTTTCTGAAAGAATCACCCCAACATCGACCATCGTACCAATAGCAATGGCAATACCCGAAAGCGCAACAATGTTTGCATCTACATTGAATATTCTCATGGCGATAAAAACCATCAATACGGCAACGGGTAATAATCCTGAAATAAGAATGGACGCTCGAAGATTAAAAACCATAATTACGATAACCAAAATGGTTATTAGGATTTCTAAGGTCAAAGCTTCGTTTAAGGTGCCAAGGGTTTCTTGAATTAATTCGGTTCGATCATAGAAAGGGACAATAGTAAGTTGTGAAGTACGACCATCGGACAATGTTTTGGAAGGAAGCCCGGCACTGAGTTCGTTTATTTTGCCTTTCACATTGTTAATCACTTCCATTGGGTTGGCGCCATAGCGGGCAACAACCACTCCGCCAACAACTTCGGCGCCTTCTTTGTCTAAAATTCCTCGACGGGTTTCGGGGCCTAAACTAACTTTTGCAATCTCATTGATGCGAATAGAAGTAAAATCTTTGGAAGTAATGACCGTATTTTCAATATCATCAATCGTTTGAATATAACCCAAGCCACGTACCAAGTATTCGGCTTTATTAATTTCTAATGTTTGTGCCCCAATATCTTGGTTGCTTTGTTTAACAGCTGATACAACTTGGTCTAAACTAATGTTGTATTGGCGCATTAATTCAGGGTTTACATCAATTTGATATTCTTGAACGTAACCACCGATAGAGGCAACTTCTGAAACACCACTGGCTGAGGAAAGCGCATATTTTACATAGTAATCCTGAATGCTTCGTAGTTCGTGTAAATCCCAGCCGCCAGTAACATTGCCATCTTTATCACGACCTTCTAAAGTGTACCAAAAAATTTGTCCTAATCCGGTTGCATCGGGACCTAAGGAAGGATTAACTCCTTCAGGAAGTAACCCGGAAGGGAGAGAGTTTAATTTTTCAAGAATCCGACTTCGGCTCCAGTAAAATTCTACATCTTCTTCAAAAATGATATAGATACTCGAAATGCCAAACATAGACGAGCTACGGATGGTTTTTACCCCAGAAATACCAAGTAACGAAGTAGTTAATGGATACGTTATTTGATCTTCAATATCCTGTGGCGATCGTCCTTGCCATTTAGTAAAGACAATCTGTTGATTTTCACCAATATCTGGAATGGCATCAACAGCCACTGGGTCTGTTGGTAAGATACCAGTATCCCAATTAAAAGGAGCGGTAACAATACCCCAACCGACAAATAAAACGAGTAATAAAACTGCTACTAGTTTGTTTTCTATTAAAAATTTGATGCTTTTATTCAGCATAAAGTTTGATAATTAAACAGTTAAACAAGCTTGTGACAAGGTCACAAACAAAAGGGTTTGCTCTTTAGGTAGTTTGCTAAAGAGTAAAATGACTACTGTCTAAAATATCAAATAAGAAACGTCTGGTGTAAAATGGAAATCTCTTCTATGAGATAGGGTGGGGAGTAATCTTTAAAAGAATCGTTACTTTCTTCAACGGTCTCAAAAAGGTCTATGTAAGAATAAACAAAAGTAGTTATGAAGTTTTGCTGCTCTAGAGAGAGGTTTTCAAATGAAAGCTTTAAGTTATCTTCTCCCTCTACAATTAATTGCTTGTCTTTACAACAAGAGTCTTTAGTGATATTGGAGTCACAACTTTCTGGAGAAGTTTGAATCTCCATACCACAAGTCTTAACGTGCTGTGTAAAACTATAATCAACTAGCATTTCTCCACAATAGTGCATGTTTACAGTGAATGACATCGTAGTGAAGAGCACTAAAAATGCCAAGGAAACTGCACCTAATTTGTGGATAAATTGTTTCATATTAAATACAAAGGTACTAATTTTTGAAATAGCAAGTGAGGAATAGAAAATTGAAGCTTTTTTTGAGCAAGCTCAATTTTCCTTTAAAAAACAAAACCACGCTCTTAGGAGCGTGGTTTATTTAATGTTGTGACCTTGCCAGGATTCAAACCTGGAACCTCCTGAGCCGTAATCAGGTGCGCTATTCAGTTGCGCCACAAGGCCATTATGTACTTGAAACAATGAAAAAAAATAAAATTCCATTTGTTTCGGGGTGCAAATATATTTCTTTTTACCTTTATAGACAAAGCACTTTCGTAAAAAATTACAATGGATATAGAAAAATACATTCGCGAGATACCAGACTTCCCAAAATTGGGAGTAAATTTTAAAGATATAACCCCTCTATTAGCTAGTGCAGACGCTACTTCCTTTTGTTTGGAACAGTTGTTAGCATTAACCGAAAATCAAAAAATTGACAAGGTGGTGGGAATTGAATCTCGCGGATTTTTATTTGGGACCTTGTTAGCAAAAGAATTAAAAGCTGGTTTTATACCCGTACGAAAAGCGGGTAAATTACCATACGATACTTTAAAACAGCCGTATGCACTGGAATACGGTATGGATGCTTTAGAGATTCACGAAGATGCGATACAAAAAGGAGATAAGGTGTTATTGCACGATGATATTTTGGCAACAGGAGGAACTGCTAGAGCAGCTTGCCAGTTAATAGAAAAATTAGGTGGTGAGATTGTGCAATGCAACTTTTTAATTGAATTGGAATTTTTAAAAGGAGCAGCTAAATTAAAATCGCATGAAGTACGATCATTACTTTGCTATTGATTAATCGCATTTTTTGTCACCCACAACTTATAGCCAAAAAGCGCCAACTGAAACTTGGAAGCCTTGGCAAGATCCACACCCTTTTTAGTAAAATTAGGTAGAATTTTTTTGTTCAATTTAGCTAATGCTTTAAAAAACTTCTTTTTCATAACTATATAAAAATAAAAAAACCTTCCTAAAAAAAGGAAGGTTTAAGAAACTTATAAGAGTTTCAATTACTGCTTGGTAGTTATTTCAACAACACCGTTTATCCCTTTACCACCATATTTTTTAAGGGCTTTTTTACCTTTTAGAATGTTTATTTTTTCGATAGATTCTGGTGTTATTTTTTTTACTTTAGCTTCTTTTGTTTCTTTTCCATCTACATAATAGATTGGATTATCTGCTTGATTGTTTGTTCCGGTACTAATAATTTCTATTCTTTCATTAGAAGGGTTTTTGCTTCTATATGCAAGCCTTGAAGAATCTCCAGTTCGTTCTCTTACTACTTTTAATCGCTTTTTCATCGATTGATTTCTTTCTTTCATGCGCTCTTCTTGCTCCTCCATGCGCTCTTTTTGCCTAACTTCTATTTCTTTACGGCGTTCTTGCATGCGTTTCTTCATTTGTTCCATTTCTTCATTTCTTTCCGAAATCATCTCATCACGTTGTGCCATCATTTTTTGTCGTTGCATTTTTTGTTCTTCTGTTAAAACCGTTCTTGAACTGATGGCTCCGTTTTCTGAAACAGTAAGCAAATAATCGCTTATGGGTTGATCGCTGCTTACACTGTAATTGTTATTATTGCCCCGGGAATCGCTAAATGCAATAGAAATTCCGGTTATTTCGCCTTTTGTATTGCGTTTCACATTTTTGTAGTTAAAACTGGCCTTGTCCTCAGCTTTCAGTTTTTGTTTATACGCTTCAAGCTCGGCATCGCTGGTGTTTTTAGTAATTATTATTTTAATGGGCTTTACTGAATCTTGCAAGACTGCGCCGTATCTTTTTTCTGAAGAAGAGCTCGTTTTAGTCTTTTTTTCTTCAGAAGAAATTGCTTCACTATTTAAAGCGCTTGCAACTGTATTGTTGTTCTGTATTTTGGAAACATTCTTTTCAATTTTCTGAATAACAGGGTCAGCAGGAGAATTTTCAACTTCAGCATATTGGACGGTTTCATTTACATTAAAACCCCATAGGAATAATGCCAAGAGTGGGACAATAGCTATTGATTTTAAATTGTTTACTTTTTTTGAATTGTTTTTGTTTAGCATGACGATTCGTTTTTTGATGAATGATTGATAAAAATTAGTAGTCAACGCTGGAATAGGATAAGTAGATGAGGCTCTTACCAGCGCAACTTGATATTCTTTTTTAGATGAAACTTGTGTGGCAGTTTCTTTATCTGCAATAAATTCTAAATTTTCTTCTATGCTCTTTTTATATAACCATGCAAGGGGGTTGGCCCATTGAATAGCAGTAAGCAAATTTGCTATAAGAATGTCTATGGAATGCTTTTGATGTGCATGTACTTCTTCATGCTTAAGTATCATACTAAGTTCGTCTGCATGGTGTAAAGCAGGGTTGTAAATTATATAGTTGAAGAATGAAAAAGGCAATACTCTTTCCTCAGTCAGTATATATTTGTACCCACCTTTAGTAGTAGTGGGATGTTTTTGTAATAATAAATAAAGTGAATAGCATTGCTTACTGAACCGTATTAAAAATAGTGTGGTCATTAATATATATGCAATAAGTGCAATACCCCACCAATCTATTTGTTGAGATGCTGTTGCCAAATAAGCAGGAATTTCTTCAGAATATCCTGCAAAGTTTGTTTTAGGAGCGGGAATAGTAACTGTTTTGGTAAATTGAATAAATGGAAAAACAAAAGACAGAAGGAGTCCGCTCAAGAGAAATAGTCTATTGGTTGTAAAATGAGTATCACTTTTTAAAAGTGCTACGTATACAATTTGAAACAGCGAAAGTACTATTGCGGCCTTGCCTATATAAATAAGGAAATCCATATTATTTGTTTTCTATTAGCTCTAATATTTCTCGAAGCTCTGTGGCGCTTATTTTTTCTTCTTTAGCGAAAAAGGAAACCATGCTCTTATAACTGTTGTTGAAATATTTTTTAGTGGCAAGATTCATATAGCGTTCGGTGTATTCAGCTTTGCTAATAATAGGAAAGTATTGGTGTGTTTTACCATAGGCAGTGTATGATACAAACCCTTTTTCTTCCAGGTTCCGAACAATAGTTGATACAGTATTGTAATGATTTTTTCCAGGCAATAGCGTTATAATTTCTTTAACAAAGGCTTTTTCTAATTGCCAGAGTGCTTGCATTATTTCTTCTTCTTTATTTGTAAGTCGTTCCATAGGGGATAAATATAAAACTATTAATTTAGTTTTAAAACTATTTTTGTAGTTATATAACTGAATTTTTAGTTTATTATTGTGTTTTAGTTGCAAGTTTTTAGTTAAACACGGTTTTAAATATTCATTCTAGCAGCCAGATATCAAATCGTATTTCGCATTTTGTATTTCGAAAATCGTACTTCATTTTAGTATCTTCGCAGTTTAAAATTATTTTATGGGAGTTTCTATACTTTTTGTTTTTCTTGGTTTATTACTATTGGTTGTAGGAGGGGAATTTTTGGTACGTTCTTCCGTAGCCTTGTCCTTTAAACTACGCTTGTCAAAAATGGTAATTGGTTTAACGGTAGTTTCTTTTGCTACGTCGGCCCCAGAATTATTGGTGAGTATAGAAGCGGCGCTTAGTGGTTTTAGCGATATTTCTTTAGGAAATGTTATAGGCTCAAATATTGCAAACATTGGTTTGGTACTTGGTATAACGGCTTTTATTTCGCCTTTGGCTATAGATAAGGATTTTTATAAATTCAATTGGCCGGTGATGATGTTTCTTTCCATTGCACTATATTTTTTGTTGAAAAATGGAAATGGATTAAATAGAATGGAGGGGGGAGTCTTCCTTATATTATTAGGAGTATATCTCTACCTATTAATTAATAGAGCTAGAAAACAAAAGAAATCAAAACCAGTAGATGATGGAATTGATGAAGGACTTTCTAAAACTTCAAATTTCAAAATAATCATTTGGCTTGTATTAGGAGGTCTAGGTTTGTGGGGTGGAAGTGAATTATTGGTTACAGGTGCCGTGGATATGGCTACAGCATTAGGAGTGACAGAGCGTGTTATTGCTGTAACGATGATCGCTATTGGTACAAGTGTTCCTGAATTAGCAGCATCGGTAATTGCAGCAATAAAGAAAGAAAAAGCAATTTCATTAGGAAACTTAATAGGCTCAAACATCTTTAATATTGCTTCGGTATTAGGAATCACCGCAATTATCAAACCGATAACGGTACAAAGCCAAGAAGTGTTGACCAATGATATTTTCTGGATGTTAGGTTTTGCAGCTATTTTAATTCCATTAGCATTTCTTCCAAAGAAATTTGAGATAGGTAGATTTAAAGGATTGTTTATTCTTGCCGCTTATGTAATATTTATAAGTTTAGCTCTTCTTGAATAATAAAGTTGCTTAAAATTGAATCGTTCGTATTTTAACCCCTATAATTTTAGGGGTTGTTAGCAATAAATCATCATTTATTAATAAGTTAACATTAAAAATTAGGGGGTGTAAAAAAAATAAACCTATTTTTGTCCCATTCTAATTTTAAACAAAGTATATCTGTATGTCAACTTTACGATTTCACGCAATCAAAGAAACCTTTAACAGAAAACCTGTAGAAGTACAAGAACCTGAACGACGTTCCGCTATTTTCGGAAAAAACGTATTTAATGAGTCGGCTATGCGCCAATACTTGACAAAAACCTCTTACAATAGTGTAATGGATGCTATTGAAAATGGAAAGAAAATTGAGCGTAGTGTAGCAGATCACATTTCAACAGGAATGAAAGAATGGGCCATTTCAAAAGGAGCAACCCATTATACGCACTGGTTTCAGCCTTTAACAGGAGCAACTGCTGAAAAACACGATGCTTTTTTTGAAACTATCGATAATGGTCAGAGTATCGAGAAATTTGGTGGCGGACAGTTAGTACAACAAGAGCCAGATGCCTCTAGTTTTCCTCACGGCGGTATAAGAAATACCTTCGAAGCTCGTGGTTACACAGCATGGGATCCAACCTCGCCTGCTTTTTTATATGGAACCACATTATGTATTCCAACTGTTTTTGTTTCATATACAGGTGAAGCGTTAGACTATAAAACACCATTATTGCGTGCATTACAAACAGTGGATCAAGCAGCAACCGCTGTAGCAAAATATTTTGATAAAAATGTAACTAAAGTAAACCCAACACTTGGATGGGAGCAAGAATATTTTCTTATTGATAAAGCACTAGCATTATCCCGCCCAGACATTATGCTTTCCGGTCGAACTTTATTAGGACATTCTTCACCAAAAGGACAGCAGTTAGACGACCACTATTTTGGCTCTATACCTATGCGTGTCCTTAATTATATGCGTGATTTGGAGACTGAATGTATGTTGTTGGGGATTCCCGTAAAAACAAGACATAATGAAGTAGCTCCCAATCAATTTGAATTAGCACCAATTTTTGAAGAAACTAATCTTGCTGTAGACCACAACTCCTTATTAATGGACTTAATGGACAAAATAGCAGACCGTCATAACTTTAAAGTATTATTTCATGAAAAGCCATTTGCAGGTGTAAATGGAAGTGGAAAGCACAACAACTGGTCATTGGCTACTAATACAGGGGTTAATTTACTAGGCCCTGGAAGTACACCAATGAAAAACCTTCAATTTTTAACCTTTTTCATTAACACTCTTAAAGCTGTAAATGATCACGAAGAATTGTTAAGAGCTTCAATTGCAGGAGCAAGTAATGATCACCGTTTAGGAGCTAACGAAGCACCGCCTGCTATTATTTCAGCATTTATTGGTTCACAATTGACTGATGTTTTAGATGAATTAGAAAAGGTAACCGACGGAAAACTATCTCCACAAGAAAAAACGGACCTTAAATTAAATGTGGTGGGTAAGATTCCTGAAATTTTAATGGACAATACAGATAGAAACCGTACTTCTCCTTTTGCCTTTACAGGTAATAAATTTGAGTTTCGTGCTGTAGGTTCTACTGCTAACTGTGCTAACCCAATGACAGTGCTTAACGCAATTGTTGCAAAGCAGTTGATTGACTTTAAGGAAAAAGTTGATAAGCTTATTAAGGGTGAGAAAATGAAGAAAGACGATGCTATCTTTAATGTATTGAGAGAATATATTAAGGATTCTAAACGCATTCGTTTTGAAGGTGATGGCTATGGAGAGGCTTGGGAAAAAGAAGCAAAGAAACGTGGTTTAAGTAATAATAAAACAACTCCAGAAGCTTTAAAAGCACGAATCTCTAAAGAATCAATCGCGCTGTTTGAAGAGCTTAATATAATGAGTAAGGTTGAGGTGGAGGCTCGCTATGAAATTGAAATGGAAGAGTACGCAATGCGTATTCAAATTGAAGGAAGAGTTTTAGGAGATATTGCTAGAAACCATATAATTCCTACGGCTATTCAGTATCAAAACATATTGATAAGAAACGTTAGGGGGTTAAAGGAAATTTACGGAGACAACTTCAAAAAATTTGGGGGAGAACAACTAAACCTTATCGAAAAGATATCACATCATATTGAAAGTATTAATAAGGGAATCACAGAGATGATAGAGGAACGTAAAAAAGCAAACAAGATTGAAAATGCTGAAAAACGGGCCAAAGCATACTGTAATAAGGTAAAGCCTTATTTTGATGATATACGGTACCACTGTGACAAATTAGAGCTTTTAGTAGATGATGAGATTTGGCCACTAACTAAATATAGAGAGTTGCTCTTTACTAAATAAGATTTAATGCGTGTAAGTATAAGGTCGTTTAACGAAAGTTAAGCGACTTTTTTTTGCTTTTTCTTGTCCTGAAATAAGCTAAGATAACATCCGCTTATTCAGTAAAATTAAATTAGAATCTTTTTAGACACAACTTAATTAGAAATTTATTAAAATCACTAATGATATGTATTGTGGTATTTTTAAAACTCGAGCTATCTGTATAGTAAATGCCTCAGGATATTTTAAACCAGAGAAAAAAAACTCTTTTCAATATTTTAAAGAAAATGAGTGCGATTGTAAAATGTAGGAAAATACTATTATTCTGCCTTTAATCAAGTCTATTAAGACTTTAATGGGTGGGGTCTTCTTACAACATTAATAAGTCTATATTTGTTTTTTTGTAAAATGACTCATTATTTTAATAATTTATATTCAATTAAATAAAACCTATTTGTTTCTTACAAAACAATTACTTTATTGCTTAATTAGAATGCTTGAAATAGTAGTTAGTAAATAATACTTACAAGGTAGTAATTATTTTTTTTAACAAAAAATTAACAAGTGCTTCCTACAAGTAAATTTTAGGTATTTCACCGTTTTTTTTATTTCATTCATCCTCAAAATTCAACTTTTTTAAATTATAAAATTGTTTTAAAGCTCTTACAAATAGGGTCTGAAAGATCTCTTTGTAGGAAAATACATTTTTTTATTGGACATTTGAGCTGTAGTTAAAAAATAATGATCTGTTTTTTAAATACGCCCTCAAATTTAGAATAACAAACTTTCTCCTCAGACGCATGCCCAAAATGGATATCCTACAATCCATTTTAAAAAATCATAATATCCCCATTATGTAACGAATAAGTTTATTTTAATTTTTTAACCAAATATTTAATTAAATTTTAATTATGAAGAAAGTTATTTTAAGTGCAGCAGCACTTATGTGTGGGGCAATGATCTTTGCACAAGACAATGTAAGTAATGTAGATCAAAATGGAAACAAAAACGGTTCTGCTGTTATTCAAACCGGAGGTAACAATGACAGTCAAGTGTTTTCCACTGGGGATGGAAATTCATCTGAAGTTACTCAAGATGGTACTATCCATAATTCTACTGTCAATCAAATTGGAGATGACAACTCAAGCAAAGTTACTTCTATTGGCAGAAACAACAACTCAAAAGTAGGTCAGGTAGATGAGCGCAACTCTAGTGTTGTAAAACAAGAAGGTGGTAACAATAATACCTCAAGAGTAAACCAAGGAATAATAAGTAGCAATGGCAACATAAGCAGAACAGGAAGGGATAATGAAAGCACCGTTGCTCAAGATGGTAACAGCAATAAATCTGTTGTAGAGCAATTTGATTCAAATGCACTTTTAGGAGAATTTAATAAATCTGCAGTTTCTCAAGTTGGGGATGCCAATGAAAGTAATGTAAAACAAACAGGAGATTTTAATGAGTCTGATGTACAGCAGCAAGGAGATAGAAACACAAGTAGTGTAAACTCTGATGGTTTGTATAATACATCTTCCGTAACGCAAAATGGCGATGACAATACTTCTAGTGCAGATCAAACTGGGATTGATAATAAATCTACAGTTTATCAAGGCCTTAGTGGTAATGACAGCGAAGTGTCACAAATAGGAAATGAGAACAATAGTAATGTGCAACAGTACAGAAATAATAATAATGCAAACATTACTCAAGATGGTGATGATAACAGAAGTAGAGTAAGACAGCGTTTAGGTGATGATAATGTCGCTACTGTATCTCAAGATGGAGACGATCATACTAGTGATGTTTTGCAATCTGGTACTTTAAACAACGCCGAAACCATTCAACAAGCTACAGACCATAATTCTAAAGTTACACAAACAGGAGACAGTAACAGGTCTCGTGTAAACCAGGGTGCGGGAACAATGGATGATGCTAATGTGTCTCAAATAGGAAATGGTAACGATAGCTATGTATTACAACGTGCATCTTACAACGTGGCAGACGTAGACCAAATTGGTAATGAAAATATAAGTCAATTGCGTCAGAGAATGGGTGATTCTAATATGGGTACTGTATTGCAAACAGGTGATGAAAACATTAGTAATCACAACCAAAATGGAAACTTAAATAATTTATCTGTAAACCAATCTGGGTTTAGTAACAGGTCTGTGGGAATCCAAACAGGTGATAGTAATAAAAATACAGTTTCTCAAACTGGTGATGATAACGAGTCAAGTGTAGATCAATTAGGAGATTTCAATGTTGCTAAACTTATACAGCGTGATGGTGACAGAAATAATTCTGATTTAATACAAACTGGTTCAAGAAACCATACCAATTCTGTTCAAGATGGATCAGACCATCAATCAGAAATTACTCAAACAGGTAATAGTAATGGAGCAAGCGTTTCTCAATATGGAAGTGCTAACGAAAGCGTTACAACACAAACAGGTGATTTTAATGGAAGTGCAGTAGCACAGTCTGGTACTTTGCATATGAGTACAGTTGAACAAACTGGAACTTATAACCAAAGCGGTGTAAAACAAAATGGAGGAGATGCTAATAGTAATACTGTTTCACAAAGCGGTAATTTCCACGAATCTCTTGTAGTTCAAACTGGAGATTTAAACGTAGGTAAATTAATACAGCGTAATGGTGATAGAAATAATTCTGAATTGACACAAACTGGTATAAGAAACCATACTAATTCAATACAAAATGGATCAGATCACCAATCAGAGATTGCTCAAACTGGCTTTAGCAACGGTGCAAGTGTTTCACAATACGGAAATGTTAATGAAAGCACTACAACACAAACAGGAGATTTAAACGGAAGTGCAGTAGCACAGTCCGGAAGTTTTCAAAGGAGTACTGTTGAGCAATCAGGAGATGACAACCATAGTGATGTAAGACAAAATGGAGGAAGTTCTAATATGAGTAACGTGTTGCAAGTTGGAGACGATAATGAATCTGATGTTGACCAAGTAGGAAATGATAACGTTTTAAATTTCAGACAAAAAGGTTCTCGTAATACTTCAGACGTTGCACAAACAGGAGATGATAACCAAGGTGTATTACGTATTATAGGTAGTGAAAATATTACACACCTTCAGCAATTGGGTAGCCGTAATGATGCATCAGTAGATGTTGCAGGTGGTAACGGAAGTGATTTTAACAACGTGAGTATTGATCAAGTTGGTGATGATAACTATATGGTGACAGATGTTTTTGGAGATCTTAACGATGTGGATGTAAGACAATATGGTAACCGTAATAATAGCAATTTGATCAACGATCTTCATCCAGGTGATGGAATTATTATTAAGGGTGATGAAAACGTAGCAGAAGTAGTTCAAGCTGGTGATGATAACAATGGTTCTATTAAAACGACAGGAGATAACAACAGCGCAAAATCTGCATCTACTGGAGACTTTAATAATACCTCGATTGTGCAAGAAGGAGATAGTAACCATGCGTATGCACGTCAAGTAGGTAATATGAACATTAGCACTATTAGCCAAACAGGAAATGGTAACGATGGTCTATTACTAGGTCAAACAGGTAATTCTAATTCAAGTGCAATGGATCAAACTGGAGATAATAACACTTCTATAGTGACACAAGATGGAGAATTTCATATAAGTACTGTAGCACAGGACGGAGTTTTAAACTCGAGTACTGTTTCACAAATGGGTAATGACAATAATAGTATGGTAAATCAACTAGGTAATAATAATATATCTACTGTAAACCAAGGAAACTAATTCGGTACCCTTTTACTGAAATATATATTCTTGAAAAAGGCGTCACACGACGCCTTTTTTCTTTTTTAAGTCATATAATAGCTTTAATATCCTAAGAACCTTAACAGTAATTAGTAGGAAACTATACCAACTATTTGTTTTTGAATATTTTTCAAAAAGCTATTTTTTACCACACAGATGTAGTTGTAAGTAGCATAATTAAATGGAGTAAAACCTTTGTTTTAGCGCATACCTAAAGAGAATTACAGTGTTTTTAAAGTTAAAATGTACTGAGGGTCAATGGTATATAGGTTTGTGCAACAGAATGTAGGGTAGTGACCACATCATGATAATTTTAACATAATTTTAACATATTGAGTTTTATGTCGTTTAAGGGTAGTTGAACGGTTTTTTTATATGTACGCCCTTTAGCAGTAATTCTTTTAACAGGAAAAATCCTACAAATCAATTTGTTAATTGCTACGTACGTGTTTACACTTAGTGGAGATTGTATTTTTTTTTGCAAATTTGAATTGTATTTCAAACGAGATTAGAAGTTTAAATACAACTCCTCACTTAAGTCCCCTAATCGCTAAGACATTATTGTATAGTATATTAATTACTGTTTAGTAGAACAGTTGTTAATTTAAATTGATCAAGATAGTAGTCTTGTTCATATAGTAAAGTATCACATGTTGAGAGTCAATGTGTGTAGATTAAAACCAATATAAATCAATTAGTAACTAAATTTTTAAATTATGAAAAAAGTAATGTTAAGCGCAGCAGCGTTAATGATTGGAGCGATAGGTTTCGCTCAAGTAAGTGGAGCTCCTACGGCAGTTGCAGTACCAGCACAAGCAGGTGCGGCAGCCGGTGCCAATACAGGTGAATCCATTCAAAATGGAAACGACAACCGTGTATGGGTTCGTCAAGCTGGAACAAGTCAATCTGTATATACCAACCAAAACGATGGTGCTGGTACGGGTGGTAACTTAGCTCGTGTAAGACAAATGGGGGCTGTACAAGCTACTAGTGGTGTTGAAAACCTTGCAGAGGTACTACAATCTGGTGATTTAAACCAGTCTACTACTTTTCAAGAAGGAGATAGAAACAACGCAGTAACTCGCCAAGGTCAGAATGATAATAGTAGTGCGAGCAACATGGCTATGATTCGTCAAGGAACAGGTCAAAATGCTGAAGATAATTTTGCAGCAATTGATCAAGATGGTGACGGTAACAGTGCTTGGACAAGACAAACGTTTGACAACAGTGATGCGTGGACTCGCCAAGATGGTGACGGTAACAAATCAGAAATTGATCAAAATGCAGGGCCAAACGGTACTGATGGTCATTTAGCTGAAGCAGAGCAAGTTGGTGATGGCAACATGTCTATTATTAACCAAAGCGGAGCTGGTGCTAGAAATACAGCAAGAACATTCCAATCTGGTAATGATAACTATGCTGAGCAAATGCAAACAACAGATGCCGCTGCTGGTGGAACAGGTAACACGGCTATTATAGCACAAGGAAATGTTACAACTGGACACACGTTTAGCTCAATCTATTTTGACTTAATAAATGTTGATGACATAGAAAACGGTTCTCAGAGCTTAGGTTCATTTGGTGGACAAGCGTATCAAGACCAAAGTGGTAGCGATAACGACGCAGATATTCGTCAATTTGGAGACGATCCTGCAAACGCAAACTACGCAGAACAAAATCAATCAGGTTCAGGTAACTCTGCTTTTGTAGTTCAAAATTTATACGGTACTCCTTCAGGAGCTGGAAACTATGCACGTCAAGATCAAGATGGGACTAACAGTTCAGCAGGTATTGGTCAAAATGGTTTTGATCACAAAGCATACCAAAGACAATCTGGTGATGATAACGTAGCGCTTTCAACTCAAAGAGGAGAAGACAACTTAGTGAATACATACCAAGATGGTGATGGTAACCGTGGTATGACAGCACAAAGAGGTCAAAATAACCAAATTTTATTGGTACAAAGAGGTGGTCATAGCTATAGCGTAACGCAAAACTTACCAAACGGTTCTCCAGTAGGAATGCCTAATGGTGGTAACGTAGCTGATGTACTTCAATTAGGACCTGACGGTGACTTTGCTACAGATGGTATCCTTTGTGAGTTCCCAGATATGAATACTCCAGGTGATCCTAACATGCCAAATGACTTTGACATCGATGATGTTTGTCCAGGTTGCTAAGACTTTGGCATAGCAAGAAAGGTATAGACCTAAATAGTTTATAAAAAGGAGGGCTCATTATTATGATGCCCTCCTTATTATAAAATTATAACGATTATTAAATAATTATTTAATATATTTATTATTATGAAAAAATTAACAAGTACTTTTATTATTATGTTGTTTGTGAGCGCGATATCGTTCTCGCAAACGTATAAGAATGAAAGAACAGAAAGTCAGAAAACTGGAGAAGAGCAAATGGCAACTCCAGAAATCTTTAAATCCTTGGGGATTGACAATAGCGTTAACCCTAGAAATGCTGCATTAACCGACAATTCGGTTTTTATAAGGCAAGTTGGGGAAGGCAATCGCGCTGCTATAAGCGCTGCTACAAATGCCAGTGAGATTAACCTAACACAAAACGGTTTTCAAAATGGAGTCGATTTGGATTATACCGCCAATACGGTTGTGGCAGATTTACGTCAAAATGGAAATTTTAATTTTATAAAAGATTATGTCTACGACCCTACGGTAGATGCCTCATTAGAATTAACACAAGATGGTGACGGGAGTTATTTTGAACGCTTTGGTACTAATGAAATAACAAAATCATTGAAGTTTAGGCAAACCGGAAATTCCCCCGATATTATTGTCAGAAGCTTTCAATAAACAATAGATTTTGAAATTAAATACCTTTTTTATAATTACATTTTTTCTATTTGGCTTTATACCCACAGCATCCCTTCATGCTCAATTTTATAATAAAGAAGTAAAAGCTGAGATTTTTGTTGAAAAATCTAGTGAATTTACAACCTTCAAGGCATCGGCAGAAAATCTAACTCCTTCAGATTATCCGTTGCAATATGATTTTATGGTTTTTAAAACCGATGCTAATGGCAATACCGCAAAAAGTAGTCAAGCAAACGATTTTTTTATAAAAGGCAACGATAAAATACTGCTTGCTCAAGTAAACATAAATTATAATGATGACGGTAAAATAATCATTGCGTTGCTAATCTTCGATAAGGATGGCAAACCCATTGGTAAAGACCGAATAGTTCTAAAAGATGGCGGTAAATCTGAATTAGATTCTGCACGCGAACAAAAGATTGCTACATCACAAGATCAGGCCAAACCACAAGATGGCTTTGTAATAAATGGACTGGTTATAGAAAATACTTTAACAAAAGCCGGTAGGGACTTTTATAGATATTTTTACTCTGAATATTTTAATAGGGGAATCATATCTGCCAAAAATATTACCATTGATGAAGCACCAGGACGAGGTCGTACCACAAGAGTTAGTGTTAAAGTTGGTGATGATTTAGTATGGCAATTTTTCTCCCAGCCTAGAAAAGAATTTTTAAAGGAAATGGCAAGTACTGCATTAAATCGTTCAATTGCTTATTTGCAAAGACTTCAACAACAAAAACAGCAAATTACTAGATATTGATATTATGAAATACCCAATCTATTTATTACTTATGTTTTTTACTTGTGCTTTAAGTGCACAGCAATTAACCTACGAACCTATAAACCCTGCATTTGGAGGCGAAACATTTAACTATCAGTGGATGTTAAGCTCTGCCAGTGCTCAAAATGGGTTTACGGCACCTTCAAATGCTAGCGCAGATCAGTCAGATTTGGATCGATTTGGGGAATCATTGAATAGCCAGATTTTAAGCCAAATATCAAGAAGTTTATTGCAGCAACAACTTGAAGGTATTGGCGACCTTACCCAACCTGGTACTTTTTCTTTTGGTACCCTCGCTATCGAAGTGTTTGAATCTGGAGAGGGATTAGTAATAAATATACTCGACACTTCCAACGGAGAGCAAACTCAAGTAATAGTTCCTAATTAACCAAATATACATATGTTTAAAAAAATTACATTGGTTTGTATAGCCTGTATTGCTTTGAGTTCTTGCAGTACTTACTTTAACCAACCTTTACAACAAACACCATCAAGAGTTGGTGAATTCTCAAAATCTACACAAACTTTATTAGACCTTCCAGAAGCCGCTGATCCTGTTGAAGTTGCTGTGTATAATTTTAGTGACCAAACTGGACAATATAAGCCCGTTGAAAATGGGAGTACTTTTAGTACTGCCGTAACTCAAGGAGCAACCACAATATTGATAAAAGCATTGGAAGACTCTGGTTGGTTTATCCCAATTGAACGAGAAAACCTAAGCAACCTATCCACTGAACGGAGCATTATAAGGAACACCAAGCAGGAATACATTAAAAATCTAAATCCAAATGAACCACCATTACCACCTTTGTTATATGCAGGACTTTTATTAGAAGGTGGAATCGTTTCGTACGATACTAATATAGTTACCGGTGGTATAGGGGCTCGATATTTTGGCATTGGCGGATCATCAAGGTATAGACAAGACCGAATCACCATATACTTACGTGCGGTTTCCACTAGTAATGGGGAAATTTTAAAAACCGTATATGTTTCAAAAACAATATTGTCACAATCGTTAGATGCAAGTTATTTTCGTTTTGTAAAATTTCAGCGCCTGTTAGAGGCTGAAACTGGAATCACACGTAATGAACCATTACAAATAGCCGTTAAAGATGCAGTTGAGAAGGCTGTACATGATTTAATTGTTGAAGGGATAAAAGAACGCTTTTGGTCAACAAAAGAGGGTGCTGAAACCAATAAACAATTAGTTGAAAATTATACCAAAGAAAAAGAAGAAGAAGAGTCTATTGAGCTGTATAATAGAGTTTTCAAAAAACGAACAGCCAGAAGTAGCTTAAGTTTGTCGGGAGGAATTTCATTAATCGATGCTGATTACGCAAAAAGGAATGCAGGTTTCTTAACTCGTTTAGAATATCAAGGAAATATTACCGAAAATCTAGGGTATGGTTTGTCTACTTCTTTTATGCAATTAGATAGTGGTGAGCAATTTTCAGATACTTTTAGTGACCTGAATTTAAGCGCTTACTTTAACATATTGCCTGATGACGATTTATCTCCATACATTTATGCCGGAGCGGGTGGAGTTTTTAACGTTAGTGGCGCATCAAATAAAGAAAAAGATACCTTTTTTAAAATGCATTATGGAGCCGGACTAAAATATTACCTTTCACAAAGAATAGGTTTAAAGCTTTTTGCAGAGCATAACCTAGTGTTCAGTGATGAGCTGGACCATACGATAAATGGAAAAAGAAACGATTTTTATTATAACTTCGGTCTTGGTCTTGATTATTATTTTGATTTTTAGAAGAACGTAAACACAAAGCAACCTAGAAGATGAAAACTAAATACTATTATATCTATTGCCTGTTATTATTTGTTGCACTATATAGTTGTAATGAAGATACCTTGGAAATTGAACGAAAAGGATCGATAATAGGGACCGTATTAGATAAAGAAACCGGTGACCCCTTGGAGAACGTACAGGTATCTACAAATCCTGCCTCTTCAACGGCAATAACAGATGAAGACGGGAATTTTTCCATTTTAGACATTTTAATAGATGATTATTCAGTACAGGCAGAATTAGAAGGATACAGGACTGGTTTTGAACCAGTAAATGTAGTAGAGGGTGGTGTTTCTGAAGTAGTAGTCAACCTTGAACTAAGCGATGCAGATAATCTACCGCCTACACAACCAGAATTGGTTTTTCCTGAAGATGGAGCCGAAGAGGTTGAGCTTGAAGTGCAATTTACTTGGGAAGCCTCAGACCCTGAAAACGACGATATATTTTATACCTTAAAACTCCGTAATGGGGCTACTAGTGAAATGCAAGAATTTGAGGTAGAAAAAGATACATTTTTCACTGTTGACAACCTTCAATTAGCAACTAATTATTTTTGGCAAGTATCTGCTAAAGATGAGGATAGTGATCCTGTAGAGTCCGCTATTAGTGAATTTAGAACATTGACAACACCTAATAATCCTTACTTTTTTGTGAAAAAAGAAAATAACAATAATGTTATTTATTCAGGTAATTCAGATAGTGATACTATAACAAATACCGTAGATCAAAACCTATTTAAGCTTACTAGTGAAAACGCTAACAGTTTTAAGCCTAAAAAAAATAATACATTACAGAAATTGGCATTTTTACGCACTGTTGGTGGAGACGCACATTTATTTACTATGAATTTAGATGGTACGGATGTTAATCAAATAACATCCAATGTACCCGTGGCAGGTTTCAGACAAGAACAAATTTCATACACGTGGTCTAATGATGGTGCTTTTTTATACTACCCCTATTTTGATAAGTTATACAGAATAAATAATGATGGTAGTAACCGTACCTTAGTGTACCAGACTACAGATGGTTCTTTAATTTCTGAAATTGAAATTCCTGAATTTGATACTGATCTGCTATTGCTTAAAACAAATGATAACCAGGGTTATAATGTGCGTATTTACACTTATCGATTGTCAACAGAAGCTGAAGAAACAGTTGTGCTTGAAAATGTTGAAGGTGCTGCAGGAGCTATAGATATTACAGCGGATGGAGATTTAATATTATATTCAAAGGACACTTCAAATTCAGAAAATCAGGTTTATCGGCAGTTTGAGGCAAGGATGTTCTTGTACGATGTGGCTTCATCTGGACCTGCAACGACAATCGATACCGACGTTGTTTCTGGAGAGAATGAATTGCAATGTCAATTTTCACCTAGTGAAGGAGGTGTAATCTTTACAAGAGTGGCTAGTAATTTTAGCGCTAAGCCAAAAATATTCTCATTAATATTTGGTGGAGATATAGATGATGATGAACTTTTTACCGAAGCCTCCATGCCCAATTGGGAATAAAGTTATAAATAAATCAATTTAATTAAAAAAGCGTCCTGTATTTCCGGGACGTTTTTTATTACTTATTTTTGCAGTTGAAAATATATTGCTATGAGTGAAGAAGTTTCAAAAAGATATGCAAAACGAGGTGTTTCAGCTTCAAAAGAAGATGTACACAAGGCTATTAAAAATGTGGACAAGGGATTATTTCCTAGTGCTTTTTGTAAAATAGTGCCAGATTACCTTACAGGAGATGATGATTACTGTCTGGTTATGCATGCAGATGGGGCTGGAACAAAATCTTCTTTAGCATATATGTATTGGAAAGAAACTGGAGATGTATCTGTATGGAAAGGGATTGCTCAAGATGCGTTAATTATGAACGTGGACGACCTTCTTTGTGTGGGCGCCACCGATAATATTATGCTCTCTTCTACTATTGGGCGAAATAAAAATATGATTTCGGGTGATGTGATTTCAGCAATTATTAATGGCACGGAAGAACTTATCTCAGATCTTAAAAAACATGGTGTTTCCATCCACTCTACGGGTGGTGAAACGGCAGATGTTGGTGATCTGGTTCGTACTATTATTGTTGATTCTACGGTAACTGCAAGAATAAAACGTAGTAATGTTATTGACAATGCAAATATTAAATCTGGTGATGTTATTGTTGGTTTGGAATCTTTCGGTCAGGCTACTTATGAAACTGAATATAATGGCGGTATGGGAAGCAATGGATTGACATCTGCAAGACACGATGTGTTCCATAACTATTTAGCAAAGAAATATCCAGAAAGTTTTGATGCTTCAGTACCAGAAGATTTGGTGTATTCTGGTTCAAAAAAATTGACCGATCCAATAGCCGAAACCTCTCTAGATGCAGGTAAATTAGTATTGTCTCCAACCCGCACATATGCTCCTGTTATTAAACAAATACTATCACAATATACCAATGAACAAATTCATGGGATGGTACATTGTAGCGGTGGAGCACAGACTAAAATTCTACATTTTATAGAAAATCTTCATATTATAAAAGACAATTTATTTGAAGTACCACCTCTATTTAAACTTATACAACAAGAAAGTAAGACGGATTGGAAAGAAATGTATCAAGTTTTTAATATGGGTCACCGTATGGAGCTATATGTTCCAAAAGAAATAGCTTCAGATATAATTAAAATTTCTAAATCTTTTAATATTGACGCACAGATTATTGGGCGTGTAGAAGCTTCAGAAGAAAAGAAATTGACAATAAACACATCTCAAGGTAGTTTTACGTATAAGTAAAAAATTACTTAATATTTTTTTGATGATGCGATTTGCAATTATTTTATTGTTAATGCTACCTATAGTTGGGTTGGCACAAGAGGATAGCGAAAGGGGATACGTTTTTATGGTTAACACACTCCATACTGCAAATCCAGTATATTTTCATACTCCAGTTCCTCAAGAAGAGAAAAGAGATCCTGTTTTAGCTGTTAATAGTTTGCAAAGTAAAAGGCCTGTTTTTTTTCGAGTTCCTTTAAAACCTAAGCCTATTAAAAGAAGTAGTGTGTACGGTTTTGTGAAACCTACTTTGTGGGGCTCATATAATAGAATTGGTGTTAATGTTAGTGAAGTAGCTTTTGTAAATTGGAATGCTGGTGGTGTGAGTTCTGTTTCAGGTTTACTGAATGTAGATTTAAAGCGAACCTACAAAACCAAAAACACGCGTTGGAAGAATGAGCTATTTGCCAAATACGGTATCAATAAACAAAAGGAATTGGGGGTGCGAAAAACAGAAGACATCATAGAGTTAAATAGCTCTTATGGATATCGAAAAGATACCTTAACCAATTTATATTATACTGCAAAGCTACGTTTTGCAACTCAATTTTCTAATGGATATGAGTATCCAGACACCTCAAACGAAATTTCCACGGTTTTCTCTCCCGCCTATCTTTTCTTGGGGATCGGAACAGAGTACGGTGCTAATGATGGTAACCTGTCTGTTTACCTCTCTCCATTGACAGTAAAATCTACAATAGTTTTAGATCAAGAATTGGCAAATAATGGTGCTTTTGGTGTTACTCCGGCAGTTTTAAATGATCAAGGTGATGTAATAGAAGAAGGTAAAAATTTGCTTACCCAGATGGGTATTTTGATTACCAGTGAATATAAAGCTGAAATATTTAAAAACGTCAGTCTTTCAAATAGAGTGACCTTATATACTGATTACTTAGACGATTTTGGTAACATAGACATTGATTTGCAAACAGAGTTTAACTTTCAAGTAAATCATTTTATAGTTGCTAATATTGGCTCTCATTTCAAATATGATAATGATGTAAAAATGACAGTGGAGAATGAAGAAGGAGAGCTAATCGAACAGGGGCCTATTGCACAATGGAAACAGCAATTGGGAATCGGTATAATAGTCGAGTTATAATTTTAATCTATTAAAAACCTAATTAAAGGTTTTTTCGTAGATTAAATAAGTTTAACTAACTTTTAACCACTCAAAACCAAATTATGATTTCTCATTACTTGCCTAGCAAGTACGTCAAGCTAACTATTGTTGCTGTGATGCTACTTGTAATAAACATCCTTGTTGTTCAATATTTTGAAATTGATGAAAGCCGAATTTTACGAGTAGCTTCAGTATTCTCCTTGCTTTTGTTTTTCTTTTATTACAAATCTTATTCAGAAAAATTAATCCTTTTTGCACTTGTACTATTTACAATCAGGGATATCATGATTTTAGATTATGAAAATGTTTTTTTTAAAACTGTTTCTTTTATCTTAACAATTGTTGCATACTCTTCCATTTTATTACTAACTATTAAAAGACTTAAAATTTCAAAATCTACTCCAATAATAATATTGTTAGTTACTATACTTATTTTTTTAAATGCTTTTAACGTGTACTACCTTTCTGATATTATAAAAAGCGGTTTGGATAACCAATTGCAGTTCGTCTTGTTTTTTATTCAAGGTGGGGTGTTAATATTGCTAGGTTTTGCTGCTTTTATGTACAATGAACGCTTCCAAGGTAAAACACCTTTAATATACCTATATATGGTATTGTGTTTTGTACTGTCAGATTGTTTTGGTTTGGGTGCTTACTTTTATGAAGCGCAATTGGCTTATTTCCCCGAACGCGTTTTCTATCTTTTAGCCCTTGTTTTCTTGGTCAATTTTGCACTAAACACAAAAACACAAAAAGAAGAGGGGATTTTACTTACCGAAAAAGAATACATTCTCTAAATTTTTAATGTAATCAACAAAACCATATATTGTTCTTGATGTATTTGTGTTAAAAAAAAATATTTCTTTGATTTCTATACAAAAGAAATATTCTTCAAATTATCGTAAATTTGTATTCTCTTGCTCCAACAGCAGGTTATTATAAAAAACAATATGTTAGAGAAACTTCAAATAGTAAAACAACGATTTGATGAGGTAAGTGACCTTATTATTCAACCAGATATAATCAGCGATCAAAAAAGATATATTCAGCTAAATAAGGAATATAAAGATCTTAGGTTGTTGATGGATAAACGAGAACGGTACCTTATCCTTACCAATCGTATTGAAGAAGCCGAAGAAATTATAAAAGAAAGCGGCGATGATGAAATGATTGAGATGGGTAAAATGCAGCTGGAAGAAGCTCAAGAGGAATTACCAAAATTAGATGAAGAAATTAAATTTCTTTTAATTCCTAAAGATCCAGAAGACTCTAAAAATGCCGTTATGGAAATTAGAGCCGGTACAGGTGGTGATGAAGCAAGTATTTTTGCAGGAGACTTATACCGCATGTACACTAAATATTGCGAAAGCAAAGGCTGGAAAGTAAATACTGTCGATTACAGCGAAGGTACTAGTGGTGGTTTTAAAGAAATTCAAATGGAAATTGAAGGTGATGATGTTTATGGAATCTTGAAGTTTGAAGCAGGTGTACACCGAGTACAACGAGTACCACAAACCGAAACACAAGGACGAGTGCATACTAGTGCTGCAACAGTTATGGTATTTCCTGAAGCAGAAGAATTTGATGTGGAAATTGATCCTAAAGATGTTCGTATTGATTATTTCTGTTCTTCTGGACCTGGTGGCCAATCTGTAAACACAACTTATTCTGCCGTACGTTTAACGCACGAACCAACTGGTTTAGTAGCGCAATGTCAAGACCAGAAGTCTCAGCATAAAAACAAAGAAAAAGCATTTAAAGTACTTCGTTCTAGATTATATGATATGGAGTTGGCGAAGAAACAGGCCGAAGATGCAGCAAAAAGAGGCTCCATGGTAACTAGTGGTGACCGTAGTGCTAAAATTAGAACCTATAATTATTCACAAGGACGTGTTACGGATCACCGTATTAACTTAACATTATACGATTTAAGTAATATTATTGATGGAGATATCCAGAAAATAATAGACGAACTACAAATGGTGAGCAATACAGAAAAACTGAAAGAAGCGGGAGAAACCTTTTAGTATTTTTTTAATTAAATAGATTTATTTTTCTCTCCCTTTGGGAGAGATGCCGAAGGCAGAGAGGTCATGACAACACAGCAGCTAATTTCAGAAATATACAAGAAAAAGTCATTTTTATGCATCGGGTTGGATGTCGATTTAAATAAAATCCCAAAGCATTTATTAAAGGAAGAAGATCCTATTTTTTCTTTCAATAAAGCTATTATTGATGCTACCCATCACTTGGCGGTTGCCTATAAGCCAAATACAGCTTTTTATGAAGCCTACGGAATTAAGGGGTGGAAGTCGCTCCAAAAAACTATAGAGTATTTAAATAACAACCACCCAGAAATCTTTACCATTGCCGATGCTAAGCGGGGTGATATAGGGAATACCTCCTCCATGTATGCTCATGCTTTTTTCAATGATTTAGGTTTCGACTCGCTAACGGTGGCTCCTTATATGGGGAAAGATTCAGTAGAACCCTTTTTAGCTTTTGAAGACAAGCACACGGTATTATTGGCTTTGACCTCTAACGAAGGAGCTTTCGACTTTCAAACAAAGAAGATAGATTCTGAAGAAGTGTATAAAACCGTTTTAAAGACTTCAAAAGGCTGGAAAAACTCGCAAAACTTAATGTACGTGGTTGGAGCAACCAAAGCAGAGTATTTTTCAGAAATACGAAACATAGTTCCAGACAGCTTTCTGTTAGTGCCGGGAGTCGGTGCACAAGGAGGTAGTTTGACCGAAGTCTGTAAATATGGAATGAATAAAAATATAGGGCTGTTAATTAATTCTTCTAGAGGTATTTTGTATGCTTCAAATAATTCAGATTTTGCTGAAGCTGCTCAAGCTGAAGCTGAAAAGTTACAACTGCAGATGCAAAAGCTAATGCATGCAGTTTAAGGACCAAATAGGAAATATCATTACACTGCCCATAACTCCTAAGAGGATTGTTTCTTTAGTGCCTTCTCAAACTGAATTATTGATAGATTTAGGTTTAAAAGAAAACCTAGTTGGAATCACCAAATTTTGTGTACACCCTAAAAATTTAAGGAAAGAAATAAAAGTAGTAGGAGGTACTAAAAGCTTACATTTTGATAAAGTGGAAGCAGTTAAGCCAGATTTAATAATTTGCAATAAAGAAGAAAACACTAAAGAAATGGTAGTTGAACTTCAGAAAATTGCACCAGTTTGGGTAAGTGATATTTTTTCTATAGATGATAGTTTAGAAATGATTAAAAGAATAGGTTCAATGTGTGGTGTGGAGGATATTGCGACATCTATTTGTTCAAAAATCATTTCTGAAAAAGAAGATTTTTTAAATTTCGTAAAAAATAAACCTACAAAAAAAGTAGCCTATGTCATTTGGAAAAAACCTCTAATGATAGCAGGTAAAAATACCTTTATTAATGAATTGTTAGTGCTCAACAATTTTGAAAATAGTTACGAAGACGAATCCTCACGATACCCAGAAGTGAAAAAAGACTTTTTAAAACAAGCTGATGAAATTTTATTGTCAACAGAGCCTTTTCCTTTTAAAGAAAAAGATGCTATAGCTTTGAGTAAAGAGCTAGATAAAAAAGTTTCGATAGTAGATGGGGAGTATTTTAGCTGGTATGGGTCAAGACTTGTAGGCGCCTTTTCATACTTTAAAAGCCTACACTTTTAACTTTATTTCTCTGCGTATTGATATCGAAGTGATTTTATTTGTTCAAAAACCGCTTCGGCTTTATCATGAATATAATCGCTTTTTTCTTTATCCTTTAATGCGATTTCATAAGATTTTCGCATTAAAAATTTATATCGTTTTTTTAATTTATCGAGCTTCGTTTCTCTTTTAAACCAATTCATCATAACTGCTATCTTTCATGTTATACAAAAGTAGTTGTGATAATAAAAAAGTGCTGTTAGTGTTAGGTTAATTCTATCACAATTGTTTATTGTATAGATAATAAAGGCGTTAAAACCTTAACAGATGTTAATCTTGGAGGGCAAAAACTTGTCTTAGTAATGTGGTTGTTCTAGATTGGACAGAGTTCCTGATTTCCTTTTCTTCAACTCCAATCATAGTATAAACACCTTTTAAAGCTTCGTTTGTTACATAGTCGGTAAGGTCTGGGTTTACTTTGTTTACAAAAGGGACGGAATTGTATTTTGTAATGATATTTGTCCAAATTCTATCAGCACCGACTTTTGAAAATGAGTTTTTAATTACAGGATTAAATTTAGCATATAATTGAGAATTCGTTCTGTTTTCTAGATAACTAGTAGCGGCATTGTCTGAACCTAACAGAATGTTTTTTGCATCATTAAAAGTAATTTCTTTTACTGCGTTTACGAAAATTGGTGTAGCCTCTTTAACAGCATCTTCAGCTGCCCGGTTCATCGCTTTTAGTCCTTCATCGGCTAAGCTTCCTAGTCCGATATCTCGTAAGGTTCGATCCACTTTTTGAAGCTCTTCTGGAAGTAGAATCTTTACTAATTGATTTTTATAAAAACCATTCTCTTTAGTTAATTTGGTAACTTGTTTATCAATACCAAAGTCTAGGGCTTGACGCAATCCATTAGCAATCATAGTGGGGTCAGTACCCACTTGACCAGTAGGCAGCGTGTTGACGACGTTTTGAAGTTCGGCGCAAGAAACCAACATAAATATTGAACAAAACAAAGCTATTTTCTTATAAAGCATAGGAGCGTGATTTTTATTTAAAGTAAAGATATAAAAAAGCCCTTCAATCCTGATATAAATCGGGAGAAGGGCTTTAAAAAATGATTAATTAAAATTATTTAATCACTTTAACTGTTTTAGAAGCACCATCTATAGTTACTTGTACTAAGTAAGCACCAGAAGAAAGAGCACTCATATCGATACTTGGAGAAATAGCATCCGGTTGAGCCGTAAGTACTGTTTTACCAAGAACATCATATACAGTTACATTGTTTACTGCAGCAGCAGACTCAATGTTTAGTACATCTTTAACTGGGTTAGGGTATACGCTAAATACATCTGCAGCGAAATCGCTTGTACTTAATACGCCAGCTCCAGCAACCATACCATCAATGTAGTATAACGTGAACTCACTAG
>Ga0209344_10000879_pt1 | contig 44896 bp, 38 predicted proteins | sample Cruoilmetagenom6_FD_187293 | JGI IMG/M metagenome (GOLD analysis project Ga0209344, IMG submission 187293) | Oil polluted marine microbial communities from Coal Oil Point, Santa Barbara, California, USA - Santa Barbara Oil Seep Sample 6 (SPAdes)... | ecosystem: Environmental > Aquatic > Marine... | reverse complement strand
TAAGGTACCTCCGTTAACACGCACCTTTCCTTTAACGAACACCTGAATATCTTTACCTTTAGCGGCGTATTCTTTTTTAAGATGTTGAGCAAATTGCCAGATCATATCGGGTTTAGATTGCACCGAACGGATTTGTGTTTTGCTCAGGTATTTAGTTAAATCAACCCGTTGACGTTCGCCACCTTGTTTGTCTACGATGTAAAAATGGTGATAGCCGGCTCTCGAGCGTAGCATCATCCGCCAGCTAAGACGATGTCCTTCTTCGGTCCAAAGTACATCTCCAGCAATAAACCAATGCCTGATGGGCAAGAGCAACTGTATAATGAAATAGCTTGTAAGAAGTAGTTTTAGTGGCGTTGGCATGTTGGAGTTCGACGCAGTTGTTGGCACACTTTTTTGCTTTGGCAGGAAGCGTTTTCGGATGGTTTTTGGCGGGTAAAAGAAAACAGCGAAGGCTAAGGACAAAAAGGGGAAGATGCCAATTTGAAAAACGATTGAATTAAACAAGTGAAATACGAGTGCCAATATAAGGGCTAGATTACGGGTTTTTTTATACAGAAAAAGAGGAATAATGAAAAGGTCAAATAAAATTCCAGCATAACTTAAACCGTAAGCAAACCAATCCCTTGAAAAGAGCGAGCCAAGTAATGGGAAGTCGAATTTAGAGGCTAAAAATTGTTTTACCGGCGTAGCCTCAAGCCAGTCGGGATATAGTTTTGCAATGCCTGCAAAAAAATAGACCAAGGTTATTTGCGCCATTAAGACGAGGGAAGTCCAATAGGGAACCGTGTTTGACGCGAGGGCGGGATTGCGTTTGGCGTCAAATGATGTTCCACAATGAGCGGGGAGAAAAATCATCAAAAAAGAAAGTAGCGCGGTGAGGTAATAATGATTGTTATAGGATGATTTTTGCATGAGATAGGTGGCTGACCAAAGCACAAAAAATGAAATTATAGCTACCCGATAACGATACCCAATCATAACGCACAGTCCGGCCAAGCCCATCAACACATAGTAATAAATCATTCCCTGCCCTGGTAACGGTTGTAAAAATTCAAAGCCAATAAAGGTAAAGGTGAAGTTTTTATTTATAAGATTGCGTTCTACCCAACCTGTAAAGATAGCGCCAATAGATTCCAAAAACAGTAAGGCGCCAAAAATGATGCGAAATACCACTAAGGGAGCATTATCGATATGTCTATTGAGAAATTTCTCCACGTTTAATCAGCTTCCTAGCGTGTTTTTCATCCTCTTTTATTTGGGCAAACAAGGCGTCAAGGCTCTCAAATTTTTGTTCGTCTCGCAGACGCAGGTGTAAAGCTACGGTTAAGGTTTGGTCATAGAGGTCTTCCTCAACGTCAAGCAGGTGTACTTCTATGGTTTGGTTGTGCCCATCTACTGTTGGGCGTGATCCAATATTCATGATGCCGTAAATACGTTGCCCGTGCAGTACACAAGAAGCCACATAAACCCCTTCTTTAGGGATGAGCTTATAGCTTTCCGTAAGGGCTAGGTTTACCGTTGGATAGTGATATTTTCTACCCAGGCCGTTGCCTTTTACAACCGTTCCGCTCAAGTGGTAAATATGCCCTAGATAGTTATTGGCCTTTGCAATTTGTCCTTCATTAAGTGCTGCTCTTATTTTAGTGGAACTTACGGCAATGTCTTTAATGTCTTGGGCTGGAATTTCATCCACTTCAAAATTGTAAAAAGCGCCAAATTCTTTGAGTTGTTCAAAATTACCCTCCCGATTTCGACCAAATTGATGGTCATACCCAATAATTAATTTCTTTAATTTTAAACTGTTTACAAGAATTTTTCGAACAAAATCTCTGGCAGTTAATCGTGAAAACTCTTTAGTAAAAGGTTCTATAATAAGGCAGTCTAAGCCTAAATTCTCAAACAGCTCAATTTTTTCATCCAGGGTAGAGAGCATTTTAAGGCTGCTTCCGTCTTGTAAAACCATACGGGGATGCGGAAAAAAGGTAAGTACAACCGACTGGCTGATTCCGGGTACCGTTTGGCGGACTAAATTTTTGATAATTTCTTGATGTCCAATATGCACGCCATCAAAGGTGCCTATAGTGGCAATAGATTGGAGGCCCGAGGCTTCAAAAGACGCAATAGAATGGAATATTTTCACCGTTTATTTCGCTGGGTTATGGGGCAAAAATAGACAATTAAGCTGGATTTACCCATGGGGTTTTGCCACATAAATTTTAGTGTGAATCTGCTTGCGTTAATGCCGGTGCGCATTAGTTGTAATGAAAGCTAACCTTCAGGGCATCCATTTCCTGAGGAATTCCGTCCACCTGAAAGGCCGCAGTGATGTGCAGCGTTTTACCTTGTGGAACCACGCTAAGGTTGCCCTGACTTACGCGAAAATAGCCTGAAGTTCCTTTACAATAACAAAAGCGGCCGAAGGTCATTTTAACTTGTGCGAGTTGGTTACCAGACAGGTGGACTTCTGTTAAAGGAGGGGTGAGTTCAACATAGACTACTTCTTCATACTGGCTGTCAGCGGTGTTGGGAAGTTGTTCTCGTAGGTATTGTAACTTAAAAACAAGCTTGTCACTGGGAACTAATTCAAGGTAGTCATTACCAAATTCATCCGCCTTAAGCAAAAGTTCAACGTTAGGGATGAGCACAGCGTTGGTAATTGCCTTGGTGGGTAGCGGAGCGCTTATGCTCACTTCTGGTGTCAACTTGAGGTTGATTTGGTGTTGACTTTTACACGAAATTAAGCCGAATAAACATAAAATAAGCCAACGCATAAATCAGGTTTTTCGTAAAGATATCAATTTAATAATTTCTCCATTTGGAACTTTATGTTAAATTTGTGAGATATCCGATGAAAAAAATCCTAACATTCTCGCTTATAATTAGTTTTGTGCTGGTCAGCTTCCCAAGCTTGGCACAGGAGGGGGCGTTGTGGACGGTAAAAAACACCTTAGACCCCACGGATGAACTCATTGCCTATCCTTCGTTGGTGACTACACAGCGGGTGGTGTCGTTAAATACAACATCCCTACAGCAAAAACTGGCCAAGCAACCCACTGGCGAGACTGAAATTTCATTTCCAAATCCAGATGGCAGCCAAACAAGCTATCACGTACAAGATGCGGCACTGATGCATCCCAGGTTGGCAGAAAAATTCCCTAGCATTAAAACGTTTAAAGGAGTAGCTGCTGACGGATCACATCGGGTAGTGCACTTCACTGCAAGTCACTTGGGAGTGTATGCAGCTATTTACAGTCCTGATCAAGGAACAATCTATATTGATCCGCTCACAAAAAACCGAAAAAATTACCGTGTTTATTATAAAAAAGACGCACAAAGTAGTCACCCTTTTGAGTGTACTGTTGAAGACGTTGCCCATGAGAACGTAGTAAAGTCAGCGGCTGTTAGCTATTCAAAAGACCTAAAGCTCCGTACCTTTAGACTTGCGTTAGCAACTACCGAAGAGTATGCCACGTTTCAAGTAGATCAGGCGGGAATAGGCGTTGGAAGTGTACGCGCAGACTCCATTGCAGCAGTGATGAGTGCACTTACAGTGACCATGATGCGGGTGAACGCTATTTATGAACGTGATTTAGGGATTCATATGCAATTAGTACCGAACACTGATCAGCTTATATTCTTGGCAAGTGATCCAGGAAATGATCCGTATTCTAATCATTCGGGCGCTGCTATGTTAACCGAAAATCAGACCACAATAGATAATATTATTCTACCTGCAAATTATGATATAGGCCATGTGTTTAGCACAGGCGGTGGAGGCGTGGCATATAAGGCAACCCCGTGTACGGCAAATAAAGCGGGTGGTGTTACAGGAACATCTTCACCTGTTGGAGATCCATTTGATGTGGATTATGTTGCGCATGAAATGGGACATCAATTTGGGGCTAATCACACATTTAATGGAACCACCAATAATTGTAGTGGGGCCAATAGAAATAATGCCACTGCAGTAGAGCCGGGAAGTGGATCGTCTATTATGGGCTATGCCGGAATCTGCGCGCCACAAAATGTACAAAGTAGTAGTGATGATTATTTTCATAGCGTGAGCATTCTAGAGATTTTTGACAATATAACCACGGGAAATAGTCAGTGTGCGGCTACAACAACCTTTGTGAATAATCTACATATTCCGGTGGCAAATGCAGGAGCTGATTATGTCATTCCGCGTTCTACTCCCTTTATTTTAACCGGTTCAGGTACAGACGCTGATAATGATAATTTAACCTACACTTGGGAGCAAATTGACAACGAAGTCACAGGCATAAGTATTCCGCCGTCGGTGACCCAAACCGTAGGAGCTGTATTTAGGTCAAGACCTCCAAGTACATCAAATCAACGGTATTTCCCTAATTTATTTACGGTATTAAGTGGGGGAGCAGCTACTTGGGAAGTATTGCCAAATGTGGCACGTACCCTTAATTTTGCCCTAACCGTACGTGATAACGCGTTGGGGGAGGGCCAAACGGATGTTGATGAAATGAGCTTGACCGTTGCTGGAGGTGCAGGGCCATTTTTGGTGACCTCACAAGATGCAACGGGAGTTGTTTGGGCCAAAGGAACCACTGAAACGGTTACCTGGGATGTGGCAGGAACAACCGCAAACGGAGTGGATGTGAGTCATGTAGATATAGTATTATCTATTGATGGAGGGGTCACGTTTCAAACGGTGTTAGCTGCCAATACTGAAAATGATGGGTCAAAAGATATTGTGGTGCCCGACTTACCTACCGGTGATGCACGGGTTATGGTACGTGCGGTTAATAATGTGTTTTTTGCCGTAAATTCCACTTCGTTTTCAATTGGTGCCTTTGAAACCACCTGTGATACCTATGCAAGTACAGATGTACCCCTGGCCATACCAGACAATGATTTAAATGGCGTAAGTTCGATCATCACAATGACAGACGATTTTGTGGTGACAGATGTGAATGTAGCGGTAGAAATCTCACATACGTGGCTTTGGGACTTGCAAATTTACCTTGTGGCGCCCGATGCCACCGAAATTCTGCTATACGATAGAAGTTGTGGGTCGGCTGCACAAGCAAGAACGAATATAAATGCAACCTTTGACGATGCTGCGAGCGGTGTCATTTGCCTTAATCAGAATCCCGCAATTTCTGGTTATACTCAACCTTCAGAGGCGCTGTCTGCTTTAAATGGCATATCGTCTGTGGGCGATTGGAAGCTAAAGGTGGTTGATAATTCTGGATTTGATACCGGAAACCTGGTTAACTGGAGTTTGTATTTGTGTCAAACCAACCAAACGGTGAGTACAGATCAATATGAGTTTACCAGTTTTGTGTTGTATCCTAACCCAGCTACCCATGAAGTGCGAATTAAAGCCCAGGCCAATAATTCAGCGGCTACCCAATTAACAATTTTTGACCTTAGGGGAAGGTTGATTTATCGAGAACGGTACAATACTACAGGCCAGCGAATTGATAAAGTAGTTTCCCTTGAAAAATTAGCAAAAGGAGTATATTTTGTGAATTTGGAAAAAGGAGGGGCAAAATCCGTCAAGAAATTAATAGTTCAATAATTTAACGTATCTTATTTTAGATTTAATTTACTATGCATGCATTGTAAATTTAAAAAATTTCGTATTTTGCGGAATTGTTAACCTATATAAACACTTATGATGAAAAGATATTTTACACTGCTTATTGCGCTGTGCTTTGGTGCAGCAATGAGTGCGCAAACTGTCGTAACCGGTAAGGTTACTGATGCAAATGGAGAACCCATTCCGGGAGCCAATATTGTGGTAGTTGGTGCCTCAGTGGGCGCAGCAACAGACTTTGATGGTAATTATTCCTTAACCGTAAATCAAGAACCTCCCTTTAAAATTACAGCGAGTTCTATAGGTTTCGAGCCAAAAACAGAAACGGTGACTGCGACTAATCAAACCATAAATTTTAGTTTGGTAGAAGGTAATGAATTAGATGAGGTCGTTATTTCAGCGTCAAGAACACCGGAACGAATATTTGAGTCTCCAGTGACGGTAGAGCGACTTGGGGTCAGAGATATCAAAACCACCACCTCTCCTGATTTTTACGATAGTTTAGAAAACTTAAAAGGGGTAGATGTAAATACAAATAGTTTAACGTTTAAATCGGTAAACACCAGAGGATTTGCCACGTTTGCAAATAACCGATTTATGCAGTTGGTTGATGGAATGGATAATTCAACGCCAGCCTTAAACTTTCCTATTGGAAACTTGGTGGGGATGGTAGAAACGGATGTCTCTAGTGTAGAATTACTACCTGGAGCCTCTTCGGCCTTATACGGTGCAAACGCCTTTAATGGTATCTTATTTATGCGCAGTAAAAGTCCTTTTGATCAGCAAGGGATTAGCGCATCATATAAAACAGGCTATACAGTTCAGGAAGCAGCTGGAACAAATCGATACCATGATTTTGGTATTAGAGCGGCCTATAAATTTAGCGAGAAGTTTGCGGCCAAAGTGAATTTTGGCTACCTTAAAGGAACAGATTGGGCGGCGACGAGTGAGGTGGATAAAATTACCCCAGGTGGTACGAGAGCCAATCTTAACTACGATGGAATCAATGTCTATGGAGATGAGGTGTCTGCAAATCTAAACAGTGTGGCCCAAACGCTTGAGGGCTTGGGAATTTTACCCGCAGGATCAAACGCGCTTGTACCCTCTGTTGAAGTGAGTAGAACGGGGTATAATGAGCAAGACTTAACCACTAATGTAGCCGAGAGTGTTAAAGCTGATTGGGGCTTGTATTACAGACCTATTGAGGGGAATAGCTTAGAATTTTCTTATGTAGGTAAGGTAGGTACTGGATCTACTATTTACCAAGGTACAAATAGATATTATATTAATGGATTCTTTCAACAACAGCATAAACTCGAAATTAAAAACGATAACTTCTTCGTTAGGGGTTACATTGTTAATGATAGAGCAGGAGATTCGTATGATATGGTCTTTACCGGGATTAATATAAATAGAGCCTGGAAAGATGATAATACCTGGTTTGGAGAGTATGTAGGAACCTATGTGCAATCTGCCTTGGGAGGAGCCACCAACGAACAGGCGCATGCAGCGGCAAGAGCACAAGCAGAATCGGGTCGTTTTCTACCTGGATCGCCAGAGTTTCAAGCCGCTTTTGACAAAAGTATTAAAGATCCAAATTTATCAACGGGATCACAATTTAAAGATGCCTCAAAATATTCACATGCCGATGCAAACTATAATTTTAGTCACTTAATCGATTTTGCCGACATTCAAGTTGGGGGTTCGTATCGTAAGTATAGTCTAAATTCATCAGGAACAATCTATACAGATGCTGACGGCCCAATTGATTATTCTGAATATGGAATTTATACGCAAATTCAAAAAGAATTTGAATTGAGTGAAAGTGCCAATTTAAAATTAACAGGATCTGTTCGTTATGATAAATCAGAATTTTTTGATGGCTTTGTATCGCCTAGAATATCTGCAGGGGTTACCTTTAATCGAAATCACAACATTAGAGCCTCTGTTCAAACTGGATTTAGAAATCCAACAACACAAGATTTATTTATTGGCTTAGATGCGGGTAGAGCCATTTTAATTGGAGCTGCACCCGAAAATTTAGACCGTTATTCTAGAACTTTTGATGTGAGTGGTGGTGGACAAGGCCTAGGAGTGCCAGCGACCATTACCCAGACCGGAGCAGTGGCATACAACAACTCGTATACGGCAAGTTCAGTATTAGAGATGGCGGCCACAGGCAACCCTGGAGTCTTAGAAATTGGAAACTCGTCCTTAGTACAACCCGAAAAAGTGACTTCAGCAGAAGTAGGCTACAGAGGGAAAATAAATAGACTTACCGTTGATTTTAGTGCCTACTATAATAAATATGAAGATTTTATTTCGCAGGAGGTGGTTATTGCACCGTATTACGGAACCGTAGGAGACAATGCCTTATCAGTAGCTGCAATTGCCAATGGTGATTATCAAGCCTATAGTACTTATACTAATTCTGAAGCACCAGTAAATTCATATGGTGCCTCTATTGGATTAACGACTAAAGTTTTCGGAAATTTTGAATTAGGAGGTAGTTATACCTATGCGAAATTAGATTTCGACCATGATAAATATCCTGATTTCACAACAAATTTTAATACGCCTGAACACAAATTTAAAGCGAGTTTTGGAAACAATGAATTATTCAAAAACTTTGGTTTTAATGTATCATACAGGTTTAGCGATGATTATTTTTGGGAAGCAACCTTTGGGAATGGGATAGTACCAGAATTTCACACCTTAGATGCACAGATTAACTTAAGAATTCCAAGCATGAAATCTACCTTTAAACTAGGAGGAACAAATTTAATTGGTGACGAGTACTTTACCGCCTTTGGAACAGGGTTTATCGGATCTCAATACTATTTATCTTGGACAATCAATAACTAGAAATAAAATAAAATAAAAATTTATGAATACTAAATATATATGGATGATATTACTCCTGATAGGAGTTGTAGCATGTAACGATCCAGAGGATTATGAAAAATTCTTAGATAACCAGCCAGAGGAAGCAGAGGTTCCTGCTTTAACCTCAGGATCGGCCGATTTCTCAACCTATGTGGCGGTGGGAGCTTCATTTACCGCCGGGTTCACCGATAACGCATTATTTGCAAACGCACAGACCAATTCTTTTCCCAATACAATTGCCACACAATTTGCTAAAATTGGTGGAGGTGCTTTTAATCAACCTATGATGAATGGCAATTTTGGGGGCTTAACATATGGACCTAATCGCGTAGCTGATCCAAGACTTGTGTTTGGAGGGGCTGGGCCTTTACCCTTAGAATCGGTTATTGGACCGGTATCCATTGCAACAGATTTGAGCGCTAATCCAACAGGACCGTTTAATAATTTCGGGGTGCCTGGGGCAAAGAGTTATCACTTAACAGCAGCGGGCTATGGAAATATTGATAATTTTCCAGCAGCAGCAAATCCTTACGCAATACGATTGACAGGATCAACACCAAATGCGAGTATTTTAGACTTAGCGATGGATAGAAATCCTACTTTTTTCACCCTGTCTGAAGTGGGAGGAAATGACGTGTTAGGCTATGCCGTTTCCGGAGGCGACGGGTCAAACCCGATTACACCTACAGCGCTATTTGACATGGCCTTAAATGACTTAGTAAACGGGCTCACCGCTAACGGTGCAAAAGGAGCTATTGGAAATGTGCCTTATATTACCAGTTTATCACATTTTACAACAGTACCGTATAATCCGCTTGATCCAACCAATCCAGATTTTGGGCCACTTATTCCTACATTAAACGCAACCTTTGGTCCATTAAATGATGCTTTTGATTATTTAGGTGTACCAGAACGGAAAATTACCTATGCACTAGATGCAGCAAGTCCAATCTTAATTCACGATGAATCCTTAGAGGATATTAGTGCTCGCTTAGAGTTAGTCTTAATTGGAGGTGGTTTAGATCCTATTTCAGCATCAATTTATGCAAATCAATTTGGACAATCGCGTCAAGCAACCGCAGCAGATTTAATTGTATTGCCAGCGAGTTCAGTCATTGCTTCAGTAAATGAGGCGTATTATACCCAATTAGTTACAATGGGTGTTCCACCAGCAACTGCAGGGCAATTGTCAGTGAACGGTATAACCTATCCCATGCGAGATAAATGGGTGTTATTACCTACAGAACAAGCTGAAATAGCTGCTGCAACAGACGCCTATAATGCCAGTATACTTTCTGTGGCGAATGCTAAAGGATTGGCATTTGTAGATTTAAAATCAATTCTAGAAGAAGCTGCCACAAGTGGTATTGCCTTTGATCAGTTTTCAAACATGAACACCAGCCTTGTTTTTGGTGGGTTGGTAAGTTTAGATGGTATTCATTTAACGGCTAGAGGATATGCCTTGATGGCAAATTCATTTTTACAAGCTATTGATGCAACCTACGGATCTAACTTTGTAGAAGCAGGTGCCTTGGCAAAAGCAGAAGATTTTCCAACAAACTATTCGCCGCTATTACAGTAGGCCTGTAGTTAAAAAGTTGAAAAAAGTCCGGAATTTTCCGGACTTTTTTTTGTCTTATAATCAAATCTATCGTGAGATCTGAGGGCTTACGCTCATCGTGCTTTTAGTACTTTTTTTTCGCTACCCTGCATGCGGTACCTAAAAAAATGGAGTTGGTGAATGAAAGAACGTAAAAATAGTAGAAGAATTTCAATGAATCAGCCCACAAAAAAGGGGTTCCATGACCAATAATTTTTAATTAAAACGAAGTATTTTTCATTGCGGTGAATTCTTACTAAAAATCCAACTTTAATTTAAAGAAAAAGATATATATTTGCAGCGCGAAAAATCGCTTGTAACATGCTGATGTGACGGGTCGATTATTTCAATTTTAATATTAGCAAATTAATAAACAGTTCATAATGTCAAAAGTTACAGGTAAAGTTGCACAGATTATTGGTCCGGTTATCGATGTTGAGTTTAACGCAGGAGGAGAATTACCAAGGATTTACGATTCTTTAGAAATTACAAAAGCCGATGGGAGTCTATTGGTTTTAGAAGTTGAACAACACGTTGGAGAAGATACTGTACGTTGTATCGCGATGGATTCTACAGATGGATTGAGTCGTGGCTTTGAAGTGGTTGCAACTGGAGCTCCAATTCAAATGCCAATTGGTGGAGATATCTACGGACGGCTATTTAATGTAACTGGAGATGCCATTGATGGGTTAGGTGAGCTTCCTAAAAAAGGAGAAGATGGATTGCCAATTCACCGTCAAGCGCCAAAATTTGAAGATTTATCAGTTTCTTCTGAGGTTTTATTTACCGGAATTAAAGTAATTGATCTTATTGAGCCTTATGCAAAAGGGGGTAAAATTGGATTATTTGGTGGTGCCGGAGTAGGTAAAACAGTATTAATTCAGGAATTGATTAACAATATTGCAAAAGGACACGGTGGACTTTCAGTATTTGCCGGTGTAGGAGAACGTACACGTGAAGGAAATGACTTGTTAAGAGAGATGTTAGAATCAGGCATTATTAAATATGGTGATGATTTTATGCATTCAATGGAAGACGGTGGATGGGATTTATCTAAAGTAGATAAACCAGGAATGAAAGAATCTAAAGCGACGTTTGTTTTTGGACAAATGAATGAGCCTCCAGGAGCACGTGCGCGTGTAGCCTTATCTGGATTAACCATTGCGGAATATTTTAGAGATGGTGCAGGAGAAGGGCAAGGAAAAGACGTACTATTTTTCGTAGATAATATCTTTAGATTTACCCAAGCAGGGTCTGAGGTATCAGCTTTATTAGGTCGTATGCCTTCAGCAGTAGGGTATCAACCTACGTTAGCAACCGAGATGGGGGCAATGCAAGAGCGAATTACGTCAACTAAAACAGGTTCTATTACCTCTGTACAAGCAGTATATGTACCTGCGGATGATTTAACGGATCCAGCGCCAGCAACAACCTTTGCTCACTTAGATGCAACAACCGTATTATCACGTAAAATTGCAGAATTAGGGATCTATCCAGCAGTAGATCCATTAGAGTCTTCTTCACGAATTCTAACCGCTGAGATTTTAGGTGATGAGCATTATAAATGTGCTCAACGTGTAAAAGAATTGTTACAACGGTATAAAGAATTACAAGATATTATCGCCATTTTAGGAATGGATGAATTGAGTGAAGATGATAAATTAGCGGTAAATAGAGCGCGTAGAGCAGCGAGATTCTTATCTCAACCATTTCACGTAGCTGAGCAATTTACTGGGATTCCAGGGGTATTGGTAGATATTAAGGATACCATTAAAGGATTTAATATGATTATGGATGGTGAATTAGATCATCTTCCAGAAGCAGCCTTTAACTTAAAAGGATCTATTCAAGAGGCTATTGAAGCCGGTGAAAAAATGTTAGCAGAAGCTTAATAGATGTGAGGAACGGTTTGTTTTTTACCTGTGTAAAGAACAGCTCGCCAAGCAACGCAATACTCAATAACTATGTTTTTAGAAATTGTAACTCCAGAAGCCTTAATATTCAACGCCAATGTTGATTCAGTGGCAGTACCTGGTGTCAATGGTGAATTTCAAATGTTAGAAAATCACGCTCCAGTAGTTTCTTTGTTAAAAGAAGGAGATGTAAAGATTTATATGCATACGCAAGAACATCTAGAACTTGATGAAATGTCAGGCTTACTTACTCCTCATCCTAATGATGAAAAAGTGCTATTATTTGCGATCCAATCAGGAACGATAGAATTAAATGATAATAAGATTATTATTTTAGCAGACTAATTAGAACAGCTCGTAACGAGTTAACCATACCATACTAAAAAGAGATTGCGCAAAGCAGTCTCTTTTTTTTGTTTAAAATCGCGTAAAGCAATGGGTATGCTCGATAATTCATGTTAAAATTATAAGATTCTTAAATGTAGATTTTTTTTACTGCTTTTTTTATAATAATTTGCAGCAATTAATTTTAATCAACCGAATTCGTGTATAAAAAAATCCTCTCAGTATTGCTGATGGTAAGTTCATTATTTGCCACAGCTCAACTTCATGTTAATGAACAGCAACAACAAACCTATTCAACACCAAACTATAGACTTGCGGCTAAATTTTCTCCAGCTAATGTGGGAAAAATGGTGCATTCAACTTCAGTTTTTCCTCGCTGGTTAAAGTCGGGGAATCGTTTTTGGTATCAATATAAAACTTCAGATGGAGCCAATTACTATATTGTTGATCCAGATAGAAGAACTAAGCGAAAACTATTTGACAATGCCCTGATGGCAAAATGGCTCACTGAAATTACCAAAGACCCGTATGATGCACAAAATTTACCGCGTTTAAATTTTGAATTTGTCAATAATGATACTGCTATTCGGTTTAGGGTAACCGCTACAGAAGAAGTTGAAGCGGTAGATGACAAAAAGAAAGAAGACGCTGAAAAAACGTCAGACACCATAAAAAAGAAGGCGGCAAAACCTAAAAAGCCTAAAATGGAAAAGAAGGTGTATTATCTGCAATATAAACTCGGGGATAACAAGCTTACCGTAATTAATAATGAGAAAGATGATACGAAACGCAATAGCTGGGCCAATATCTCACCAGATAGTACCATTGTCTTATATTCAAAAAATCACAATTTATATTGGATGGATAAGGAAAACTTTAAAAAAGCCTTAGAAGACCAAAAAGATACCACTATTGTGGAGCATCAATGGACTACCGATGGGGTAGAAAATTACGCCTATGGTTTTGGTGGTAGAGGAAGTAATAATGAAACCAAAGACGATAATAAAGATAAGCGTATGGGTGTGGGTGGAATGTGGACCCGCGATTCAAAGAAATTTGTGTTACAACGTACAGATTCTCGCATGATTAAAGACCTATGGGTGATTAATTCTGTGGCAAAAAAGAGGCCTACCTTAGAAACCTATAAGTATCATATGCCAGGAGAACAAGAGTTTAGTAAATCTGAAATTTTAATTTTTGATATTGCCTCAAAAAGTAAAATTGAAGTGAAGTTAGACACCACTAAACAACAAAGTGTATCGGTCTTTAGAGCTCCAAGAGATAAAGTTACCTATGCAGGCGATTTTACCCCTTCCTTACTGCTGTCAAAGCAAGGGAAAGTGTATTATAGTACCATTAGCAGGGATCGTAAAAAATACGACATCTGTGTGGCTGATATTGAAACAGGAGAAACAAAAGTTCTTATTGAAGAGCGCTTTAATACATATATTGAATCACAGCCGATGATTTTGTTTAATAACGAACAAGATATTTTACATTGGTCAGAAAGAGATGGATGGGCACATATTTATCACTATGGCGCAGATGGAACCCTTAAAAAACAAGTTACAAAAGGTTCGTTTCACGTAGATGGAATTCAAAAAGTAGATGAAAAAAATGGCCTGGTTTATTTTACAGCAAGTGGAGTGACAAAAGAGCATAACCCCTACTACTCGCACCTGTATCGCATCAATTTAAATGGTGCTGGAATGAAGAATTTAAATCCAGGAGACTTCACTAGTTCAGTAAATATGTCGATGCAACCGCGCTATTTTGTTAGTAATTACAGTCGCGTAAATACTGCTCCAGTTTCTGAATTGAGAAATAGTAACGGAGATCTAATTATGAAATTAGAAGAAGCAGATCTCAGTCAATTATTTAAAAGCGGTTACCAATTCCCTGAGCCCTTCAAAATGAAGGCTGATGATGGGATTACCGATTTATATGGCGTAATCTACCGTCCGTTTGATTTTGATTCAACCAAGGTGTATCCTTTGGTTGAATATGTCTATCCTGGACCACAAACCGAAGCGGTAAATACGGCCTTCTCAACGGGTATGGGGCGTACAGATCGAGTAGCCCAATTAGGGTTTATTGTGGTGACTTTAGGAAACAGAGGAGGGCATCCTGGACGCTCTAAATGGTATCACAATTACGGGTATGGAAATTTAAGAGATTACGGCTTGGCCGATAAAAAATATGTGGCAGAACAGTTGGCGGATAAATATTCCTATATTGATATTGACAAGGTAGGTATTTTTGGACACTCAGGGGGCGGATTTATGTCTACTGCAGCGATGTTGGTGTATCCTGATTTCTTTAAAGTAGCTGTTTCGTCAGCGGGTAATCATGACAACTCGATGTACAATAGTTGGTGGAGTGAAACGCATCACGGTGTAAAAGAGGAGCTTCAAGCCGATGGAAGTGTAAAGTATATCTACGATATTGACAAAAACCCAGAACTTGCCGCTAACCTAAAAGGGAGACTCTTGTTAGTCACGGGTGATGTGGATAATAATGTGCATCCAGGAGCAACCATCCGTATGGCCAATGCATTAATTAAAGCCAATAAGCGTTTTGACTTTATGTTGATGCCAGGGCAACGTCATGGATTTGGATCTATGAACGAATATTTCTTCTGGTTAACTGCCGATTACTTTAGTAAGCATCTATTGGGTGTAGAGAACACTGATGTGGATATGGTGGAAATGAATCGCGATAAGCCCATGACGCGCTAAGTACGTCATTTAAAAAAAATGGCTCAAGTAAGCGCCACACAAACATCTAAACAACCAGCGTCATAAGGCGCTGGTTTTTTTGTAAGAGAGATTGAGCTTCAAGGGGTATACTAAAGCGGTATAGATGCTACGTAGGTTGCATATCCTTTTTAGCAAGTGCTTCATAGGTTATTAAACAAGCAGTCAGTAAATGAAAAAGTGAGGCGAATTAACACGCGGGCGTGGTTGATTCGATAGCCTATTTAATTCAGGGGGTACAAATCTAGCCATCGGATAGGTCCTTTTCAGTGGGTATGATGGCCTACCTTGTATAAATAGGTTTATAAGGGCTTTGCAGTACATAAGTCCACCATGCTTATCAAGCGGTGTATGGTATAAGATGTACGAGCGTTTTCTGTAAAATGTGATAATTTCCTACACGTATTGTTGTAATTTTTTAAAATAATTTATTTGGCTAACCCTTGAGCGTTATAAATTGAGTAAAAATTAAGTTGCAAGGAAATTAAGGTTGCCCCCTAAAACCTATCCGTCAACCACTTATATACATCGTTCCCGTTGGCAAACAACAGCAAGGCGATCAGTAGAATGAAACCGGCCACTTGGGCATATTCTAAGAACTTATCGCTTGGCTTGCGCCCTGAGATCATTTCGTAAAGGGTAAATACCACATGTCCTCCATCTAAGGCAGGAATAGGCAGTAAATTCATAAACCCTAACATAATGGATAGGAAGGCTGTAATATTTAAAAAGGTTTGCCAATCCCAGGTCGCTGGAAAAATAGATCCAATAGACATAAATCCACCCAAACCTTTATAGGCCCCAGTTTTAGGATTGAGTACTTTTTTAATTTGACCAATATAGTCTAATAAGGTATTATAGGCTTTTTTAAATCCACCAGGAATTGCTTCGGCAAACGTATACGTTTTGTTTTTGAGGCCGATAATCCCTAATTTACTCAGGTCAACTCTACTCACATTAGCAGGGAAAACACCAATAGTTCCGTTGTTAGAAATGGCAACGTCAATATTTTGTTCAACGCCGTCTCGTTTAACGGTAATTGGAATGGTTTGATTGGCATAGGGGAGGAGTTTCGCTTTTGCTTCGTCAAAATAGCTAATGGGTTCATTGTTGATAGCAACAATCATATCCTTCTTTTTTAATCCGCTATTCACATTGGCGGTACTATCAGGGATGGATCCAATAATAAAAGGCATACGGTACATTAAAAAGCTGCCTTCGTCACGTCTTCGCTCAACTAAGTCGGCAATAAAATCAACAGGAATATCCTTTTTTATAATTTCTCCATCGCGTTCAATGGTATAGTTGTGTCCGTTGATAAAGTTAATGATCAATCGGTCAAACTTTTCTACTGGTTCATCGTCAACTTTTAATATTTTATCTCCAGTTTGTAGGCCTATTTTCTCACCGAGTTCTTGCACCCAGATTCCATCTTTTACACTTTCATTCGGAATGTATTGCTCACCCCAAATATTGAGGATGAAAATATAAATCACAATCCCTAAAATAAAGTTTACGGTCACACCCCCTAACATGATAATTAAACGTTGCCATGCGGGTTTAGAACGAAATTCATAGGGTTTAGGCTCTTCCTTCATCTGTTCCGTATCCATGCTCTCATCAATCATTCCGGCAATCTTTACATATCCTCCAAGCGGAATCCATCCAATCCCGTATACGGTATCCCCAATTTTCTTTTTAAAGAGTGAAAATTTATAGTCAAAAAACAAGTAGAATTTTTCAACCTTTGTTTTAAATATTTTAGCAGGAATGAAATGCCCTAACTCGTGTAACACGATTAGGATTGATAAACTCAATAAAAATTGAGAAACTTTAATAAATATATCCATATTTAAATTGATTGTTCTTTAGCAAGCCACAAATGTATGATTTTCTAGCCAAACGGTTGGCTTATCATGCGTTTAAAAGTATGTTAAATAGTGTGGTGTCAACTTGTGTTGAAGCGTCTTTAAACGATACCTATTGCTCCTTAAGAATCGTTTTATGAAGCGTGCCTTGATTGGTTTGGATTTTTACCATATGAATGCCAAACCCAATGGGTTTTAAGTCGATGGATGCCATAGGATTAGACTCTTCGAGTACTAATTTGCCGAGCATATTGAAAATAGAAACCTTTTCAACTACCGCTTCACTGTTGTTGTGTACTTTGAGAAAACTTTTTGCGGGATTGGGATACAGGGAGATTTCTTGATTTAGCACCTCTTGATCTACGCCAAGTTTTACAGTATTATTACGTGAGATTAGTTGATAGTCTGGGTCAACCAACACCTCGTCAATTCGAAAGGGAATATACCCGTCAAAATTTTGTTTATCTTCACTAATTTCCAAACGGATAATTTGTGACGTACCATCTTCTGCCACCACTTTTATAGGTAACGGCATTTCAAAAAATGATACAGCGTCATCTGATTGCGTTTGACTTGCAATAATGTGGATGACATTAGCATTGTTTTGATACCAATTGATTTCGTAGGAAGGATAGCCTTTTCCCGTGATCCAATCGTTAAAAAATTCTGTTAAATCGGTGTTGCTCGTTTCCTCTAAAACGCGTTTAAAATCCGCTAGTGTTGAGTTTTCAATGTTTTTTTTCTGATGAAAGGCGTATGCGCGAATCGCTTTTTGGTAAACCTCATCACCCAATTTGTAATTCAACATGTGTAAGACCATAGTCATCTTTAAATAACTGGGATCCATGAATTCAAATGACGTGATTTTGGCGACCGCGTCTTCTCTCCAATCTACAGGTTCTTCATTTAAGGTGTAAGGTTCAGAAACTGCCTTTTGAGACACAATTTCATTGAGATAATAGTTTCGGATGTCGAGTTCCGATTGCGCGCAGATAATTCCTGAAAAAATCAGGAAAAAAAATAGGGGAATTTTTTTCATAAGCAATACCTTTGTCAATACATCTGAATATAGATGGTGACAGCTACAAATATATAAAAAAATATTATGGATTTATCGTTTTTTAAAAAGTCGTTTCCAACATTAAAAAGATTGGGTTTACTGTTTGTGATTATGGTAGCCGTTGGGTATTTTTTAATGAAACCTAAAGCTAGACTCCCCATCTACAATCCGGCGGATGTAAATCCTCGGCTAGTTGATTCTTCAATAAGACATATAAAAAATAACCATAAAATTGCTGATTTCTCATTGGTGAACCAAAACGGAAAGACCATCACGCAAGACGATTATAAAGATAAAATTTATGTAGCCGATTTCTTTTTTACTCGCTGTCAAACCATTTGTCCAATTATGACCACAAATATGGCCGAACTTCAAGCTCATTTTTTAGCGGATGATGAAGTGCGTTTCTTGTCGCATTCGGTTACACCGGTTATGGATAGTATTCCAGTGCTTAGAGCGTATGCAGATCGCAAAGGGGTAATTGATGGAAAGTGGAACCTGGTTACCGGAGATAAGCAGGCAATCTATGAATTGGCACGTAAATCATATATGGCTGTACTTGATGAAGGAGATGGAGGGGCGCAAGATTTTATTCATACCGAACAATTTATCTTAGTAGATAAAAAGAATCAAATTAGAGGGTATTATGATGGAACTAAGCCCGAAGATATTGAACAAATTATAAAAGATATCACCATTCTAAAACAAGAATATTCGTCAAAATAGGAGATTGGAAAAAAGGAGGACGGATTATGACAAATGTCAGTGTCCATTTCAAAAAAAAACTGTACTTTCGCATCGTATTTATAATCAATCTAAATAAAAATTGAACCTAACAATTGCTTCATTGGCCATCGGCGAACAGGGGATTATTCAGCAAGACGTGCATGGAAAAATTCCGCTTAAACTATTAGAAATGGGATGTTTTCCTGGTGCTACTGTTGAATTAATTCAAATAGCTCCTTTTAAAGATCCGCTTTATATTAGGGTAAATGGAAGTCATTTAGCGATCCGAAAGGAAACCGCGGAATTGGTTGAAATTGAGATAAGCGAAAATTTATGCGAGACGCTGAAATTATAAGAGTTGCTTTAGTTGGAAATCCCAATACTGGAAAATCATCACTTTTTAACGAACTCACCGGGTTAAAACAGAAGGTGAGTAACTATCCGGGGGTAACGGTAGAACGTCGGATTGGTACAGCCAAAATTGCGAAGGATGTTACCGCTATTATTAGTGATTTGCCGGGGACCTATAGTATCAACCCAACCTCTTTAGACGAAAACATAGTACTTCAAACCTTCCTTAATACGGAGGTTGAAGATTATCCAGATGTAGTAGTTTTAGTGGCCGATGTAGAAAATTTAAAGCGAAACTTATTCCTTTTTACCCAAATTAAAGACTTAGAGATTCCAGTCATTTTGATTATCAATATGGCCGATCAAATGAAGAAGAGGGGGATTTGTATTGACATTGATCAATTAGCGCAAGAATTAAATTCTCAAGTCATTCTGATCAGTACAAAAAAGAATCAAGGTATTGATCGCGTAAAGACTGCCATCCAAAAATATAAAGAAGTTCCTGTAGGGCCCTTTACAAAAATAGCCTCACGAATTGACCCAGATTTCTTCCCCTCATTAAATAAACAATTGGCCGATATTCCATTGTATAAATCGTGGCTTTTACTCACCCAGCATCAACATATTCAAATTGAGCCAGCACTAAAGAAACGTATTGAAAAGGTTGATTTAAAGGGGCATAATTTAGCGAAGATGCAAAATCGTGAAACCATTTTGCGCTATCAATTTATTAATAATATCCTAAAGAAAACCTATTCGGTAGATACCGACGCTGCTACAGGGCTTCGCTTTAAACTCGACAAAATTCTTACTCATAAAGTATATGGTTATGTCATTTTTGCGGCCATCTTATTAATGATTTTTCAGTCTATTTTTGACTGGGCTACAGTTCCAATGGACTTTATCGACGGTAGTTTTGCCACCATGAGCTCTTGGGTTAAATCGCAGTTGCCCCCGGGCGTTTTTACCGAGTTAATCACGGAAGGGATTATTCCCGGCATTGGCGGTATAATTATTTTTATACCTCAAATTGCTATTCTGTTCACCTTTGTTGCGGTGCTAGAAGAAACGGGGTATATGAGCCGTGTGGTTTTTTTAATGGATAAAATTATGCGTCGTTTTGGAATGAGTGGGAAAAGCGTAGTACCATTAATTTCAGGGACAGCCTGTGCTATTCCTGCGATTATGGCGGCCAGAAATATTAATGGATGGAAAGAGCGATTAATCACCATTTTAGTTACACCGTTTACCACCTGCTCAGCACGGTTGCCCGTATATGCCATTTTAATTGCCTTGGTTATTCCACAAACCCGCTACGGAATATTTAGCCTACAAGGCCTAACCTTAATGGGATTATATTTACTTGGGTTTGCAGCTGCCTTGACTTCGGGGTATGTTCTACACAAAATACTCAACATAAAAACCTCAAGCTTTTTTGTGGTAGAATTACCAAATTATAAACTTCCAATTCTTAAAAATGTAGGCATTACAGTCTATGAAAAAACAAAAGCCTTTGTGTTTGGGGCTGGAAAAATAATTTTAGCCTTATCAATTGTCTTGTGGTTTTTAGCAACGCACGGGCCATCTGATTTTAAAAATGCGGAACGCATAGTAACTGAACAATCGGTAAACAAGGATAATGAGCAATTATTAAATCAAGAAATTGAAGCCTATAAATTAGAAAATTCATACATAGGAATTGCTGGTAAAAGTATTGAACCCGCTATTAAGCCACTGGGTTATGATTGGAAAATAGGTATTGCTTTATTGACTTCTTTTGCGGCAAGAGAGGTGTTTGTGAGTACCTTAGCAACGATTTATAGCGTAGAGGATGACGAAGAGACCAATACGATAAAACAACGGATGGCCGCTGAGATTAATCCCGATACCGGAAAAGGGAGGTTTAATTTGCCCGTGGGTATGTCACTTATGATTTTTTATGCCTTTGCCATGCAGTGTATGAGTACGCTTGCCATCGTAAAAAAGGAGACCAACAGTTGGAAATGGCCTATTTTGCAGTTTGTAGGAATGACCGTATTCGCTTATGTTGCTGCTTTAATAACGTATCAAATCTTTAGCTAATGTTTCAAGAAATTGTGTTGTATATCGTTGTCGGCTTCGCCTTGTTATTTTTACTTCGAAAACTAATCGGTAAAAAATCGAAAGCGGGATGTAACGATGACTGTGCCTGTCACTAACTTTTTGATAATACGATTTTCTCTACTTGTTTATCGACCAATTGCTGATAAAATTGCTTTAATGCTACATAGTAGTTTGGTCCAAATAAAGCACTATTAATTTTAAGGTGAGATAAGATTTGTAATTTATTTCCTTTTACCACTGCCATAAATTTATAACTACCTAATTGATCAGGGAGGCCTATGGCTAAATCTTCAGGGATAGACGTTATGGTATATCCTTCAGGAATTTCAATAGATACAGCATAATTTTCTTCCCAAGGGGTTCCAAAATCAACTGGGAATTCTCGGGTAGCTAATTTAAATGGGTTTTCGTCTTCTGTCAGGTAGAGTAACGGAGCGATATATAATTTATCTCCAATCATTTCCATATGCTGATCACTTGAAAATTGGGCATTAACCATAACGGGCTTGCTTAAATCGAGGTCATTCGAGATTCGCATATGCTCAATTTCTATACCTCCGTAATCTTTTTCAAATTTGCTTTTTAGATTATCTTGTGCTACCCCTGCATAACTAGTGCGATAGTGCAATGCGCTATGATTATCAAATACCGTTCTCGAATTCCCTTCAATGCCCTCGTCTATCACCTTTACCGCTAATGTGGTTTTTTCTGAGGCATATTGATTGGGAAAAAGATTGATAGCCATTGAGCTTCCATCTTTTCGTACCAGTCTTCCTTGCCAATTAATGGTGCGAATGGGTAAAACATTGGGGAGGCTATAGGGTTCGGTGGCATCCAAGAGCACTATGCCAGCGGGAAGTTCAACGGCGGCAATGACATAATTAAACCCATCTGTGGTTGGAAAGATAGGGATGCCATGATTTCTTGTGCTGGTGAGTACAGGGTTCGCATTTAGACCCACTTCGCGCAACATAGCCACAAGATTTAAATTTAGCTCGGCAACATTTCCTACACCATCTTTATATGCTTTACGTACCCCGTTAGTAGTGTAAATTCCTGTATAGTCATTCCACTTTAGTTTCGATTTTACAAAGTTAAAAACGCTAATAATCTTTTCGTTGGTAGGGGCAGAAGCATTAACTGCACGTACTAATTCATCTTTAAAATGACCACTTTTAGTTAATTGACCTCCAAAACCCTCGCTCTCATTAATAGTTTTAGAGACATCATCCCACGTTGTTGCATAATAGTCGATTTGAGAATTTGGAAATTGGGTACTCGTTAATTCATAATTTAAACTACTTCTATAATTCTGAATATTGTTGACATAAGGCTCATCTTTCAGGGCGGGAACATCCGTTAAATGACATTCGGTTACTATCGATTTAAATTCAATTTTCTCAATACTCTTTTTACTGTTTTCTCGCCAATTTTCATTGTCTGAGGCGATATAAGAAATCGATGAATTTGTTGTTGAATTTGATAAATTGAATGGGAGAAAACCCTTCGATACATTTTTAAAGGTAAAATATTCTGGGATGACCACTTTTGAGTCTATTTTTTTGATGGGAATAAAGGCTTGAAGGTTGACGTCGTCAATTTTCCAAAAAAACGGCGATGTAATGGCGTATTCCCATTCTACAATACCACCTTCGTTGAGGTTGGGCATTGTAAATTTTTTCTGATCCCAATACTTATTAATGTTTTCTTCAAAAATTTCCTTATTGCTGAGTTTTGTTTTGGTAACCTTACCGTTTTCTAGGTTATAGGTAAATGCTTTCAGACTAACTGTTTCGCGCTCGTTGTTGTTATACAGTTTAATTGTTTTAGAAGCCCATTGAAATCCATCTTTATCATAAAGTTTAATCCGTTCATGAATGGTGGTAATAAGACGCCATCCTTGATTTTGGTAATATTCAAATTTGGTCGTTCTGTTTTTGTACAGTATTGCCGCATGGGCCGAGCTATCTAAAGGATATGATTGTTCTGTTAATTCTTCTTTTGAAACTTTTCCAAACTTATAATTTTGCGCTTGCACGGGAAAAAAGAGCACGCATAAAATAAGGGTGAGTAACGGGCGGATCACGTTCATGATTTCGATTTTAGTAGGGCGATTTTTGCTTTGTCATACTTGACAATAGCGCGACGAAAATCGCGGTAAGCCGTATACTCTTCGGCCTCGTATTGTCCTTGTTTAAGTAGCAGTTCGCGAGTGAATTTTAGTTGGTGATTAGGTAATTTTTCTACCGTCATAGAATAGGAGCCAAATTGATTTGTAAGGTCAATATTACTTGGAATTCCCTCTAAGGTATATTCCTCTGGGTAGGTGATGGTGTAGGTGTCTACATCGTAATAACCATACGGTAAGTCGAAGTCGAGTTTTCGATTAGAATATCGTTTTGGAATGCTCGAAAACCGATTAAAGGCATTGAGGTTAACCAACATTCGGTCTCCGCTAAAGGAGGCGTAATTAACAGCATTTACAACTAATTTTTCATTAAAACGAATACTATCTCTATCGTTAGTAAATGTAGATTCTTCTAGTGTAAGATTATTTAGATAAGGCCAGTAATTATCTTTGTAATGGGTTTCTATTTCTCGTTTTGATGCTTTTTCTAAATAAAAGTGATCATCGTATTGGATGCCTGAGGTTTGTATTTCAACCGCTCCTTGTATAGTGCCTTTTGAGTCAAGGGTGATGCTTGCGTTTGTAAATTGTGCATTCTCTTTGGTGTTGTAGGTTCCCGTGTGTTTTAGTTCTCCACCTTCAGGCGTTAGAACTAACACGGTACGGTCGGCTGTAAAGGTGCCTTGGTAGCCAAAGGGAACAGACTGATTGGTACATTCTAGCCAAATATCACGATCTGGTTGTGGCACATATAAGATGACATGATTACCTTGAACCGAAATCAAGTCTTTCTCAATATCTCGCTTGTTATCGGCATAAACAGCCGTGTAATAGGATTCCACATTAGCAGCATCCATTAAGGCTTTTGTATAATTTGTTAAGGCTTTACAATCGCCATAACTCAACCGGTCAACTTCACTAGCAAGCATCGGCATCCAGCCTCCAATACCCACTTGTACACTGATATACCGGGTCTTTTTTTGTACATAATCATAAACAATTTTAGCACGTTCAACGGGGTCTTCTACGCCTTTAACCATCTGCTGAATACGTTGTTTGGTCGATTCGGGTAAATCTAAGCGAGAGCTAATAAGGTTTTCATACATCCATCGTCCAAAATCTTTCCAACTTTCTGCACTTCCATCATAACCTTCTAAATGAAATTTATTCAAGCCAAATCGCGCTGTGGGAGTGGTTTTATTTAAACCTGGATTCATTTCTTCATACGAAATTGCAGGCGTATTTGTTAAGGTGTAAGTTCGTGCTGTAGCTGTTGTTTTTTTTTCAACGGTAAACGCCTCCATTTGATTTTCTAAGGTTTGTAAGGTAAGCCCTTCCGGAAAATGAATCTTAAACTGATTGTATTGTATACTTTGATTGTAATTGCTAATAGGTTGCCAGCTGCTAATAAATGCCGTGTTTTTAGTTTCAATTTCAAATTCGTAATAAAACGTATAAGGGTATACAGTAGGCACATGGCGATAGTGTTTTAAGCGACCATCGTTAAAAAGCGACATACCATCAGCGGCCGAATAATCATCAAATTTTGATTTATTTACCTTGAGTTGCACCTTCCCGTTAGCATCATAAACAGTAGCTTTGATGTTTTTAATTTGTGTATTCTTGTCGTAATGCACCACAAGTTCTGAGGCATCATCGGCAAATTTATTTAAAACTGTGACCGCTGAGCGTACCTGAATCGTCATGTTTTTTTGATTTTCAATGACAACATTGGTCTCTTTAAATCGAACCACCGAATTGGCGTTTTTACTTAAATTTGACGGGATTGAGGCAATAGACAGATCAATTTCTTGGGCTTGACTATACGGTATTAAGAGTAGTAAAAAAAAGAAGTGGGTTAGGTTCAATTTCATATACATAGCATTTAGCGACTATAAATATATGAAATTAATTTTTTAGTTGAGAATCGAGTAAAATGGTGACCGGACCGTCATTGCAGAGGTCTACCTTCATGTCTGCTCCAAACACCCCAGTTTTAACGGGTTTTCCGAGTTGCATAGATAATTTTTGAATAAAATCGGTATAGATCGGGATGGCAATTTCAGGTTTAGCTGCATTTAGATAGGACGGGCGATTACCTTTTTTTGTGCTCGCCATCAAGGTAAATTGGCTAACCACAAGTATTTCGCCATGTATTTCCATGACATTTTTATTCATCACCCCATTTTCATCCGCAAAGATGCGCATGTGTACGGCTTTTTTACAGCACCAATCTAGGTCTTCTGGTGTGTCGGCGGGACTAATACCTACCAAGAGAAGTAGGCCTTGGCCTATGGCACTGTGTTGTTGTTGATTGATGTGTACTGATGCGTGCTGAACGCGCTGAATGACAAGTTTCATACAAGTGTGTTAAAAAAAATCTAAACGGTAATTTTCTTGTTCTTCTTCTAAAAGTTGTACATAACTTTCATATCTTGAGGTGGCTATTTCTCCATCTTCAACGGCCTTTTTCACGGCGCATTGGGGCTCATTAACATGTAGGCAATTGTTAAATTTACAGGCCGATTTACGCGTGAATATTTCGCGAAAATAATCCCCAACTTCCTCTTTGTTAAAATCTACCACGCCAAAGCCCTTTATTCCAGGAGTATCAATAATAGCTCCGCCAAAAGGTAAGTCAAACATCTCAGCAAAAGTAGTGGTGTGCTGTCCTTGTCGGTGTTGTTGCGAAATCAACGAGGTTTTTAAGGAAAGTGAAGGGTCAATAGCATTAATTAAGGTAGATTTTCCAACGCCCGAATGACCTGCAACCATACTTACCTTGTCTTTCATCATGCTTTTTAATTGTTCAATATTGATGCCCTCAGTAGCAGAGATTTCAAGACAAGTATAGCCAATGTCACGGTAGGTTTTAATTAGGGCATCTTTTGCGGTAATGAGGTCTTTATGATACAAATCAATTTTATTGAACAATAGAACTGCCGGTATTGAATAAGCTTCAGCAGTGGCTAAAAAACGATCAATAAACTTAGGATAGGTAGGGGGATTGTCAAGGGTAATCATCAAAAAGACCTGATCTATATTCGCAGCAATGATGTGGGTTTGCTTTGAGAGGTTAACAGATTTTCGAATGATATAGTTTTTTCTAGGATAAATCTTAGTTATAATTCCTTGCTCACTTCCGGGTTCAAGTTCAAATTCAACCTGGTCACCTACAGTAACGGGATTAGTACTTTTAATACCATCCATTCTGAATTTTCCACGAATGCGACACGCAGTAATGGCATTGTCATATTTGACAAAGTACCAGCTTCCGGTCGATTTTGTTACAAGCCCTTTCATTTTCAAATTTTAACAAAAATAAGGATTATTCTATTCTAATGCGGCAAACATCCGTCAACTTGACTTTTTTTAATTAATTTTAGAGCATAATTCTAAAATAACTAACCGATGAAATTAGGGAAATACATCGTGCTTATTGTGCTGCTCTTAGTGGTAGGCACCTCAATCTATGTAGCTACACTAGATAATACATACCGTGTTGAGCGAAGCAAAATTATTGAGGCTCCAATTGAAGTAGTCTACAATCAAATAATCGATTTTAAAAAATGGCCGTCGTGGTCGCCATGGATAGAGCAAGAACCACAAGTTGATTTAACCTATGGAAATCAAACTGCCGGTGTAGGGGCAAATTATAGCTGGAATGGTGAAATCATTGGAGCCGGTAATATGATTACCCTAGCCGCTCATGCCCCAGATAGTATTACCCAGAAAATTAACTTTACCGCACCTTTTGAATCGAGCGCTGATATTTATTGGAAACTTACAAAAGTACCCAGTGGAACGGAGGTATCATGGGCTATGCAAGGGGAAATGGATTTTATGATGAAAGGCTATATGGCCTTTTCAGGCGGAATGGATATGCAAATTGGCCCTGATTACGAACGCGGTTTAGTGAAGTTAGACAGTGTGACAAAGGCGGCAATGAACGAGTTTACTGTAAAAGTAAATGGCGTTACAGAGCATGGAGGCAGCTTTTATATTTACAATTCTGCGTCAACTAATATGAGCCAAGTAGGCGCTAAAATTCAAGAATTAATGCCAAAGGTTGGGGCCTATGTAGCCGCACAAAATATAAGCCAAGCTGGAATGCCATTTACCTTATACCACAAAATAGATCAAGAGAATAATGGCGTGATTATGAGTTGTGCTGTGCCAATTTCTGACCGAATCACCCTAGGTGATGATACGGGCCTCTTAATGGGAGAATTAAAGCCTTTTAAGGCAGTGAAAGTTACCCTAAAGGGAAACTACACTAATCTGCAGTCGGCATGGTCTGCTGGCTATGACTATATAGCAGATAATCAATTAACCGCTGATCCATTAAAACCAGCCCTTGAAGTATACACGAATGATCCGGGAAAGTTTCCAAATCCGGCCGATTGGATTACAACCTTGTATATACCGGTAAAATAGGGCTAACGCCAGATTAAAATAATTGCTTTCCTGACTGATAATGTCATTGAAAATGGATAATTTCACAAACCTGACAGGTTTTTAAAACCTGTCAGGTTTGATTTTACTGCCACTTTTTTGTCAACCTAGTCGCTCACTTCACTCAATTCCTTTTGTCGAAAACAACCCACCACATGGTCGTTGACCATACCTATGGCTTGCATAAACGCATAGATAACTGTTGACCCTACAAATTTAAATCCCCGATTTTTTAAATCCTTTGAAAAGGCGTCCGATAAGGGCGTCGTAGCGGGTACCTCGGCCTGTGTTTTAAACGTGTTTTGTATCGGTTTTCCATCGACAAATTGCCAACAATACTTCGAGAATGAACCGTACTCTTGCTGAATGTTCATAAAGGCTTTGGCATTGTTGATGGCCGCTTTTATTTTGAGCTTATTACGGATGATTCCTGCATCTTGGAGAAGGGCTTGGTATTTTTCCTCATCGTAGATGGCAATTTTTTTATAATCAAATTGATCAAAGGCCGCATAGAAGTTTTTACGTTTTTTTAAAATGGTAATCCAACTTAAGCCAGCTTGAAAGGTTTCTAAGAGGAGGAATTCAAATAGCCTCGTATCCTCAAAAACGGGAACACCCCATTCGTGATCATGGTAAGCAATATATAAAGGGTCTGTTCCGCTCCAAAGACATCGATTTTTTAGCATATTTTATTTTTCAGCAAAGATAGTTTTTAAATGCAATAGAGGTGTAGGCTAAACTTTTACCCTTAACTTTATGCAGTAGGATGCGCTTATCCGGAAGCAATGTTAACTTTTTCATTCTATAATTTCACCGTACCTTTAAGGGATGAATTTGAGTTATTGGGAAATAAACAGTTGGTTTAGTGAAATGGATGTCGCTGTGGTAGGGAGTGGCATTGTAGGGCTTAATACGGCCATAAATATTAAAGAAAAGTGGCCAAAGACAAAGGTAATTATTCTTGAAAAAGGGGCCTTACCCGAAGGGGCGAGCTCAAAAAATGCGGGCTTCGCTTGTATGGGAAGTTTGTCGGAAATCCTGGATGATTTGCAATCGCATACGGAAGATGAAGTGGTGCGCTTAGTGGAGCAACGTTGGGAGGGACTCAAGCTTCTTCGTACCTTAGGTGATGCCGCAATTGGGTATGAACAATTTGGGGGCTATGAAGTGTTTACATCTTCGGCAGCACTGCACGCCTATGTAGCGCAGGTAGATGCCATTAATACATTGCTTAAACCATTGTTTCCGTCTCCGGTATTCTCGGTCGTACCGAATACTTTTGGCTTTGCGCAGGTTAATGATGCTATGATTTTTAACCCCTTTGAAGGTCAAATTGATACGGGTAAAATGATAAAACAGTTACTCTTTAAGGCGGCATGCTTACAGATTCCAATACTCAATAACTGTACAGTATCTAGCTATGTGGATCTTGGAGATGTGGTGAAAATCCACACCAATATTTACGACTTTACCTGTAGAAAACTATGCATTGCTACTAATGGTTTTGCCGCTCAATTAGTAGACGAATCTGTGCGTCCAGCACGTGCCCAAGTACTCATTACTAAACCCATTAAAGGATTAAAACTGCGCGGAACTTTTCATTTAGAAAAAGGGTATTATTATTTTAGAAATGTGCAGGATCGAATTTTACTCGGGGGCGGACGAAATTTAGATTTTAAAGGTGAGGAAACCACGCATTTTGGACTTACCAACATCATTCAAGATGAACTCGATCGCGTATTAAAGGAGGTCGTATCTCCCGGTCAAAAGGTTGAGGTGGCACACCGATGGAGCGGAATTATGGGGGTTGGATCGCAGAAAAAACCAATCATCAAGGCCCTGAGTGACCACGTGTATTGTGGCGTACGTATGGGAGGAATGGGGATAGCTATTGGAGCTAAAGTAGCTAAAGAAATTGTAAATATCATTAAAATGGATTAATTTTTGACGGTATCTTCGTAACCTAAATGAATCACATGAAAAATATTTTGTTACCCGTACTTTTTTTAAGTCTTTTATGTCAAACGTCTTTAATGGCACAGGATAAAGCGACGGTAAAATTTCAAATAAAGAATTTTGGACTCAACGTACTCGGAAGTTTTGAAGAGGTACGTATTACACCGTCAATTGATTTATCTCAATTAAATACAAGTACCTTAGTAAGTGAAATTCAAGTAACTTCCATAAAGACAGGAAATGGGAAGCGAGACACCCATCTTCGAAGTGCAGATTACTTTGAAGTGGAAACCTATCCGACCATCCGTTTAGTCGCTAAAAAAATAATTGAAATTAGTCCAGGACGCTACAACATGACCGGCGCCTTAACAATCAAAAAAACGACGAAAGAAGTGGTGATTCCTCTAAAAATCACCCAACAGCAAAATCAACTTTCCTTAGCAGCCGAATTTACGATTAATCGCCGTGATTTTGATGTAGGTGGCAATAGTTGGGTCATGGGGGATATTGTAAAAATTAAAGTGACTTATCAAGGGGAGAATGGATGAGGTTGAACACTATGATGTTGGTATTATTGGAGGTGGTTTAGCCGGATTAACTTCGGCAATTCATTTGGCCAAAGAAGGGCATAAGGTGGTGTTAATTGAAAAGAACAGCTACCCTAAACACAAGGTCTGTGGCGAATACATCTCTAGTGAGGTTACCCCTTATCTCCTTCAATTAGGGCTTGATCCGTACCGCCTAGGTGCAGTAGCTATTAAAACCCTTCAACTAACCACGCAACGCGGCAAGTCTCTAAATTCTTCGTTGGGAGATGGTGGCTTTGGACTTAGCCGATATACCCTAGATCACGCTTTAATGAACTTGGCTGTATCTTGTGGAGTGGAAGTTATACATGACACCGTAGTCAATGTGATTAAAAATTCAGAAGACCTTAATATATGTACAAAGTTAGGTAGACTTTACCCCGTAAAACTTGTTCAAGGTGCACATGGTAAAAGAGATAAATTAGATAAGGTACTTAAACGACCATTTATCCAAAAAAAAGTGCCTTTTTTGGCGGTTAAAACGCATTTGACGGGCGACTTTCCAGACAGTATGGTAGCATTGCATACCTTTAAAGGAGGATATGGTGGGCTGTCAAAAGTTGAAGATGGCCTAATTAATTTTTGCTATATCGTTTCTACCACAGAGTTTAAAAAGTATAAAGATATAAAACGTTTTGAAGAAGCTATTTTGTGCCAAAATCCAGCCTTAAAGTTAGCACTCGCTAAAACCCAACCCGTTTTTGAGCAGCCCGTAACAATTAGCCAGATAGATTTTTCTAAAAAAGAACGCTGTAGCTCTTCGATCATCATGACGGGAGATGCCGCAGGATTAATTCACCCCTTGTGTGGAAATGGGATGAGCATGGCTATCCAAAGTGCACAAATTTTTGCTACCTTAGGGCATGCATTTTTAACGGAAATGATAACGCGAGAAGAACTTGAATACGCCTATAAGAAACAATGGAACGCTGAATTTAAACAACGTCTAAAGACAGGGAGAATGTTGGCAAAGATTTTTAAAAACCCTTACCTATCCACCGCCGCGTTTTCAATGCTCAAGCAGTTTCCCTTTCTTTTGCCAAAAATAATACGTCAAACCCATGGAAAACCACTAATCAGCTGATGTCTTTTTTAGTTAACACCAAACATCGAAGTGCCGCCGTAGAATGGATGGATGATTTTAATCTTGAAGGGGCCGTATTGAGAAAAACCCTTGACCAAATTGCTGGCATTAACCGGTGGCTTGGAGGTAATGGAATTACCAAAAAAGGAATGCTTAAATTGGTGTCATCACGCGCTAAGAACACACCGCTTCACGTGCTTGATATGGGCTGTGGGAATGGGGATTTGCTGCGGATTCTGGCCTCGTGGGCTCGAAAAAACAAGCAGACAATGACTTTTTGTGGCATTGATGCTAATGCTGAAACCGTACGTTATGCAGCCGAATTATCTGGCGATTTCCCCGAAATTTCATACCTTCATAAAGACGTATTTTTGCTTAGCGATCAGGAACGTACATGTGATATTGCGTTGCACACCTTATTCCTCCACCATTTTAACAATGAGCAACTGACCCAATTGTTACGCCAGCAGTTAACCCATAGTCGCGTGGGGATTGTGGTTAATGATTTGCATCGGCATCGAGGGGCCTATTATTTATTTTCAATGGTTTGTGCTTTTATTCGCAATAAGCGAATCCGAGATGATGGGTTGATTTCAATTTTAAAAGGGTTTAAAAAAAGAGAATTACGCGCCTTGAGTAACCAACTAAATGTTTGTCCGCAAATACAATGGAAATGGGCGTTTCGTTATCAATGGATCATACAAAAATGAGTGTAAAAATAACCGCAGTTAGCAAACAACTACCCCCTTTTAGTCGTACGACTCAAGAGATACTTCCCTATGTAAAAAACTGGCTTAAAGGGCAAGAAGAACGGTTTCAGCGCAAAGTGCTAAAGCTTTTTGAAAATGCAGGGGTTGATAAACGGTATTCGATACTCGATGCAGACGAGGTGTTTCACAAAAGTTCGTTTGCAGAAAAAAACGATCAATACATCAAAGAAGGAACAATTTTAGCGCAAAAAGCCCTAGAGAAATCATTACAAAAAGCCCAATTGAAAGCAACTGATATTGATTTTATCATTACGGTTAGTTGTACGGGAATTATGATCCCATCCTTAGATGCCTACCTGATCAATGCCTTGGGAATGCGTCAGGATATTGTACGGCTACCCGTCACTGAAATGGGCTGTGCTGCTGGGGTTTCGGGGATAATATATGCTAAAAATTTCCTCAAGGCTAATCCCAATAAACGCGCGGTAGTACTCGCGTTAGAATCGCCAACGGCAACCTTTCAACAAGACGATTATAGCATGGTTAACATTGTGAGTGCCGCTATTTTTGGGGATGGGGCTGCTAGTGTTATATTGTCATCGTATCCCAATGAAAACGGGCCGGAAATCATTGATGAAGCCATGTATCATTTTTACGATGCGACCCATATGATGGGGTTTAAGTTGGTAAATACAGGGCTGCAAATGATCTTAGATCAAACCGTACCTGATACCATTGCGGCGCATTTTCCGAATATCACGCATCCGTTTTTAGCAAAGAATGGACTAAGTATTACAGCGGTTGATCATTTGATTTTTCATCCGGGAGGGAAGAAAATTGTTCAAACGGTGGAAACGTTATTTGGTGCGGTGGGCAAAAGTATTGCCGATACAAAAACGGTCTTACAAGACTATGGAAATATGTCAAGCGCAACGGTTTTGTATGTGCTTGAACGTTTTATGGATAAAAATTTGCCGAAGGGTGACTACGGACTTATGCTCAGTTTTGGTCCCGGATTTTCGGCACAACGCGTATTATTAAAATGGTAGATTTTAACGATAAAAATCAATGGACCCTTTGTTTGGGTGGCTCTAGTGGCCTAGGATATGCATCTGCGCTTAAATTGGCGCAACACGGTATGAACATGTTAATTATTCATAGAGATCGCAGGGCCGCTATGCCGCAAATTGAAAAGAATTTTTCTGCAATACAGGCCACAGGGGTTCAATTTGTAAGTTTTAATGAGGATGCCTTGAACGAAGAAACGAGGCATAGATTGATTGGGCAAATAGCGGACGTCTTAGGAGAAAAGGGTCGAATTAAAGGGCTAATTCATTCGGTGGCAAAAGGAAATCTCAAACCGATGGTCGATTCAGATAAACGGGTACTTACACATCAAGATTTTGAGCTGACCCTTTCGGCAATGGCCCTTAGCTTGTACGATTGGACACAGACCATTTTTTCAGCTAACTTATTTGCTCAAGACGCACGGATAGTGAGTTTCACTAGCGAGGGGAATCGCAAAGCCTGGCCAAATTACGCTGCGGTGTCTGCGGCTAAAGTAGCCTTAGAAGCCATTACACGTAATATTGCCTTAGCGTTTGCACCGTATGGGATTAGAGCCAACTGCTTGCAGCCCGGAATTACGGATACAGCCTCATTGCGGGCCATTCCTGGAAGTGACACCTTGCTTGCCTATGGAGAAAAACGGAATCCGTTTAAACGTCTAACCCAACCCGAAGATGTAGCAAATGCTGTTTTTTTGCTTATGCAAGCGGAAGCTGCATGGATTAATGGTTGTATAATTCCAGTAGATGGAGGATCGCATATTTGCTAATGGAAAAAGAAAAGATTATAACGCACTTACCCTATCAAGAACCGTTTTTGTTTGTAGAGGAGATTCTATCTATAGATGAGCAATCGGTAGAAGGTTGTTATACCTTTAAAAAGGACGCCTATTTTTATCGCGGACATTTTAAGGATCACCCTGTTACGCCTGGAGTAATCCTTACCGAAACCATGGCACAAATAGGTTTAGTGTGTTTAGGAATATATTTAGGAGCAAGCACCCATTCTGATGGGGCTTCTCAAATCGCCTTAACCGCACAACAAGTTGATTTCTTTATTCCGGTGTATCCCGGAGAGCGGGTTGTGGTAAAGGCAGAGAAAATCTATTACCGATTTCAAAAGTTAAAATGCAAGGTGCGTATGTACAATGCATCCAATGCCTTGGTATGTGCTGGAGAGATAGCCGGAATGATTAGCACAACTAAACATAAATTACCATGAAAGAGCAACGCGTAGTGATTACAGGTTTAGGGGTGGTAGCACCAAATGCCATTGGTGTTGAGGCGTTTGAAACGGCCTTAAAACAAGGTGTATCGGGGATTACCTATCATCAAAACTTAGCCGACCTAAATTTTTCGTGTTGTGTAGGTGGGGTGCCTCCCTTGTCGGATGCCCAAAAAGCGGCGTACTTTACCCCCTTACAACTGCGTAGTTTTAACAGTGATGGTATTCTGTTTGGATGCATAGCTGGGATGGATGCTTGGCGCGATGCCGGATTAACTACCCATAACGATGAAGTTGATTTTAGCAGTGGAACAGTCTTTGGTACAGGAACCTCTGGTATAGCGAAGTTAAGAGAGGCCATTTATAAATTAGATAAAGGAGAGGTGAGGCGCTTGGGGAGCACTGTTGTGGCCCAGACCATGGCCAGTGGGGTAAGTGCATACCTGGCTGGAATACTGGGGTTAGGCAATCAAGTGACTACCAATTCCTCAGCATGTGCTACTGGAACCGAAGCAGTCTTGCTAGGGTATGAACGCATAAAATACGGAAAGGCTAAGCGGATGTTAGTGGGGAGCTGCAGTGATCACGGCCCTTATATCTGGGGAGGTTTTGATGCCATGCGCGTAATGAATTATAAACACAATCATGAACCAGAAAAAGCCTCAAGACCCATGAGTGCGTCGGCTGCAGGCTTTGTGCCAGGCAGTGGCGCTGGAGCCTTGGTCTTAGAGGCACTCGATTCAGCGATGGCTAGAGGCGCGACCATCTATGCCGAGGTCCTTGGGGGGCAGGTGAATTCGGGCGGTCAACGCAACGGGGGAAGTATGACAGCTCCAAATCCTATGGCGGTGCGTACATGTATCCGCGAAGCGCTTGTAAATGCGCAGGTTAATCCAAGAGATATTGATTTAATCAACGGGCACTTAACCGCAACGAGCAAGGATGCGGAAGAAATTGAAAACTGGCAAGCAAGTTTGAATTTAGGCAAGAATTTTCCGTTTATTCAATCAACAAAATCTACCATAGGTCATTGCTTGGCAGCCGCCGGTTCTATAGAATGTGTAGCTGCTATAATACAGCTTAAAGGTGCATTTATTGCCCCAACCATAAACTGTGAAGATTTATTACCAGCCATTGAACAGGAAATAGGGCACAAGCAAATTGCAACTCAACTACAGCGTAGGGAGTTGCAAATTGTAGCCAAAGCAAGCTTTGGTTTTGGCGATGTAAATGCCTGTGTGCTATTTAAAAAATGGGCGAATTAGGAATGTTTTTTTTGCCGATTTGGCCGTAAAAACCCCTACTACATCCGTAACGCTTTTAAATTCAAAAAGCGAGTGGTTTGGGTCTTTGACAAAAAACGATAGCCGTTCGCCTTCTTTATTTTTTATAAAGGGGGCTTGGGTGACAAGCTCCAAATTTTTAGCTTGGCGTACGGCATAAAGCGCTCCCCAGGTATGCACATCCAGTATGACTCCAAAGTGAAACGTTTAGCGAATTTTTCCTTCAAAAACCTAATGTGCACTATTAAAATTGAATTTTTTCACCTTTATAAAGGTCATTTGGTTACGGTATAGGTCAATATCAAGCTAGTTTTCCAAATAACAACCAACTTTAGCAGCAGGCGCATCGATGGATACAAGGAGGCGACTTAATTTACCTTGATTTAATTACACTAAAAACGCAGCAAATAGTACAAATTAACCCAATACATAAGGGATGTAATTATTCTTCGTTGTTGTCAAGGTCTATTTCCTCAACTTCCAAATCCAATTCCTTATCAACTTCCGGGTTATCATCATTTGTGTCATCATCATCTTCGTCACTGTGATCTTGAATGGCTTGAATAAGGCGTTGTCCTACCTTGACAAGGTAGATTACGTCTTCTGTTTTTACTTCAACAGCCTCTACCACTTCATTACTCGCATTGCGAAAAGTGATAATATCACTGTCATCATAACCATATGGATATTTTTCAACCAGTACGTTGAGGATGTCTTCATTAAGTTTTTTATAGTCTACAATTTTACGAATCATGGTACATGGACAAATTAAGTGGGTGTGAAATAAGCTGAATTGACGATTTCAACGGGGTGGTCGTCACTGTAAAAGCTACCTTACGGTAACTTTTTAGTTCCATAAAAGAGGGTGTAGCATGCACCTCATATGAAGGTTGTCGTATGATTCGGTTCCCAATCCCTTGGGCAGCTTTTAGAATAACCTTCACACTATTCTTTAGCCCGAATATGAAATTAAATTTCATCAATTATTGAACAATGGGTCTTCTACAAAGTCCGTATTGTATAATCAAATGTAAAAAAAAAAATCATTTAAACAATTATTGAGTAATTTTTTAAATTGATTCAGATAAGCGGTACATTTAGCCTGTAAATGACCTAAAACCAACACATGGCGAACAAAGAATTAATACAAGTACTCACCACCATAGTAAAGCCTTATGTGCAAGATCAAGATGCTTTTGAACACATCACAGAAGAAACTGATTTTATTAATGACCTAAAAATTAATTCAGCCCATTTAATTGATGTTGTCTTAGATATTGAAGACCATTTTGATATTACAATTGAAAATGAAGAACTTGAAAAGATGGTGTCTGTGGGGGCTGCCATGGCGCTAATAGCAGAAAAAACGAAGTAATCATGGTGGGCAATGACATTGTGGATCTTACAACCAGCCAAGTAACCGCTGCGCGTAAAATGCGCTTTGTAGCCAAAGTATTTAACGCCAAGGAACGCGCATTCTTAGCGCAAGGAGCGTATCAGTCGTCCGATATATGGACCCTCTGGGCCATGAAGGAAAGTTGTTATAAATATGTGGTACAACATGGGTATGCCAAGCGCTTTAACCCATTAGACTTTTCTTGCCAAGTCGCTAAAGTAGGAAAGGCGCAGGTTGCTATTAACAGCAACTATTACGCCTGTTCGTTGTATACAACCGAAGCGTATGTGTATTGTGCAATTGGTGAAGATCGCGCGATAACTTTGGGGGGACACGCTGTAAGAACCTCTGAAAAAGCCATTATGGATTCTGCAGAACTGTATGATTATGCTATTCGTGCCATTGAACAACGCTACGGCTATAAACAAAACAGCGTTGAGATTAAGCTAGATGTGAACAGAATTCCGCGCATTTATGTGGATAAGCAATTTCAACCTATTCACTTATCGCTTTCACATGATGGTAAATTTGGCGCTTACTTATTTTCCTCGCTTTGAGGTTCAGGAATAATCTCCACTAAAGATGAAGTTCCTTTTGATTTAGGCCCATTAGTCCATTGCCACTCTTCATCAAGAATTATATTTCCTTGGGCATTAATACGAGGTGTGGACACACAGGTGCCGGTCATTACTTCCTTTTTTCTGTTTAGGTGTTGATAACTAAAGTGCAGTGATCCGTCACGTTGTTGTGTTCCTATTAGAAAACCTTTGAGAATATTTCCTCCGCTATAGTGCGCCCATATCATATTATCTTCTTGAAAATAATAAAAATAAGTATCTGCAGTTACTTCACCGTTTGAAGAATTTGTTCTTGATCTAAATTTCTTTTTATGTAGATTGATTTTCATGTCACAAAATTAAGAAAAATAGGCTCTATTTCTAGGGATAAGGCCATAAAAATTATTGATTTGTCTATAGTGGTCTTAAAATGACAATGATGTCGTGTGTTTTACTTCCTTAATGACAAAAGAGCTTTGTGTACTTCCTATATGATGTAATACGGTGAGTTTATTCAACATAAAATCGCGATAAGCTTGCATATCGGCAACGTGAATTTGTAAGATATAATCATAATCGCCACTCACGTGATAGCAAGCTGTTACTTCAGTCAACTGCTGCACTTCACGTTCAAATTGAACAACGTAGTCTTTGGCATGCTGGGTAAGCCTAACTTGACACAGGGCTGTGAAATTTTTCCCAACTTTTTGTTTGTCTACTAAGGCAACTACTTTGTTGATTACCCCCTCGCGTTCTAATCGCTTGATCCGTTCGTATACGGCAGTAACAGAAAGGTTTAATTTAATGGCATAGGCCTTGGTGGTCTGTTTGGCATCTTCCTGTAAAAGGAGTAATAATTTGCGATCAATTGCGTCAAGTTTAAGCATGAATATTTTCCTAAATAAATGATGTATCTGGGGTAAAAATAGATAAAATAACTAATAGTATTGTTATTTTTAGATTTTAAAACTAAATTTTACGAATCAAATAGATAAAACGATAACATCGCATTATCTTTGCTTAAAACCTTATCTCATGAAAAATAAAGCAGCAGATCGAATTTTAGATTTACAGTATTTTGGAGAATTTGGAGGCGTAAATCCTTCCATTTCTGATTCGTCTACCTATACGTTTTTATCGGCTAAAACGATGTTTGACACCTTTGAAGGAAACACCGAAGGGTGTTATTTATATTCGCGGCATTCTTCCCCTTCTAATTTATACTTAGGCGAAGCCTTGGCTGCACTGGAAGGCACCGAGGCAGCTAATGTTTATGCCAGTGGTATGGGTGCGATCACCTCGGTATTACTACAATTGTGTTCGGCTGGTGATCATGTGGTGAGTAGCCGTACTATTTATGGAGGAACCTATGCCTTTATGAAAAACTTTATGTCTAAATTTTCGATTGGTTGTTCTTTTGTTGATATCACATCGCTTGATAAAGTAAGGGCAGCTATTGGGCCTACTACTAAAATGATCTATTGTGAAGCCGTGAGTAACCCCTTGTTGGAAGTTGCAGATTTAAATGCTTTGGCCGCCCTGGCAAAAGAGTTTAATATTCCGCTTGTAGTTGATAATACTTTTTCGCCCTTGACCATAGCGCCAACGTCATACGGTGCTGATATTGTTATTCATAGCTTGACAAAATTTATAAATGGAAGTAGTGATTGTGTTGCAGGAGCAGTATGCGCCAGCACTGATTTTTGTCTCGCTTTAAAAGATGTCAATAATGGAGCAGGGATGCTTTTGGGGAGTACCTTAGATAGTATGCGCGCAGCCTCTATCTTAAAAAACCTGCGAACCTTACATATTAGAATAAAAAAGCACAGTGAAAACGCCTTGTATTTAGCAGAGCAATTTGAAAAAGATGGTTTGCGGGTGGTTTATCCTGGATTAGCATCTCATCCGGGATATGAAGTGATGAAGTCGCAGTATGTACCCGAATACGGACATGGTGGTATTATGACCATTGATGTTGGGAATTTAGCGCGGGCTAATGCTTTGATGGAATTAATGCAACGTAATAATCTTGGTTACTTAGCGGTTAGTTTAGGATTTTATAAAACCTTGTTTAGCGCTCCTGGTTCATCAACTTCTTCTGAAATTTCTGAAGAAGAACAACAAGAAATGGGATTGACAGATGGGTTGATTCGATTCTCTATTGGCCTAGACAATAATATTGAACGTACCTATCAAGCGATGAAAGCCGGAATGATTTCACTTGGAATTTTAAAATAAAGCTAAACCTTATTGTTATTTTTTTGATTTCCTAACAATTGCTAAGTACAACAGCAGGTGAAATACCAACACAATAAGAATTGTGACTACAGTCATATCCATGGCTGCAATTTTTTTTTGGTACATCGATCTTGTATAAACATAGTCCCTAGTTGAAGGGGTAAAATTACAAGAACTTTAGTTTTACTGCAATTAATGACGTGGTTTTTCCCTAAATGGTCTGAAATTCAGCGGTAAGTTCGATTAGAAAACTGATGTTAACAGATAAAAGCCAAGAACGAACGCCCTTGGCTTTTTCTGTAAATGCCAATCAAGTTGTGATCTTTACTTGATTAGCTTGGAGACTAAAGCGAGCCATTTTTCAATTAAAGGCAATTCATCGGCCAATTGAAAGGTTTCGTCTACATCATAAAATCCCAATGAAATAGGGTCGTCTTGCTTAGATTTTGGATAAAATACTAACGCTAGACGATCGATCTCAGTGTCTTTTGGATTTTTGGGATCAAACGGACTGTGGGTAGTCTTAATTTCACAGCGTTTTATTTCTGAAAGGTCAATGCACGCTGCGTGCTGACTGTTTTCAGTCTTTTTAACATAACAAACATACCCCGCCTGCTCGTCTAATCCGATGCTAAATTCACCGTATATTTCTGTGGTGGTGAGTTTGCAATTTTTTGAAGCGGCAAGCTGTTGTAGTTCATCAGAAAGCTGATGTTTTTTATTAATTTTCTTTTTGTACATCACCGCAAAAGGCAACGTACAGGCAACTAAAATTGACGCCGAGATGGCGACAGTTCCTAAATCCATAATAGATGTTTTTTTTTATGAGTATTACGCATGTGTGCATTGTTTAACTACAATGCTTAAAAATTTCGGGAATCTTATGCGGTTGCAAAGCCCCTGACGTGATATCACCAAAAAAAGTGAGAAGGATAAAGTAAATCAACTTTACGCGTTTTTAATACGAGTTGATTAGAACGGCTAAGATTAGCGCTTACGGCCGTTGTATGTACGTTTGGAGTAAGAACTAAGGCGGTAGCTGTTGTGAATTTGCCTCCATCTAACCCAGACACAAAATTTTGAATGGTTACATTGGTTTCGGCGCGTTGTGATTCGAAAAATAACGGAGTAGTCAACTGTCGTTGCTCCTGAACTTTCGAAAAGGGTGTGGCAGTAGAACCTAACGCAGGGTTAATCAAAGGCTGCTGCATGCTAACCGAGAAGTAGCATACTACGCCAATAAAAAGCAGTGCAAAGATGTTATGCGTTGTTTTCACAAGGCAAAGTTAATTAAAAGTCGTATACAGTAAGAAATATCAAGCGTGTTTTTCACTCGCTAGAGAGATGATTCATACCGCCATTTTTAAATAATTAAGCGTGATTTAACTAGTAAAGAACCCTATAAGCTTACTCTACTAAGCCTGGAATTTCAACCATTTCATTCGCGTCTGCATCATAATCAATTTCGGGATAGTTAAATCCGAATAGGTGGAAGAAATCTGTGGAATATCCTTCGAGATCTCCAATTACGCTAAGATTTTCGGTCGTGGCTTTTTCCCATAATGCTGCAACCTGACGTTGAATTTCCTCTTTCATTTCCCAGTCGTCAATTCTAATTCTACCTTCCTCATCTGTAGGGACTTGGTCTAAATAAAGGCGCTCAGAATAAAGCCTGTAAATTTGTTCAATACACCCTTCGTGTAAGCCTTTTTCCTTCATTGTCTTATACAAAAGCGAGATATATAAAGGAATTACAGGAATAGCAGAACTCGATTGCGTTACAAGGGCCTTATTAACCGAAACAAACGCCTTGCCTTTTAGGTCTTTTAGGAGGTCGCTAATGCGGAAGGCGGTGGCTTCCAAATCATCCTTGGCTTTACCAATGGTTCCCTTGCGATATACCGGTTCTGTAAGCTTTGGGCCAATGTATGAATAGGCTACTGTTTTTACATTTGGGGCTAACACATCCGCCTTGAGTAGGGCTTTCATCCACATACTCCAATCTTCGCCTCCCATTACCTGAACGGTATTGCTAATATCTTCTTCCGTTGCAGGTTCAATGGTAATTGATTTTACTTCTCCTGTATGAAAATCCACCGTCTTATTAGTGTATGCTCCACCAATAGGTTTAAGCGTTGACTTATAACGGATCCCACTTTCTGGATGGGTACGTACAGGAGAAGCAAGACTGTAAACGATTAAGTCAATTTTGCCTAAATCTTTTTTGATTAATGCAATGGTTTTATCTTTAATCTCATTAGAAAAAGCATCGCCATTGATACTCTTTGCATAGCGCCCCTCTTCATGCGCTCTTTTTTCAAACGCGGCGGTATTATACCAGCCCGAAGAAGCCGTTTTGCCAGGGGCAGGGGGTTTTTCAAAAAATACTCCAAGCGTTGATGCATTAGCGCCAAAGGCACTAGCTATCCGTGAAGCGAGTCCAAACCCAGTTGAAGCCCCAATGACCAATACATTTTTCTGCCCTTTTAATGAGGCATGTGATTTGACATAATCAATTTGATTATTTACGTTTTGGGCACAGCCCTCTGGATGAGATGTTATACAGATAAAGCCTCTAGTTCTAGGAGTGATAATCATAAATATAGGTATTGGTAAGGTGTTTTGTTTTATTGATTGACACAAAAATAGGGTTTAAAAATTAAAAACCGAGACGCATAAAGGAAAAAAGGAGGATGAAGCCAGGCGTATAGGTAAGGGGTATTTTATTTATATGTCACCGCTTTAAAGTTTACTAGGTACAGGGTTTAATATTGGCATGAATTTAAGGGATATGTTTTGGGTAGGATTTAGTTGGAGCTTGATGCGAATCTTTTGGTGGGTTACAACCACTAAAAGAGTGATATGATAGAAGTATATACATACTACCGCTTTGCGCTGAGTTTTGCCTCAAAACTACATGACACTTTTTCTTAAATGTGCAGCGTCATCGGGTTCAATATGAATAATAACATGTCCAAGATGAGGTATTTTTTCCTTCAACATATCCTCTAAATTATGTGATAATTTATGCCCTTCAAACACCGATATTTCGCCATTTACTACGGCGTGTAAATCAACTTGATAAACCATGCCTGATTTTCGTACATAACATTTTTCGGTCGCCACGATGCCGTCCACGTGCATGGCAATTTCGCGAATCTCTTTAACAAGGTCATCATATAAGTTTTCATCCATAATTTCGGCTAAGGCGGGTCTAAAGATGGTGTAGGTATTATATAAAATAAATAGGGCGGCAAAAATGGCGGCCCAATCGTCTGCATTTTCAAAGCCCGATCCAAAAACTAACGAAATACTAATGCCTAAAAAAGCAATAATAGAAGTGATCGCATCACTACGATGATGCCAAGCATCTGCTGCAAGTACCGTGCTCTTTGTCTCTTTGCTTTTTGCGATGACAAAGCGATAGGATAATTCTTTCCAGAGAATAATCACTGCTAACACGAGTAGTGTCCATGATTTTGGTGATTCATGCGGGGTTTGGATGTTTAAAATGCTCTTATAAACAATGGTAATGGCGGCAAAGATTAAAAAAGCAACGACTAAAAATGTAATTAAAGGTTCAATTTTTCCATGACCATACGGATGATTTTCATCGGCAGGTTTTTTTGCGTACCTGAGACCAAATAGCACCAAAATAGATGCGCCTACATCTGTAGCTGATTCAATTGCATCGGCAATAAGTGCATAGGAATTCCCAAAAAATCCAGCCAACCCTTTTATAATGGCTAAGAGAAAATTACTGAGTAAACTGAAATAGGTAGTTTTTATAGCGGTTTGCGCGTATTTCATAGTGGTAAATCAATTAAAATGACGGACAATTTGGGCCGTCTAAGGTAGGTAATTTGTACGACACCGCTCGTGTAACATAGCATGCCATAGTATTCGTTTTTTACCTCAAGGCTAAAATTTTATGTTAAAAAACAAAAAAATTTTTCCCTTCAATTGAATATCATTAATTTTAGCCAACTCAATATGATAATTTTTAGCCAACTCAAATTAACTATATGCGTAAAATTCTAGTATTACTGTGCGTGCTCACCTTGAGCCTACCAGTACAAGCCCAAAAAAAGAGTAAAAAATCTAAAAAGACTGAAGCTGCGGCTCCAGCTAAGCCAAAATTAAAGCATGGATTAAAACCCTATGCCGAAGTGGTTACCAAGGAGGCCGTAACAGACAAAGGCTTATTTGATGTGCACAAAATTGACGATAAATACCTGTATGAAATTCCGTTTGATAAATTAAACAAAGATCTGCTCTGGGTGACCAGAATAGTTCAATTACCATCTGGTTTGGGTGGGGGATTTGTCAATGCAGGTTCTAAAGTGCATGAACAGGTGGTTCATTGGACACGGTTTGAACACAAAATTCTTCTAAAGGTGAAATCCTTTGCTAATATAGCCGCAGAAGATAAAGCAATTAGCAACTCAGTTCGCGTAAATAACTATGAACCCGTGTTATACGCCTTTGATATTAAGGCGTATAATAAAGACTCTACAGCCCTTGTAGTTGATGTGACAGATTTGTACGGTACAGATGTGGCTGGTATTAGCGGTCTGGCCAGTCGAATGCGAACACAATATAAGGTAAAGCGATTAGATGCAAAACGAAGTTTTATACATAGTGTAAAGAGTTTTCCTGAAAATATTGAAGTAAAACAAGATTTTACATTTGATGCCTCAGCACCACCATCTCAGTCAAGTACGCAGACCATAAGTATGCAAATCAATCAATCAATGATTCTGTTACCGGAGGAGCCTATGCAACCGCGTTTATTTGATCCTCGCGTTGGGTTCTTTACCATGAGTCAGGTTGATTATGGTTCGCCAGCGCTTAAAGCGGATGAAAAAACCTATATTAGAAGATGGCGATTAGAACCCAAAGATCCAGCGGCTTATGCACGTGGAGAATTGGTTGAGCCCGTAAAGCCCATTGTGTATTATTTAGACCCGGGTACGCCAGAAAATTTAAAAGAATATATCAAAAAAGGAATAGAAGAATGGCAA
>Ga0209344_10000878_pt1 | contig 45011 bp, 33 predicted proteins | sample Cruoilmetagenom6_FD_187293 | JGI IMG/M metagenome (GOLD analysis project Ga0209344, IMG submission 187293) | Oil polluted marine microbial communities from Coal Oil Point, Santa Barbara, California, USA - Santa Barbara Oil Seep Sample 6 (SPAdes)... | ecosystem: Environmental > Aquatic > Marine... | reverse complement strand
TGCACATATTTATATGGGAGAACAACATGAATATATTACATTCAGCAATTCTATCGATTTTGATCAGAAAGAGCATTTCACACGATTTCTCTTGCGCCCTTATTGGAGCATCATTGCTTATGACGATTAACAATCCGGTCATGGGGTAAGACGGGCTTGATTGTGCTTATGGACAGAATCTGGGAATGCACGCGTTGACTGATCAGCCTCTCAGTGTCGCGCTGGGTGGATCCATCGCATATTTCGGCATAGATAATGGGATCCTCGCGTATGACTTGAGCGATCCGGAAATACCAATACATGTTGGCACATTTGCGTTGTCGGGTGTGGAACGAATCTTTACATCGGGAGATGAGATGTTCATTTCCAATGGTGTTGGCGGATCAAGCGTCTCGATTGTTGATAGCAGTGATCCTTCAAGTATGTCTGCACTGTCTACGGTGACGCATCCTGTTGGAGCGAGGGCGCGTGATATCGTGCGTGGAGGGGACCTTCTATTCATCGGAGTAGATACTGGCAATGTGTATGTCTATGACATCTCCGAGCTTGGGTCTCCAGTGTTGCTCAATACATTGAACTACAGCGATCCTGTCTACGGGATTGCACTGAACGGAGTGCGGTTGTTCGCCGCAACATCTGGTGGTGGAGCATTCATTACCGACATCTCTGACATTATGAATCCGAGTGTCATTGGGTCGTTGGGCACGGATGATTCAACTGGAGTTCGGGTCTAGGGTGATACTGCTTATGTGATTGATCGGGATTATGGAATGCGGGTGTATGACTGCTCTGATCCAGGTGCGGCGTTTGAAATCTCATCTGTCGATATTCCTATTTTCCATATGTTCCAGAGCATCAACTCGTATGACTTGCAGCTCGTGGGTGATCAGATATTCTTGCTCAATAGTTCTAACGACGGCACATTTCGATACTTTGCATACGATGTCAGTGATCCAATGAACCCTGTTTCTGAAGGCGATTTCGTTTCTCCATATCCGATGAGTAAAACTGGCGCGTTCAGCGATGATCTTGCGATCTTTGCGATCCAAGAGCCTGAGCGAGGTTTTGAAATTTTTGACATCAGCGAGATGTTCGATTCTCCTCGTGGCGAGTACATCTTTAAGACTGGCGTGATTCATCCTAACGGGATGTTGTACCAAATCGACGGCACATTTGGGACATCTGTGGAGTTGCAAGCGTTTGACATAAGCGATCCAATCAATCCTTTGATGGTAAGTGAATCTCCGGCATCGTACCAATGGCTTGGCAAACCTGAGCCTTGCGGGGATGATTATTTACTTTCGGTGCGTCCTGATTCAGGGCTGTTGATCTTTGATGTGAGTAACCCAAACGAGATTGAGCTGGCGGGTTCAGTCGCTTTACCATCATTCATGTTTCAGTTTGGCGCAAACTTCGGGTATGAGGTTGTAGGCGAGCTGATGTATTACTATCACTCGGATGATGGGGTGAGTATTGTCGATCTTTCGAACACTGCTTTGCCGATGGTGATTGGGCATATCAACTTTGGGAACACTCAAAACGATGAGCCCAGAGACATCACTGGGCGCGATGGGTATGCGTATGTGATGTTGTACAACTCGGACATGGTGACTCTTGATTTGAGTGACCCAACGAATCCTATAGAAGCCGATCGGTTGGCCACAGACTGGACATTCGTACCGTTATCTGATCGTCTTGTGTATGGAGATGGAATGATCGCGCATGTAAATAGGAATACGATGGATTTCTATGATGTGCAAAATCCAGATTCGCCTGTTTTTATGAGTCGATACGACGGCGGGACATCTTCGGATTTTTTGATTACGCCGCACATCGAGGGTGATCGTGCGTATGTTGCTACCCAACAGGATCCGTTTTTTACGGCGGTATACGATCGTGCGCCTGATTTTCTCATGCTAGATATCAGCGACCCAACGATGCCCTTGGTTATTGGTGGGCATGAGACGAGACTCGCTACTGGGGTTTATGACGCTCAATATGTTGAAGGCTCTGTGTATCTCAGTGTGAACCCATCGCTTGAGGAAGTATTCCTTATCGAGGGATGCAACGTATGTCTCGCGGACTTGACAGGTGATGGCATGCTCAACTTCTTTGATGTGTCCGCGTTCTTGAGTGCATTTGCGGCGGGTTGTTTGTAATTATCTTCAACTGAATGAAGAATAGATTCAGCTTGGCATGAATCTTGGGAAGGTTTTTCCCTTATACTGTTGTGTGAATACACATTTTCAGAAGAAGCGTTCGGTGTTCCGAGTCGTCAATCGTGCGGTGATTGGGCTTTGTGTCGCCGTGGGGATTGTGAGTTCTACGAGCTCACTTGCTCAAGATGGGGTTGTAGATCTCCCAATTGAGCAGACAACTACTCCTGCCCAGTTTGTATCAATACCTGCTGCGAGACAAGCAGAGCGTGTTGTGGTGATCACGGTTGAGGGTGCGATTGATCGAATTACAGCGATGTCTGTGAAACGACGCATCCGCGATGCTGAAGTCGCTGGGATGGATGCGATGGTGATTGAGATCAACTCTCCTGGCGGTGAGCTTGGTGCGGTTTTGGAGATCTCAAATGAGATTAAAACATCATCTATAACCAATACCGTGTCTTGGGTTCATCCGGATGCGTATTCAGGTGGAGCGATAATAGCTCTTGCGTGCAATGAGATCGTGACGAGTTCTCCTGCGTCTATGGGTGATGCGTTTATTATTCATATTGAACCTGGACTGATTCGTGGATTGACTCCTGTTGAGCGAACGAAGTATTTGCCTCCGCTGATGGCGGATGTGACGGACTCGGCGAGACGGAGCGGGTTTGATGAGTATTTAGTTCAAGCTATTGTGGTTGACGGCATTGAGCTTTGGCTCGTTGAAGATAACGAGAGCGGGCAACCCATCGCGATCAATGAACAAGAGTATCGACTTCTGTTTGATGGCGATCCGATCCGAGGCAAACCGATGCTCGCAGAGGTGACTGGAGGGATCCAGACTTACTCAGCTCCAACAGAAGGCTCCGATGATCCTGAAAAAGTGAATGATGATCCTCAATCGGATGACATCGCAGAGACTCAGGAGGAAGCGGACGCTCGTGCGTACAAACCTGCGAGCGAAACGCTGCATGATGTCGAGGATGTATTCAATGATCCTGAAGAGATGGTTGAACTCCAATATCCGTCGAATCGAGTTGTGTTTAGCGCTGCGGACAAAGGAAAGTATCGGTATGTTGGGTATATCACAGATGGATCCGCTGCGATTGTGATGCGAGAAGATCAGCTTCGATACTTTGGATTCTCAAGTCAGATTGTAAACAATGATGAAGAACTCAAAGCGTTCTTTGGTGCGACTGAGCTCGTTCGGATTCGGATGAGTCCTACTGAGAAGCTGGTTCGATTCTTTGTTAATCCCTATCTCCGTGGTTTTTTAATCGTCATTGTGCTGCTTGCGCTGTTTGTGGAAATGATAATGGGTGGGACTGGTATCGCAGGAGCGGTAGCGATTGGCGCTCTTGTGTTGCTGCTCGGGCCTCCGGCGATGATTGGGCTTAGCGGCTGGTGGGAGCTGATCGCGATTGTTGTCGGGATCTTGTGTTTAGCAATCGAAGCATTTATAGTTCCTGGGTTCGGAGTCTTTGGAGTAATTGGTTTTGTCGCGTTGTTTGCAGGACTCATCGGTACCTTTGTGAGTGCTGGCGGAACGATGTCAAATCCTTCTATGCAGCAGGACTTGATGACTGGCGCCGTTACTGTGCTGCTTTCGTTTGTCACTGCGGGGATCGGATGGTGGCTGATTGTGCGGAATGCGCAGAACCTCCCCTACTTTGAGCGGCTCATATTGAGCGGCGCATCGGGGGTTGGGGGGATGCCTCAAAAGTCGATGTTGCATGCGATTGTTGCTGATGACGGATCGGTTCGTGTTGGGAGCGAGGGCGTGACGATTACGCCGTTGTATCCGATTGGACAGGCGGATTTCGAAGATCAGGTGGTTGATGTGCACGCAGCGTTTGGGACGATTGATCGCGGTATTCGTGTGCGTGTGATCTCTGCGACTAAACTTCGCATCGAGGTCGAAGCGATTGAATCGGAGGATGTGTAATGGATAGTTTATTGCTCATCGGAGTCGGTCTACTTGGACTTGGAGCTCTGTTGATGGTGCTTGAGGCATTTGTACCATCGGGAGGGATTCTTGGTCTCGCTGCGATTGCAAGCGCGATTGCGGGGATTGTGTTCTTGTTTCGATATGACCCTATGTGGGGTGCGATTGGGCTGCTTGGGACGGCGGTGCTTGGGCCGATGATTTTCTTTGGGGCGTTGAATATGTTGCCCAATACTTCGTTAGGGAAAACGATGGTTGGCGATTCAGGTGAAGAGATCGCTCAGACTCGTGCAAATCAGATGCGGGCGAACAAGGAAGCTCGAGCAAAGCTGGTTGGACAAGAGGGAACAGCTCTGACTGATATGCGTCCAAGCGGGGTTGTGGAGATTGAAGGGCAGCGCCATGACGCAATCGCGCACGGTGGGATCGTTGATTTGGGTGAAGCAATCCGTGTGACGGGTGTTGATGGATTAACGATTGAGGTTCGGAAGGCTTAGATTCAGCATATTCTTAGGGTTGAACGCGTATACTGACAAAGTGCGAAGATTCCGAAAAATAGTTATTCTCGCGCTTGGTTCACAGTTGAATGAAAGAAGGAGATATTCATGAATCCCCTAGTATGGATCATCATCGGCGTAGCGGCGTTACTTGTCCTGATCATCTTCGTGGTCATGTTTAACTTTTTTAACCTTTGGTTCCAAGCATTTCTATCTCGCGCGAATGTGAAGTTACTTTCGATTATCGCGATGCGTTTTCGTCAAGTGAATCCACGCGTCATTGTGATCAACAAAATTCGTTTGGTCAAAGCAGGTATTGATTCAGTCGGGACTGATGGGCTTGAAAATCACTATCTTGCAGGCGGGAACGTTGGCAATGTCGTGTCGGCGATGATCTCTGCATCCAACGCGAATATTGATCTTGATTGGGGAATTGCAACTGCGATTGATCTTGCGGGTCGTGATATTCTCGACGCGGTGAATACCTCGGTGAATCCGAAAGTGATTGATTGTCCGAATCCTAATCTTGGACGGCCGACGATTGACGCGGTTGCGAAAGACGGGATTCAGCTCAAGGCGCGTGCTCGTGTAACTGTGCGTACGAATCTCTCACGGCTTGTCGGCGGTGCGACTGAGGAAACGATTGTCGCGCGTGTTGGCGAAGGTATTGTTTCGAGTATCGGTTCTGCTGCAACTCACAAATCGGTGCTTGAAAACCCGGATGCGATTTCGAAGGCGGTACTCGGGCGTGGTCTCGATTCAGGAACTGCGTACGAGATCCTGTCTATCGATATCGCAGATGTTGATGTCGGCGTGAACATCGGTGCGAAGCTCCAAGAGGATCAAGCACAAGCGGATACCAAGGTTGCTCAAGCGCTCGCTGAAAAACGACGAGCAATGGCGGTTGCTCAAGAACAAGAGTTCCGTGCTGAAGAGCAAAAGAACCGTGCGTTGGTTGTGCTTGCTGAAGCTGAAGTTCCGAAGGCGATTTCCGAATCATTCAGAAGCGGAAACCTCGGTATTATGGATCATTATCGAATGAAGAACATCAACGCGGACACCTCTATGAGGAAATCAATCGCTGATGATGATCAAAAATGATATGATTTAAGTATCATTTGAGTGTAAATATAGATTTACACAATCAAGACAATGAAGTATCATTTAGAAATGCATCGTTTGTGCGATGCATTTTTTTATAATTATCATTTTGATTCTTGGGGACAAAGTTATGAGCGACGGAGAAAAGATCTGCGTTCTGTGCGGTGAAAGCTGCGTAGGACAAGCACGGATAAAGAACGAGAAGGGGCAATACGCTCATCAGAAATGTGTGAAAGCAAAGCAACAACAGAAGGAAGCGGTTGTTGAATCTGAATCACTCTACGAAGATGACTATGACGATGCACTCGGCGGGGGAATGGATGATCTGCTGGGTGATCTTGATACGAACGGGGCAGACGATATGAGCGGCGCACAGGCATGCCCTGGATGTGGACAACGGATGGACACGGGGAGCGTTGTTTGTATGGGTTGTGGATACAACACGCAATCTGGCAAGCTGATGTCGACGAAGAACAAGAAAGTAAAGTCTGGATCAGGAGCTGGGGGAGCGGCGCTCAGTGGTGTTGCGTCGATGGGTGGGTTTGCGGCGAGTCCTGCACTCCCTTTGATCGGTGCGATAATTGGAGGCACTATCGGAGCGGCGATCTGGGCTGCGATTTCCTATTACTTAAACTTTGAGCTTGGCTGGATCGCAATCGGCGTTGGTGCGTTGTGTGGACTGGGTGCGAATCTTGGCGGTGGAGCACAAACAACGGGCGGTGGTTTGATCGCAGGGACGATGGCTGCGGTTGTGGCGATCTGTTCTATCGCAGCTGGTAAATACCTAGTCATCGAGTTTGCTGCAAATGAATTGGGTTTTACCTCTGAACGATTAACTGCAGATGACATTGACGACGAATGGGCATTGGATAAGTTGGCAACTCAAATTTGTGAGTTGCGGATTGAGAATGGCGAAACAATCGATTGGGGTAGCCAAGAGTTGTTTTTGAGCTCTGCTTTTTGGCCTGATGATTATCCGCAAGTTGTTCTTGATGAAGTTAACAACAAGTGGAACTCTTTGGATGATTCTGAGATCGATGCGTACAAGCGCTCGATCGCGGACCAATACGGATCAGATTACACATATCGTGATATTGAAGATGAGTGGGCGAAGGATTCAATGGCAACTATCTATGTCGAATCGTTGATTGATTCTAACGAAACGATTGATTGGCCGGACCCGAACTTGCCGTTGAGTTATGCGAGTTGGCCTGATGAATATCCGGAAGATATTCAAACCGAGACCAATGACTCTTGGGCGTCGATGAGCAGTGATGAACAATACGAGTTTCGTGAGAATGTTGTTGTAGAGGTCAATCTTCATCGAGCTGAGTTTGCGACTTTCACTGGTGACATGAAAGAATCTGCATTCATTGAAAGTTTCAAGCATCCACTCGATGCGGTGTTCCTGCTCTTTGCAGTGATTACTGCTTTTAAGATTGGCGCGAACGAAGGCTAACTCAGATCGCTCATTCGATCGTGACTTCGATATCGAGCTGTACGGTTTGTGGAGCTTGGCATGCGGAGTCGTTGCAAGCTTGGAATGAAACTCCGATGACTGGAGCGCCTGGGGTTGGTCCGACTCCGGGCGCTTTTTCAATTGCAACTTCGAACTCGATACGCCCTTCGTTGACCATGAATGAGCCTACTGAGTCGAGGCCATAGGCTTGCCCTTGGGGGTAGTCTGCGTAGATTGCAATGCCTTGTCCTTTTGTTAATCCAACGCGGAGAGGAAGCAAAAGCTTTGCGGCGTCGGATTCGCCTGGTTGAGCGGCAACGATGTGGTATCCATTATCGATTTCGATTGCAATTTGAAAGGATGCGGGTTGGTCGTCGGATACGCTGATCGCATCAGTTGAGACGAGGACTTTTACTGGTGAGTCTATCTCGGTAGGTTTCTGCCCTTGCTCTGCAGCTGCGAATGTGTAAATCTTGCTGTACTCAGCTTCTTGATCAAGCATCTGAATCATCGCTCTTGCGGAGTTGATCGATGACATTGGGAATGATGCGAGCGACGGAGAGATGGAACTGAGTAGATTGACTGCTCGCACGCGGTAAGTGTTCGACTGCGCTTCGTTGGCGCGCACCAAATCTGCGATATCAACGAGGTTGTTGAGCATCACTCCGATTGCAGAAGGGACTACTCCGTCGTGATAGGAACGGGTGCGGACGAAAAGATCCGATTGGTTTGCTCTTGTGTCGTAGTATGACCCTGAATCGTCTGCGAAGAGTTTGTGAGCTTGATCTGCAAGATCGATAATCGTGTCAAGCGAAGTTTGGTTGCGGGCAAGCGGCGCCTGATGGAGTTTGATGAGCCCTGCGATGAAGAGGGCATAGTCTTCGAGTACTGCAGGGATTTTGGAAACATTATCACGGTAGGCGCGGAGGAGTTGCCCATCGGATGATCTCATATGTTCGAGGATGAAATCTGTAGCGTGTTGAGCTGCGGCGATGTATTTGGGCTCGTCTATTGCTTCTCCTGCTTCAACGAGTGCAGAGATGAGTAAACCATTCCAAGCGACGAGGACTTTGTCATCGAGTCTTGGTTGTTTGCGATGATTGCGAACTACGAGAAGCTTGGAATCAATCGCATCGAGCTTTCTGTAAAGCTCTTCCAAGCTCATGTTGTTCTTGGTTGCGTATTCATCTGGACGGATATCCATGCGTAGTACATTGCGCTTGGGTTCGTCTTGATGATGTGGATCTTGGAAGTTTGTTCCTGCGTTTAGGCCGTAGATATCGAGAGCGAGCTTTGCTTCTTCGCTGCCCTTTCCTAGGACTTCGTTGATTTCGGATTTGACCCAGAGGTAGTTGAGACCTTCTTTGCCGTCAACTTCTGCGTCTTGTGCACTATAGAAACCAGTGGATCCTGGTTCGGATTGATTCGTCATTTCACTGAGACAGTAATCGAGCGTTCTTCGCGCGGTGCGAGCGTAGTAGGCGTCGTTGTATGCGACTGATGCTTGAGCGTAGATGCTTGCGAGTTGTGCGTTGTCGTAGAGCATTTTTTCGAAATGAGGAACGGTCCAGAACTGGTCTACGGAGTAGCGATGGAATCCGCCTCCGATTTGATCGTTGATTCCCCCTACTGACATAGCGTCGAGAGTAGTTTTCGCGGCCGCGTCGATTGACGCTTGCGTTTTCTCGTCAGTGAAGTTTCTGATATCGAGGAGATAATCGAGGAACACTGGTTGAGGAAACTTTGGTGCCCCTCCGAATCCGCCGTTGGTTTGATCGAATCTTTGGAGGAGCGCGTTTGTTGCGTTGATGAGTTGTGGGCGCCCCACTGGTACTGGTTGTTGATTCTCGGATGCAACTTGTTCAGTTACTGCAGATGCGAGAGATTCTGCTTGTTCGATGACTTTATCGTGTTGTGTTTTCCACGCGTCTGAGAGTCCTTCGAGGAGTTGCGAGAAGGAGGGTCGGCCGTAGGCGGGTTCAACGGGGAAGTAGGTCCCTGCGTAGAAGGGTTTTCGGTTTGTTGGTTCGAGGAAGACTGACATTGGCCAGCCGCCGGAACCGGAGAAGATTGTGGTGGCGGCCATGTATATGTCGTCGATGTCTGGACGCTCTTCGCGATCGACTTTAATACAGACGTAGTGCTCGTTCATGATCTTTGCAATTTCTTCACTTTCGAAGGATTCTCGCTCCATGACATGGCACCAGTAACAGGTTGAATATCCGATAGATAGGAATACAGGCACATTGCGGCGTTGTGCTTCAGCAAAGGCTTCGTCGGACCAAGGGTACCAATCGACTGGGTTGTGAGCGTGTTGGAGTAGATACGGTGATGTCTCTTCAGAGAGTCGATTCGTGTGCGTAGGTTGAGCTTGAGTGGTATCCATTGGGGATTGTAGGGTAGATGAGAGTAGTATGCATGCGAGTGTTTTTAGCTTGATTGCGCAGTGTGAGAATATTTAAACAAGCATGGAATAAGAATATCGAGTAGGATCATGTGAGAATCAAACTTGCTTATCGAAGGAGTATGAAATGAATCTGAAGATTTCGAGTCGTGTGCTTGTGGTCTCTGCGAGTGCGATATTTTGTACTGGGATAGGCGGAACGATGACCGGGTGTGAGTCGTCGCAGATTCGGAGTATCTTGGGATCTGAGACGGCGATGGATTTGCTTTCGCCGCTAGTGAAGAATGCAGCGAATACATACATCAAAGATCTAACAGCGATCGCAGGGTATCTTGACAACATTGATACGCTGCAAGGTGTGATGGATTTTGTAACAATGATCAAACCCACTGTTGAGCAACTCACAACGGCGTACGAGACGCTCTCGAACACAACAGGCGATGAACGGCGCTGGTTGCTCGAAGCGTTTGGTCCTGATCTACAATCTGTGAACGATTCATTCTTGAAACAATCAGAGGATGTCACGAGCAACTGGACATGGAATCGGATTCTGAGTCAGACTCTTGAGCAGATCCAGCTGTTTGAATCGGAATGATTCGAGAGATGGAGCGTTGCAACTCGGTGTATACATAAAAAAACCGCTTCGAAATTGAAGCGGTTTTTAAGTGAATATTGAGTTATCAAAGGCTTGATCGGCTGAGTTCTTCGATATCGGCATTTTCATTTTCGATGAAGATTATGTCTGCTTCGTCGATGAATAGGCCGTGATCGATGACACCTGGGATGTCGTTGAGCTCTGTTGCGAGTTGTGCGAGGTTTTCGTTCCCGTTGAGGGTTGCATCAAGTACGAGGTTTCCGTTATCGGTTATGAAGAGTTGCCCGTTCATGTCTTGACGGATTACGCCGTTGATTCCGATGTGACGGAGCGCTTTTCGAGTTGAGACGAGTCCGAATGCCATGACGGCGATTGGGAGAGGTGTGTCTGTCCCGATCTGGTCTTCAGCGACTTTGTTGCTGTTTACCATGAAGACGGTTTGCTTTGCGGCCCAGCAGAGGATTCGCTCGCGGGTCATCGCTCCACGGGAACCTTTCATGACTTGCATTTTCCGATCGACTGCGTCTGCGCCGTCGATGAGGATATCGAGCTCTTCGAGCATTGCAAAGTCAACAATTTTCAAGCCGTACTCGCGTGCGAGATCTTCAGCACGTTCGGAGGCAGCGACACATTGGATGTCGAGCCCTTCGTTGGTAACGCGCTGTGCGAGGAGTTTGATTCCTCTTGCAGCGGTCTTTCCGGCGCCGAGTCCGACTTTCATTCCAGATTGGACGGACGAGATCGCAGCGAGTGCGAGTTCATCGACAAGTGTGTCTGCCATATCTTGTTGACCTTGTTGCTCACTCAAAGCGGATCCCCTGTGCCAGTTCAAGAGTATCTCCAAATCCTGTTGTGCATGTCTGGCGTCTCATGTACGCCTTCCATGCGTCGGAACCGGACTCGCGTCCGCCTCCGGTGTCTTTCTCGCCTCCGAATGCTCCGCCGATTTCTGCGCCGGAGGTTCCGAGGTTCACATATGCGAGCCCGCAATCTGATCCTGCCCCTGAGGGGTCTAGGAATCTTTGGGCTGCGTTTGATGATCCGGCGAAGATCGCGGAACTGAGTCCTTGGTCTACCGCGTTGTTCATATCAAGCGCTTCTTCCAACGTCTTGTAAGTGAAGACATACAGAATAGGAGCGAATGTTTCTTCGAGTGCCATTGGAAGTTTGTTGTCCTTTGGTGCTCGGATAATTGTAGGCGACACAAAGTGCCCTGCTGCTAAGTCGCCGTCAAGATTCGTGACTCTTGTTCCTCCAGTGAGCAAAGTCGCGCCTTGATCTTGAGCGGTTTTTACTGCGTGTTCGTATGCAACTACAGATTGCTCGTTGATCAACGGTCCCATAAGGGTGCTTTCATCGAGCGGGTTTCCGATGCGAACAGTTTCGTATGCTTTGACTAACTTGTTGCAGAAATCGTCTGCGATTGATTCATGAATGATCAAACGACGGGTTGAGGTGCATCGTTGGCCGCAAGTTCCGACTGATCCAAACACGGTTGATTTGAGTGCGAGATCGAGGTTTGCGTCTGCTTCAATGATGACTGCGTTGTTGCCTCCGAGTTCGAGGAGGGACTTACCCAAACGTCCAGCGACTACTGAACCAACATGACGACCCATTCGACATGATCCTGTTGCTGAGATAAGCGGGTAACGACGATCGCGGATCATGGACTCTCCGACGATGTCATCGGTTCCGATGACCAATTGGAAGAGATCTTCGTAACCCATCTCTGAAGCGACTCTTTGAGCGATGTCGTTTGTTGCGATCGCGGTGATCGGTGCGATGAGTGATGGTTTCCAGACATTGGTGTCGCCTCCGATTGTGGCGAGCATCGCGTTCCAACCCCATACCGCGTTTGGGAAGTTGAATGCGGTGATGATTCCCAAGGGTCCCATAGGGAGCCATTGTTCTTTCATGGAATGTTCTGGGCGCTCTGAGGGCATGGTGATGCCGCAGAGTTGACGGGACTGACCCACCGCGAAATCAGCGATGTCGATCGTTTCTTGGACCTCTCCGATCCCTTCTGCTTTAATCTTACCCATTTCAAGCGAGACGAGTGATCCGAGTTCTTCGAGCACATCGCGGTAGGCGTTTCCGATACGGCGAACGAGCTCTCCTCGCTTTGGTGCTGGGACTTTGCGGAATGCTTTGAATGCTTCAACTGACTTTGCGGTAACTCGCTCGTAGTCCTCTTTGGAATCGAGGCGGATGCCTGCGATTGGTTTGCCCGTCGCGGGGTTGTAAGAAAGGACAATATTGTCCTTTTCGGGGGTTTCGTCGCCCTTGAAGTTGGTAACGATGCGTGGGTGATTAACGAGATCGAGTTTGGTAAGTAGTTCGTGTGTCATTGGGCAAGGATATGCGAGCGAATTGGGTTTGTGGGACAGAATGAAAAAGTGGTCGCAACCAATTCATGTCTCGTTAAAGAGTAGAGATAAATCTGATTTGATAGGCCGGGAATCTTGATGCATATCGTTGAGGACTAACTATGAGACCTGGGAATGAAAAACCTGATCGAAAACTGAGCATCGCTTGGCCGGTAACGCATGTGCTTGCTCTGGCGCCGCTTGATGTGTGGATCCGGATAGTGAAGCGGGCAGGGGGTGTTGATCCGGCTTATTGGGCTCGCTTTGCGTTTATATTGATCACGAGCTTTGTGGGAACCATCTGCACGGTGCATGAACGCATCGTTCTCGCGGGTATCCGTAGGCTTAAGTTTGGGAGAGATCCTCGGGTTGAGCACGAAGCAGGTTCGATTATCATCCTTGGATATTACCGATCTGGGACGACTCATTTACAAAACTTGATGAGCTGTGATGCGGGGTTTGTGAGTCCGAGGTGGTCTCAGTGCTTGGCGGGGCAGGGGTTTCTCATTGGGTGGTCGATCTTGCGATTCGTGCTCGTTCCATTTTTGGGGAGTACTCGGCCTCAGGATGCGGTTGGGTTTGGTCCTGACTGGCCTGGTGAGGATGACTTTGCGTTGTGTACATGGGGCGGATGCAGTTCGATCCCGGGTCGGTTTGTTTGGCCGAGCGGTTGGGAGGACTGGAAGCGATGGCACTCGCTCGAAGGGTTGAGCGAGAAGGAACTCAATCGTTGGCGTTCATTATTGGCGATGTTCGTATGGAAAATTACACGCAAACGATGCAATCGGACAAAGATCGTGCTGCTAAAAACTCCGAGTCATACAGCGAGGGTGCAAGAGCTGGATCGGTTGTTTAAAGGGAATGTCAAGTTTGTTCATCTTGTACGCAATCCGACTGCGGTGGTTGATTCAAATGTTCGTTTACACGAGTCTCTCAAAGATCATTTGCTTGAAGATGGGCTTGATGTTCAACAAGTACGCGATCGGATTGTTGAAGAATACGCGTACACAGAATCGAAATGCGCCAGCGAGCTGAGTGCGATTGATGCTAATCGATGGACACGGGTTCAGTATCAAGACCTTCGCGGGGATGCAATCGGAACTCTAGAACAAGTGTACTCTGCGCTTGGAATGGAGATTGATCCGCGAGCGAAGGATTCGATTCAGGAATACCTTGGACAGCTTGGGGTTTATCAATCAGACAAAGAAGATATTGAACTCGGCGAGATGAACGAAACTGAACAACAGATTTCGAAAGAGATGATTCAACGATATGAGCTCGACAAAGAACCGGTTGCGAGTGTACAGATGGATTCAATAGAGGACCCAGCTGCTCGAGTTTGGCGAGGTGTAATGGCGATGTCGCTGCTGGCATTGGTTTGCATCTGCGCTTGGCTTGGTATCGTTTACAGTGTTCACGCGACTTGGGACTCGATGCATCTTCGGTTGATTCCCGCTGTTTGGATCTGTGGAGCGATCGTCGGGATCGGAGCAAAGAAAGCATCTGGTGTTGGGTCTCGATCGCTTGGATCGATGGCGGCGATATTGACGATTCTCATCGTACTAGTGACTGCGTTTCCAGTCTCGATTATCAACTACAACTTTGCGAGCACTGAGGGATACAGCACGCAGGACTGGGTCTATCACAACTCGAAGTATGCGTATCAGGGTTTGAGCAGTGTTGCTTCGTTGATTTTCATCGCGTTGGGAGCGGTCACAGCGTATCGGCATGCTTCATCGTCGGGGGTTGAAGCTCCTGGGACGAGACAAGCGAGCTCTGAGCGAGTAGGCTATTAGATGATGAAACTGTTCTTGGTTTTTCTCGGCGGTGGGATCGGCTCGGTGCTTCGGTATTCGACGGGGCTATTGATTGCTCGATTGACTCCGAGTGGAGCAGAGACTCCTCACTGGCTTGCGATGTATCCGGCGGCCACGCTGATTGTGAATCTTGTAGGATGCGGATTGATCGGTCTCGCTTGGGGATTACTCGGCGATCCGGAAGAAGGCAACGAAGCACTCCGAGTTGCGCTCGTTGTTGGTGTTCTCGGCGGGTTCACGACCTTCTCATCATTTGGGTGGGAGACTCTGGATCTTATGAATCAAGGGCGAGTTGGTACTGCGATGGTATATGTGCTTATCAGTGTTTGCGTTGGGGTGTTTGCGGCTTGGAGCGGACACAGCGTTGGGCTGATGATTGCAGGGGGATAAATTAATGATTGTGTATGTGATTCGTCATGGCAAAGCTCATGATTCTTCAGAGAGTGGGCTCGATCGGGATCGTCCACTTCGCAAGAAGGGGCACAAGCAGAGCGAAGCGATCGGCAAGTTTTTAAAGAACTCTGAGCAGACTCCTGAGATTGTTGTCGCGTCTCCATATCTCAGAGCACGCGAGACAGCGGGCGCGATATGGGATGCGCTTGAGCAGGAGCCTCAGATTGATGATCGATTGAGTGCGGATCGCTCACTCTCTGACATGCTTGATGTCGTGATTGATCTGCAAGGCGCGGACTCGGTTGCGATTGTGAGTCATAACCCGAACTGTGCTCGCTTAGTGAGTTTGTTGACTCATGGGCTCTCGGCGATTCCAGGCGGACATCGAACGGGTGAAGTCGCGGTAATCGAGGTCACTGGAACATCGTTTGTCGGCGAAGGCGAGCTGATTACGAAGTATCGGCTTGAGAGCTAAATTAACAATCAATCTGTTTGTGTCGATGAAGCTGCTTCTAGTTTCTTTGTAATCCAACGATCGATCCGGGCGACTTGGGTTGGTAGGCCTGCGAAGATGAGTTCGTGTCCTAGTGGATAGGTCCATCGCTCGGGTTCTCCTAGCTGTTTGTAGAGAAGCTGTCCTGAATCTGCGGGCACTGCTTGATCCAAGCTTGCATGGAGAACAAGGACTGGGATGTCGGACATTTCCTGTGCGGTGTAGTACGAGTCGAGCTTGGAATGACGAAGATAGTCTTGAGAGAATTGTTCTAAATTTTGGCCTTCAATTCGACCTGTTTTTTCCGAGTCAGGATCAAAGTCGAAGACGATCGCGTCGATCCATGATTTATAGTTTGATTGAATTGCAATCTTGAGGAAGTTTGCTCCGCCTGCGATCAGGACTGCGGCGTCGTATTGATTGGGCGCATATGCGTAGACTGTTGGGAGCATCATTGCTCCTCCTGACATACCGATGAGGATGCGGGGTTTGTTTTCAAGTTCTGGGCGCTGGGTTTGAATGTAGTTGATTGCTGCATTTGTGGCGTATGCGCCTTCTGCGACTCGATCATCATTCATCTTTGCGACATCTCCTCCGATGAGGATTGCTTTCTCGGGAGTCGTTGTGAACATGAAGTGCTCTGTGAATCGCGAAGGTTGTGATCGCATTCGCAGGATTGAGTAGCCTTGGTTTCGCCAGAAGTTTTCCAGAGCATCAACGATGATATCTGGGGTTCCAAACATTCCTGGAAGAAGCACAACAGTGCCTTTAGATTCGAAACTTGATTCCTCATTGGGGGGTTTTTTCTTTGGGTCTCTGAATGTAAACCATGTCCGTTGGATGAGAACGAAATCTTCGTCTTGCTCTAATGAGCTTGTATCGTCCTGGGAAACCGAAGCAGACACGAACTTGAACGCGAGGTCAGGTGTGTTCGACTTGTTGAGGGCCCCATCGTCTAGGGTGATATCGGGAGTTGGCTCATTCTTTGGGTTTGGGATGAAGAGGAATGAACCTGGGCCTTCTGATTTGAACTTGAACCCTTGCTTGATCCCGATATCGGATGCGAGTTTGTTTGCATCGTTGTATTCGATATCAGTAGTCCTGTACTGATGGAATCGAGAGAGATGAATCGGACGAACAGGGATGGTTGGGTCCATCTGGATGATAGTTCCTCGTTGATCTGGGTTGTTTCCCCATCGGGTCGGCCAGCGCGAGGGAGTTTGGACAATATCGTCAGCTCTGGGAACGGAAGATTCTGGACGGGTGTTGGAGCTCGTCGAGACTGGGGCACTCGAAGCTGAGTAGTTCGGAAGTTGAACAGATCGGCAACCTGTGGCTGAAATCAGAGCAAACAAAGCGAAAATGATTGAAAGAATGTGAATATTAAACATGATGTCTCCGAGGAAATCAAACTATCTCTGGATTCGTATTTGAATCTCTGTCGATGATACCCCAAATCACACCAATCGGTTGATAGGGTTCAATACTTACTCTTGGGTTGGTAAAACCCATACGTTGAGTCAATACGCACAGAGAGATCCCTTAGATCATGAAGACAGAGCAAACCGAGACAAATACTACCGGCGTTCCCTTGATTCGTTGCGGATTGGGCGGGGTCCTGATGGGGCTCGCAAATCTAGTCCCTGGGATTTCCGGGGGAACGATGCTTGTTGCGTGTGGAATTTATACACTGTTTATTAATGCGGTTTCGGAAGTAACTCGGTTCCGGTTTTCTCGCAGCTCTACTTTAGTTTTAGGGATGGTAATTCTTGGAGCATTGATTTCGATTGGTGGATTAGCAAGCACGATTCATTTCGGGCTCGTGCACTACCGATGGATGATGTTCTCAGTATTCATCGGACTCACACTCGGAGGAGTTCCCATTCTGTGGGCAATGGGCAAACCCATCAAGAAGGATTCAATCGCAGGAGTGATCGTTGGTATCATTTTGATGGGTGCTTTAGTCGTTCTTCAAGAGATGGGGAGCGGAACTCTTGCACTCAGCGGGACTGCAGGCTTAATCATCGGCGGAGCGGCTGCAGCGAGTGCGATGATTCTTCCAGGTGTGTCGGGCGCCTTCTTACTCTTGCTCTTAGGCATGTATGAACCGATCATCGGCGCGATCAAGGAGACGGTTCATTCGCTGAAGGACGGTGATGTTGGCGCAGTGATGGATCAGATGAGTGTCATTATCCCTGTTGGGATCGGTGTACTCTTAGGCGTCGCGATTGTGAGCAATGTGCTTAAATGGGTGCTGAATCGGTACGAGCGTGTCACGATCGGCGTGCTGCTTGGATTGATCATCGCAGCGCCGGCGGGGCTGTACCCATTTCGCGATGGGGTGCTGCCTCAGGTTGGGGATTCGATCAAAGGCGAGTTGGTTACTGTTGAAAACTTAGAAGACATGCAAGCAGCTGACAACGCGAAGGATTGGGCACAGAAATCATTTGCGCCGAGCGCGATGCAGTTTGCGGGTTCGTTTGGGTTAATCTTGATTGGGTTCGCAGGGACAGTTGGGATTTCGAAGTTGGGGAAAGAGAAGGCTCAACAGACTACTTCGACTGATTAATCTCATCAATAATTGAGCTTTTCTTCCAGCCTCCACATTTGGGGGTTTTTGTTTTGAATGCGTAACCAATGAGTGCTATTCCCAAGAGCAGGGTGATCGCAGAGTAGGTTTGGCCGCGTGTGAGTGGACCGAACTGAGTAACACCTGCGTCTGGAAGTCGGATGAGATCCATCGGGATTCTTCCGAGTGCATAGACGATTCCGAAACATCCTGCGATGATACCTGGTTTGCGAGGTTTCATTGCGATGATCCAAACAACGAACATGACGAGTAGGCCGTCGAGTGATGCTTGGAAGAGTTGAGATGGATATCGAGCTGCAATGAGAGGTTCGAGTTGTGCTTTGAGTCCGTCGTCGCCTCTTTGGATGAGATCAAGGACCCGAGCGTATCCAAGAGTCCAATCTTGTTCATTTGGGAGCATATGGAGCATGGAAAGTTGAATAACTTGATCCATTTGCTCTGGGGTCTGAACAAGCTGGGTATCTGGAAGTGAAGTTATTTCTTGAGGGTAACGAACTGCCCATGCTGGTGCGGGTTGTCCAGGGTTTGCGACGACAGCGCCCAAAAGTTCTGCGTTGATGAAGTTTGCGATGCGCCCGAAGAAGAGTCCGAATGGTGCGATGAGTGCAGCTGTATCAAGTGTGTTGATTGGTGTTGTTCGGCCGATGATTTTACCAGTTTGATCTTTGAACCCACGGGAGATTCTCCAACACGCGAATGCGACTCCGAGAATGCCGCCGTGGGATGCCATCCCTCCTCGATTGATTGCGAATACCCCCCACCATGGCGCGGAGCTTGAGAAATCGATCAGTAGTCCTGGTTCGTATCCGATGACATAGAACAATCGGCCTCCGATGAGAGCGCCCAGAATCAGGTACATCATTGCATCCCCAATTCGGTCTTCGGGGATCATCGTTGCGTTTCGTTTTGCGAGAAACTTGAGTGTGATGAACGCGAAAAGAAATCCGAGCGCGTATGAAAGGCCGTAGTACCGGATTCCGAAAGTCGGTGGGAACTTGATGAAGAACGGCGAGAGATCATGAAACCATCCCCCGAGATTCGTTGAAGCGAGTTGAATTGAATGATTTAACATGTGCAAGGATTCTTCAGGATTTCAGCGTCTGGTTTGGGGACTTTGATATCGAAGAATGTCTCCGTATTCTTATCGATTTGGTCATGAAACTCGATGAACGATGTATTGCGAGCTTTCGCGATGAACTCAGCGGTATATCGAGCGTAGGCCGGGACGCAGGGACGGGTGCCTCGCTTTGGATCGGGTGATAGGAACGGCGAGTCGGTCTCGATCATGATCCGATCATCTGGTACGAGCATCGCTGCTTGAGCGACTTCCTTTGCGTTCTTATAAGTAACGACTCCTGTGAATGAGATCATTGCTCCGAAATCAATGATCTGCTTTGCTTCATCTGGATTTCCAGTGAAGCAATGAAAGACAAATCGTGATGGATCAAGTGTTGTTGCTTTAAGAATTGGTATGAGATCGTCAAATGCTTCACGGCAATGGATCACGATAGGGAGATCGATGCCGTCGGATTTGCATGATTCGATGAATGCAAGATGAGTTGCGAGGAGTGGATCTTGAATGGAACGTATTGGTCGAGCATGCTTGTTGTCGAGTCCGAGTTCTCCCCATGCGATGCATTTTTTGTGTTGTGCAATTTCGCGAATTGCGTTCCAATCATGGGGTTCTTTGTCAGAATAGAGTGGATGAACTCCGGCGGTGCACCAGACATTGTCATACTCGCAAGCAACGCGGAGCGCGTCGTGTGAATCGACTGTTGTCGTTGCGATGGAGATTACTCCTGTGACGCCTGCGGCGGCCGCGTGATCGAGTACTTGATCGATTTTTCCAGCGTAATCAGGGAATGTGAGATGAGCATGAGTATCGATCATGTTGAATGATAGGGTTAAGGAGATCGGGAAGTGTGAGCAAGTATGTGCAACAATCAGGTATGGAAGCAGAACGGATTGAATCATTAGAGAAGTTACCATCGCGAGCTGTCGATGGTCATAAGGGAACCTTCGGTTCTGTCGGGATCATCGGCGGGGCCGCGGGGATGCATCAGGACGATGAGTTCGTTTCGACAATGATCGGTGCGCCCGCTCTCGCTGCGATTGGTGCGATCCGGAGCGGTTGTGGGTTGGTCAAGATTGCAGCCCCTGCTCCGATTATTGATTCGGTGCTCACACTCGCGCCGTTTGCAACTGGTTATGGACTTGAGGTTGACGCGGATCGATCTGTCATCGCATCGAGTGCTGCTGTTGTCCTCGATGAACTCGTCAGAACAAACCAATCGGTCGTTGTCGGTCCTGGAATGGGATTTGGAGGAGCGATCGGACAGATTGTCATTCGATTGATCGCACAGGATTTTACTCCTGTTGTTGTGGATGCTGACGGACTAAATGCGCTCGCTGAGATTCCGGACTTTGTGCTCGATCTTCGAGCAAGCGTCGTGATGACTCCTCATCCGGGTGAAGCACGCAGACTGATGCAATCTCTCTCAGTTGAAGGCGATCCAGCAGGGGATGAATCCGAACGCATTCAAGCGTGTTGTGGGCTTGCTCAGAGGATTGGATGCGTTGTCGTTCTCAAAGGGAAAGGGTCTGTAGTCTCTGACGGCCGACGAGTGTGGGTTTGCTCTCGCGGTCATCCAGCGATGGGTGTCGGCGGAAGCGGTGATGTACTCAGCGGCGTGATCGCATCGCTCATTGCTCAACGATCGGTTGATGTGTTTATGGCGAGCGCTCTCGCAGTTGAGGCGCATGCGATCGCTGGTGAGCGCTGGGCAACAACAAACAACGCAAGCGGCGGCATGATCGCAAGCGAACTCGCGGATCAGTTGATTGGAGTAATCGAAGAATTGCGATATTGATTAAAACTGTTGCTCTAGCGATGACTTAATCATGTTTCGCATCATTTTGATCTGAGTCTTTGACAATCCAGTATCCTCGATATCGACTGTCATTGCAGGGGTCCAGATATCTGAATCATACTGGTATCCGAGCTCAGAGGTAATGACATCTTCGAGACCTGGCATGTGCGCGGCGCCGTAGAAGATTGCGATGTCTTCAGTACTCTTGTTGTTTGCAAGTTCTGCTTTGAGATATTCGATGACGATGTCGTTACGGCCGTGAAGGATGACATTGTTGACTGCGTCAAACTGTGCGAGCATGTCTGTTGATTCGATTAATGCGAGCATGTCCATCATCGCGAGTTTCATCATGGACGACATTGTTGGGGATCTGGAAACGAACTTGAGCGCGAAACCGATGATCTTTGCTTGGAATGAGTCGCCTTCTAGAAGCTTGAGGATTTGTGCGTTGTCTTCGCCTTGCTCAGCGAGTTGTTTTTGGAGTTCGTTGATATCGATATCTGCGTTGATCCAGTTGCTCTTAGTTGTGTCCATTTCATCGAGCTGGAAAGATACACGGAGTGCGTTTGCGAGTTGAGATTGGATACCTTCTGGAGTTGGTTTCCGTTTTTCGTTTTCGGTATAGCTTCTCGAGCTGAGTTTGATATCGGTAGCGAGTCCTTGGCCTCCGATCTTTCGATCATTTCCTGTCGAAGTGATGTCGACTTGTTTGCTTTGTTCATCGTTAAGATCAAGATGAATAAGTTCGATCGTGAACTCTTCTCCCCATCCATCTTGCATTGTTGAACGGACCATCGCGGCGATGCGTGTGTCATCGCTTTCGAGTAGATCATCGAATGAACTTGGGAGTTGATGAGTCGCGGCGTGGTAGTGTTCGATGATCTCTAAGAGCAAAGCGATCCGCTCTTGTGTTGCGTCTGCTTTACCTTGATCATTGAGCTCGGGGTCAATTGGGTCGAGCCCCGCGGGCTTGACTCCTTCAAAAAGTACTGTGTCATAAGAATCGAGCCGATTTTGCATGTTTTTATAGAAGGATGCATCAGCGATATGAATTGCAGAAACTAAGCGGATACGGGGACCGTTCCCATCGACTGGAGTAAACACTCGTTCACACATATTGAGTTGGACTTTGCCTGAATCTGAATCAGAAACCTTTGCATACGGTTTCCGCGTTTCTGTTGAATTATCGGGTCCACTTGCTGCAGTTAGCGCAGAAGAAGTACTGATTACTACGCATATCGCAATGGTTGAAAGGCGAGTGATTTGTGTGAACATGTGATTCTTTCTTGTTTGGTTGATGCCTGAACTTCAATTGGCGATATGAGATGATACCAGTCTATATGGCATAAGGGTGCATCGACAATTTCGAACAAAGCGCTTGGAGACTCTTTTTCGTGTTGATACCATCCATTAGAGGAGGATTTTTTCTATGCGGTACCGAACATCAGTCGTCTTTTTACTTGCGGGTTCCACCCTCAGTGTTGTTGCGTATGCATCTGCGCCTGAGAAAAAACAATCTACACGAGATCAGGAGCCCACTCGGCGATCCGTAGTACAGCGTGAACATTCAGCGCGTGATCGTGCTGCGGATGCGCAGCGGATTGAAGATCTTCAATCGCCTCAAGGAGGTGCTGCGGTATTTCCTAACGAGTTCCGCACGATTGACGGTTTGAACAACAACATAAGTAATCCACTTTGGGGTGCTGCATCAACTGATATGATGCGGATGATGAGTGCTGATTATCCGCTTTCGTCTGGAGAGATTCCGGCGCGTATGGATGGACCGAGTCCGCGAGCTGTGAGTAATGCTGTGTGTGCTTCTCCTGGGATCATTGCAAACTCTGCAAATGCATCCGACTTCCTCTGGCAATGGGGACAGTTTCTTGATCATGACATTGATGAAACACCGGTCGGAGATGTTGCACTTGATATCCCAGTCCCGATGGGTGACCCATGGTTTGACCCAATGAATACTGGTACTCAGGTCATCGGAATGAACCGATCTGCATTCTCAATGGATGGTGAAGGCGATCGTCAACAGCTCAACGAGATCACTTCGTTCATTGATGCATCGAATGTGTATGGCGCGGACGAACCACGAGCAGCCGCGCTTCGCACGAATGACGGCACGGGTCGATTAGTGACCAGCGCTGGAGATTTGTTACCATTCAACACGGATGGCTTTGATAACGCTCCGACTGGAAACGATCCGAGTTACTTCTTCGCGGGCGATATTCGCGCAAATGAACAAGTTGGACTCACCGCGATGCACACGCTCTTTCTGCGTGAGCATAACTTCTGGGCTGATCTCTTCGCTACGAAGTATCCTGAAGCGAACGGCGACGAACTGTATGAGCGTGCTCGTGCAGTTGTGAGTGCTGAAATGCAAGCGATTACTTTTAATGAGTTCCTTCCAGTGTTGTTAGGTGATGGAGCGATGGGTGCGTATGCAGGATATAACCCTGCGATGCAACCGAGTATTTCGAATGTGTTCGCATCTGCGGCGTACCGTGTTGGGCACACAATGCTGTCTCCAACACTTTCCCGATTAGATGCAACTGATCAAGAAGCATCTGAGGGACATCTTCCTTTGCAGCAAGGTTTCTTTATTCCTTCGGAGATTAGCTCGAATGGAATTGATTCCGTCTTGCGTGGATTAGCGAGTCATCCTGCACAACAAATCGACACCTATGTTGTTGATGATGTTCGTAACTTCTTGTTTGGCCCTCCCGGCTCGGGCGGATTCGATCTTGCATCGCTGAACATCCAGCGTGGACGAGATCATGGGTTACCTGATTACAACTCAACTCGACAGTCGTTCGGATTGAGCGCATTAACTTCGCTTGATCAGATCAGCAATGATCCTGCGATCGACGCAGGGTTCGCGAGCGTGTACACATCAGTTGACGAAGTTGACCCTTGGGTTGGATTGCTCGCAGAATCAGCAGCTCCAGGCTCACTCGTCGGCGAGACTCTACAAGCTATTCTTGTAGATCAGTTTTCTCGTCTGCGTAGTGGAGATCGATTCTGGTATGAAGCATATCTACCTACGGATATGGTGAACATGGTAAATCAGCAAACGCTTGCTGTGATCATCCGTCGGAACACTGACGTTGGCAATGAACTCAGCGACGATGTCTTTACTGCTGTCGCTCCATGTCCAGGTGATGTGAACAATGATGGCGAGTTGAACTTCTTCGACATTTCTGCATATTTGGGATTGTTCTCAGCAAATGATCCAAGAGCAGACTTTGATGGAGATGGCACATTCAACTTCTTCGATGTGAGCGACTTCCTGAGCATGTTCGGTGCTGGTTGTCCATAACTGAACCAATCGACAATTGAAAAAATAAAGCCGCAGTGTCCTTGAGACACTGCGGCTTTTTCGTATGTATAACTTAATCTAGATGTTTCTTATGGACATCCAGCACCGAATGCGGCGAGGAATGTTGAGACATCAAAGAAGTTGAATGATCCATCGTTGTTGAAATCTGCGATCGGATCTTGAACTGCGAATGCAGATAGGAACGATGAAACATCGAAGAAGTTAAGGCTTCCATCGCCGTTGAGATCGACTTGACATGCTTGCATGACTTGATACTCGTATGCGCCTGCATCGACGATTCCTGGAGTACCTGAGCCCGAATCAATCGTGTCAGGATCGTCAACAAATCGTTCATTCCCTGCGAAGTCCACCGGGAGGATTTCAACTGTGTCTCCATCGACATCCAGATCAAGATCATCGATTGGAAGTGCAGAGTTGTCACCCATATCGATTGCAGAAGAGAGCGACGAAAGGGAATAGTCACTTGCAGGTGCGTCTGCGAACAATGGATCTGCTCCTGTCGAACCAACTCCGGCGAATCCTCCTGTCCAGCCTTGCACGATTGAGTTGTTCATCGTGACTGCTGAACCGACTCCGCTGTGAGAATATTGATTTTGCTCATTACTTACTCCTCCTGCGGAGTTTCCCCAAAGAATCGTGTTTGTGAGGATAACTGATGAACGGGAGTTGCTAACTCCTGAAGATCGAATACTTGACGCATTAGGAGATGAGTTGTTCGCGATTGTACAGTTAACAATCTCTACATCAACACCCAGTGTGATCGACAATCCAGCTCCTGCATATTGGCCGTACCCAACGTTGTTGCTGATTACATTGTTCGCGAAGATTGGGTTTCCTCCTGCGATGTAGCAACCTGCGGTCCCATCGTTGTCTGTGTTAAACTCAACTCGGTTGTTGATGAACTGGTTGTCGAGTCCTGTTGTGAGCCCGTTGAGTTCGATACCTCCGACCCAGCCCTCGTATTCAAAGAACCCGGTTGAACCCCAGAATACGCCGTCGATGGCGTTATTGTGATGGATCCATGAGTTGGTTATTCTGGATTTGGTAAAGTTGGTGATTTGCACTCCTGCGTCTTTGAGCGCGGTGTTGTTTCTAAACTCGCAGTTGTTGATAATGAGGTCACCTCTGAATGCGCAGAGGCCGCCGCCGCTGAACATGAATCCGCCGCAGTTGACTTCGAAGTTTGCGTTTCCGCCTTCGACAATGAGTCCATCGAGTGTGATTCGATTATCTTCGGTGTGTAAGAACAGAGTATTGATCGTATTCTCTTCACGATTGGTCAGATTGGGTCCATCATCTTGGTTGAGATCACCCGATAGGATTGATTGAGCTGCGCCTTCGATTCGATCATCGAGCGATGCTTCGGTGCCGACGAATCCACCGAAGAGTGAGACTCCTGAGATGAGATCGAATCCTTGTGCGCGATGACCGTTTGTTGCAGGGGTATAGATCCCGTCTGCGATCCAGATTTGGGAGATATCTCCTCCACTTGCTCGTGCGAGCGTGAATGCTTCTTGGAGATCGTTGAAAGCATCTCCCCATCCGTTACCGGTTCCGGTTGATGGCGCGTCGCCGTCCACCATGATTGTGGAGACTTCAACTTCATCTGGAACGCCGTCAAGATCTGTGTCGAGACTTGTTCCTAATGCAATGTCGCATGAATCGGGTGTACCGTTTTTATTGAAGTCTTGATCTGCGAAATCTGGGTATCCGTTGCTGTCACAGTCGCTGAGTGTTCCAGCGATGATTTCATCTGTGTCTTCGATACCGTTCCCGTTAAGATCTCGGTTTCGATATTTTGCAATAACTGGTGCTGAGAGAGAGAGTGCCATTGCTGCATTTGCGGGGTTCTCGCTCGCGATATCAGTCCCTGTTGGTTGTCCACCTGAGTCAACATTTGGATTTGAGAAATGAGGGATCCTTGGACCTACCCCAACTCCCATTATTGTGTTGAATGATTCGTCTGGAGCTTGGTATCCCTTTGAGAATCTTGATCCACCGTTGGTGCATGGGTTTTCTTCAAATCCATGGATGATTCCCATATTGTGACCGATTTCGTGTGCGAATACAGAGGTTGAGCCATCTAAACATGACGCAGCGACAACACTGAATGCGTTTTCTGGCGTTGGCGTATTCCCTGGCCCTACTCCGATGTTTGCAATCCCACAGACATCGCCTGCGGAAATAACCATCATGACTAAGTCTGCTTTATGAAGATCACGAAGATCATGAACCTCGTCGAGGACGCCGTCATCTGGGATACGGAGATCATTGAGCTGTGCGCCCATTGAGCTCGATTGGATATAGTCCACTTCCTCTGAATGTACAACTCGAAAGAGGGTGTTCACCATGGAGTTTGATGCCGCAAGATTTAGATTATCCAGTCCTGCTTGGATCTTTGCTTTTAGGGTTGCGAGTGATCCTTGAGCAGTCACCGCTTGTCCTGTATATACGACAAGGATATCAACGGTCGAACCATCTTCGAGCCCACCCCCTCCTCTTTGGATTGAGCTCGAAGAATGGACTCGATCGAATGTACGGAACTGTTCAAGCGGTTCGGGAACGCGTTGTTCACAGGTTACGCCGCAAGATGGAGAACCATCATGTGCGATAGCCATTGGGCTCGTGAGTAGAAGTGTTGCGAGTGATATCTTTGGAATGTAGCTGCTCATTTTTAGTTTCATAATAATTGACCCTCAGTTCGTTTTTGTTATTGTGTGATTAAGGGCATCCTGCGCCGAAGAGTGAGAGGAATTGTGATACGTCGAAGAAGTTTAAAACTCCGTCGTCGTTGAGATCCGCAGCACACGCGGGCGTGTTTGTTGGTTGGAATTCGTAAGCGCCAAGATCAATACAAAGTGCCCAAGTTGAGATTCCAGTATTTGGCGTGCTCTCATCATCAAGGTTACGAACATTCCCTGCATGATCAGTAGTAACATCGAGGACAAAAATCTCTCCGATGCTTGGGGATCCGATTTCTCCTCTTGAATCTCCTGCGTCGATTGCAGGGGATCCGCTCATCAAGGAATAGTCTTCCATTCCAGGATCATTGAACATTGGATCAGCATTAAAGTTTCCGTTGATGTCCGTCATTCCTGTCGGCCCTTCAGGGATCAATGAATGACTTGGGTTGAAGTTCCCTATTCCGTTATGGGAAGTTGCGCTGTCATTGGTAACAACACAGTTGAGTAAGCTCGTATTCGAATCTGCACGGACTCCTCGGAATGAGTCGCTTACACCATCTGTATCAACACCATTTCCAGCGAAGGTGCAGTTTACCGCTTCGAAAACTTGCTCATTGCGTGCAACACCACCATCGTTGACAGCGGTGTTGTTGATAAATATCGAGTTGAGAGCACGGAATACATCGTTGTCGGAGACCCAGATTGCTCCTCCGGCACTATCAGCTTGATTTGCGACGAACTCACAATCTTCGACATCAACAATTCCTGTTGATGCAGTTCCGAGCACAGCAATTGCGCCTCCACGGCTTGTTGCTGTGTTGTCATCAAAGCGACATCCGCTCATGTCGAGCATGTTTCCGGCCATGGTATATGCGAGGCCGCCGCCTTCAACGCCTGTGTTTCCTTCGATTGTGCAATTGATGAATATCTTGGACACGCTACCTCCAAGGTAGACGCCGCCTCCGTTATCATCAGCGGTGTTGTTTCGAATGATTGTGTTTGTCACGGTGCCGCCGCCGGACATGTAGAGCCCGCCACCACGAAATGTGTTGGTGTTGTTTTCAATAATACAATCAATGATGGTTGCATTTGAACCCCCTTCTACTGAAACTCCCGCGCCTGCGGTTGTTGAGAATCCGTTGGTGAAAGTGATTCCTTCGAGGACTACATCAGTTGTTGATCCTGTGATCAACATACATTTGTTGAGTCCTTGTCCGAATACTGTAACTGATCCTGGGCCCGCATTTATGAGCGTTAGGTCTTTCCCTGAGATCAACAGATTTTCAGGATACAAACCTGGGGCAATCTCGATGATGTCGCCGTCAACTCCTGCGCTAATAGCAGCGGTGATGGTGATGTAGTCAAAATCAATCAGGCTTGGCCCAACGGTGAGCGTCGCTGCGCCGGACGCAGCGGTGAGTACGGAGATCGCAGAGACTACTGCGAGTGCTCGAATTCGGCGTGAAACGTTGATTTGTGGACGATTCGCTCTGATCTGATCTGAATTGCTCATTTTGATATCCCTCATTGTTTTGTGTTCGAATGCACAGTTACTACATAAACAGAGCGATATCGGAAGTGGTCGCGCCCGATTCAATATGGAATTAATGAGTTTTTATCTAAAAACCAAAGATGGGATTCTGAGTTATGAACGGCATTTTGTACAATCTTTATGCATGCATATTGAGCCTCACACACGGAACTTAGCGACCCGATTACTCAGCGAGTTATCGGCAGGCGATATGGCGAATCCGATCGAGTTTTCATCGATACTCTACGATGAAATGCGGCAACTTGCAAAGCAGATGATGAACTCCGAAAGAGACAATCACACGCTTCAACCGACTGCTTTGGTCCATGAAGCGTTTATCCGATTGATCAACGCTGATGGGCTTGATATCAACTCGAAAGACCACTTCTTTCTGCTTGCATCAAAGGTCATGAGACGCATATTGATCGATCATGCTCGATCGACAAATCGACTCAAACGAGGAGGCGGTCAGCAAGTATTGTCCTTAACGATTGCGGATCCAGAGTCGAAGTCTCCGATGGATCCTTCTGAAATTCTTGCACTGGACGATGCGCTTGATCGTCTCAGAGAGCTTGACGAGCGAAAAGCAAAGATCGTTGAGCTTCGATTCTTCGGCGGGCTCGATGAAGAAACCAGCGCCAGGATCTTGGGCATCTCACGATCGACTGCTTCGAGTGATTGGCGCTTTGCGCGTGCTTGGTTGATGAACCAGCTTAGTGACGAAGAGGGATCTGGCGCTGATGAATGATTTCGATCCCAATGAAATCCAAAGATTCCAAAGGGTAGAAAGAATCTTTTTACAGGTTTGCGATATTCCAGTAGATGAGCGCGATGCACGAATACTTGAACTATGCGGCGAAGATAACGAGCTTATCTCAAGTGTTCAATCAATGCTCAAGGCTGACGAGGATTCATCGCCTTTGATAGATTCTGAATCGCTCTTTGCTGAGATTGATACTGAAGACGATATCCCAGATCGTATTGGTGATTTTGAGATTCTTCGTGTACTAGGTGAAGGCGGTATGGGGATTGTTTACGAGGCGATTCAAGACTCCCCAAAGCGACATGTCGCACTCAAAGTCATTCGACAAAGATCGATGCATTCAAAGATCCGCAAACGATTTGAGCGCGAAGCAGATATTCTCGCGAAACTGAATCATCGATCAATCGCGACGATTTATGAATCAGGAGTCGCGAGTGATGCATCAGGATCGACGCCGTTTGTTTCTATGGAGTTGGTGATTGGAAAACCGATCACGAAGTTTTGCGAAGAATCACAGCTTGATGCTGAAGAAAAAATCAAACTGATCCTCGAGGTTTGTCGAGGTGTTGCGTATGCCCATGATCTTGGGATTGTGCATCGGGATTTGAAACCAAGCAATATTTTGATCGATCATGAAGGCCAAGTTAAAATTCTCGACTTTGGGATTGCGTTTGATATGGAAGTTGAACAGAGAACGCAGATGACCCAGACTGGGCAACTGATGGGGACCCTGCAGTACATGGCTCCTGAGCAGGTTGATCAGCAATCGCACGCAACGAGCAAACAAACGGATGTTTATGCACTTGGATTGATTTGTTACGAGTTGCTCATCGGCCGCAACCCATTGAATCGGCATGATTCGAGTATGTATGAACTTGTTAGAGCAATCCGTGATGAAGAACATGATCTTCTTGGTACTATAAATCGTTCATTCAGAGGCGACATCGAAACCATCGTTGCGAAAGCGCTATCGCGTGAAATGAATCGACGATATGATGACGCGGGTATGCTTGCTGATGATCTGGATCGGTACTTACTCAACCAACCTATCACGGCGAGAAAACCGAGCACCTGGTATCAGCTCAGAAAATTTTCTAAACGAAATCCCGTTCTGGTAGGATCTGTAGGCATGGTCTTGCTTGTGCTTATCGCAGCGTTGATACTAATTACAAATGCATTGCGTGTTGCGAACAGGGAGCGAGTCGCTGCGAAGCATGAGCAAGCCGTTCAGCTCTTAATCAATGCGTTTGTAACTGATGATCTCTTTGCTGCTGGCGATCCCGAGTTTGGAGGACAACCTGATATCTTACTGCTTGAAGCGATGCAAAAGTCCGCGGATGGAATTGAAGAACGATTCGCGAATGCTCCTGAAGCTGAAGCTCTGATCCGGTACACAATGGGTGAGCAGTTTCGACGGATGAATGACTTCGAGCACGCTGAGACACAGTTGATCAAGTGCGTGGAAATTAGTGAGTCAATTAATTTGCCGATAGATATAGTGATTGATCGTCGAAATGCTCTCGCAGATGTTTATATGGATATCGATGATCTCGAAACCGCTCTCAAGATTGTAGAAGTTACGGATCAAATGGTTGAGAGTAATCCGAATGTGTCCGTGGAGATTTTACTCGACACACTCGCACAACACGCGAGCTTGCTTTACCATATGTCAGACTTGGATGGAGCAGCACAGTACTTTGAACAAGCAGTGAATATCGGCCGAGAGCGTGTGCCTGAATCTCAAGGAACAATCGACGCGATTTCGGCGCTCGCGATTGTGTATACCTGGCAAGAACGATTCGACGAATCAGTCAAACTCCATCATGAGGGAATTGAACTTCTGATAAAAAAACTAGGTGTCGATCATCCTGCAACACTTGTCGCAAGGGACAACTTATCGATTCTGAACTTTCAACGCGGACAATACGCGGAAGCTGAGATTGGGTTTCGTGAGATCCTTGAAGATCGTCTCCGAGTGTTTGGACAGCAGCATGGAAAAACATATCTTACTACCTCGTCTTTGGGTAGGAGTTTGACAAAGCTTGAGAGATACGATGAAGCTGAGGGGTATCTGCTTCCAGCGTATAACGGGCTCGTCGAGATCTTGGGTCCTGAACATCGATACACTGTAATTGTCAATAAATATCTCTTTGAGCTTTACACGAATTGGAACAAGCCCGAGATCGCTGAGCAGTACGCACCAATCGGGGATGATTGATTGGGATTCACTCACGAATCGGGCTTGGGCTTGATCCAAATATGTTTTTTTATCGTGCGATGTAGTAATGATTCATGATGTCGTGAGGCAGATCATGAGTTTCTACTCCTTTGAATCCTGCGTCATCGAGCATCGTCAAAGCGAGCTCTTTTCCCCATGCGGCGCCGAGCCCGAGTCCACCCTGTTGGAGTGAAACGCTCATGCAATGCATGCAGGAGATCGTGTAGATCAACGGCGAGAGTGGTTGTCCGATGTTCATTTCAACATTGCTCGACGCTGCGATATCTTGCATTAAGAAGATACCGTCGTTGCTCATTGCATTTTTGATATTACTGAGGACTGTTGCAGGATCACGCTGATCATGAATCGCATCGAATGCAGTAATAAGATCAAACTCGTTTGAGTAGTTCAGCTTTGAAACATCTGCGATTTCGTATTCAACATTGTTGATGTCGGCTGCGCTTGCTGAGATTCGTGCGTCGTTGATTGCTTCCTCTGAGAAATCTACGCCGACGAATTGTGAGTTTGGATAACGACGTGCGAGTTCGAGGATTGCGTGTCCTTTCCCGCATGCGATATCGAGGACTTTGATACCGTCGATGAGTTGTTGTTCGAGTCCAGGAATAAGCTCAAGAATCCCTTGATCGAATCCGCCCAGGATTGTCCCGTCTGAATGCTCGGCCATGACATCGTGGAATCGCTCGTATGAGCTGTATGGGACTCCGCCTCCATTGTGGAAGCACTCGACAATCTCTGATTCTACATCACCTAATACGCTTATCCATTGCATGAACCCGGCCATATTCGTTGCGTCAGGTGCATTTGTGAGTAACATCGCGTGCTCGTTTGGGAGTGAATAGAGCCCGGTTGTCGGATCATACATGACGATCCCTGAAGTCGTCATTGTTCCGAGCCACTCGCGGACATATCGCTCGTTGAGGTTTGCTGCGTTCGCTAGAGTTTCTGAGTTGCTTGCGCCGGTTTGATGCATCATGTTGAATAGCCCGGTCCGATGACCGATCGAGATCATCATCGCAGTCGCTCCATTATTGAGGATACCCAGTAGGGATCCAGCGAAAGCTTCGGTATCTTGCGGGCTCAGTTGGATAGAACAGTTTGAACACATGGAATTCTCCTTGGTTTGGTTTTGTGTTTGGACACACTCAGATGCGAAATGCAGAAATAGGAGATGACATTGATTTTTAAAGTTTTTACATAAATGCATATATCGATGTCACATATCAGCGATAGATCTCGCAAAAAGGAGCATAAAGGAGCTTGAAATGGTTATTGAGTGTGAAATGCAGTATGAGACCCTGGGGTCGTTTATACCTGTTGATGCTCGGAGATGGATTTCCGGGTACGATCTAAGGCAGAACCAAGGATCACAGATGAACGAATCAGAACGTGACATCACAGAGTTGCTCAATGGAGCGGATGAACAAACTGGGGATGAACTCCTTGAGCAGGTTTACAACCAGCTGAGGCGCATCGCTCAGAATCGCATGTCACAAGAGCGTCCTGATCACACGCTTGAAGCAACAGCACTCGTTCACGAGGCTTACGCGAAGCTCTTAGGGAATGAAGAGTTATCCTGGTCGAGTAGAGCACATTTTTTTAACGCAGCAGCTCAAGCAATGCGCCGTATTCTCATCGATCATGCTCGATCAAAGAACGCGATTAAAAGAGGCGGAGAAGAAAAACGAGTCCCGCTTGGTTTGATTGATCTAGCGCAGAATCATGACCCGTCTGATATCGTCGCACTTGAAGAAGCAATGAAAACTCTCGAAGCAGAAGATCCACGCGCCGCTCAAATCGTTTCGCTCCGCTTCTATGCGGGGCTTACCGTTGAACGGACAGCGCTGGCGCTTGATTTGTCTGAACGAACAGTGATCCGTGAGTGGACCTTTGCACGTGCTCGATTGTTTGAGCTTCTTTCTGAAGGAAAGAGCTCGTGATGGAAATCCAAGAAGCAAAGTCCATTTTTATTGATTTGCTTGCGATTCCGCACGATCAGCACGAGATGTACATCGATCGAGTGTGTGGCGAGAACGACAAGCTGAAGGATCGTATTAGACAACTCCTCAATGCACATCTGAGTGCAGGAGATTTTCTCGGTCAGACTGACAATCGACTTCTATTAGAAAACGACACGGACGACACTGCGCCTGACTTTGTCGGGCCTTATCGTGTGCTTCGCACGCTAGGTCAGGGCGGATTCGGAACTGTTTATCTGTGTCAACAGGAAACTCCGATTACACGACGGATTGCAGTCAAGGTGCTTCGGCCTGGGATGGACACTCGATCGATCCTGCGCCGCTTCGAAGAAGAACGCATCTTGCTCTCGAAAATGGATCACCCAGGTATTGCTCGGGTGCTCGATGCAGGAAAAACAGCGAATGGCCAGCCTTACATTGCGATGGAATACATCGAGGGAGTTATGGTCACGACTTATTGCAACAATAAGCAACTCAAGCTCCATTCCCGGCTTGCGGTATTCGCTCAGGTCTGTCAAGCAATCCAGCACGCACATCAGAAGGGTGTGATCCATCGTGATATCAAACCGGGGAATGTGCTGGTAACGGATGTTGATGGAAAAGCTTCTGTGAAGGTGATTGATTTCGGGGTTTCGAAAGCTTTCGAAGACGAAGAATCGGATGACACGATCACTCGGACGATGCAACTTGTTGGGACGCCTCAATATATGTCTCCGGAACAAGCTTCGACTGTCTCTGCGGATATTGATACTCGAACAGATGTTTACTCGCTTGGGGTGATGCTCTATGAACTCACTACTGGGCTCCCACCGTTTGATCCACAGCGTTTGAAAAGCGCGAGTGTGGGCCAACTCGAACAGATGATCCGCGACATTGATCCGCAACGGCCTTCATCTCGGGTTGCGAAACTTGATCGAACCCATTCTCATCGAATTTCAACGCAGCAAGGCACTTCGATTGGACACATCGTTCGCGATCTCAAGGGGGAGATCGACTGGATCATTCTCAAATCGATGGAAAAGGATCGTGATCGTCGATATCCAACAGCGTATGCGCTTTACGAAGATGTCAATCGAGTGCTTCGCGGTGATGTGGTTCGAGCGAGGCCTCCGAGCAAGGTTTATACGGTTCGCAAGTTTGTTTCTCGTAATCGAGCTAGCACTCTCGTCGTCGGACTCACTTTCTTGAGCTTGATTACACTTACCGGTCTGAGTTTGCGATACGCACAGCGGATCAATCATGCGAATGAGCAAATTGAATCTACTCTCAACACACAAGAGCAGGTGCTCGCGTTCACAGAGCAAATGCTCGGAGGGATCGACCCCGCAGTAGCTCGAGGGCAAGACACTGCGCTCTTTAAAATGATCCTCGAATCCGCAAGTGAAAAAGTGAATGAAGAGTTGTCTGAATCTGCGGAAGTTGAAGTTCGGGTGCGGATTCTCATCGGGAACTTATATCGATCGATTGGGATGTATAACGAAGCGAAAGAGCAGTTCACTCATGCGGCGTTCATTGGGGATTCTCAAATGGGGAGCGCCCACTGGCAATCCATTTTAGCAAGAACCGGACTCGGTACTGTCCTAGTTGATTTATCTGAATATGAGCAAGCTGAGTCTATCTTTGAGAAGGCCCTTGATGACGCTCGCGCATCGCTTGGCGAAAAACATCCGGACACCTTTATTATTCAGAGCGATCTTGCAGGGGTTTACAACTATCTCGGAAAGACCCAGCAAGCAGTAGAAGCAGGTGAATCGTTGCTCATTACGAGAACTGAAGTTCTTGGAAGCGATCACAACGACACAATGAACACACGGAATAGTCTTGCGCTTGCGCTAAAAGGGCTCGGGAAGTTTGATCGTTCAAAGTCTCTGTTTGAAGTCGTGCTTGCGTATCAGATGGAGCATCTCGGAGAAGATCATCCAATTACATTGAAGACGCGTACAAATCTTGCATTGGTTTATCATGAACTCGAGCTTTATGATCAATCAGTGGAAATGAACACTGTGATTCTTGAACAGAAAATTCATGTTCTAGGAGATCAGCACCCAAGTGTATTGGTGTCCATGGTGAATCTCGCGGTATCGCTTGAGGAAGCTGGACAGGACTTGAAATCAAGTACTTTGCTAACTGATGCGCTTGAAAAATCTATTAATACTCTAGGCGAAGAGCATCAATATTCGTTGATCATCCGGAACAACTTAGCAAAGAACTACTATCGGAATAAAGATTACGAGCAGGCGTATGAAATGGCTCGCATATCTAGCGAAGGGCTCTCGCAGAGTTTGGGGGACCAGCATCCGATGACGCTGCAGGGAAAAGGTAACCTTGCAGAAATCCTGCTCGATATGGGATCACCGGAAGAAGCTTTGCTCATCGCGACGAGCATCTATAGCAGTGCGTCTGAGCTGTTTGATCCGACAGATCGAAGACTTGGCATGTTTGTGGAACGGATCGGTAAATGCTATCGAGCTTTAGGGAATGAATCAGAAGCTTATGACTATTTTACTCGAGCCTCTCAGTTGTATATGAGTACACATGGTGAAGACTCCGAACAATATCAAAGGGTTGTTGAAGCACTGAATTCGCTGGATTCGAACACAGTGCTCATTGATTAGTCTGCAATACATTCTCGTTGCAGAATATTGATAAATATTTTCATATTCGTTGCATGTTGTTCATCTAGTTTTCGCAGTTTGATTTGTGAGGGCTTGTCAGTGGGACAAGAACTCATAGAACTCAAACGAAGGAAACGAAATGAACTCAAACTTTACAAATACAACTCTTGTTGGTCGATCATTGATTGCTTTGACACTTGGTCTTGTTGGAAGCGAATCTTTTGCACAGAACACAAACTGCGAGCTTGTCCCTCTTGAACAAGGCGTTATAGACACGGTTGGGAGTGCTCAGAAGGTAGACTTCGTTGGAACAACCATGTTCGTTGCGGACGCATTTGGAGGATTACAAACAATTGATGTGAGTGATCCATCGAACCCTGTTTACCTAGGCTCTGCTGTGATAGTCGGAGACGCAGGAATCTACGCGTCCGATGTTACTGTTTCAGGGAATCGAGCGTATGTCACAGACTGGTTTAGTGGACTACTCATCTTTGATGTCAGCAATGTGATGAACCCGAGCCTGATCGGAGTCTTCAGCTCTTTGAGTGGTCCAAACAGCGTTGTGATTGAAGGAACCATCGCATATATCGCTGACGGACTTGAAGGGCTCAAGATAGTTGATGTGAGCGTTCCTTTTTCGCCTCAACTTATTGGGGAATACAACACTCCTGGGATTGCAGAGGATGTCGCGATTGAGGGATCAACAGCATTCATCGCAGACGGGATCAACGGCGGGCTTCAGATCATTGATGTGTCAAATCAAAGTAACCCAATGCTGCTATCCGAGTATGCTCGTCCGAACAACACATTTGCAGTTGATGTTCTCGGAGATGTGGTATTCGTCGCTGACGGCGTTACCGGATTGTCCGCTTTCGATGTCAGCGATCCGAGTGACCCGATACTTCTTGATGTTGTCCCTGCAACGAGCACAGCAGTATGGGATGTTGTTGTTGAAGGATCGCACGCGTATATCGCAGAGAACTTAACAGGGATGCGAATGATCGATATCAGTGATCCGTCGGATATGAATGAAGTAGCATCCTATGACAGCGCAGGCACATGCAGAGGTATCGCAAGATCTGGGTTCTCGACATATCTGTGTGATTCTGAAGAAGGCGTCGTGGTTCTGGACATGGTCATGGATTGCTCGATTGATTGCTTCATTGATCTCAACGGCGACGGACGATTGAACTTCTTTGATGTATCTACTTTTATACAGCTCTACGAAGATCAATCTCCTATTGCTGACATGAATCACGATGGCCGATGGAACTTCTTTGATGTCTCAACGTTCTTAGACATGTTCGCGATTGGATGTCCATAAAACTCAACTGAATAGCGGTAAAACTAGGAGGGACGGCGAACAGTTGTGATTGATCACGGCTGTTCGTTTTTTTTAGAACTGCATTCTATTTTCAATCCGCTGAAGCTAGGTGGTTTAACCCAACTTTGAGTTTGTTAAGGGATGGACATCTCCTCAATCTGCTATAAATGCGCAGTGTTGAAAGAGCACTGATTGAAAACCAAATCACCTGAATAAAAATTAGCTGAACAAATTGATCTCCTGAGCGTTCGGAACGATGAGCAATCTACCTATTTAAGGAGTTACTCAATGGCGAAGATCCGCATCGTACTTGCCCTATGTTCCCTATTCCTGCTCTGCGTCACTGCGGTTGCAGATGATCGATCACCTAGTTCGTCGTACTCATCGCTAAAAGCAGGTAATGCTCGCTATTCAGCAGGTGAATCAAATCATCCGAATATTTCGTCTGAACGATTTACACAAGCGGGTTCTGAAAACCAAGGCGATCATGCAATTGCAACAGTTATTACCTGTTCTGATTCGCGTGTTCCTGTAGAACTTCTGTTTGATGCTGGAGTCATGGATCTCTTTGTTATTCGGGTTGCAGGGAATGTTTGTGATACCGATGAAATCGGATCGATCGAGTATGGACTCGCTCATGTGAATACGCCGTTGCTTGTTGTCTTGGGACATACACAGTGCGGTGCAGTCACTGCAGTTACCAACGCAGAAACTGGTCATCCTCATCAACTCGAACGCAACATTCCGCCTTTGATTGACAATATCAAACCTGCGGTTCGTCGCGCACTCGACTCTTGCTCTGGTTGTGACACTGATACTGTGGTCGAACATGCGATCCAGGAAAATGTTTGGCAATCAATTGAAGACCTCTTCCAAGATAGTCCGGTTACTCGAAACTTAGTTAATGAAGGCAAAGTGAAAGTCGTTGGAGCGATTTACAATGTTGGAACTGGTCAGGTTGAATGGCTTGACGAGTCACCGGTAGCAAGTATTCTTGCGAAGGTTGAATCAAACCCATATCGCGCTACGAATGTGTTCTTTGCTTCTGCATCTGGCAATCATTCATCTTCTTCACATGGAAACTCAGGCTCAGATAGAAATACGCATGTTTCTCAAGCAGGCGCACACGGGGTCGCGGCGGCTCCTTTAGAAGTAATCTCTAATAACACACTCCAAGCTCTGGAAGCAAAGATTAAAACCGCGGAAAGCGCGACTGTATCTGATTGGGTTAATCTTCAGTCCCCAGTGCAAAGCAACACCTTGTTTTGGGCTTTGATTCTATTTTCATTCGCAAGTGTCGTTGGTGTGATACTCTGGGATCGTCTCGGTTATCTCAACAAAATGCCTGTTAGCCTCAAGCTCTATTGTGGAATCTCGATTCTGTTGCTTCTCACACTCTCGATTGGGTTTGAGAGTTTCTTCTTCCAATCAAAGCTTACTCATTACGGTGAAGTAGTCCGTCTTCAATCCGAAGCTGAACTTGCGGTCGAACGAGCAGCTCGTCATGAAAACGAGTATGTTCTCTCCGTTCTAAGTGACCCTGATAAAGCACGAGCATATTACTCGGAGTTTGAGCATGAGCTTCAGGTCGTCGATGAATCAATCAACTCAATGAGAGCTGAAGGAATCGAACCTGAAGTTGAACAACTGGTATCTCAGTTTTCATCTACTGTGATTGAATACCAAGGCACATTTGAATCAATCAGAATGCAGTACGATGAAATATATTCACTGCTTGAACAAAACAACTCAGAGTCAAAGAGTCTTCAACTTCATATCGAAGAGCTGCTAGAACAAGAGCATATTGCTCACAGCAAATTTATCGATCAAGGCGCTGATCCAGTACTCATTGCAGAATCTCTCGAACTTATTAGCGCCCTCGAGCTTGTCGAACTGAGTTGGTTCCGTGTGTTAAACGGCCAACTCAACTACATCATCACAGATGATGTAGAACTTGTTCACGATATTGAGCAAGATCTAGGAGAAATGATAATCGCGGTTCAATCTGCAAGAGCCACACTCGAGCACATTAATCCTGCATTACATGATATCGTGCGTCTAGAGGAAACACTTGCAGAAGCAGATCATGATGTGTACTCCTTCAGAGACAAGTTTGCGAAGATAGTAAACGACAAACTGATTATTGAAGAGCTCATCGCGATCTCGCATCATGAGTTTGTGGATCTTGAAACAGCTCTTGAAGCAATGTTGCATCACTCACATAAAAACATGGACATTGCTGAAGCATCAGCACATCGAATTTCGATTCTCCTTATCTCAATGGCAATGGTCATTGGTGCACTCGTCGGTTTCGTGATGTCTAAGAGCATTGTTGGACCTGTTCGAGATATACTAGCAAGTCTTGAGACGCTAGTCACTGGAGATCTCTCACAACGAATCACTGTTAATCGTACTGATGAGTTTGGGAAGCTTGGGATCGCATATAACACTGCGACTGATAATCTCGCTCATATGATGGGTGACATTCGCACTGAAGCGAATGAAGTCGCAGAGCTTGCTTTAGAAATCTCAAACAACTCATCGCGTATGACAGATGGAATCAACGAACAACGCATGCAAACATCACAAGTGTCTGCTGCTGTTGAAGAGATGTCAGCTTCCGTTTCTGAGGTTGCTCAAAGTGCTCAAGAAGCATCTTCTGTATCTGACGAAGCAGGAGAAAAAGCGTCCTACGGCGGTAGCGTAGTTCAAGGTACGATTGGTGGCATGAACGCGATCAGTGAACAAGTGAACCAGAGTGTGATCTCTGTTAGTGAGCTTGGCAAAAAAAGTGAGCAAGTAGGCGAGATCGCAAAGGTCATTAATGACATTGCTGACCAGACCAATCTCCTTGCTTTGAATGCTGCAATCGAAGCTGCTAGAGCTGGTGAGCACGGACGCGGTTTCGCGGTTGTTGCTGACGAAGTTCGTAAGCTCGCTGAACGAACCGCAGTGGCAACGCAAGAAGTCGCTGAATCCGTCCAGGCAATCAAAATTGATACACAGAATGCAATCATCTTGATGGAATCTGGTAAGGATAGCGTTCACGACGGTGTTCAACTCGCAGAACAAGCAGGCTCAGCACTGGAAGAAATTGTTGCCAATGCAAAGAACATCGCTCCGATGATCCAGGGTATCGCGGCGGCGGCTACTCAGCAATCTGCAGCCGCGAATGAAATATCTCGAAGCATTGAACGAATCGATATGGTGACCAATGAGTCGGCACAAGGTATCGGCGAAGTCGCAAACTCCGCAGAAACACTGACTACAAAGTCCGTATCACTGCAACAGCTTGTTGCTCAGTTTACAATGTAAAGATTGAGCCAATCTAACAACTCTAATCGCATCTGATTCGTCAGGTGCGATTTTTTAATGTAGATTGTTCTTTAACACACAGTCTGCGTATCTGTCAACTTCGGATGAGTTGAGGAGATACAAGCGTGCTGCAGCAAAATCTACTTCAACTTTGATGACGCACCGATCACCGTGAGCATCCTCTTAAAAAATGTTCCAACTCCAGCATCAGCTTCACTGCTCGCGCTAGGTGGAATCATCGCTTCACGTCGCCGTAGAGCGTAAGACTGCTTGACGAAGTACAAACCAACATGAGAATAAATTTATAGGGACGGATCTCACATTGAGCTTCGGCCCTATACGCTTTTGAGCTCAATACAATCGCTGTACATACTAAGTGTGTCCAGCGATAATCCAATAGACTCGAAGCTCTTCTGCTGATAAGTGTGCCAAGTTTGCATCATGCTCAACAACACGAAGCGAAAGCTTAGAAGACCTCGACCGCCGCAGTATGTTGTTAAAATTCAATGGTGCAAAGACATGCAGTCGACTGATCTCTAACTCCTCACACATCATCTCAATCCAGACCGATAGCTCTTGCGCGAAATGTTGCAATTCTGCTTGATCACTCTCGAAGAACGTTTCATCCTTTTTACCAACTGTGTTATCATGCAAACCTGATTTACTTCGTTGAAAACTACACAAATCAGTCACTGTTGATGATCTGATTTCATTGACGATACCTACTTCGGCAGGCGCCCCGCTTGTTTTACTGATCCAAACCAGCCTGCCCAAGTGTTCATTACAAACCAAGATCCAATGTATCGAACGCATACCAGTTACTCATCGATTAGCCTGCTGGACACCGAGATCGGAAGTCGAACCTCGAAGTTCATGCCAGCTCATAGTTCATCTTTCCTATTTCGATAATGGCTATGTCAATCGCACTTCGCTACCAGGAAAGCACCCTGTTTTTCGTCATTCGCTTTTCTAGATAGATAATTCGAAAACAAATGGTTTTCTTACTCATAGTTTTTATGAGTAGTTGATATGATTAAAGAAGAAAGCGATGGTTAGATATGTATGCTTCGGCATGTAATAAAAATCTATGCGTGATGCAGCAGCGAATGCTTGAATCATTTCAGCATGGAGTGGTGATGATCAATCCACAGGGAATGATTGTCTACACCAATCACGCATTTGAGAACATGATTGATCTTGTCGCAGACGATGACGTACTCAATCAACCTATCGAGATGGTACTTTCTCGACTACCTATCCAAGACCATGAAACAATCGAGCAATCGCCGGATGCATCGGAGCAATCATTCCAGTGTATCAGCGAACCATCATCTGGAGACATTTTCCCTCTCGATATTACAAATGCACCGCTTCTCGATGAGCACGGAACTTCGCTTGGTAGGATGATCACCTTTGTAAATATTTCTGAGCGCACACGGATCGAGTCTGACTCAGAGGATAACAAACAACTCGCAAAATTGGCGCTCGTTGCAGGCGGCATGGGATACTGGGAATGGGACTTAGTCCGTAGTGTTGTCACATACGATGCGCCGATGGCAAAGCTCTATGGGTACCCACCTCGCTCGATCGCTCTTGATGTTAAAAAAGCCTTTGAGATAGTTCATCCAGAGGACTTATTCCATCTTCGCCGTCGAATAGCTGAAGCTCTCAAGGTAGGTAACGAATATCAGGATGAGTTTCGGATTCACTCACAAAAGCATTCAACGCAATGGATCGGAGTCCGCGGTCAAATCCGCAAGAACAAAGATGGCAAACCAGTTGCGATCACAGGTGTTTGTTTCGACATAACAAAGCTCAAAGTGTCCGAAGCGGAACTTATCGAAAAAACTGAGCAATTGAACGCAGTTATCAATACCACGATTGAAGCGATCATCACGATCGACAGGAATGGGATCATCTTAAGCATGAACAAGGCCGGCGAGCAGATGTTTGGATATACCCCGGATGAGTTGATCGGCCGAAATGTCAATGCATTGATGCCGAGCCCACATACTCAGGAACATGATCAGTACATTCAGCGATATCTAGATACCGGCGAAGCACGAATCATCGGAAAAGGACGAGAGCTGATCGCTAAAAGAAAAGATGGGTCTCTTTTCCCGATCGAGTTGCTTGTCGGCGAGATTGATCATTTACAAAAGTTCACTGGACTCATCCGTGATATTAGTGAGCGACGACAGATCGAGAAACAGCTTACTCGTGCTGAGCGGCTCAACTCAATTGGCACGCTCGCCGCCGGGCTAGGTCATGACATGAACAACATCTTACTCCCGGTAAGGGCTCGCTTAGATCTCATCCAACGATCAGATCTCTCTGAAACAGTCCGCGATCAGATCAACGAAATCCGTAAATCAACAAACTACCTCCAAGATCTAGCTGACAGTCTTCATCATCTTGTCCTTGATCCAGAAGATGGGGATGCCTCAGATACTTACACGGATCTCAAATCGTGGTGGGACCACAGCCATACTCTGCTCTCTAGATCACTTCCTAAAAATGTCTCGTTCTCTTCCTCTATACAACAGGATCTTCCGCTTATCAAGATCGCCCCTCATCGTCTGACGCAGGCAATACTAAACCTGCTCGTCAACTCAGGAAAAGCAGTTAACAACACTGACGGGCGCGTATGGATTCGTGCAGAAGCGGATCCTGAATCTCAGGTAGTCAGGGTTCGTGTCGCGGACAACGGATGCGGAATGAGCAAAGAAGTTCAAAGCAGGGTCTTCGAACCGTTCTTTACAACCAAAACACGCGGAATTGGAACTGGATTGGGATTGACGCTTGTTCACACAATAATCAACTCAGTAGACGGGATCATTGAGATTGAATCTGAACCTGGAAAAGGAACAGAGCTCATACTCTCAATCCCATATGCTGCTTCGAACGATGAATCCCAAGATGCGACAGAGGATGAAAATCGTGTTCATGGAATTGTCACAGTGGTTGATCCGCGCATGAAATCTTTGACTGAAAACTTGCTAGAACTCGCCGGCGCGAACATCGACGATAAATCTCAAATAAACCAACTAGGAGTTGATGGATGCATCTGGGTCACAGATATGACTGATTCAAATTCTCACCGCATACAACGAGCACTCGACAACGGATGCCGTGTAATTACACTTGGAGATTGTGATTGCGATATCAAGAATCCCAACTTAACGATTTTGAATGATACCGATGATTATGTGTCGCTCCGAAGCGCGATCCAAACTGCGATGCAAGGAGTTTCACAATGAGCATTCTACCGATCCGAGTTTTGTGTGCTGATGATCACCAGTTCCTCATCGACGGGCTCAAAGCCCGGTTCGAGCTTGAGTCGGACATCAACTTTGTTGGAAGTCTCAACTCAACTACTGATCTGCTCGCACAAGCACAAGAACTCAAACCAAACATTGTGCTCCTTGATATCGAGATGCCTGGTCCTGATCCGTTCGAGACTGCACACGAGATTCATCGGACACTTCCCAATGTCCGAGTAATCATCCTGAGCGCCCATATCCGAGATCACTACATCAACGAAGCTGTTAAAGCAGGCACCTTTGGTTACTTTTCAAAGAGTGGAAGCACAGATGAAATCATTGAAGGAATCCGCAAGGTCGCACGCAACGGCGAGTTTGTATTAGGATCAAAGGTTAAAGCGCGTTGCACATTGAAAAAGAGAACCCAGCGCGGATCAATCACAGTCGTCAAAACCAAGCTTGATATGTTGAGTCCTCGTGAACAAGAGGTCCTTCGCTTGATCGGACGAGGCATGACAAGAATCGACATTGCTGAGACACTCTGCAGGAGCCCGAAAACTGTTGACGGGCACAGAGAAAAAATCATGGACAAACTCGACATACACGACCGCGGCGAACTCGTCCGATACGCGATCCGTGAAGGACTCGCAGAGGTTTAGTGATCTGGTATCTTCGAGTGAATGCGGGATCTATTTGAATAAATATACAACTCGCATTTACCACGACAGACTTTGCCAATATGCGTGCTTTGTAAGTTGTTGCTTGAGAAATATCGATAAGTAACAAGATCCAACTGAAAGTAATCGTGTTAAACTTTCAACTAACTGGATCAGAATGCGTCTGATTGTACTTCCAAATCTGAAACAGGATAATTCCAGAACATACTCCACCAACACTGTTTGGGACAACGATGAACCAGTTTGAAATCAACATTCCGTAAACTACCCAGCTCGTCATAGTCGCAAATAGCAGCACGGCCATGAAAAGTGACAGGCCATCAGTCGATTTGCATATCGCGTTCTTTCGAATCTGACTCGGTAGCCCAAGCGCAGTGTAGAGGAGCGTGATTATCGTGGCTGTCCAAGCGAACACTGTCACTGTTTCCATTTGTTGTTTCTCACTGTGGGTTCGAGTTTCAATGCTCAGATACTACGGCGCCAACTACATCACATTACAAGACGATTGCTCTTCATTGGAGAATTGAAAAACCCTTATTCCTAGATCAGAAATAAGGGTCAATCATATTCAACGGAGAGAGGGGGATTCGAA
>Ga0209344_10000877_pt1 | contig 45048 bp, 44 predicted proteins | sample Cruoilmetagenom6_FD_187293 | JGI IMG/M metagenome (GOLD analysis project Ga0209344, IMG submission 187293) | Oil polluted marine microbial communities from Coal Oil Point, Santa Barbara, California, USA - Santa Barbara Oil Seep Sample 6 (SPAdes)... | ecosystem: Environmental > Aquatic > Marine... | reverse complement strand
AGGAATTGACAGAAAGGGAGGAGGAAGAATTCTGGGAATCACAAAAGGAGTATGAGGGCCGATTGAAGAAGAGGGATAAAAAGGCTTATAAGGCATATATGAAAGCTAAGAGGGACGCTTATGCGGTACATCGCAATCATTGTGACGACCATTGTCATCACAGTGACCATTACCATACACATGCCAGTTTCTATTATTACCACAACGAACCTTATCGCTATGGATCCCATTCCAAAGGGACAACTATCCGCACGGGAGTAGGGATAAGCACACCTAGCCTTAGGATAGGACTTTAGGAAACAGCAACTAAAAAGAGGCTGTCCATAAACATGGGCAGCCTCTTTTTTTTTAATCGATTTCTTCTTTTAAGCAGGTTTTTTTTCCAATAAGGCCATATAGAATCCGTCAAATCCGGTTTTGCAGGCATATATATTGCTATCCTTGATTAGGCTAAAGTCCTTACCGGCTTCGGAACCGAGGAATTTTTTTACTTGCTGTATATTCTCCTGTGGTAGTATGGAACAGGTAGCATAGACCAATTTACCTCCGGGTTTAACGATCCTGCTGTAATCCTGAAGGATCTGTTGCTGTGTAACCATTATTTTTTCCAAGAATTCGGGTTGTAATTTCCACTTGGCGTCGGGATTTCTTTTTAGTACCCCTAATCCTGTACAGGGAGCATCAATTAAGACCCTATCTGCCGTATCGTACAGTTTTTTAATTACCTTGGTGGTATCTATGGCTCTGGTCTCCACATTATGGGCTCCATCGCGCTTGGCCCTTCTTTTTAATTCCTTTAGTTTGTTGCCATAAATATCCAATGCGATCAGTTGTCCTTTGTTTTCCATCAGTGCCGCCAAATGAAGTGTTTTACCCCCAGCTCCTGCACAGGTATCGACTACGCGTTGACCCGGTTTAACATCCAAAAAAGGAGCCACCAATTGGGAAGAGGCATCTTGTACTTCGAACCAGCCATTTTTAAAGGCCTCGGTAATAAACACATTGGAACGCTCCTTTAGCCTTAAGGCGTCAGGATAGCCTTTTATGGATTCGGTTTCAACCCCGGCTTCGTGGAGGACACTGCTTAAATTATCCTTGGTAGTTTTTAAGGTATTTACCCTTAAAATTACTTCAGCCTGCTCATTCAGTGCGTGTAATTCTTTGGTCCACAGGGCTTCGCCCAAGGCTTTTGCACAAAGTTCGTCCATCCAATCCGGTACAGATTCCCTATATTTCCTTATTTTGGACAGTTCATCAAATTTTCCTTTGATCCTTCTTTCCGGTGTAGGTTCAATTTGCTTCCAGTCTGGTAATTTAATGCCTTTAAGAACGGCCCAAACAGCGAACATCCTAAATAGGTTTTGTCTGCTATAGGGAGCCTTTACATCGGCTATTTCCGCATACAATCGCTTCCAACGGACCATTTCGTAGGTGGTTTCTGCAATAAAACCCCTGTCCCTGGAACCCCAGCGTTTATCATATTTTAGTACTTTTTCTACTACCTTATCTGCATATTCCCCTTCATTAAATATAAAATTCAACGCATCAACAACCGCAAACACTAGATTTCTATGTAATCGCATTTTTAAAAATTAAGATTGCAAAGGTATTGTATTAGAAGCTATTCCTCTTATTTTTGGGGAAAATTATAAGCATGCGCAATTATTTGGTGTTTCTCATTCTTTTTATTTTGGCCTCGTGTTCCGAAACGGACGAAAGGAGAACGTTCAACTCTGTAAAAATAGAGACGATCTATACCGATTCGTTGAGTTTTAGGGCAATCGAGATTATGGATGGGGGCAATATGGCTTTTGCTGCCAACAAGGGCGCTTTTGGTCTGGTAGACCTTAAGTCCAACAAAGTGAGGTTAAATACACAGAAATTTGATAGTATACTTCCTGAATTTAGGGCTGTAGCCCAAAACTCCACCGATTTCTTTATGCTTTCGATAGCTAATCCGGCCTTGTTGTACAAAACGGGGGACAAGGGCAATATGGAATTGGTTTACACGGAAGTGGGAGAAAAGGTATTCTATGATGCCATGACCTTTTGGAACGATCAGGAGGGAATTGCCGTAGGGGATAGTATGGATGGCTGTCTGTCCATAATCATTACTAGGGATGGCGGCAATACCTGGAAAAAATTGCCATGCACTTCCTTGCCAAAGTCAGAACCCGGGGAAGGGGCCTTTGCAGCCAGTAATACCAACATAAAAGTGCTGGGTTCCAAGGCTTGGATAGCAACTACTAGCGGAAACGTTTATTGCACTAGGGATAAGGGATTTACATGGGAAGTTATAAAAACGCCAATAATAAGTGAAGAACCGACCCAAGGTATTTTTTCCATTGATTTTTACGATGAAGACTTGGGCGTTGTTTTTGGAGGTGATTATACAGACCCTGTAATAAATAAAGGCAATAAAGCATTGACTACCGACGGTGGTAAAACCTGGAAATTGATCGCCGATGGTAAACTTCCGAATTTTAGAAGCTGTGTGCAATTTGTTCCGGGGGCCATGGGGAAGTCCTTAATCGCCGTTGGCTTTGAGGGTATTGCTTATTCCCATGATACTGGTAAAAGTTGGAAACAACTTTCCGATGAATCTTTTTACACCCTTAGGTTTATGAACGACACTACTGCGTATGCTGCAGGAAAGGGCAGGATAGCGAAACTTATTTTTCGCTGAGTGTCCTGGAAGCAATCGGTTGCAGAGCTTCGATCAATGCCCTTTGGCTTGGATTCTGGGCAACTATTACCGACCTCCCTTTTTTTGTCGATATTGTTTGATTAGTTGACGTTTAAAATCCTCTTCCGAACGCATCAATAAAATGGTCTTCTTGGCTGAAATTGTCTTGGATATTTTTTCGATATAGGATTTTTCCAACTTATATTTTTCTTCCTCCAATCTTTGCATACGTACCAAAAGTTCATTGGCCCGAGCGTCCGATAGGGCATCCAGATTTTTTATCTCGGAACCTATTTCTATGCGCTCCTCTTTAAACAAACCTTCCCTCTTGGCTTGATGCTCGTTGTAAATAGGCCAAAAACTTTGGGCTTCTTTGGAGGTGAGGTCCAATCTTTCCGTAATGAAAGCTACTTTTAGGGATTTTATTTTATCCCAATCCTTTCTTTCCTGTGAGCTTAGGGATAATGTAGCCACAAGGAAAAAAAGCGGGGCGAGTATTTTTATATTTCTAATCATCATTGTGCATGTTTAATTCTTCAAAATCGTCAATATGGGAATCCAGATAATCTATGATATTGTCATTATCCAGTCTACTTTCCAGAATATCGTTTAAGTCCAGATCATGGATAGGAAGTATTTCCGCCAAATCATAGGAAGAAAGTTCCAAATCGTTAAATTCAAAATAATGTTCTATGTCCGAGTTGGCCAAATCCGAATAGGACGGCGTTTTAACGCTATTAAATTGAACGCTAAGGAACAAAAGTATAACCGCAGCTATGGAAGCGGCAGTATAATAGTGTTTTTTATAGGATTTTAATGGAATTACCTTAGGCTCTACCGAGGTGTTTTCCAATTGCCCCAGAATCTTACTGTTTATATTCTCAAAATATCCCTCCGGAACTTTGAATCCTTCATTTAGGGGCGTAGAAATATCCTCCTTGGCTATCTTTTTCATGAGATCGTTGGACAGGGTATCGAAATACCCCTCCGGAACCTTAAAGCTGTTATTTTTATTTAATTTATCCATTTCAATAGTTTGACCTTGAACAATATAAAAGGTTTAATTCTCTTTTAAAAAAGCTTCGATCTTTTTTGATGCCAAATGATAGGAAGCTTTCAATCCGCCCACAGTGGTATCTAAAATTTCAGAAATTTCCTCATACTTCATTTCCTGAAAATATTTCATATTAAAGATCAATTTTTGTTTTTCAGGAAGCGTTGCAATGGCCATTTGCAATTTATGTTGAATCTCATCCCCTTCAAAATAGACATCGGCCCTCAAATCTTCCACAGCCTTGGTCATTAACTTTTCGTTATTGATCTTAAGTTTGTGCGATTTGGATTTTAAGAACGACAAGGATTCATTGGTAGCTATCCTGTACATCCAGGAGTATAGCTTACTATCACCCTTAAAACTGTCGATATTCCTAAAAACTTTTATAAAGGTATTTTGCAGCACATCATCGGCGTCATCATGGTTTAATACAATTCTTCTTATATGCCAATACAAACGCTCCTTGTAAGTATTTACCAGTATCTCAAAAGCCTTGGCCTGATGGTCCTTTTGCTTTAATTGTATTACTAAAGTTTCTTCCGCAATCAATATTTTGGACTTAAGTTCCATTATAGGACTATAAAAATCGAAAAAGGTTTATTTATAGTTCATATTTTATTGTATTCAATTGCAAAGGTAAACAAGTTTAACTACTACCATATTTTTTAGCTTAGCACCTTTTATAGATTATTATTTTTGTTTTTTAGCTATTTTTGGTGTTATCCCATGCAAAAGGGCACCTATAATATGTTTAACAATTATATAAAGAAATCATAAGTGACCTATAGCGTACACAATAGTTGGCACAAGCTTCTGCTAGAGGAATTTAAAAAGCCTTATTTTGAAGCCCTTATGGTATTTGTTGAACAGGAATACGGCAAGGGGAAATGCTATCCTAGGGAGAGCGATATTTTTGCGGCCTTTAACCATTGCAGCTTAGAAGAAGCCAAAGTAGTTATTATAGGTCAGGATCCATATCACGGTCCTAATCAGGCCAATGGTCTCTGTTTCTCTGTAAGTGAAGGGGTGGCGCATCCACCATCATTGGTAAATATATTTAGGGAAATTGAATCCGATCTAGGCAGAGCCTATCCCCAAAATGGTAATTTGGAACGTTGGGCGGACCAAGGGGTACTTTTATTGAACGCCACCTTAACGGTACGGGCTCATGAGGCCGGAAGCCACCAGAATAAGGGATGGGAACTTTTTACGGATACCGTAATCCAAAAATTATCCAACGAAATGGAGGGATTGGTTTTTTTGTTATGGGGAGGTTTTGCAAAGAAGAAGGCAAAATTGATCAATCCCGAGAAACATTATATTTTAACTTCAGGACACCCTTCCCCCTTAAGTGCCAATAGAGGGCATTGGTTTGGGAACAAGCACTTTAGCAGGACGAATGAAATATTAATTAAAAATGGTAGGCAGGCAATTAATTGGTAATTCGAATAGGTTGGGACAAGTTTTAAAACAAAACTGTTCCAATGTTATGAAGTATCGATAGGTTTCCATTTATTTGCTTAATTCCTGCTAATGCAGCAATATTTATATTACTTTTTTGTCCAAAAGCCAAATTGTACATTAACTAAATCTATATTTGTATTTTTTTTTGAATCTGTATTATAAAACTTGCAATAGCATTTGTGATATTAAATATTAAATAGGTTAATGAATTCCACTAGATTAAAATGGGTATTACTGGTTGATGATGACGGAACGACCAATATGCTAAATAAACTTTTTTTAAAAAAACTTATTCCAGATCTGGAAATCGATACGGTTACGGACGGTCATAGGGCGTTAGATTTTATAGAGGCCAATATCAATGATATAGATCAAGGTAGTTTTCTATTGATTTTGGATATCGAAATGCCGATAATGAACGGATGGCAATTCTTGGAAGCCTTCGATATTCTTTTTAGAAAAGAGGAAAAGGAGAAAATTGTTATAGCCGTTTTAACAGCCAATAGTAGTGAAGAATTAACCTACAGGGCACTATCCAATCCCCGCGTCAAGGAATGCCTACAGAAGCCTTTGTCGGACATCAATTTCAGAAGTATTATCCAAACCTATTTTTACGACTAGAGAAGATCAAAAAATTGCGTTGGCTATTTTTTAGGTTCCTTATATAATATCTCCGTGTTGGGGATTATCTTTTCTATCAGCCTTAAATCCTTTAAAGTATTTTGTACTAATTCCAAATTCTGTTTGCCTATATTCTTTTGTCCCCATTCCGTTAGGGATAACCAATGCCTAATGTCCTCCAATTCCTGATTGTAAGTATTGGCCAAGGTCCGGTCTATACTGGGAATTTGTTTAAAATCGGAGGTGTATACATTGATGACCTCCAGTATATGGGCCAAGGTTCCGGGATTTTGGGCTATAAATTTATCCGTGGCAGCAATTACAAAGCAGGGCCAGGGGGTAGGACAATCTGTAATTCTTCGAAATACACCCTGATCGACCAAGGGTTTTGTAGTAAAACGTTCCCACATAAAATAGTCGGACTTACCCTCTGTTAAACTCGTAACGGCCCCATTTAAATTATCCACGACTTCAAATTTTAATTCATTGGTATCCCAGCCTTGGTTTTGGGCGTTTACATAGGCCATTAGATGACTGCCACTTCCGTATCTACTTATGGCTGCGGTTTTGTTTTTTAAATCGGACAAGGCCTTGTAATCGCTTTTTGCGGCCACGTGGATTCCCCATAGGAGGGGGGTGGCAATATATTCCTGTACTATTTTGGAAGGATTGCCCTCACTGATACTTTTTATAATCCCTTCGGTGAGAATAATGGCCAAATCAGTTTCATTGTCCCTTAACATTTGTGCCATTTTACCGGTTCCTTCCGGGATATCTTTCCATTTTAGGTTTATTCCTCTGGCGCCAAAGGCTCCTTCTTCCACAGCTAATTGCCATGGAAAATTAAAGTGTTCTGGAACACCTATGATGTTTACGGTTTTCAAATCAATTTATTTTTATGTGGATTGTCCATTAATTGGGCGTTGTGGCTATGATGGTGCCAATATCCCTTGTTATTTATAAATAATTATCTTGGTTTTGCTCTGTTGGTCCTTTAGGCTATTTTGTTCAGGGCGTATTTGATTAAGGCGTCTATGGCCAAATCCGGCCTGGACGAAAATTGGCCCTTGGCCCTGTTTGCCAGTATGCAGTTTAAGGAAACGGCCCTGTGCCCCAATAACTTTGCCAGGCCATATATCCCTGAGGTTTCCATTTCCAAATTTGTAATACGTTTATGATTGTAGTTAAAACTGGCCAGTTTGGCGTTCATGTTTTTATCTTCCAATTTTAAACGTAGACTTCGGCCTTGGGGTCCATAGAACCCAACATTGGTAGCGGTGAATCCAAGTTGGACTTTGTCCGAAATGAACTGGGCTCCCAAATCTTTGTCAAATGCTACTACATAGGGATTGGACTTGTCTTTCAGCCAATTGGTGTGCTTTACGAATGCTTGCTGTATTTCTGGGTGTTGGATGTGGACACTGTCGTAAAAATGCAAAAGACTGTCCAGGCCAATGGCATATTCGCTCAACAAAAAGGAATCTACAGGAATTTCGGGCTGAATTGCGCCTGAAGTGCCTATGCGAATAATGTCCAAGCGGGTTTTATCTTTTTTTATCGTTCTAGTTTCAAAATCTATATTGGCCAAGGCATCCAGCTCATTTAGGACTATATCTATATTGTCCGTGCCAATACCTGTTGAGATTACCGAAATACGTTTATTCTTAAGCCATCCAGTATGGGTAAGGAATTCCCGTTTTCCCTTTTTTAGTTCAATGGTATCAAAATACTGTGAAACTAGTTTTACCCTATCGGGGTCTCCAACGGTGATTACGGTATCTGCTAGGTCTTGGGGAAATAAATTAAGATGGTATACGCTATGGTCTGCGTTTAGGATTAGCTCTGAAGAACCAATTTTCATTTTACAATTTTAGTATGCGGTTCGTTTCAGAGTTATAGAGGAAATTATATTTTAAGGCTCCGCCCAAATAGGCGTCATTTTCTTGGATACAGGAATAATAGCTAGTTTTTCCTTCCAAGATTTCCATCCCTTTTTTTGAAAGTTTAACAGGATTGAAATTGGTAAAAAGTGGCTTTAATTTGGTTATGACCCGCTCGTATTGGGTATCACCAAAGCCATAACGCCCTTGATTCTTTAATACCGTGTTCAGTAATACCAGCTTGGTCTTTGGTTTCGCACTGCGTGCCAGGCGCAGAATGTTATTTTCCACTTCATTGAGACCGTTCCTAATGGTTGGGAAACGCATTAAATGGGCTTCAATGGCACCTGATAGGTGGGAGAACTGAAAACTGTCAAAATCTTTAAGATTCTCCAATCTAATGGGGTTGTCGCTACAGTACAACTGCCAAACATAATCGGCATATTCTATATCGTCCTGTGTTAAAAGGGTGCGATTAGTGTATAAATTGCGTAGTTGGTCATCGGTTGATTCCCCTAAGCCTAAAATATTAACGGAATTATCCTCCTCCACACTCGATACCAAAGAAATTTCGGCATAAGGTCTGTGGGTCTTGAGCCAACTGATTACCGCCAACATATTAATTTGATCAAAAAGATCGAAATCGAACCAAAGAACAATACGGTCTTCCTGTTTATGGTTACAAAGGGTGCGGTATTCTTTTAATGTTTTGTCAATAAACCAGGACTTGGAAACCTTGTAGTTTTTATTCAAAAATTCGAACCTGGTTTTCCAAAATGATTCACTTCCAACATTCGTTTCGGTCTTACCTTCACATAACATTTCGCGCCAGGTAATAATATCCCCTTCCAATTTAAGGGTACTTAATTTGTTGGTGAGTATATCACCGTTTGTTATGTGTAATTGGGAACTCATTGTAATGGTGGTTTAGGTTGTGGCTAATAAATGTAGTGTTTTATCTTAATATCAAAAAATAATTAACAAAAATCTAACCTCCAACGCGTTTAACTTTAAATCCTTTCTCTTTTAATATGGTCATTATTTTATCTCTATAATCCCCTTGGATGATAATGGAATTATCCTTAAAACTTCCGCCTACGCTAAGTTTGGTTTTGAGCTCTTTGGCCAATTTCTTAAAATCTTCGTCTGCACCGGTATATCCCTCTAAAATGGTTGTTGGTTTTCCCTTTCGTTTTTCATACTTGCAAATAATAGGTTCATCCTGTAGCCAAATATCATTTTCAGTATCCCTTTTCTGTTCATCCTCCGTAGGCTCATGATCCGGAAATAGATTTTTCAATTGATCCTTTAAGTCCATTGTATATTTTAAAATTATGCTAAAATAATATTTCAACGCTAAAATCAAAACCCATCCTTCGCAAATTGGGAATTTTGTTGGGATGGGTCCTTTTAATTTGGTTACTGTTTATTCCATAGGAAAGTCTTCGTCATCCATAACCTCCTCCATTTGTTTAATATGCCTTTCCGTATGGCCAGACATAAATAAAAGTATTTGGTAGGCATCAATGGTTCCGAAAGGAAGTTGTTGGTAACGGTTTCGCAGGTCATCCTGGGTACTGTTAACAAATTCAATATGTTCCTTCCTCTTGGATTTAAATTCTTCGACTGTTTCTTCAAAACTCCCGTATTTTCCCGATGGCTCAAAAGCTTCTCCTGTTTTCACCTTTTTACTGCGATCTTCTATCATGGCAATTAATCCTTCATCCGATATCTTAACTTCTGAACGCTTGCCAGGCTCTGCCCCATGGGCCAAAGTACTTTGAAGCATACCAAAGATCATATTTTCGGAAATTGCAATATGCTCGGCACATTCAGTAATGGACCAAGAATCATCCGTTGCCTTGTAATTGAGTTGCGCTTCGTTTAAGCCCTCAATAGTGTTTAAAAAATGATCACGGGATTTTGTCATTTCTTTTACGGCAAATTCCCTTTCCGCATCTGTAAGGGTGGAATTAATCACTCCAAATGCCATAACCGCCAATAAAACAATTGGTAAAACTACTTTTTTCATAATGTCCAAGCTTAAATTGTTAATACTAAAGATTGTTCCATTCACTAGGCAATAATTAAACTTGGGTTAATTTTCACCTACTTCGTAATTAAGCCTAAATCTATTAGTCTTTCATGCAAAAATTCCCCAGCCGTAATATCCCCAAATTGTTTTGGATGTTCTTTATCCACACATTTTTCCAAACAATTTAAAGGCATTTCGCTAATTGGATGCATAAAAAACGGCACGGAATACCTAGAGGTACCCCATAGTTCCTTGGGGGGATTGACCACCTGATGTATGGTGGATTTCAATTTATTATTGGTTAAACGGGAAAGCATATCCCCTACATTGATCATCAGTTGATCCGGCCGGGCTATGGCATCTACCCACTCCCCGGCGTGGTTTTTTACCTGGAGCCCCTTGCCATGTGCCCCCATTAATAGTGTAATTAGGTTAATATCCCCATGAGCCGCGGCCCTAACCGCATTTTTGGGTTCATGTTGAATTGGGGGGTAATGTATAGGCCTTAAAATGGAGTTTCCATTTTTGATAAAATCATCAAAATAGGTTTCATCCAATTCCAAATGAAGGGCCAGTGCACGCAGAACAAATTTAGCCGTTTTTTCCAGCATCTTATAAGTTTCCTTACCCACGGCGTTAAAATGGACCAATTCTTGGACTTCTACATTGGGTGGATATTCTTTTTCCAATCTTGGATTGTTTTCCACATATTGGCCAAAATGCCAAAATTCCTTTAAATCACCCTCTTTTCTTCCCTTGGCATGTTCCTTTCCAAAAGAGGTATATCCCCTTTGCCCTCCAATTCCGGGAATTTCATATTTATCCTTAATTTCCTGCGGTAGGTTAAAAAATTGCTTGATTTCCGAATAGAGATCGTCCACCAATTGCTGGGACAAAAAATGACCACTTAATGCTACGAATCCAATATTCTCGAAGGCATTTCCTATTTCTTTAATGAATTTTTCTTTTCGATTTTTATCGTTGGATATATAATCTTCGAGATTTACACTGGGTATTGCACTCATCATCATGTTTTTTTAATAAAGTCAAAGTTAACAAATATGGCTAATCTTCTTGAAATATTATTCGCCTTTGTTTTTCCGTTTTGTTACATTTATAAATTAATTAAGCCTAAAAGAACATAAACATAACATGCAATATAAAGGAGATAGTGTTGATAAGGCCATGCAATTGAAACTTTATCAACGGATGTTAAAACCACGCATGATAGAGGAGAAAATGTTGATACTTCTACGGCAGGGGAAAATCACCAAATGGTTTAGCGGTATAGGGCAGGAGGCCATATCGGTAGGGATTACCAGTGCCTTAAGGCCGGATGAATACATCTTGCCCATGCACCGAAATCTTGGTGTTTTTACTACGAGAAATATACCTTTGCACCGACTTTTCTCCCAATGGCAGGGTAAGGGCAATGGCTTTACCAATGGCAGGGACAGAAGTTTTCACTTTGGCACCCAGGAATATAGGATTGTGGGGATGATATCCCATTTAGGCCCCCAATTGGGGGTGGCGGACGGAATTGCACTTGCAGATCATTTGAAACAACATACCAAGGTTACTGCTGTCTTTACGGGAGAGGGAGGTACTAGCGAGGGCGATTTTCATGAGGCCTTGAATCTTGCAGCAGTTTGGAATCTGCCAGTTTTATTTTGCATAGAGAACAACGGTTATGGTTTATCTACCCCGACCAACGAGCAATACAGATGTGAAAATTTGGCGGATAAGGGAGTTGGTTATGGAATGGAATCGCATATTCTGGAGGGGAACAATATCTTGGAGGTGTATTCCCAGGTCGATTTTATTTGTAAGAGTATGCGGAAAAACCCTAGGCCTGTACTATTGGAATTTAAGACTTTTAGGATGCGCGGCCATGAGGAGGCAAGTGGCACCAAATATGTCCCACAGCAATTATTGGAAGCCTGGGAGGAAAAGGATCCGATTGTAAATTTCGAAAACTTTCTTTTGGATGAAAAGATTCTTTCGGTCCATTTGATAGAAACCTTTAAAAATGAAATACAGGCTGAAATTGACTACGACCTAAAAAAGGCATTTGCGGAGAAAGAGGTAGAAGTAGATGAAACAAAGGAATTAAAGGACGTTTATAAAAGTTTTGATTATCAGGAAATTAACCCCAATGCCATTACTCGAAACATTCGCTTGATCGATGCGGTTTCCCAAGGCCTGAAACAGTCTATGGAAAGACACGAAAATCTGGTGGTAATGGGACAGGATATAGCGGATTATGGTGGAGTGTTCAAGATAACCGAGGGTTTTGTGGAGACCTTTGGGAAGGACCGGGTGAGGAATACCCCCATATGTGAATCCGCAGTGGTTTCCGCAGCAATGGGCCTTTCCATAAACGGAGTGAAATCGGTAGTGGAAATGCAGTTCGCAGACTTTGTAAGTACAGGATTCAACCCTGTTGTCAACTATTTGGCGAAGGTGCATTACCGCTGGGGGGAGCATGCAGATGTTGTTATACGGATGCCCTGTGGTGCAGGGATGGGGGCAGGACCTTTTCATTCCCAGACCAACGAGGCTTGGTTTACCAAGACCCCAGGTTTAAAAGTGGTCTATCCTGCATTTCCCTATGATGCCAAGGGGCTTTTGGCCACGGCCATAAATGATCCCAATCCGGTATTGTTTTTTGAACATAAAGGACTTTATAGGAATATTTACCAAGATGTGCCCGAGGATTATTATACACTTCCCTTTGGTAAGGCATCCCTCTTGAGGGAGGGCACAGATATTACTGTGGTGTCTTACGGTTTGGGAGTTCATTGGGCTTTGGAAGCTCTCAATGAAAATCCGGGTGTAAATGCCGACTTGATAGATCTGAGGACGTTGCAGCCCATGGATATGGAGTCTATTTATAAGTCTGTAAAAAAGACGGGCAAACTAATTGTTCTACAAGAAGATAGCTTATTTGGTGGGGTGGCCAGTGATATTTCGGCCTTAGTGGTGGAAAACTGTTTCGAGTATTTGGATGCACCCGTAAAACGGGTTGCCAGTTTGGAAACCCCTATTCCATTTGCGAAAAATTTGGAAAACAATTATTTGCCCAAAGAAAGATTCGTAAAGGAACTTTTAAATTTAATAGCCTATTAAATATCTCCCTAAACATAAAATGGTTCAATATGCATATGATTACAGCGGAAGAAAAACTTAAGGAGCGTATAAAGGAGCTTACCTGTTTGTATGAAGTAACTTCTATAATAGTAAACTGCGACTATGACCAGGTGGAGGATGCCCTAAAGGGAATTATGCACTGCCTACAGAAAGCTTGGCTCTATAGTGAGGTAGCCCAAGTGAAACTCATTTCGGACCAGTACAATATTGCGACGCCAGATTTTCCGGATGACCCTGTGTACCTGGAATCCAGTGTAAAGGTATTCAATAAGAAGGTAGGTGGGTTGCAAGTGGCTTATCCAAGACCAAAATATAACGAAGACGATTTTTTAAAGGAAGAAGAAAAATTGCTTGGAAATGTATGTTTGGAGGTAGGCAATCTTTTGGAAAGAAAACAGATCAAGGACAATGAGATAATAATAAAGCGTAAAATGGAAAGGGCAGACCGCCTGGGTATTTTAGGAGAAATTACAGCAGGAATCGCCCATGAATTAAATACCCCCTTGGCCAATATATTGGGATTTGCCGAATTATTGAAAACCAGGGTAACCCAAGATACCCAAGCCTCGAAAGATGTGGATAAAATTATAAATAGTGCCATATTTTCCAGGGAGGTGGTAAAAAAGCTCATGTTCTTTGCCTGTGAAATGCCCCATCAAATGTCCTTGGTAAATATAGGCCCTATAATTGCCAATGCGGTGAACTTAATGGAACCCAGTTTTAAGAAAAAGAAAATTGTTCACGAACTCAATTTGGGCGACCAGCCCATTTTCCTGAGGGTAGATACGATACAGTTAACGCAGGTGATTTTTAATTTGGTGCTCAATGCCATATATTTTTCCCCAGTTAAAGGTAAGATTGGTATTACAGTAAAGGAAACCAACGGGAATATCCAAATAAGTATAGCGGATCAGGGTCCGGGTATAGATCCCAAAACCAGGGATAGGATCTTTGAGCCATTTTACAGTACCAAACCTGTCGGTGAGGGTTCCGGATTGGGCTTAAGTGTCGTGCACGGTATCATTAAAAGTCATAAGGGAACAATAAAGTATAGATCCAACAAACCTAAAGGGGCTATATTTACCGTTGATTTTCCAAAAATTTAAGATTATGGGCTTTAAGAAAGAGAACGTACTGATCGTAGATGATGATGTGAATATATTGGAACTGATCCACAGACACCTTCAATCCTTTAATTACCACACCTATAAGGCGGTTTCTGTTAAGGAAGCCCTGGTAATCCTAAAAGATTCCAAAATAGACCTACTGATAACGGATCTAAAAATGCCGGATGTGGACGGATTGCAACTGGTTAAATACGTCTCCGAACATTATCCCAAGTTACCAAAATTAGTGGTTACGGGATATCCCTCGGTAGACGATGCAATGAGCGTTATAAAATCCGGAGCCTTGGATTATTTGGTCAAACCATTTACCAAGGAAGAGCTTAAACAGGCGGTATTAAAATCCTTTAAGGGCAATTCTGCCGATAATGCAGAACCCAAAGGTCTTTCAGATTCTAAAAAAAGCAATGTACATGCATATGGGGAACTCATTGGTAGATCCGAGGCCATAAAAAAAGTGACCGATATTATAGACCGGGTGAAAGACAATAAAGCAACGGTACTGATCAATGGGGAAAGTGGCACCGGAAAGGAATTGGTTGCCCGATCCGTGCACTATATGGGAAAATTTTCCAGAGCACCGTTTGTAGCAGTAAATTGTGGGGCCATTCCGGAAAATTTGTTGGAGGCAGAGCTTTTTGGCTATGCCAAAGGAGCTTTTACAGGGGCCAATGAAAACCGCAACGGTTTTTTTCAAGCCGCGGACAAGGGCACTTTATTTTTGGATGAAATAGGCAATGCCTCCCTGTCCGTACAATCCAAATTGTTAAGGGCGCTGCAGGAAAAGGAAGTGATGAAGGTGGGGTCCCAAAAAACAGAAAAAATAGATATTCGTGTCATTGCGGCTACCAATAGTAATTTGTATTCCCAAGTACAAAAGAAATTGTTCAGGGAAGACCTATATTATAGGTTAACAGTGGTGGAAATCAATGTGCCTTCCCTTCGAGAGCGAAAAGAGGACATTCCCCTGTTGGTGGAGAAATTTCTTTTAAAATACGGGGTGGAATATAAGGATAGATTGGTAACCATTGCACCTGCAGCCTTGGAACTCTTGGAGCGATATGCCTGGCCGGGAAATATTAGGGAATTGGAAAACGTAATTCAGAGAGCCGTAATCATGTGCGATAAAAGAATCGAAATAGATCATTTGCCTGATAATTTGAAATATAAGATCGATTTTCCCGAAGACAGTCTTTTGCCGTTAAGGGAGGTTGAAAAAAACTACATCTTAAAAGTTTTGGAGGCTACTGGCCAAAATAAATCCAAGGCAGCGGAAATCCTACAGATCGACCGCAAGACACTGCGCCAAAAAATACAATAACTACTTTTTTTTGATATGGGTAAAAATTACCCATCTGGGGAAAATATCCCATTTATATATTCAAGTAAACATTGCTTGGTAATTCTCATATAATTCATTTTCAATTACTTATGTGTGTTGTGAATATTTCCGTGTTTTATGGCACCCAAGTTGCTATAAGGTATTTCTAAAATACACGGTTATGGGAAACAGCACTAGTTTATGTCCAAGTTGTGAGTATTTCAAAACATGTGTACTTACAAAAAATAAAAAACATATTTGGAACTGCAATGAATTTGAATCAGCAGATTCAAGGGCAGTACTTGGTGGAAATCATTTAGTTTTTAAAAATGAAGTGAGATTATTCTAAACAAAAATTTATGATTACAAAGTCAAAAACAGAATCGAAACAGGGCATGTTGGAGAACGTGATGCGTCAATTCAATAATGCTGCCGATATTATTGACCTAAATAGCAACATTAGGAAAATACTTAGTATTACCAATAATGAATTGTTAATACATTTCCCTGTTAAAATGGATAATGGGGATGTAGAAGTTTTTACGGGGTACCGAGTACAGCACAATAATGCGTTAGGACCTTATAAGGGTGGACTTCGATATCACCCAACCGTAGATATTGATGCGGCAAAAGCCCTTGCGATGTGGATGACTTGGAAAACGTCTTTGGCAGGTCTGCCCTATGGTGGAGCAAAGGGAGGTATACAAATTGACCCTTCAAAATATTCCACTGCGGAATTGGAAAGGATTACCAGAAGATTTACATATGCATTGGGCGATAACATTGGTCCTGAACACGATATACCTGCTCCGGACGTAAATACAAACTCACAGACCATGGCTTGGATCGTGGACACGTATATGTCTACCAAGTCGCCGGCCGAAAGGTCTAAAAATCAACATGTGGTAACCGGGAAGCCCTTGGGCTCCGGGGGTTCCGAAGGAAGGGATAGGGCTACTGGCTATGGGGTTTTTCTGAACATAAAATTATGGGCAGAAAAGAAAAAGGTAGACCTAAAGAGTAAAAGGTTCATAGTTCAGGGTTTTGGGAATGTAGGTTATTGGACCGCCCATTTTTTGGAAAACGAAGGAGCCAAACTAGTGGGGGTACAGGATGCCTATGGTAGTATAGCCAATAGCGATGGAATTGAAGTATCCAAGTTGTACCAGTATATGCAGGGCAACAAGGGTAGTATTGTAGGCTATAGCTTGGCTAAAGTGGTAGATAGCGATCATTTTTTTGAATTGAATTGTGATATATGTATTCCTGCCGCTCTGGGAAATCAAATTACGGCTGGGAATGCATCCAAGATCAAGGCATTTTTAATAGCGGAAGGGGCAAACGGACCTACCGATGTGGAAGGTGAAGAGATATTGCTGAAAAATGGAGTAGGAATTATACCGGACATTCTATGTAATTCCGGAGGTGTAATTGGTAGCTATTTTGAGTGGTTACAGAATAGAAACGGAGAGTTGTGGCAATTGGAAGAGGTGTTGGCCAAACTGGAAAAGAAGATGAAGGAAGTCTTTGAGAAGGTATATGAAAAGGCAGAAAACAGGGATGGGGATATGAGAACAGCAGCTTATATCATCGCTATTGAGAGAATAGAGAAGGCGTATGTTCAAAGAGGGATATTTCCATAAATCAATTTAAAATAATACAGAATCATGAAATACGGAAATTTAGTGTTGGAGGAGAAGGAGTTCGTTTTATTAAAGCGTTTAGTTAATGTGTCAGGGTTTTACACGGATAATACCTATAAGAGTTCCATAGAAAAGTTGACCGAAGAGTTGACGTCTGCGGTGGTTTATAATGAAGATGAAATGCCCAAAGATGTCATTAGGTTCAATTCCATCGTCACCATCCAAGCAGTTAATGGATGGTCCAAACAATTTCAATTGGTAATTCCATCCCAAGGTGATTTCAAGAACAGCAAAATCTCAATCCTAACTCCAATGGGAGCTGCAGTCATTGGTTATGCCAAAGGGGACGATATTGTTTGGGAGTTTAGGAACGGGGAGCAAACCCTTAAGGTTACGGAAGTTAAGCAGGTACACAGCACTATTGATTCTGATATATTATTGTAATTATGGAAGTATTTTATGAGCATGATTCGGATGAAAAGTTAATTGCCAAAAAAGATGCCCTGGAGCTGAACAATTGGATAGGTCATCTGGTGGATAATAATAGGGAGTTGGAGATTTTGGTCAATATTGCCAAGAAATTGTCCAATGATGGCCTTATTGCCGACTTGAAAAAATTGATCTTGGAAAATAAATTACATCTAGGTGTTTTTTACAGGTATAAGAGTTCCATGGTCAATTTACATGAATGTGAAGATATGGAGTGCGATACATATTATGTTAATAAGCACGAAGAATATCGCAATCTGTATGCGGCCATTTTACAGGCGTCCCACAAATTGAAGGAAGAATTATATACCCAGATATTGATAAAATTATGATGTTGTTTTGTTAGCAGTCTGTTTGTTGGTTTTAATATTAGAGTTTTGGCTGTTAATGCACAAGGGAAAGCAATGCTTTCCCTTGTTTTTTTTAAGAAGATTATATAGATAGTTGGGCAGGCATTCAATAATCCACACCGATTTGCATTCGGGCTAAGTCAATTATTTTTTTATAAGAGCAAAACAATTATCCCTATCCGCAATAATTTTGAAAAAATAAGTTGTTCAGAGTATTCTGTGCCTGAAGCTATTAATTTTTAACTTCAAAATTAATAGGGTGCGCATCATACTTTTTTTCCACTTTCAACGTATATATGTTCAAATAATAAATATGACAATTATGCATTTAAGAAAACTTTTGTTTCTAGTGTTATTTACGGCCGGACTTATAACCTCCTGTTCCGTATCCAAGGCGGCAAGACAGGATAGAAGTGTTTTGAGCGGTAACTGGATTTTGAACAGTGTTTCCTATCAGGGGGGGCAGGGAAAATTTAAATCGGTACTATTTAATGATTCCGATGCCGCTTGTTTTGAAGGCAGTACATGGTTTTTTAGAAATAATAATAGTACTGGTAGCTATATGTTGGGCAACGGCAGTAATTGCGATGGCGCCGAGCGTTTTATTCGTTGGTCTGTTGTGGATAGGCCCGGGATGTCCAGCCAGTTGCAGTTTAAGTTTATAGACGAGAAATATAAGGATATTTCCGGAGGTCTGGGATATAGATTGGACATTGAACAACTCACCGATCAACAGTTGATTATGACTTCCAAAGTAACTGTGGAAGGGCAACCGTTGACCGTGGTTTATGAATTTACAAAAAATGACCTACCCTAGTAACAATAACTAGAAAGAAACATTCCTGCCAAAATACGGATAAGTTGGAGGTGGCACGATTTCTGTTCAAAGGATTAAATCGTCCACCAAATTTTGGGATTAACATTAAATAAAAATAAAATGAAAAAAATAATAATAAGTAGTTTATCGATAATTATGATTTTTGCTACATTTAGTAGTTGTCAAGCAGTAAAGAATACTAGTCACAAGCAAAGGGGAGCAGCAACTGGTGCTGCCGGTGGAGCTGTAATAGGAGGTGTTCTCGGCAACAATGTTGGAAAAGGGGGGAATACCGCCCTGGGAGCCATCATTGGGGCAGTTGTAGGAGGTGTAGCCGGAGGTTATATTGGGGATAGAATGGACCGCCAGGCAGAGCGAATTGAAGAAGAGATCCCAGGGGCTGAGGTCACTAGGGTAGGAGAGGGAATAAATGTAACCTTTAATGAGGAGGCCGGTGTTTATTTTGACACCAATAAATCGGATATAAAGGGAACTTCGGCAACAACATTAAATCGCTTGGTAGGGATTTTAAAGGAATATCCGGACACCAATATATTGGTGGAAGGCCATACCGATAGTGCGGGTGCCGATGATTACAATTTAAATCTATCCAAGCAGCGGGCACAGTCTGTAACCAATTATCTAATCACCAACGGTATTTCAGGGGGTAGGTTAACTACTACCTGGTATGGAGAAACGCAACCCAAGGCCGATAACAGTACGGCTGCAGGGAAAGCTAAAAACCGTAGGGTAGAACTGGTAATTGTGGCCAATGAGGCCTTACAGCAGGAAGCCCTTCAAAAGGCGAAACAATAAATAAAAGTTCTTTATATAAAACCCGGCGTATATCGTCGGGTTTTTTTGTTTATTTTCTGTACCTTTTGTTAATGGATAACTTTGATGTCATTATTGTGGGGGGAGGCTTGGCCGGTTTAACCGCCGCCATTCATTTACGAAAGGAAAACTACAGTGTGGCCATTATTGAAAGTAGGCAATATCCCCATCATAAAGTGTGTGGAGAGTATATTTCACACGAAGTGAAGCCCTATATGGAATTTTTGGGAATTACATTGCCACAAACGTTCCAATTTAATGAAATACTGCTGAGTATTGAAAAGGGTAAAGCCTTGAAGGCTAAATTGCCACTGGGAGGCTTTGGACTTAGTAGATATACTTTGGACCATCTTTTGTACCAAAGGTCTTTGGCGTTGGGATCATTTGTCTTTAATGACAGCGTAACCGCCATTGACTATGAAAATGACAATTTTAGGGTCCTCCTCGCATCGGGCAAGGAATACACGAGTAAATTTGTCATTGGTGCTTATGGAAAAAGGGCAGGCTTGGATAAGGAACTTCAGCGCCAATTTATAGAAAAGAAATCCCCATGGCTGGCTGTAAAGGCGCATTATAAATTGGACTCCTTCCCTGATAATTTAGTAGCTGTACATAATTTCAGGGGCGGCTACGGGGGGCTTTCCAAAACAGAAAGTGGGGCAGTAAATTTTTGTTATCTGGTTTCCTACGATAGCTTCAAAAAAGAGAAGGATATTGCCAACTTTAATCAAAATGTTATTGCCAAGAATCCATATCTCGGCAAATTTCTAAATGAAGCCGAGATGTTATTTGAGAACCCCTTGACCATAGGACAGATTTCATTCCATAAAAAAAAACCAGTGGAGAACCATATTATTATGTGCGGGGATACGGCCGGCCTTATCCATCCTTTATGTGGTAATGGTATGGCCATGGCAATTCACAGTGCTAAAATTGCCTCGGAATCTATCCATGGCTATTTTAAAAATGGAGGAAATGATCGGTTGCAACTGGAAAGTGATTATGAAACCCAATGGAAGCATACGTTTGCCAAAAGGCTGTGGTTGGGCAGGCAGCTGCAAGCTGTAATGCTAAGCCCAAAGTTATCCAATCTGGCCATGGGGATATTAACCAATTCTCCCTATATTGTAGATAAGATGATAAAACGTACCCATGGACAAATTATTCAGTGTTAATGAATTTTAAAGGACGAAGCAATGCCCGGGAGCTCATGGATGACCCCCATCTGGATACACTTTTATTGCGGGAAGTTTATGCGGACATAAATAGGGTCAATACAGTTTTGCAAGGTTTTTCACTTTCCTTAGGTGCCATTGAAAAAATAATTGAGGAAAATCCCCAGACTTCCTACACTATTATGGATATGGGTTGTGGGGATGGGACAATGTTGGGAAAAGTAGCTGCCTTTTATAAGAATAAGCCTGTACACCTGGAGCTAATTGGGGTGGATTTAAATTCCAAATCCATAGCAATGGCCAAAGAAAATTTTAAGGCGTATTCCAATATAAGATTCTTGGAGCTGGATATTCTGGCTCCGGAAGCAAGGGAGCTACAATGTGATATTCTGCTCTGTACCCTAACAATGCATCATTTTGATTCCAAGGAAATACCAATTTTTCTAGATCGATTTGTAAAACTGAGCAGATTGGGCATTGTTATAAACGATCTGCAAAGAAGTAAAGTCTCCTATTATCTTTTTAGGCTCTTTAGCCTTATTTTTATAAAAACAAAGATTGCGAAACATGATGGTTTAGTTTCCATAAAAAGTGCATTTACCAAATTGGATTTAGTAAATTTTTCCATTAATCTACCCAATGTAGAACACGACATATGTTGGAGGTGGGCATTTAGATATCTATGGATAATGAGAATAAAGGGAAAACAATTGCCATATGGAAGGGAGTAAGATAGTTGCAGTAACCAAATCGCTGCCACAATACAGTAGAAATACCAAGGATATTTTACCTTTTGTGGAGAAATGGCTGTACGGTAAGGATGAGCGGTTTCAGCGTAAAGTACTGAAAATTTTTGAAGGCGCAGCCGTAGATAAACGCTATAGTATAATGAGTCCCGAAGAGGTTTTTAAAGCAACTTCGTTTGAGGACAAAAACAAGGTGTATGTCCGGGAAGTCAAAAAGTTGGGAAAAACTGTTCTTGGGAAAGCCCTAGATAAGAGTGGTTGGACGGCAGACAGTCTGGATTATATAATTACGGTAAGTTGCACAGGGATTATGATTCCTTCCTTGGACGCTTATCTTATTAACGACCTGGATCTCAGGAACGATATTGTTCGATTGCCCGTTACGGAGATGGGTTGTGCAGCAGGTGTATCGGCCTTACTATATGCCAGCAATTTTTTAAGGTCCAATCCAGGAAAGAGGGCGGCCATTGTGGCCGTTGAAAGTCCAACAGCTACCTTTCAACTTAACGATTACTCTATGGCAAATATGGTAAGTGCTGCTATTTTTGGTGACGGTGCTGCCTGCGTTTTACTCTCTTCGGAAAGGGAAGCCAAAGGACCAACAATTGTTGGGGGGGGAATGTATCATTTTCCGGATGCAACACATTTGATGGGTTTCGATCTAATCGATTCGGGCCTAAAAATGATTTTGGATCCCTTGGTGCCACAGACGATTTCCGAACATTTTCCACAAATTATCCATCCTTTTTTGCAGCGGTATGGTTGTACTATTGAAGAAATTGATCATTTAATTTTTCACCCTGGGGGCAAGAAAATTGTGGAAACAGTGGAAAGGCTTTTTGGTGTTTTGGGCAAGAATTTGGACGATACCCGTGAAACGCTACGTTTATATGGCAACATGAGCAGTGCAACGGTGCTTTATGTTTTGGAGCGATTTATGGAAAAGGATATAGAGGAAGGGAAACGGGGTTTAATGTTGACTTTTGGCCCGGGGTTCTCTGCCCAACGCATTTTACTGGAATGGTAATAGGACTGTGAGATTATTAGTGAAACTCAATTTTGGGAAGTCGGTAAGACGCACCTAAAATTGCAAGTTGAACTAATCCCGCCTTTTTCGACGGGATCTAGGTTCAATACCTCGACCCTAGGATCGATTCCTATAATTGGGTTCGGGGCCTGCCTTTGTCGGCAGGCCTGCCCTCAGGTTTAATACCTTTTATTGGTCTAGGCTGATTTCTAGTTTTGGATTGGTAAAGTAATGGTTTAATAAAATGATTGTTATATGTCTATTACGAGTAGTATAATTGATAAATTGCCTTATACCAATCCTTTTTTATTCGTTGATAGGATTAATATGATCGGCCCCGATGCCATTGAAGGTTGCTACACTTTTAAAAAGAATGAATTTTTTTATGATGGCCATTTTAAGGAGCAACCTGTTACACCGGGAGTAATACTTACCGAATGCTGTGCCCAGGTGGGATTGGTGTGTTTGGGGATATACTTGCTTAATTTGGAAAAAGTGGATACAGGGAGTTTGGAGGTGGCTTTAAGTAGTTCCGAGATGCAATTTTTATTGCCTGTTTTTCCCATGGAAACAGTAACTGTAAAATCGAAGAAGCTTTTCTTCCGTTTCAATAAGTTGAAATGTGAGGTTAAAATGTACAACCAACAATCCCAATTGATTTGTAAAGGTGTTTTGTCCGGGATGATAAAGGATAGAAAAATATGAACAGGAGGGTAGTGGTAACCGGACTTGGGATATGTGCCCCCAACGGGGTGGGCCTACCCAGTTTTTTTGATTCCATGCTCCATGGTAGAAGTGGAATTAAGTTTTATCAAGAGTTGGCAGACTTGGGGTTTGGATGTCAAATAGCAGGACAACCGGAAATACCGGAAAGTTTAAAGGAATCTTATTTTACGTCATTGCAATTGAGGAACTTAAGGGCGAGTGGTATAGTTTATGGTGTCATGGCAGGTACGGATGCATGGAAGGACGCTGGTCTTGAAAAGGCAGAAAAGGATCGCCCCGATTGGGATAGCGGAATAATTTTTGGCACTGGAATTTTGGGAATAGACAAACTGCGAGAATCCATATATCTAATAGATGATAAAAACACTCGCCGTTTGGGCAGTAATTCCGTAATGCAGACAATGGCCAGTGGCATCAGTGCTTATTTAGGTGGAATTTTGGGATGTGGTAATCAGGTAACAACCAATTCGTCGGCATGTGCAACTGGTACTGAAGCGGTAATTATGGGAATGGAGCGTATTAGGGCAGGGAAGGCTGAAAGGATATTGGTAGGGAGTTGTAGTGACAGTGGTCCTTATATATGGGGTGGTTTTGATGCCATGCGTATACTTCCCTCCAAGTACAATGGTAATCCCCAGCAGGCCAGCAGGCCAATGAGTGCCAATGCTTCAGGGTTTGTTCCAGGAAGTGGGGCAGGAGCCATGGTGTTGGAGTCTTTGGACAGCGCTTTGGAGAGAGGGGCCAAAATCTATGCGGAGGTATTGGGGGGAGCAACCAATAGCGGAGGTCAGAGGGGCTTAGGTACTATGACGGCCCCTAACAGTGAGGCGGTGCAGAGATGCATCCAGGAGGCATTAGTGGATGCAGGGGTAGAAAAATGGGAGGTGGATGTTATTAATGGACATTTAACGGCTACCTCTAAAGATGCCGAGGAAATTAGAAACTGGAGTGAGGCCTTGGGGCGCAGCGGTAAGGATTTTCCGTACATAAATACCACTAAGGGGCTGGTAGGCCATTGTTTGGCTGCGGCGGGAAGTATAGAATGTGTGGCGACCTTGTTGCAATACCGTGAGGGGTTGGTTTTTGGCAATCAAAATTGTAGTGACCTTCATCCGGAGATACTGAAATTGGTGGATGCTTCCAAAATCCCCTTAAAATCAATTGCCCATAGACCTAAAATCATAGCAAAAGCAAGTTTTGGATTTGGAGATGTAAATGCCTGTGTTATCTTTAATGAATATAAGGAAATATGACTATGGGATATGATCACCATTTTGAGCAACTGAAGAACATTGTTAGGGCGTATCTTCCAGAGGATGTTCCTGAAGGAGCCATTGGGGAGGATAGTAATTTTGTAAATGAACTAAATATCAATTCGGCCAATTTGGTTGATATTGTCCTGGATGTGGAAGATGCGTTTGGGATACGTTTGGAGAATGAGGATATGGACAATATGCAAACGGTCAGGGATGCCCTAAATATTGTGGCCCAAAAACTACAGGATAAAAAATAGCCCTACTTCTTATCTTTTTTATCAGGGATGAGAAGAGAGGAAATTATGCCCCCAACCAGGGATACGGATATCACCGTAAGGGAGACCCATTCAGGAATTTCAATATGATGGGAAAACAGCATTTTTAAACCAACAAAAGCTAAAATCACCACTAGGCTATAATTAATATATCTAAATTTTTCCAACATTCGGGAAATTAGGAAATACATGGAACGCAATCCAAGTATGGCCAAAATATTGGAGCTAAAAACAATAAAAGGGTCGGCCGTAATGGCTAAAATAGCAGGAATGCTGTCCAGGGCAAAAAGTATATCGGTCAATTCAATGACAACCAAAGCCACAAAAAGTGGTGTAGCTGCGTAAACTCCCATACGCTTTATAAAAAAATCATGGCCATTAATAGCGGAGGTAATAGGGTAAAGCTTTTTTAACCTTCTGAAGACGAAAGAATTTTTTGGGTCAAATTCGTTATCGTCCGATCTTAACATTTTAAAGGCAGTGTAAAGCAAGAATACCCCAAAGACATATATGATCCAGTCGAATTTTGTAATCAGGGCAACCCCAAATACGATCATTAGGGCCCTAAAAACGATAGCTCCCAATATGCCCCAAAACAGTACCCTGTGCTGATAAATGGCAGGAATCTTAAAGGCGCCAAAGATTACGGCAATGACAAAGACATTGTCTACGCTAAGCGACAGTTCAATAAGATAGCCCGTTAAGTATTTTAAAACAGCATCGTTGGGGGTCAAGGCTGTAGGATTGTCAATGATTCCATTGGAGAACAGCCAATAAATAACGCCACTAAAGCTTAGGGCCACGGTAACCCAGATGGCCGTCCATATTCCCGCTTCCTTTGATTTTATTACATGTTCATGTTTGTGAAAAACACCTAGATCCAGTGCCAAAAAAATAATGATCAGACCAATAAACGAGCCCCAAACTAACATATGTTATCGTAATTAAAGGCACAAATGTAAGTATCATTTTTTAATGACAAGCGGGAACATGTCATATTCTTTTTTCAGGAATGTTAACGCGTAATTTATCAACCTTAGACGGTGGGATAAAGGATGTTAATGTAAAAATCGATAGAATGACTTTAAAACACGATATATGGTAAGGTTAAACCGGATTAGGGGTATAATAAGGTGGATAAAATGTCATAACTTTAAGCAGACACTTTTTATGAAATATGATGAAAGATATTTACAGCGCTGTAATTGTGCTTGTTATGGTTTTTTCAGCGGTGAACGGGTATGCCCAATCCAAAGGGAACGATACTTTGGCAAAAAGGATGAAGGTAGAAAAACGGACGGTATTGGAGGAATATGAGCCGGACATGATCTTATCGGCCGAAGACCGGTTGGCATTGAAGGAGAAGCGGATGGTTGAGGCGAAAAGAAGACGGGGCATTTTGGATACTATGGATATTTCTGATCGCAAAAGAAAAAAACTGCTCAAGGATTTATATAAAAACCCGTTTTCCGATCGCTTGATGAAAACTTTGGCAGATGCTAAATTTGAGGATGCCGAGGATTGAGCATCTGTGAACTATGCCTTTTATTATGGTAAGGGCGAATAAAAATGCCCCGGGAAGATTTAGCCGTATTCCGGGGCATTTTTAGTGTTAATGGATTACTGTAAACGAGGCTAATGGGTTTTCATTTTGCCTTTTCTTTTTTCCAATTGCCGTTCCAGTTCTTCTACAGAAGCTGCAATGGCCACTTCAAATTTAGCGTTGTTGGACTCTGCGAACAATCTAGGGCCCGGTGCGCTGAGCCTTATGTTGCAGATCAACCCGGTATCTGGCGAGGAGGTGTTCTCTTTTTTGAAGAAAACATCGGCACGCACTATAAAATCATATTTGTCTTCTAGTTTTTCCAACTTTTTTGTGGCCAATTCTTCTAGTCGGGCACTTGCTTTTACATCATCATATTCAAAATTGATATTCATATTCAATTGATTTTAAGTTAACAGACCTAAGTAAGATCCGGTATTAATTCTGGAATTTAAGTTAGTCTTTATTTTTAATAAACCCAAGGGAAATTCATGGTAAATTCTCATAATCCACCCCTTCTCTCGGGTGATCGTTGTGTGGGCCAAAGGGATTGTTCCCCAGTTCTGGGATTTACCGGTAGGATTCTTTTTTCCCTAGAGCTCATTTCTGGATCCTCACTTGCCATATAGGCCAATATTGCCGTAAGAATTACATTATTCCTTAGATCGTCGAATACTATTTTATCATAGGTATCCCTATTGGTGTGCCAAGTGTAGTTCCAATAGGACCAGTTTAAAGAACTTAGTCCAAATGCCGGGGCTCCGGCAGCTATAAAGGAGGCGTTGTCCGATCCTCCACCTGCGGGCATTCCGGGAAATGTGGTCTCTATGTGCTGGGTTATTTCGTCCGGTACTGCAGATAGCCAACTAGAAAGGTATTCATAGGAATTGAGAAATCCGCCTCCCGATATTTTAACAACCCTTCCAGTACCATTGTCCTGATTAAAAACGGCTTGTACCTTATTTACTATTTCTGGATGATCCTCCACATAGGCCCTGGAACCGTTCAACCCTTGCTCTTCACTTCCCCAATGGCCAACCAAGATGGTTCTTTTGGGGTTGGGATATATTTTTTTAAGGATGCGCATGGTCTCCATCATTACCAAAGTGCCAGTTCCGTTGTCAGTAGCACCTGTTCCACCATCCCAGGAATCGAAATGTGCGGATAGTATAACATATTCATCTGGCTTTTCTGTACCTTTTATTTCAGCAATGGTATTAAATGTTGGCACCGCGCCGAGTTCCTTGGATTCTGCCAGGATTTTAATTCTGGGGCGTTTTCCGCTCTCTACCAGCCTGTAAAGCATGGTGTAGTCTTCCAATTCCAGATCTACCATGGGAATTTCCTCAGTGTTTGCACCGAATATTTTATTCGCACCAAAGCCTTTGGACCAATATGAGGTTACTATTCCGGAAGCCCCGGCTTTTTCCAATGCCAGTGGCAAGGAACGTCTGTTATATCCTGTGCGCTGCATATTTTGTTTCCACTCATCCTCCTGCAAGTTCCTGTCTTTTTTCATGTTGGCGAAGGACTCCGGTGTGGCAAATTCTTCCCAATTATAATCCGGCCTACCGGTAGGCTCCTTCATCGAGATCATAACCAGTTTATCCTTAACGTTCGGCAGCCATTTGTTAAATTCGGCGGAATCGGCAACGGTAGGCAAGATTATTACTTCTGCCGTGATACCTTTACGCCCAGTGCCAGGACTCCAGGCCAATTGGGTTCCTTTTAGGGTTTGGATTCTTGGAGCTACCATATCAATATGTGTTATACCTCGTTCCCAGCCCCTCCATTGGCCCCATTGTTCGTTTTTGGCGGCAATTCCCCAATTGGTGTATTGGGTCAGGGCCCAATCATGGGCCTGTTGCATCTGTGGGGTGCCAACCAGTCTAGGACCAATGACGTCCAATAATTCGTGGGCCAGCGTTTCCAATTGTGAATTCCCATTAACCTCGGACACTATTTGGGAAACAATTTTATCTGCAGTCTGGGTAAATCCGGTTTGAATAAAACACAGCAGGGATAAAGTAAGTGAAATGTAGGCTTTTTTCATTTTTTGGATTTTAAATTGGTTTGGGTATCAAAATAATAATAATTGAATAGTTAGCCGCTGGAATTAAGTTTTAATTAAGAATCCAATTAGGACTTTGATTCATGGCAACAATTGGGAAAAGGATAGTAATCAGGATTATAAACTATACCTTTGTTGAAAAATATTGGGGATGAGCACTTTTTCGGATTTTAATATATCAAAACAATTACATTATGCCATAGAGGATTTGGGCTTTAATGTACCAACCCCTATCCAACAAGAGGCCTTTTCCGTAATCATGTCGGGAAAGGATATTATAGGGATTGCGCAAACAGGTACCGGGAAAACTTTTGCTTATATGTTGCCACTTTTGCAGGAGTTGAAATTTTCGAAACAAATCAATCCCAGAATATTGATATTGGTGCCCACACGGGAACTGGTGTTGCAGGTAGTGGCCAATATAGAAGCTTATTCCAAGTATATGAGTGTTAGGGTTTGCGGTATTTATGGGGGAGCAAATATAAATACGCAGAGGCAGGCAGTTGCCCAAGGGTGTGATATCTTGGTGGCTACCCCTGGCAGATTATATGACCTTACGCTGGACAGGACGGTCAAGCTAAGGGATGTCAAGAAATTGGTGATCGATGAGGTAGATGTTATGTTGGATCTTGGTTTTCGTTTCCAGATTACCAATATTTTTGAATTAATGCCCCAGAGAAGGCAAAATATCATGTTCTCTGCTACCATGACAGAGGAGGTTTCCCAATTAATAGAGGACTTTTTTATTGCACCGGAAAAAGTATCGATAGCCGTTAGTGGAACCCCCTTGGAAAACATCGAACAAGTTGCCTATGCCGTTCAAAATTATTACACCAAAGTAAACTTGTTGATCTTTCTGTTGAAGGATAAAACCGTCTATAAAAAGGTATTGATCTTTGTTTCCAATAAGAGAAGTGCCGACAGGTTGTTTGAAGCCCTCCAGGTGGATTTTGGCGATGAGGCGGCCATAATTCATTCCAATAAAACTCAGAATTATAGAATTAGGTCCATTAAGCAATTCGATGAAGGTAAAAATAGGATCTTGGTGTCTACCGATGTAATGTCCAGGGGCTTGGATCTGGAGCAGATTACCCATGTAATCAATTTTGATACCCCTACATATCCAGAGAACTATATGCACCGTATAGGTAGGACCGGTAGAGCGGAGAAAAAAGGGAACTCCTTGTTGTTGTACACGGAGAAAGAGGAGGAGTTTAAAAATGCCATTGAAAAATTAATGGATTACAAAATTCCATTATTGGCGTTTCCGGAAGAGGTAAAAATTTCCGAAGAATTGGCACCGGAGGAACGTCCAAAGAATCTGGAACACAACAATCCTGTGGGTGCGTCCCAACAAGAGGGGCGTGGTGCTGCCTTTCATGAGAAATCGGATAAAAACAAAAAGATAAACCAAGGAGGATCCTACAAAAGGGAAATCGCAAAGAAATATAAAAAACCGATCACCAGGGGAGATAAAATATTTTCGAAAAAAAACAAAAAAAGAAAATAGTAATCAACTGTAGATAAATTATATGATTATATTTATTTAATATTTTGCTTTAAATGTTTAACGAAAAGAATCCTTTGCACGGTATTACCCTGGCCAATATGTTGGACTCCCTGGTAGCCCAATACGGTTGGGAGGAAATGGGGGCAAGAATCAATATACGCTGCTTTAATCAGGACCCCTCTATTAAATCCAGTCTAAAATTTTTAAGGAAGACCCCATGGGCGCGGGATAAGGTAGAGCAATTGTATTTAAAGTCGAAAAGGCAATAGTTGGGCAGGGTGTTGTCACTACCAGGCCAAAGGGCAAATAATCAAGCTTAGCCAACAATTTTTTTTTCTTTAAATTTGATTTTTATGCCTCTTGCGTTGAAAGTTGGCGGTTTAGTTTGTTAATTAACGCTATATTCCAATATAAAGTAGAAAATTAATCGGTGTTTTAGCAATAAAACAAAAATGAAAATATTATATGAAATCATTTACTGTTGCAGAAATAAGTGAGCTCTTGGACGGGGAACTTATAGGTAGTTATAGCAAACCAATCATTGGTGCCGAACAAATAAATAGGGCCAAAGACCAACAAATTACATTTATCTCCAGCAATAAATATGCACGGCAATGGGATTCGTGCGGCGCCAGTGCCGCCATAGTGTCCAATGCGGTAAAAATACTGCCCGGCGAGGGCAGGGCCTTTATTAAGGTGGTAAATGCAGATTTGGCCATGGCCAAATTGCTGGAGGCGTTTCAACCAGCACCTCCTGAATTATTGGAAGAAATCCACCCACGGGCCGAAGTGCACGAGACTGCCGTTTTGGGTAAGGGTTGCAAAATTGGAGCAGGTAGTTATGTGGGTAAAAATGTAGTTTTGGGGGATGGGGTTATCCTGTATCCCAATGTTACTGTTTTTGATGAAACTACCATAGGTCATCATACCGTGATCTGGTCCGGAACCGTTATCAGGGAGCGTAGTGTAATAGGGAATAATTGTATTTTCCATACCAATGTCAGTATTGGCGCGGATGGATTTGGTTATAGGCCCAGTGATGATGGTAGGGGATTGGTGAAAATACCGCAAATAGGAAATGTGGTGATTGGCAATTATGTGGAAATTGGGGCCAATTCATGTGTTGATCGAGGCAAGTTTAGTTCCACCATAGTGGGTGATGGTTGTAAAATAGATAATTTGGTTCAAATAGCCCATAATTGTGTGCTGGGAAGATCGTGTATTATGGCCGGGCACAGTGGTTTGGCTGGCTCGGTTACTTTGGGCGATGGCGTAATAATAGGAGGGAGTGCTTCCATAAAAGATCATACCACTATTAATTCGGGTGCCGTAGTGGGGGCAGGTTCCGGTGTAATGAGCGATGTGCTTCCAGGAAAAACCGTATTGGGGTACCCGGCCACGGATTCAAGGGAAATGCTCAAGCAATGGGTGGCGCTAAGAAACCTTGCCAAGAATTAGAGTTGCCATTGGCAGCAGTGTACCGTAGGGGCCTAGGTATTTCATTGAATAGTTTAATGCAATAGCGGCCTTAAAGGGGTCCGACAATGAAATAAAATAAAATTATTCCCTAAATTTTCCAAAAATATTCGTTAAACACCCAACAAAGGGCTTAGTTTTGCAGTCCAAAAAAGAGATTATGTCGGAGACTTTGATTGCCAATGCTATTGTAGAAAGAAAAACGGATAAGGAGCTGTACAGCTATCAAAAAGGAGCTATAGATCAAATTTTTGATAAATTCGAAACCGCTCCGGATGATTATCATCTTTTGTATCAATTGCCTACTGGCGGTGGTAAAACGGTTATTTTTTCGGAAATCGTGAGGCAATACCTCAAGCACCATAATAAGAAGGTGCTGATCATGACCCACCGTATAGAGCTTTGCAAACAAACGTCTACCATGTTGACCAGTTTTGGGGTTACCAACAAAGTGGTGGATAGTAAAGCCAACTTGGACGACCAGGAAGAATATAGTTGTTTTGTGGCCATGGTGGAGACCTTGAACAACCGGTTACAAGACGATAAACTGGATATTTCCGATGTTGGATTGGTAATTATTGATGAGGCGCACTACAACTCCTTTACAAAATTGTTCAAGTTTTTTGAGAATTCCTTTGTCTTGGGGGTTACCGCAACGCCTTTGAGCTCCAATAAGGATTTGCCCATGAAAGACAACTATGATGAATTGATCGTAGGGGAAACCATTGAAGCGCTTATTGAAAACGAATTTTTGGCCAGAGCCGATTTCTACTCCTACAATATGGGACTAACCTCTTTGGAGGTTGGGTCCAATGGGGATTACACCGTTAAATCCTCAGAAGACCTTTATAACAACAGCCAAATGCTCAGTAAGCTGTTGGAGGCTTATGAGAAACATTCCAAAGGAAAAAAGACCTTAATTTTTAATAATGGAATAAATACTTCCCTGCATGTTTACGAGACCTTTAGGGCAGCGGGATATCCTATTGCCCATTTGGATAATACTGCTACCAAAAAACAGCGTAAAACCATTTTAAAGTGGTTTAGCATGACACCTAACGCCATTTTGACCTCCGTAAGTATTTTGACCACAGGGTTTGATGAACCTACCATAGATACCATTATTTTGAACCGGGCCACCAAATCCTTAACCCTGTACTATCAGATGATAGGTAGGGGTTCAAGAATTTTGAACAATAAATCCTCCTTCTCGGTAATTGACCTGGGTAACAATTTCCATCGCTTTGGTCCATGGGGAGCGGATTTGGACTGGCAGACCATATTTAAGTCGCCCAATTTTTATGCAGAGCGAATTTTGAGTGATGAGGAGTTGGAAAGCAATTTCAAATGGGAGATGCCCGAAGATTTGCGTGCGGAATTTGCCAAATCCGAGGATGTTTATTTCGATATAAAGGAAACCTATGTGGATTCCATTAAAAATGGGGAGACATCAAAGGTGGTATTGGAGCGATCTATTGCACAACATGCCAGAATATGCGTGGAAAACAGTGAGGATGTTTATGATGCCCTTGCGCTCGCCAAGATGTTGGGTCCGGATATAGATGATAGAATTCAGCGTTATGCCAAGTGCATTAGCAAAAGCACTTACAACTTTCTTAAGTGGCTAACAGATGATTATCACAAAAAATTAAGCACACATTTGCGCCAAAACTTCGATACTATTTACGAAGATATTTATGGCAGGCCACCGGAGGAATAAGGCTGGCCGTGTTCATTGGACACTGGAAAACATCCGTATATACGCTAGTTGGTTCTTCTAAATGAAAGAGGGGTATAGTTGTTGTATTGATTTAAATAGGTAGCTATAAAATGTTGAATTACAGCGTTTTTAGATATTCTATTAGTGCAGACCTTTCTAAATTGGTCAATTGGTCGCCAAAGATGTGGCCAGAATTTCCATATCCCTTTAAGGTGGTATCGTAGGTGTTCTCGTCAACTTTGGTCTGTTCGCTGGAATAGATCCAACCCACTTTTGATTGATCGTAATCGGTATTGTCAAAAGACCTGCTCCATCTCGTAGGTCTGTTCTTGCTGTTCAAGACGTCTTCCAAGGTAGGCACCGATCCATTATGGAAGTAAGGGGCAGTAGCCCATATGCCATCCAGGGGTGGAGCAATATAGCCTCCTTCTGCCTTTATTTCCAGGCTATTGTCATTGGTGCCAAACCATCCCGTGTTGAACCAATCCATAAAATAATCGTTCATGGGAGAAGATTGTGTGTAATGGTTGGATAATTCCGGATCGGTTCCAACCGACTTTAAGGTTACGAGTAAATTAGGATAGGTTGGGTTGTCCCCATAGGTGCCGTGACAGGTTGCGCAAGTATTTTCAAACAGTTGTTTGCCCTGCTGCGCTAAATCCGAATCTATGGGAAATGGATACTCAGGAGCTTCCAAAGTCTGTATGTAGGCCAATACATCTACCATTTTAGTGTCTATTTCAACCGCCTTGGTTGCATCCCCCAGGGTTAGAAGGCTGGAGCCTATAAACGACTTGCAATAATCAAGTCGGCCTATGGCGTGGTAAAACATGGCATTCTTTTTCTTTAACAGCCACCATGCGGGCACATCTGAAGGGATCACCTCATCCGGTATTTCCACGAATGGTGTGTCTGCCCAATCCAATGTGTTTTTATCCCGATGTGCTATCAATACCTGGGTAATTTTATCGGCGGGATTGGCACCTTTGGTTTCTGTAATTGTCTTGGGGCCAATGGCCATTATGCTTTTCCTGAATTGTTCGTATGCCTTCCATTCCGGACTCTCCTCCCCACCGTATAATGCTCTTATACCTGAATTCAACAAAGTTATATTGCCAGCCCTGTTTACTGTAAAATCGGCATCATGACTCCCTAACCCAATTATAAATTGGTTGTTTATGGTAGAGGCGTGGCATGCCATACAATTGGGCGCAACCACCCTTGTTCCGTTATCAGCGGTTATTGCTGTGTAATCGTAGGGCAGGTTTGCGTTGTCTCCCGTTCTATTGAGACGGTTATCGGGACTTACATCGCTCCCCAATAGAAAGGCGTCATAGGGAATTCCGGAACTCATATAATCGCCTGAAATTAAATATTCGTATCCAGCTGCGGCATCCCCGGTTCTTTGCGGGTTGTTGGGGAGCGGGCTACTTTCAATAATAGGTTCTTGCACACCGGGCTCTTCAGTCGGTTGATCTGCCGGTTGTTCCTTGATTACAATATCCAAAAGTTCCTCCTTGCCCTCTTTGGAACATGACAAGGCAATGGGAATAATGGTTGCTACCGCGAACAGGAGTTTTATTTTTTTCAAAATACAGGTTTTGTGCATAGTAAAATTACCCTTAAATTAAGGTAAATGCCCTTGGAAGTGCACTAAATTCGACAAACCACCAACCACTTCGCTAAAAAGCAGAATGTAGTGTGTTGGTTGGTGGGGTTTGGCCGTTATGCCAATGGAACTTCCATTAATAATATCTTGCTGGCTGCTTTGGCGGTAAGGTTGATATGGTCCGTATCCCACAAACCCATGGCGTCACGTCTCTGTAGTATTTGGTCTTCAATAGTTATTTCCCCTTCCAGTACAAATAAATACAATCCATTAGCGGGATTGTTTAAAGTATAAGTTGAAGTGATTTCTGCCTCAAAATCCCCCATGGAAAACCAAGCATCCTGATGTATCCAGACTCCTTGCTCTGTTTTTTCGGGTGAAAGAATTTGGTAAAAGGAATTTTTTGTGGCCAGATCACGGGTAGAAATCTGGTCGTATCTAGGAGTTACATTTTGTGTTTTTGGAAATACCCAAATCTGCAGAAATTTAACTTCTTCATTTTTGTTTTTGTTATACTCGCTATGAAAAACACCGGTTCCTGCGCTCATCACCTGAACATCACCTTCTTTGATAACGGTGGTATTGCCCATACTATCCTTATGTTCCAAATCCCCTTTCAAGGGAATGGAAATGATTTCCATGTTCTTGTGAGGATGTTGCCCGAAGCCCTGCCCGCCAGAGACAGTATCATCGTTTAGAACCCTGAGAACCCCAAAGTTCATTCGCTCCGGGTTGTGATAATTGGCAAAACTAAAGCTGTGGTATGAATTTAACCAACCGTGATCGGCATGTCCTCTGCTATCTGCTTTATGTAGTATAGTTTTCATGATATCTTTTTTTTGTTTCCTCAAAATTAAGATTCCTATGGCTTATGCACATTGACCTATGATAAGTAATTCTCACGCCTGCTGTTATTTTCGAGATAAGCTTCCTTCTCCCGGCAAGGAAACAATAAAGTTTTTTAATTTAAATTTTTCCATGTTTCCCCTAATTTGATAAATGGCCTATTGAATGAACAAAAAAATAAAGTAACTTAGTGAACCATATTTGTAACATCTAAAAACCGGACCATGATTACATTAATTATTTTTTTGGGAATCCTAGCTTTGATAGCCTTGTTCTTAGTAAATATTTTCAATCGCTTTGCCACACTTAGAAACCTGGTCAAGGATGCTTGGAGCAACATAGATGTAGCTTTAAAAAGAAGGTACGATCTAATACCAAATTTGGTGGAGACCGTAAAAGGATATGCCAAACATGAAAAATCGACCCTAGAGGCTGTAATAAATGCCAGAAATGCTGCTATGGCAGTCCCTTCCGGGGATATCAATGCCCAAATAAAGGCAGAGAATCAACTTCAACAAAGTTTGAGAAGTATATTTGCCTTAGGGGAAGCCTACCCAGATCTTAAGGCCAACGCCAATTATTTGGATCTGCAACAAAAGTTAAACGAAATTGAAGAAAATCTGGAACGCGCCAGAAGGTACTATAATGGTTCAGTGCGGGAAAATAATACTTATGGGGAAAGTGTACCAGGGGTATTGGTGGCCAGTTTATTTAAATATCAACATTTCGATTATTTTGAAGCGGAGGAGGCTAGTAGAGCGAATGTAAAAGTAGATTTCTCTTAATGAAAAATACCTATTGTTTATTTTTATTTCTTGTAACCATCCACACGGGCTGGGCCCAGGATTTTACGGTTAAAAATTACGCTGTCGACATCACGGTTCATAAGGAAGGTTATTTTGATGTGGTTGAAAACTACGATCTTAACTTTGAAATTCCCAAACATGGAATTTATAGGACTATCCAAACAAAATATGACCTTGTCGACTCCAAGGGTAACCAATCTACCCGAAAGATTAAGATTGGTAAGATAAAGGTTCCCGATTACAAATTTGAAGCGCCATTCGATTTTGTACAAAAGATGCAGGACCATTTGGAAATCAAAATTGGGGATAAGGATATTACCCTGGTTGGTCCCCAGCATTACGAAATTAAATATCGGGTCCATAATGCCTTTCTTTTTGAGGATACGCAAATCCGGTTTTATTGGAACATCAAACCAGAGGATTGGTTGGCCAATTTTCACCAAGTCAGTTTTACCATTAGGCTTCCGGACAATGTATTTCCCAGCAAAGAAAATAGCTTTGTGTACGCAGGGGAGAGGGGTACTTCTACAACTTCAGCGGACATGCAATTATATTTTACGGATAATGAATTTTCCGGATCAAGCAAGGCGGGCTTTGTATCCCACCCCGGAGAGAGTGTTACGGTATTGATGAATCTTCCGTTAGGTTCAGTTGAAGAGGAAAAGCCCTTTTGGCCTTTTTGGGATAATTATGGCTGGGTGTTCCTGATCGGGATAATGCTTTTTGCCTTTTTTAGGGTATGGTGGAAATTTGGCAAGGACCAACGTGTCATTGCTGCCACCAGTTATTTTCCGCCTGACGGTTTGGATCCTGCCATGGTTGGGTTTTTAATCAACGATAAGGATGACAATGCCGATTTGATAGCCTTAATACCCTATTGGGGGTCAAAAGGGTTTATAAGACTGGAAGAAATTCCCAAAAAGGGCCTTTTTGGATCAAAGGACACCAAAATTATTCGGCTGCAATCCTTGCCAATGGATTCCCCTACCTATGAATTGGAAATATTCAAGGGCCTGTTTGGTGACAATGCCAATGTGGTTGGTACCGAAGTACTGGTAAGTAGTTTAAAGGATACCTTTTATACCAAAATGATAAAGGCGCGCAGCCAGTTAAAGGAAAGTGCACAGCCCTATTACGAAGCGGAGTCCAAAAAAATGCAGGGCATTATGTATGTGGCTTTGATAGTTTTGGCGATCGGACTTACCTTGGTAGGTTTGTTCCTCTGGGGGCCTTTGGCAGCAGTGGCCATCGTAGTTGTCTGTGTGATACTTATTTTTGTCAATCGATTTATGGTAAAAAAGAATGCGAAGGGCAATGAGTTACTTTCCGAATTAAAGGGATTTAAAAAATTTATTAAGGTAGCGGAGGAAAACAGATTAAAGATGCTTTTGAAGGAGGACCCGCATTACTTTGAGAATACCCTGGGGTACGCACTGGCCTTTGGTTTGTTTGATCAATGGGCCAAAAAGTTTCGCAATCTAAATATACCCCCCCCTAACTGGTATACCTCTACTTCAAGTAGTAGTTTTACAATGAATCAGTTTTCCAAATCCTTTTCCAAGACCATGTCAAGCACAAAATCGAATATGGTGAGTTCCCCTTCCAGCAGTGGAAGCTCTAGTGGTGGCGGTTCTTCTGGCGGTGGTTTTGGCGGTGGCGGTGGCGGCAGCTGGTAAACAGGAGGGTTAGCGATGTATACGGCCACAATTTAAAGCAGTAGGCCTGTTCTTTGCCTATTGTTTTAGCCAACTACATAAGTGACTAAACTTTTAGGATTGGAACTTGGGGAGACCAGGGACGGTATTAGTGGATTATTGCCATAATATGGCATCCTGGATGGGCATAATTAATAAAAGTTATACTTACTTTTGTGGTTCATTGGAAAAGCTATTTTTATGTCCAAATCCCAAAATACACTTCTAATAGTACTCGCTTTTTTTGCCATATATGTTATTTGGGGCTCTACTTACCTAATGAATAAGATCGCTGTACATGAATTACCTCCCTTTATGTTGGCTTCTGTGCGGTTTTCGGTGGCTGGAATTTTAATTTTTTTACTGTGTAAGATTATGGGGATTCCAATGACCATCACTAAAAGGCAATTATTAAATTCCATTGTTGCAGGATTTTTATTCCTTGCTTTTGGGAATGGTTTTGTTGTATGGGCACTGAAATACGTAGACAGCGGTTTTGCAGCCTTGGAAATAGCGGCACAACCTCTGGTAATTTTATTGTTAATGCGGATACTGGAAGGAAAAAAGATTCAGACCATGTCTGTGGTAGGGGTTATTATTGGCATTTTGGGGATCTATTTATTGGTGAGCCAAAACCAAATTATAAGTCAAGAGAACTCGGTATTGGGGATGGTCATGATATTTTGCTGTATGGTTAGTTGGGCATATGGCAGTTTGTTTGTGGCCAAGGCGGATCTACCCAAGAATTATTTTGTCAATACAGGATTTCAAATGTTTACAGCGGGAATCATTCTAATGGTGGGAAGCTTGCTTATTGGGGAAACTTGGACCCTTCCTACAACTTGGAGTAGTCCGGTACAATATTCTATGCTGTTTCTTATAATTCTGGGCAGTATAGTTGCCTTTACCGCGTTCAACTATCTATTAAAAGTGGTATCACCCGAAAAGGTAGCGACTTCCACCTATGTAAACCCGATAATAGCACTTTTACTGGGTTGGTTTTTCTTGGATGAACAGATAACTACCCAGTCCACCATTGCTGCTATAGTGCTTCTGACCGGGGTCTATTTTATCAATACCAGAAAAAAATTGGTCTTGTTTTCTAGATTTTCAAGTCGGTTTTCGCCCAAAGAGGATTAGGGCCGTTTTAATTGTACCATCTTACTCTTGGGTATAGCTAAAGGGGTAGGATGAACTGATATAAAAAAAAGCAGGTGATACCACATCAACTGCTCTTAATTATAGAACCTTTTCACTGTGAACAATGGTAATTAATTTAAATAGATTCTGCGCTCGGCCCAACGGTTTTTCTTGATACTTTTAAAATTTACCATTAGGATACTTTCCCCGGTCAACTGAAAGTTAGTTGATTCTGATTGTGATTTATGGATGAATGATTTCATGATTATTGTTTTAAGGTTTTTTAATTACCTGAAACGCCTTTTGGTATTCCAAATATTGCTTTTAGAGTTTTCAATTGTTTGTTTAACGAAATGCTTATTGACTTTTTCCATGATGTTGATTTTTAATTGATGTTTAAATTGTTTTTTTTGCGATATGCTAATTGTACCTTCTTTTGTTATTCCAAATTCTACTTTTTGAAGATTCCAATGTTTGTTTTACCAAATGTTTGTTAATTGTTTCCATGATATTCTTTTATGTATGATTAATTGATGTACTACTAGGAGACGATAGATTGATGGAATTGTTACAGTACTATGTATAAAATAGTACCGTTTTAAGCAATATTTAACATTAATACCTTGGATACAGGAGAGAAATTTATTTTAATTAACTGAATATCAGTCATTTGATTATTTTTTGTTTTAGTGGACCTGAAGAAAAATAGTTCAACTTATGTGGCATGCAAGACACCCTAAGGGAAATGTGTGATTTTTGGTAAATTATAATTAGCTATTTAATATCTTAGAGGTTAATGTGCTTCACCGTTCAACAGTATATGAAGTAGGATTTACCAATATTTAGGGAAGGTCCATTTTGTTGTACAGGGAAGGGGGGGCATACATGGAAGTGGATTAATAAAAGATTGCAATAACTTAAAATAAGTAGGTATGAAATTCACGAGAAAGGCAAGTGCAAACTGGCAAGGTAGCGGTAAGGATGGTAAGGGTACCTTGACTACGGAAAGTACCATCTTGAAGGATACCCAATATTCCTTTAAGTCACGGTTCGAAGATGGCAAGGGTACCAACCCTGAAGAACTTATTGGAGCGGCCCATGCCGGATGCTTTACCATGCAGCTCAGTTTTTTATTGGGAGAGGCCGGTTTTACGCCGACCAATTTGGATACAGCTGCCAAGGTAAACTTTGAGGATGGGAGTATAACACAGATAACTTTAAGTCTTAGTGGTACGGTACCGGGAATCAAATTGGAACAATTTAAGGAAGTGGCCCAAAAGGCGAAGGAAATTTGTCCTATTTCCAAATTGTTGAAAACAAACATAATTTTGGAGGTGGACCTGCAAGGTTAAGACAATTGGTATTTATGGTCCGAACCATAAATAAATGTTCAAGGTGTAACCATAAAAAGGAAAAGCCACTACATGGTGACTTTTCCTTTTTTTGATGAATGCAAATATTACGGGTTTATTTAAGTGTAAAATTCACTCGAGCAAAAAGGAACCTACCTCCAATGCCAAATTGTTGTGCCCTACGCGACCAATCGAAACGGCCATCGCTGCGATTACCAAATTCGTCCTTGGCCCTGTCCGGATAAATATCCAACAAATTATTGGCTCCAATAGTAAAAGTTAGGGCATCCGTTGCTTTATAGCCTACAGAAAGATCTGTTACCAATTTAGTGCCGAACACCTGTTGGTTGGCCAGCGTTGTGGTTGCTTCGGTTACCTCTCCAAAGTACACATTTCTAAGGAAAATGATAAATTTATCCGAGGTAAGGCTGTTGGAAAGGTTTATTTTGGTCCTTGGTACTGCCTCCTCCAAATAAACCCTGCTATCTTCGGGGAAGTAAGTATCGATCAATCCTGCATTCCTTAGAACATCAGAGGCATTTATGTCCCCTACTTTTTTGGTTTTGGAGAAAGTTCCTGCCAAATCCGATTTTAACCTCCAATTGGCTCCTAAATCGGTCTTGTGGGTGACTACTACATCCAAGCCTTTGGATTCGGTATCAATCGCATTGGCAAAGAAGGAGGCCGCCGTAGCATTCGCCTGTCTTAGCAGGTTGTCCAATTCTGTACCTGTACCAGGTCCAGAAAACTGACCGGTATAGACGACACGATCATTGATTTTTACAAAATATCCATCTACGGTCACGGTAATATTGGCTTCCGGAATTTTGGCGGTAAGCCCCAAACTTACACTTTGGGAGGTTTCCTCCTTCAACTGTGGAATGCCCAATAGTTTGGCGGCCCTGCTATCATTGGCAAAGGTCCCTACTTCCTGTGGGTTACCTTGGTTGTCAAAAATAGTGGAGGTGGAATTAAAATTGATCTGGTGGAGGGATGGCGCCCTAAAGCCTGTATTCAGAGCTGCACGAATATTTAGATTATCAGTAGCCTTGAATCTTCCTGCCAGTTTAAAATTGATGGTACCTCCAAAGTCGCTGTAATTTTCATATCGGGTAGCGAAACTGGCCAAAAACGCTTCTGAAAAATCGGCCTCTACATCAAAATAGCCGGCTACACTGCTTCTTCCCCTAGATAATTCGTTGGACGGAGCAAAACCTGGAAACACTTGGGAGCCACCAGGCCTGGAAGCGCCAAAGAAATCTTGGGAAGGTTGTTGGGATGCCAAGGTTATACGTTGTCCATTGGCAGTATATTGGGCATAGGACGCCTCTTCCCCTGCAACAATATCATAATTTTCCACCCTATACTCGGCACCAAAGGCAATGTTCAATCCGTACATGACATCCTCAAAAAACTGTGTTATGTCCAAATTGGAGGTGTTTTGAAGAAAAGAGAACCCACCGGCATCAAAAAATGTGGGGGATGCATTTTGCATAGAGGCATTAAAGGTATTTCCGATAGTGTACAAGAATGAATTTTTTCCATAGGTATTGCTCAAATCAACGCTCCAATCTCCTACCATACCTTTGATTCCCAACGATATGGATTGATCTTTGATATTGGAATTGATCTCGGGTAAAAAGCCGTCGATATAGGCAGGAGTATAGGTCCTGCTTTGGTTGGGCAACCTATAAAATCCAGCGGAATTACCTGTCCTGGAACTGATTCCGGCAAAGGAGTATAGCGTTGTTCCTAAATCATCCAAGGGTAAGGAGAAATTGGCAAATAAGCGGCCACCACGCAAGGCGGATTGTCCTACCCTCATGTTGTAATCGCTTCTTTGTTGGCCCCTGGCCGCCAATTCTGCAGTGGTTGCATCTGCACTAAGAATAGTTCTTAAATCCTCTTTGGTGTTAGCTCCATTTCGATCAATCCCTGCTTGGTCTGCATACTGGATTACATCGGCTACATCGTCATCCAGAAGATTGGCAATGTCGTATCCATCTGAATTGGCTACTCTTTCAACTGTATTGTACAGATTAAAAATAGAACCTTCCCACTCCTTCATTCGGCTATATTCCTCCCGTACGTCAAAATCTCCGGACAGGTTTATAAATCCACCATTGTCCCCAAGTGGTATTCCGTAACTAGCCGATATGTTGGTTGTTTCTCCATCCACACCCCCGGTTTGGTCATTGGCGTTTTTGGTGAAATTGGCTCCTGTGGTAACGGTAGTAGTGAGTTCATTTACATCTTTGTTCAATATGATATTGATAACTCCGGCTATAGCGTCTGAACCATATTGTGCAGCGGCACCGTCCCGTAACACTTCTATACGTCGTATGGCAGCGGCAGGGATGGCATTCAAATCAGTTCCCACGCTTCCTCTACCAAAGGTACCGTTAACATTGATCAATGAGGAGGTGTGCCTTCTTTTGCCATTAATTAAGACCAAAACTTGATCGGGCCCCAATCCTCTAAGGGATGCCGGATCAATATGGTCTGTTCCGTCCGAAATGGTCTGGGTATTGGAGGTGAAAGATGGTGCCACATAATTTAATATCTGATTCAGATTTACCTGCGGCGCCACATTATTAAGCTCCTTCATGTCTATAACATCTACAGGTACGGTACTTTCAGTGGCCGTTCTATTAGGATTACGCGAACCAACAATAATGACTTCGGACAAGGCGACACCTGAAGTAAGACGTATGTCCATGACGGTATTATTGACCGTTAACTGCAAGGTCTCGAATCCAATATAGGAAACCACTAAAATATCGCCCATGGAAGCCTCAATGGTAAAGTTGCCATCGAAATCCGTAGTTGTACCTGTAGTGGTTCCTTTGATTACAATGGATGCCCCGGGCAACGGAGTACCCTCTTCATCCAAAACTGTTCCTTTTATTTGGGCGTTGGTAATACCTACCATCCCCAAAAGGAAAATCATAGCAATAAGGTAATGCTTTTTCATATGTGAGTATTTTTGAGTTAATATGCTTAGAAGTTAAGCATTTCTGAAACGAATTGTAGGAAAAATTCCCAAAAATTGATGTAATTACTTAAAAAAGAGGGTTGTATGAAGGGGTGTGTTGAATGAAACGTAGATGTGGTCTTTTAAATGAATGTACATGGCCCAATTGTGATTGGTGCTTACGATGGTATTTTAAAGAAGAATAATACGGAAGTTGTAATTTCTTGTTTTTATCCCAAAAACCTAAAAATCAGGTCCATTTTTATTAGTGAAACTCAATATTGGGAAGTCGGTAAGACGCACTTAAAATGGCAAGTTGAACTAATCCCGCCTTTTTCGGCGGAATCTAGGATCAATACCTCTACCCTAGGGTCGATTCCCATTATTGGGTTCTGGGCCTGCCTTTGTCGGCAGACAGGCCTGCCTATGTCGGCAGACAGGCTTGCCCTGAGATTTAATACCTTTTATTCAATAGGAATAAAAAATTGGTGGAGGAAATTAAATTATTTGAAATACTAGCCTTATATTTGTTGAAGTTTTAAGAGTTGCGCATTGACCTGTAATCACTATTGCTGCTACTAAATTCTTGGGTAGATAAAATTAGATTCATTTTTCTTTTTCAAACACTCGTTTAGTATTTCAACCGCTGCTCGGACGAGATTTACAATTTTTAACATTAAAAAAAACAATGGCAAAATCGCAACAAACGTATAGTAAAAGTGAAAAGGAAAAGAAGCGTTTAAAAAAACGTGAGGAAAAGCAGAAGAAAAAGGAGGCCCGTAAATTGGAGTCGAAGGAAAATGGACCAGGTATTCAATTTGCTTATGTTGATCATGACGGAAATTTAACGGATACTCCGCCAGATCCCTCCAAAAAAATAAAAATAGATGCTTCTACCATAGAAATTGGGGTGCCTAAAAGGGATGATAGCGATGTTGAGGAATTCGACCCGGTTAGAAATGGCAAAGTATCTTTTTTCGATACTTCCAAGGGATTTGGATTTATTATCGATACTGAAAACCAAGAGAAGTATTTTACCCATGTTAGTGGGCTTATAGATGAGATTGCCGAAAATGACAAGGTTTCCTTTGAACTGGAAAAGGGAATGAAGGGGATGAATGCGGTACGGGTAAAGAAAATCTAGTATTCAATCCAATTGCCACAATGGATTTGGGCTACTTTAGAATTGTATGGATAGTACATATTGATCCAAAACACAGCTGGATTTATGTACTATTTTTTTGTGCCAAATTTCATTGGATAGAGTATGAATAAGGGATCATGACCAATTGTTGTGTTTATCAAAAAGTTAGGAATAATTTGATCAGTCGTGTTTTTTGATCAATAGTTTTAATTAATAGGAGCAATTTATTAAAACCAATGATTAAATTATTCTTTCATTTTACTCAATTGGTTGTTATTGTTTTTTATCGGATTTCGTGAATCTTCGATTTCTTTGCTTGTCCAATGAAACCGACCTAGGAGGTTCATGAATACCTTATTACATAATAAGCAAGCAATGAATAAAACGAAACCGCAGGTTCACGAATACATAATTAGGAAAATAACCAGCCATGAGCTAAACAAACCTGCCTTCCGGCAGGCAGGAGAAAAGACCCTTCTTCGCTAGGTGG
>Ga0209344_10000876_pt1 | contig 45110 bp, 43 predicted proteins | sample Cruoilmetagenom6_FD_187293 | JGI IMG/M metagenome (GOLD analysis project Ga0209344, IMG submission 187293) | Oil polluted marine microbial communities from Coal Oil Point, Santa Barbara, California, USA - Santa Barbara Oil Seep Sample 6 (SPAdes)... | ecosystem: Environmental > Aquatic > Marine... | reverse complement strand
CCCAATCTTCTTTAGTTACGCTCAAAAGCAGGGCCTGTCGATGCGTCAAATGCCCTATATGAAGGAAATTTGTCACCGATGCGCGGTGATAGCACTTGCCCTCACTATTTACACGTTTCAATGCGGCAATTGGTTCCGACCTTGGAGCACATTCAGGGATTTTGCCTCGCAAATACGCATAACCCCGCAGTCCTGACTACAGTGTTTCCCTCAGTTCGGTGCAAGCCTTGCGATCATTTGTCGTCAATCAGCTGACGCTCGTTTACGGCCAGTGAACATTGCCCTGACCAGATTCTCCTTGTGAAGAAAACTCGAACCCAGGACGCCGAGAACATGAATAACTACGAGTAGCAACGTGAAATTGGCCAAGAATTCATGGATCTCCTCCCAGAACTCCTCGCGGCTGTCTTCACCATGTTCTGTCTCGGTGACTTCGTTGTCGGCGTACGCAGCAGAAGTCAGCGACACATCATCAGGCACGTCCAATCGATTCATGACCACGCCTGCCAGCGGTCCTGCGTCCTCCTCAATGGCGTACAAGATCAAACCAGAGTACACCGTACCGGACAGAGCCAGTAGAATCGCAACGATCATTGCCGCCCCTGCTGGATTGTGGCTGAGATGCCTTGGAGCACTCCCTTGAAACAGCGATTTGAGGTAGACGATTGTGATTCGAGGGGAACGTATGAAATTGACGAAACGCGCATTGCTACTACCGACGAAGCCCCAGATGACCCGAATAACCACTACGGTGCCGACGACATATCCAGCCCACACATGTTGGGACAAGAAGTCATCCTCGGTGAAATACGCCGTGAAAAATGCGGCAGCTAGTGTCCAATGACCAATACGGACGATCGGATCCCAAACTCGTGCCATATACTCGTTCGTGTCCACCCGTGACCACCTTTCGTTTATTGGACTGATGTGTACGGATTATTGGGTGGTCCGACAGACTATTCTATAGGTCGTGCGACAGATGCGCGGCCAGGATTTACAAGAGAAATAGCGATATGACAGATGACTTACGCGAGAGTTGGCTTCCGAAAGCTGCAGGTGCACTGTTTGCAGTCATATCAGCTCTCATTGCTGCAGACCTGATCGCCGACTATAGAGAAGGTGCGAGCTGGGGGCACCTGATCGTTGAAACTGGAATTCTGCTTGCAGCAACCGGCGGTATCGTATTGTTGGTCGCGTTGCACCTCAGAACACGGACGTCATTGGAAAAGACGCGAGTCGAAGCCGAGCAGTGGCGTCGAGAAAGCAGAGAGCTGATTCAAGGGCTCGCAATCGTTATTGAGAACCAATTTGATAGGTGGGTGCTAAGCCGAGCCGAAGCTGAAGTCGGGATGCTCCTGCTGAAAGGGCTGAGCCACAAGGAAATCGCACGTGTCCGGCAGACCAGTGAACGGACTGCCCGTGAGCAGGCTCGTGCGTTATATCGCAAGTCAGGCCTTTCGGGACGCCCGGCCCTTTCGGCGTTTTTCCTGGAGGACCTGCTCTTGCCGCCAGAAGACAACCACTCGGTCCGCTAACCACTATGAGCGTATGCTCAACGAATGCATCGTACTCGCCTGGCAGACCGCTGGAATTAACACCGCTGGTTATTTTGAGTAACGACCGCTCTTAGAAAAAGCCGCCGCAGATGCTTACTACATGCAGATATTCGACAAGATAATCTCAGACCGCGGTTCGAAGTACTCGGTGTCGGGAGGGCCATGTGCGTCCCAGGACGAGGCCCGAGCTTTCGTCAAAGAGCTTTGCCGAAAAAAGAAATTTGCCAAGGCGACCCACAATACCTGGGCGTTCCTTCTCGAATCAACGCCGACTAAGAATGATGATGGTGAAGCCGGGGCGGGCATGGTGATCGTTCGCATGTTGGAGAGAGAAGGGCTGCGTAACCATATCGTTGTCGTCACTCGCTGGTTTGGTGGAAAACAACTTGGCGGAGACCGATTCCGGCACGTCCAGGACGCCGTACGCTTCTACCTCGATAACCGCTCAAGCTGATTCACACCGTCCCGCTAGTCACGCTTTCTCCTTGGCTCAAGCAGGTGCTTGTTCAGGTTGGCGACCAAGGTCGTGGCGGTGCCTATCAGGTGTGCCTCCTTGGGCCCGGCCAATGAAACGAACTGGTGCTCGTACACCGGTACTTCCTCAAGGCGCTGCAGTACCTCCTCAGCATTTCTAAGATCATTCCTCAGGATCGTGTCGAAGTAGCCATCCGGGAAAAAGCTCGTGACCGACATCGTGAGTACGTAGGCGATTCGCCCACCGCCGGCACGCATTTCTGTCAGCACGACATACAGCCTGTAGTCCGGGTCTTCCGAGGTAACCACCACGTCACCAAGGGCCCGGAGTTCGTTTTGCATGTATTTCGTAACGCGCGCCGCTGCATCCTCTACACGCGTGGAAACCTCGATCGCGACCCGAATCTCCGGGGCAGACGCGTCTTCGGCCAGAGCCGGTGACAAGGCCAGCGCCTGCGACAATACGGTCGCGGCAATTACTTTCGCCAGTTTCAATTTGCTGACTTCCTTGAGTCGTAATAGGCCACCACGACCGGATCACTCATCGCGCGCTGTACGTGAGCGACCAGTTTTGGCGCCACACGCTCAACAAGATCGGTGGGAACGTGGTCGAGTTGCCCCGACAAGAGCCAGCCGGTGATGCCGGCGACCTTCAGATCTGCCACCGTCAGTCGATTGTCGGCAAAGTAGTCGCCGCCGCGGTCGAGTAGCTCGTTCAGTCCTTTCAGGAAGACGGTCAGCCAGCCGTCAACGAGTTTTTCTCGTGCCGCCTTCAGTTCATCGCCCTCAAGACCAAATGTCGCGACCATGCTGTGCAGCAAGTCCTCAATCGCGCCCATCGCCTCGTCGCAATAGAGCGCTTGCAGGTCATCCTCGGGGTACAACCCGGCCTTCTTGCCCGCCAAGCGGCACATGGCATTGCTCTGTGTCACGGTCGTGCCATCAATCTCGAGTACGGGCAAACAGTTGAAACGGAGTGTTTCTCGCATCTCCCCGAATTCCGGAAATGAAACGCGTATATCGTTGAATTCGATGCCGGCCGTATGAAACGCGATGCGGACAGGTTCTGCCCGCCCGCCATCCATGTCGAAATAGGTCAGTCTGTAGTGGGTCATTGTTTCTTCTCCATCTAGTCGTAGTAACGCAGAAAATCTTCAGGAATATTATCAAGTGTCCCGGGCCTTTCAGCCGTGACCGGTAATTCACGGGAGTTGTGGGTATTCCAGAACAGGTACAAGCCACCGTCGTAGTCAGGCACCTGCAGGTCGTTGAGCATCGCCGTCATCGCCTTGCCGGTATAAGTGGTTTCGAGGCCCAGTCCAAACTCATTTCTTGCGGTTTCAATGGCGTTGCTGACGGGCTCGTCAAACTGGGCGTAGCCGCCGGCCAGGAACTCACTCCGCCAGACCAGACGTACCGTCTCTGCGATCCCGGCATCGAATGAAGGGTCTGCACGATTCAGCATCATTGCCGTCTTGCGCATCAGGCGATCCAACATATCGGGACTGCCAAACGGTTCATCAACCACGCACACGGCGTGAATCTCTGTTGGCAGCCCAGCCACCGCAAGTCCCAGCGCAAGTCCTGCTGAACTGCCCATCGTGCCGGTCGCGATATAGATACGATCAGGGCAGGGGATCTCACCATCGTGAACCTGTTGTGCGAGTTCCAGACCGGCATTCACAAAGCCGACCGATCCGAGCCAGCTCGAACCCCCAAGCGGTATAACCCAGGTTTTCCGATTCTGCAGGTGCTTGCGAAACAGGGCGAGCTGATCGATCGTACCGCCAAAGCGCACAATTTCGGTGCCAAGATGGCGGTGCATGTTGAGGGTGCGAGGGATTTTCGGCGTGCGCTTTTGATGTGTGAGAAAACAGGTGCATTCCAGCCCGACTTGCCTCGCGAGTACGGCCGTCGCCAGCGCATGATTCGAGCCGGCCGCCCCAAAAGTAGCAACCCTTTTCGCACCATGGTCGATCGCGCGCCGGAAGATGTACTCGAGTTTTCGAATTTTGTTGCCGCCGTACGTCGGGCCACTAATGTCGTCGCTTTTGACGAATACGCTGCGGCCCCCGCTCATTGTGACGATTTCTTTGCGCTCCACGGGTGTTGGCAGCTCTGCAAGTTGCAGCTTTTGCAGGCGTTGCCCCAGCACTGGATAGGTGGCTGACAGGAAGTCACTCATCTGTCGAGATTATCGAAGTGCATTGATGAGCGCGAATGAATTAGTATTGGGTAACGCTTATCTGACCAGGTGCGGAGACAGGTTTGTCAGATGCAGTTGACCGCGGTATCACGGTCACAGAAATCGCAGCGATGGATCAACCCATCGATGTGTCACCAGAAACCACGGCTGCTTTCGTTGGCCGTGCGCTTCGTGGTCCCCTCAATACACCGGTCCTTGTAACGAACTACGGCGAGTATCGTCGTCGCTTCGGCGATGTCTGGTCGCGCTCCAGCCTTGGTCCTGCGGTTCGGCAGTTCTTCGAACATGGTGGTGTACAACTGTATGTAGTGCGTGTCGCGAACAATGCGCGTGGTGCCATGATCTGCCTGCCCGCCAACGGCTCCGGACTCGTCCTGCGCGCGGTTGAGCCCGGGTCAACCGAGTTTATTCGTGCCGCCGTCGATCATGATGGTATCGACGATGATGAGGATTGCTTCAACCTGACCTTGCAGCGCGTTAATCCGGGCACAGGCCTCGTCGTTGACCAGGAGCTGTTTCGCCGCGTGTCCTACCTTGAAGAACACGAGCGGTTTGTCGGCGTCGCATTGCTGACGTCGAGCCTGGCGCGAGTTGAAAACCCCTTTCCCTCGCATCGGCCCGAACCGACGATGGATGCCGGTGGTCGGATAGGCTCGACCTATATCGATCATGCCCAGGCCGGTACCGACGGTACCGAACTCTCCGATTACGACCTGATCGGCTCGCGCAAACATCGCAGCGGCCTGTTTGCACTGGAGCAGGTCGAGAACTTCGACATCCTTTACTTGCCACCGCCTGGCAAGGGCATTGATACGGGTCCTGCCGCAGTCCTGGCAGCGGAACTCTATTGCCGCGAACGGCGTGCCATGCTGCTGGTTGACCCGCGCAGCGAGTGGACAACCGCCGAGGAGGCCGTACGAGGTGTGCGGGAACTCGGCTACGCGAGTCCCAATATGTTCGGCTACTACCCACGTATGCTCAAACGACGCAGTGACGACATTGCGCGGCCGGTTGGAGGGGCGATAGCCGGGCTGTTGTGCAAGCTGGACCGCACCCACGGCCCCTGGCAGGTTCTCGATCAGCAGGGCATGGGTCTGCATCGGCATTTGCTCCCGGCCATCGATATCGACGACGAAGATGCGTACCTGCTGAGTCGAGCTGGCCTGAATGTGATTGCCAGTGGGGCGGCGGGTCGCTGTTACATGGGTGGTTCGGTCACGATGGGGCGGGGAAGTGAAGGCCATCGCCAGTTCGCACAGCTATCGGTTCGCAGAACGTGCCTGCAGATCGTTAGCACGGTGTCCGCGGCTGCACGCTGGGCCGTGTTCGAACCGGGCGATAAGAACCTCGCGCGGCGTGTTCGTGCCCAGGTGCTCACCTACTTCTACTGCCTTCATGACCTGGGTGCGTTCGGCGACGATCGCTTCATCGTTGAGTGCGATGCCGGCGTCAGCAATCGCAGCGACAGCGATGACTATGGCGTCACGATTCTGCTCGTGTTCCAGCCCGCGGCTTGTGACGAACCTATCTCATTGACGCTGCACCTGACTACTGCTGGTTGTCGTGTTGGCAGCGCTGCCTTTGCTCCGTCAATCGAAGACTGTGCATGAAACCGCGCCACGGCGGTTTACATAAAGTGTGAAACACCCGAATCCGATGCTTGTCATATAAGCATCTACCTTGTGCCACCAAGATATCGGGAGGGGGTATGAGAGACAGCGATGTCCTGGATAACAACCCGCACGTATCTCGATCGGCACTGGAAGCCATGCACGGCCAGGTATTCGGCTGGGCCCTCTCCCGCTGCGATTTTCAACAGGCGGTAGCGGAGGATCTTGTGCAACAGGCGTATGTGGAATTGCTGGCTGGCAAGGCGCGCTTTGACGGTAAGTCATCGCTGAAGACGTTTGTGTTTGCCGTCGTCCAGAACCTGTCGCGCAATCGCTATCGCCGCATCGCAATACGCCTGCGATTGCTGGAGAAGGCAGGAACCGAGAGCGGTCCTGACGTCACGCAAGCCGTGGAGCCCGGCGAAAACGAGAATCTGTGGAAGGCGGTCCAGAGGTTGCCGGCGAGGCAGCGGGACATCATCGAGCTTGTGTTTTGCCGGGACATGACGATCGAAGAGGCTTCCACGGTCATGGGCGTTACCACCGGAACGGGTCGGGTGCACTACGACCGGGCAAAGAAAGCGTTAAGAGGCAGGTTGGAAAATGACTGACATCGACGACGATTTACGAGACGTCCTGCGAAACCGGCCAGACAATACTGGAGCGGGAGAGGTTCCAGGTTTCGATGATGTCTGGGCCCGGGCCGAATCGACGGTCGCACAGCGGCGCCTTCGTACCAGGGCCGTGGGCGGTATCGCGGCTGCAGCAGCGCTTGTCGCGATTGTATTTGTCAGCCAGCTCCGACCAACCGAACAGGAATGGCAATTCGTTGATCCGGACGAGTTCGCCAGCAGCACGAGCTGGGTCGCACCCAGCGATATTCTGCTGCCAAAGCACCAATTTGACATATATGGGGAGATTCCAGTGCTCATCGAGTCAACCGAGAGAGATGGAGGAACGTTACTATGAAGAAGGGAATTCTATGCCTGCTGGCCATGGCCAGCCTGGGAATGGGCGCGGCGATGGCCGAGGAACCCAAGGATGTGTTCAAGGGCAAACTGTTTGCGCCGAACATTATTCTCGAAAACCGCGATGCATTGCAGCTGAGCAAGGAACAGTTCACGGCGATTCGCTCAGCGGTCGTCGAAGTTCAGGCGGGTGTTGCCGAGCACGAGTGGGACATGCAGGAAGCCTACCAGGCGCTCATGCTGGAGCTCGACAGGTCACCGGTTGATGAAGGCAGGGTTTTGGAATATGCCGGCAAGGCGTTGTTGGCCGAAAACCAGGTAAAGAAAAAGCAGATGGCCATGCTCGTTCGACTCAAGAATCTGCTGACAGCTGAGCAAATAGGCCACCTGGAATCCGTGTACGGGAATCGCTAGCCCGGGTACGAGAAGGGACGGGACAAGACCATGATCACAAATCGCGCAGTTTCATTGCTTGCATCGGTGTTGCTTGGCGTTGCCGGTTGTGGCGGCGGGAGCGGGGGCTCATCCGGGCCGCCACCACCACCTCCGCCTCCGCCACCACCGGTCACCAAGGCCGAGGCGTTCCAGCTTCTGAACCAGGCGACGTTTGGGGCAACAGAGTCTGAGGCGAACTCTGTGATTGCGGTGCGGCAGGAAACCTGGATCGACAACCAGATGACAACGCCGTCATCACTGCAATTGCCGCATATGCTGTCGTTACCGCCGCCGCAGTTCATGGGACAGTTGCATACTGATCGTGTGGATATCTGGTTCCGAAATGCGCTCTGGGGCGGCGACCAGCTACGCCAGCGAGTCGCTTTTGCACTATCGGAAATCATGGTCGTGTCACAATTGGGTGCGCTGCAACAGCGACCCTTCGCCGTTGCCGATTACTACGACATGCTGGTTCAGAATGCGTTTGGCAATTACCGCGACCTGATTGAGCAAGTCACGTTGCACCCCGCCATGGGCGTTTACCTCAGCATGCTTGGCAACGAGAAACCCAACCCGACCCTGAATATCCGGCCAGACGAAAACTATGCGCGTGAGTTGATGCAGTTGTTTTCCATCGGTCTTGTTGAACTCAACACCGACGGTACGATACGACTCGGCGCCAATAGCCAGCCGATCCCGACCTACGACCAGGAGATCATCGAGGGCTTTGCCCACGTTTTCACCGGCTGGACCTGGAGAGGCTCACCGAGCTTCGGTAGCGGGCGCGTTCCGGTGTCGAGCCAGTACTTTCCAATGGAGCACTGGGCGGAGTTTCACGATACCGGTGAGAAGATCTTGCTGGGCGGCACGGTTCTGTCCGCCGGGCAAACCGGCGAGCAGGATCTCAGCGACGCGCTCGACAACATATTCAATCACGACAATGTCGGGCCGTTTATCGCGATACGTCTGATACAGCGCCTGACAACCAGCAACCCGTCACCAGCGTATGTACGCAGGGTTGCCGAGGTGTTCAACAACAATGGCGCCGGCGTTCGTGGTGACCTCGGTGCGGTAGTCAAGGCGATCCTGCTCGATCCCGACGCGAGTCCTGCGATGGCGATGGAAATCGACGGCAAGGTTAAGGAGCCGTTGTTGCGCCTGACGCAGTTGTTCAAGGCGTATGACGCATCGTCCGCGAGCGGACGGTATCCGTTGGTTGGGTCCTACATCCTGTTTGGCCAGGGCCCGCTGCAGTCGCCTTCCGTATTCAACTTCTTTAGTCCGTACTATGCGCCGCCGGGGGAGATTCGTAACAGCAGCCTGGTGGCCCCGGAGCTCGAGATTGCAACGGAGTACCTGAGCACCCAGTACACGAACTACATGTTCTTCCAGTCGTTTGGGCTGAACCACACGAATCAGGACCTGGGCGAAGATGATGTCTTCATCAATTTCCAGGAAGAAATGGACGTTGCCGATGACATCGATGCGCTAGTCGATATGGTTGCAGGTAAGTTGTTAGGTGGGGAGATCTCGGACACGTTGCGCACGGAAATCACCGGCATGCTCGAACGCATTCCGGAGACTGACACCGCTATCCGCGCGGCCGAGACGATTTATTTCGTTACGACATCACCCGAATACGCGTACCAGCGCTAGCAGGGGGAGACGCCATGAAAACTCTAAACAGACGTGATTTTCTCCGGACGAGTGGTGCCGCGGCCTTGTTTGCCGCGACGCCAGGTCTCGCCTATTCGCAAGTGATGGGCGGTGGTGGTTCGTTTACCGATTACCGGGCGCTGGTCTGCGTGTTCATGTTCGGGGGCAATGACTCGTACAACATGCTGGTACCGAACACCAACGCGGAGTACGCGGCTTACGCGACCTCGCGGCAGAACCTGGCGCTGCTGCAGACAGATCTCCTGCCGATATCGCCAGCATCAACCGGAACGCCTGACTATGGATTGCACCCGGCCATGGGTGGCATTCAGAGCTTGTTCCAGGGCGGCAACGCGGCATTTGTGACGAACGCAGGGCCGCTGGTCGAGCCAACCACCAAGACGCAGTACTTCGATAAGTCGGTGACTTTGCCGCCACAGCTGTTCTCGCATAATGACCAGCAGGATCAGTGGACATCGCTGCGCGGCAATGTGCCCGGCAAAACAGGTTGGGCGGGTCGCATGGCGGATCTTATCCGGGACGGTGTCGCGGGCCAGCAAATGGCGACGAATGCATCACTGTTCGGTTCCAATCTCTTCCAGTCTGCGGATGAAACAGTGGCCTATGTCATGGGGCCGGGCGGACCGATCCAATACCAGGGCTTCTCGACGACGCCGGGCGACATCCTCAACGAACAGCGCCTGGCCTTTGGGCGAGTCGTAGACGCACAGTACGATACGATTTATGAACGCGGTTTTCGCGACGTGCAGCGACGCGCAATCGACGCCGCGGATGCGGTGTCCACCGCCATCAACAACCAACGGAGTAACTTCCCACTGGCAACGGCATTTCCAGCGTCACAACTGGGGACACAACTCGAAACAGTTGCCTACCTGATTGCGGCACGCGACGACCTGCAGATGCAGCGCCAGATTTTCTTCGTTGCAGCGGGTGGCTTCGATTCGCACGACGACCAGAACCAGAATCAACCAGGGCTTCTGGGTGGCATCAGCGATGCGATCGCTGCATTTCACGCGGCCACAGCGGAACTGAATATCGATGACGGCGTGACGACATTTACACAATCTGACTTTGGCCGCACGCTAACGTCAAACGGTGATGGCACAGATCACGCGTGGGCAGGCAATCAGCTCGTCGTCGGTGGTGCCGTGAACGGTGGCGACCTGTATGGCAGCTATCCATTACTGCAGATCGGCGGTCCCGAGGACGTAGGTGGCGGGCGCATAATTCCGTCAACCTCGGCGGACCAGTACGCCGCGACGCTGGCCAGGTGGTTCGGCATCCCGGAAACTGACCTGGACATCGTCGCGCCCAACCTGCCGAATTTCGTACAGAAGGACCTCGGGTTTATGATGGTCTGAACCAAACGGGGCCGCGACGGTCTCTAGATCAATAATCCTACTCCGGGGAACCCTTATGAATCTGCGACTTCCAGCCGCATTGGCTGCCGTCTGTCTTATTGCCGCATGCAGCGGCGGCGAAGATCGTGCCGCAACCGAGGCCATTGATGCCGGCGCTGCGCTCCATACGTTGTTTGATGAGCATTTCGAGCGCGATCTCGAATTGAATCCGCTCAGCGCGACGTTTATCGGGGACGATCGTTACAACGACCGCATGGCCAACAGCAACAGCCCTGAGTACAGAGCAGCAGCACAGGCAATGGACGAGGAGTTCCTGCAGCGTCTGCTGGAGATTGATCGTACGCAGCTCGGTTACCAGGACCAGCTCAGCTACGACATCTTCCGCATCAACCGGGAAGAGTCGCTGGAGGGGAACCAGTTCCCGTTCCATCTGCAGCCAATCAACCAGTTTTACTCGATCACGAATTTTTTCGTGCAGCTCGGCAGCGGCGCGAGCGCGCACCCGTTCAAGACGGTTAAGGACTACGAGGACTTCCTTTCCCGGGCCGATGATTTCTCCGTGATCATCGACCAGCTCGTGACCAACATGAAAGAAGGTTTGCACGCAGGCGTTACGCAGCCGCGCATCCTGATGGCGAAGCTGCAGCCACAGATCGATGCGCACGTTGTCGACAATGTCGAGGACAGCAACTTCTATGCGCCGGTAAGGAGTATGCCGGAGGACTTCAGTGCTGAAGATCGTGACCGCCTGACCGCAGCGTATGAAGACAAGATAATGAATACGATCGTGCCGGCGTACCAGCGCATCAGCAATTTCATTGGTGACGATTACCTCGATAATGCCCGTGAAACGGTCGGTCTTTACGCCCAGCCAAACGGCGTGTCGTGGTACGAGTTCATGGTTCGTATCCGTACGACGACGAACATGACACCCGAGGAAGTTCACCAGGTTGGCCTCGATGAGGTCGCGCGTATTCACGGTGAGATGCACTCGGTGATGGAAGAAGTCGGTTTCGACGGGGACCTCAAGGAGTTTTTCGAGTACATGAATACGGATCCGCAGTTCTTCTTTGCGGAGCCCGAGCAGCTCATCCAGGGTTACCGTGACATGTCGGATCACATCGCGGGCCTGTCCGAGAAAATCTTCGAAGTCTTCCCGAGTTCGAAATTCGAGGTGCGCCGTGTCGAGCCGTTTCGCGAGAAGTCCGCGTCGGGCGGCTCGTACCAGGCGGGCACGCCAGACGGCGCACGGCCCGGTGTCTTCTATGCGAATGCCTATGACCTGAGCGCGCGCCCGAACTGGGCGATGGAGTCGCTGTTCCTGCACGAGGCAATCCCGGGCCATCACTTCCAGATCATGATCCAGCGCGAGAACGAAGATCTGCCGGGCTTCCGTCGCTTCGGCGGATTCACAGCCTTCTCCGAAGGCTGGGGGCTGTATGCCGAATCGCTGGGCAAGGAGATCGGTGTGTACACCGATCCGTACCAGTACTTCGGTGGCCTCAACGCGGAACTCTGGCGTTCCATTCGACTCGTCGTCGATACGGGCATCCATGCGAAAGGCTGGTCGCGGCAGGAGGTCCTGGATTACATGTACGAGAATTCGGCCGTTGCTGAAGCGCGTGCTGTCTCGGAGGCAGAGCGGTTCATGGCAATCCCGGGACAGGCCCTGGCGTACAAGGTCGGGCAGCTCAGGATTCGTGCAATTCGCGACGATTCCGAGGCACGGCTGGGTGACAAATTCGACGTCAAGGCCTTCCACACAGAGGTCCTGAGAGACGGCGCGATGCCACTGTCGATGCTGGAGGCCAAGATCGACCGATGGATCGAGGCGCAATTGATGTAATCTGCGCGTATGAAACTCGATCGGTTCATTCGCGTCGCGATTGCGGTCGTCATACTGCTTGTCTTTATCGTTGCGACCGGCGCGCTGCTGTTCATTTCCGAATCGGCACTCAACGTTTGGGATCGGCTCAAAGCCGGTCCCCCTGTCTTGCTCTACGCCTACGTCGCCATCATGGTACTCCTGGCGCTTGCGGCCGTTTGGCTGATCTGGCGACTGGTCATTCGCCGCAAAATAGAGCCGGCGAAAGCCATCGGCACAGAGCTGCTCTCACAGGCGGACATCGAATCGCGCTTGCGCGAGGCGGAGGCGGCCGGCGTTGATGTCAGTGACGCACAGGCTGAGCTCAAGGAACTTGCGTCGCGCAAGGACGCTGTGCACCTCTGCTTCTTCGGGGAGGTGAGTGCCGGCAAGAGTTCCCTGATCAAGGCGCTGGTGCCCGAGGCCAACGTTATCGTCGATGTGGTCGGCGGGTCCACGGAAGACGTGCGTCATTATCGATGGCGCGACACCAGTGGTGCGGAGATACTCCTGACCGATGTGCCGGGTATCGGCGGCCACGCGGATGGCCTGACCGACCTCGCCGAAGAAGAAGCCAAACGTGCCAATGTTGTTCTCTTCGTCTGCGACAGTGACCTGACACGACCGGAGATTGCATCGATCAAATCGCTGCTCGAATTCGATAAGCCACTGGTCATTGTGCTCAACAAGGCAGACCGCTACTCGGCACAAGAGCAGGCATCACTCATGCAGGCCCTGCTTGAACGCGTCGATGATATTGGCGGGCAACTCGATCGTGACCATGTCGTCGCCGTCTCTGCCGGCGGCGAGATTGACGTTATCGAGCGCGGTGCGGATGGCGAAGAGACCAGCATGCGACGTACACGGCCGGCCGATATCGGGGTGCTCGTCGTGGCGGTTAACCGCCTGCTGGCCGAAGAGGGCGCGTCCCTCGATGTGCGCCGCGAGCGAGCGGTGTTCCGCATGGCCGCGGCGCGACTCGCCGAGGCCGAAGGTGAGTACAGGCTGCAACGATCTGAACAGGTTATTCGCAGTTCGACGCGCAAGGCGATCATTGGGGCGCTGGCGGCAATCAGTCCGGGCACCGACATTCTCATCCAGGGCTATATCGGCACGGCGATGACGCAGCGGCTTTGCAAACTGTACGGCGCAGCGCCGCGCGATCTCGATATCGAGGAGTTTCTGTCGCTGAGCCAAAGTCGCGTAGGAAGAGCCCTGCCGTTGTCGCTGGCTGTTGCGGGCAACGGCCTCAAAGCCTTTCCCGGGATTGGTACAGTTGCGGGCGGGCTCGTACACGCGGTCGCCTATGGATTGATTTTCGATGCACTTGGCCGCAGCCTCGTGCTGACGCTATCGCGGCATGGCGAGCTATTGCCCGATGTCGCGGCAAGGGAATTCGAGGAAGGAATCAGTGAGCATCTGGAAGCGGGCGTACGCCGCATTGCCAAAATGGCCCTGGCTGAAAAAGAAGACTGAGGCAAGCGGCAGCTCCGGCACCGACCACCTTGGCCTGGCACGAGAGAGCCTGCGCGAACTCGTCCACGATTCACGCCTGCCTGCAGGTGTCCGCGAATCCCTCGTACATGATTATGATGCGGTGCAGGGCATGCTCGACAAGATCGAGCATGGCCATTTGCACCTTTCGGTCTTCGGTCGGGTCAGTACGGGCAAGTCGTCATTGCTCAATGCGCTGATCGGCGAGGAGCGCTTCTCAGTCAGCCCGGTTCACGGCGAGACGCGATTTTCGTCGATGCAGGCATGGAATGAAGTCGAAGCGGGTGGCGTCTTCCTGATCGATACGCCCGGGCTCGACGAAGCCGGTGGTGAAGACCGGGAGGAACTTGCGAAAGAAGTCGCGGGTCGATCAGACCTGGTTATCTTCGTCATCGATAGTGACATCACGGAAACAGAGCTCGAAGCATTAAAGGCAGTGCTCGCTCAGGGGCGCCCGGTTCTGATCGCACTGAACAAGTCAGATCTGTACACGGAGGAAGAGTGCACGTCGTTGCTGGCCTCGGTGCGCGCCAAGACCGAAGGTCTGGTAGAGCCAGACCATGTCATCATTGCCGCAGCGCAACCGCGACCGCAGACCCTGGTCGAGATCGATTCGGCCGGTAACGAAGTCATGACGGAACGGGTACGCGTTCCGGATGTTGCCGAGCTACGGATCAAACTCTGGGATGTGCTCGAGGCCGAGGGTAAAACGCTCGCGGCGCTCAATGCGAGCCTGTTTGCCGCCGATCTGTCCGACCAGGTTGGACGTCGTATCCTGGCGGCGCGCCAGGAGCTGGGCGACCGGCTGGTGCGCACGTACTGTGTCGCCAAGGGCATCGCCGTCGCCTTGAACCCGGTACCGGTTGCGGACCTGTTCGCCGCCGCGTTTATCGACGTCGGCATGGTCGTACACCTGTCGCGTGTTTACGATCTGCCGCTGAGCCGCAAAGAGGCAGGGTCCATCGTGCGCGTCATCGTCGCCGAGTCCGCGGCGCTCATGACCACTGTATGGGCATTGCACTTGGTGTCGAGTGCGCTCAAGGTCGGAACGCTAGGGCTGTCGACGATACTCACGGCCGGCGCACAAGGCGCGATCGCCTATTACAGCACCTATCTCGTCGGGCAGGCAGCCGGCTCGTATCTTGCCGAAGGCAAGTCGTGGGGCGAGGGCGGTCCCAAGAAGGTTATCAAGGAGATTCTCGACTCGCTCGACAGGGATACGGTCCTGTCCGACGCTCGCCGCGAAATCCAGATCCGGCTGGGGCTGCGGTAAATGGACCGCGAAACTCGGATGCGCCGTATCTGGGAGACTATCCAGGATATTCCACGTGGTAGTGTTGCCAACTACGGTCAGGTCGCCGAGATTGCCGGCATTCCACGCGGCGCCCGACAAGTTGGTTATGCGCTGCGACATTCACCCGGAGACCTGGAATTGCCCTGGCATCGCGTGATCACGTCGTCGGGGAAGAGTGCCTTCGATCCGAACAGCCGCGCGTTTCGAACGCAGCGGGATCGACTCGCGGAAGAGGGCGTGGTGATGTTGAACGGCAAAGTCGATATGAATAAATATCGCTGGGACCCCGGTCTCGACGAGTTGCTGTGGAAGCCGTCTTCCACGTGGGACGAAGAGTGAGCCTCAAACGAAAGGCGCGGTCGTATTTTCTTAACGCATTGCTGAGTCCGGGAACGCGACACTTGCAGCGGTCGTCCCGCGAACTGCGGCGAAAACTGACAGGTTCTGCGCACGAAGTATCGGTCTTCCTGCAACTCGACGATCCGTATTCCTACCTGCTGGCGCACTACCTGCCCGATCTTCAGGCGCACTGTGATATTGATCTTCGGTGCCACCTCTCGCAGGCACTGGGCGACGAGTTTCAGCCGGCACCGGACCTATTGGCTGAGTATGCGGCCGTAGACGCGCGGCGGCTCGCCATGGAGCTTGGTATTCCGTTCCTGGACAGGGGTGCGGTGCCGCCCGTTGAGCATCGACGCGCTTTGCTCGACGAGTTGGCCGCTCATGCAGAGTCCCCGGACTTCTTGCGTGAGCTTCGTGATGTTCTCGAGATCTATTGGCGCGGCGACACGGAAGGGGCCGCGCGGCGATCGGACACCGGTAAGGCTGGCTCGGCGGACCGAATAATCGCCGAGTCGCAGGCAGTCCAGAAGCGCCTGGGACATTACAACAGTGCGATGTTGCACTACGGTGGCGAGTGGTACTGGGGCGTCGACCGACTTCACTACCTCATCGATCGTCTCAAGGCGCTCGGTGCTGTAGAGGAAGGCCGGGCCAGTGCCAAGCTGGCATCGCTTCGACAGGCCACGCAGGCCTCGCTGCCGGTAAAGCCGCCGGCTGCCACCAAGTCGCTGCCACCGCTTGAGTACTTTCACTCGATTCGCAGTCCGTATTCTTACCTCGCGCTGCAACGCGTCTTCGCGATCGCCGATGCTTTCGGGCTGCAACTCAAGATGCGGCCGATATTGCCCATGGTCATGCGCGGTATGCAGGTACCGCATTCGAAGTTGTTGTATATCGCGAAGGACACGTCGCGAGAAGCGGAACGGCTGGGCATTCCCTACGGCAAGATGGCCGATCCGGTAGGTGAGGGAACGGAACGCTGCCTCGCTGTGTTCAGGTATGCGGAGTCCGAGCACAAGGGGCGTGAGTTTCTGCTGAACGCAGGCATCGCAATCTGGAGTGAAGCGGTGGATGTCGCGACTGATGCCGGTATGCGCAAGGTCACAGGGCGCACCGGCCTGTTCTGGCCCGACGTCGTACAGGCAATGCGCTCGGATGACTGGCGTGAGTCAGTGGAGGCGAACCGTGAATCGATGATGGATTCGGGGTCGTGGGGTGTGCCGACGCTGCGCCTGGGGGATGATGTGTTCTGGGGACAGGACAGGGACTGGTTACTGGTCCGGCATATCGAGGAACTGTGCGACACCGGAGATGGGATACTCGTATGACGACGGTAATTTTCTCGCACGGCCAGGAAAGCGGCCCCTGGGGCACGAAAATCCGCTCGATGGCCGAGCGAGTCAGGGAGCTGGGATGCTCGGCTGACAGTATCGACTACCAAGGCATTGCCGACCCGACCGAACGGGTGGAGAAGTGCGTGCGCGAGTGTGCGGGCATCGAGGACAAGATCGTCCTGGTCGGTTCAAGTATGGGTGGCCATGTCGCGACGGCTGCCGCAGAGCGGGTGGGCGCGATCGGGCTGTTCGTTCTCGCTCCGGCGTACTACATGGAGGGGTACGAAGACCTGACGCCGGAACCGCCGAAAATACCCATCTGTATCGTGCACGGGTGGCATGATGATATTGTTCCGGTAGAGAACAGTATTCGTTATTCACAAAATTGCAGCGCAACACTGCATGTTGTCGACGGCGATCATCGCCTGACAGCGAATGTCGAAGAAATAGGCCAGTTCCTTGAGCTGTTTCTTGGCGCCTGTCAGGAGAATTGTTATAAACGGGAGGTGTAAGTATGAAGTACTGGATATTGGCTCTAAGTTTGTTTGTTATGGGCTGCAGCGGCGGCGAATCCGACGGTTCGGATGAATCTGCAGCAGCGGAAGTCGTTGAACAGGCGGAAGAAACCGCGGGCTCTGCGATGGAAGCGGTTGAAGAAACTGCCGACGCAGCTGCTGACGCTATCGAAGATGGTGCGGACAGTATGGGCGACGCAGCAGCGGGCGCGCTGAACGAAGCGCAGGACAAAGCCGAGGATCTCGGCAACATGCTCGAAGAAAAGAAAGAGGAGCTTGACGAAGCGATCGACGAGGCGACCGACGAGTAGAGATCGCTCTTAGAGGTCGAGGCGCATGCCTTCAACGGCGTAACCAAATCCGCGTCTTTCTACCTCAGCCTGCTCAGGGCTGCCTTCGATGAGCAAAGGGTTCGTGTGATTCATGTGAATGAATATCACGCGGGCCCTTTCTTCTTTGCTGAGCCCCCCAAGTAAGTCCATGCTCTCCACGACGAACGGGTGCTTGATCGTGCTCATGTCGCGACCACCGAGTTCGCCGTCTCGAAAGAACGTTGCGTCAACGAGTGCGAAGTCAACAGAGCGCACGATTTCGCGAATATCCGATTCCCACATTTCCCACTTGTCGATGTCAGGGATAAACACAGCAGACTTGTTTGGCCCATCAATTCGATAGCCTACGGTCTCCGTGTACTCGTCGCGGTGCGGTACCAGGAACACGCCGTCGAGGACGTACTCGCCATCAGGCGCGGTTCGATGCAGGTCGTACAATTGCTCGCGCATGTCTGGCGTCGCATCGAACAGGAATTCGGCCTTACCGGCCCGGTCGATAACAGCGATGGCGCTTGCTTTGCGTCGCAGTCCAGGGTCTTTCCAGGCGCGCAGAACAGCAGTGCTGCAACAGCAGCCAGTGGATAAGTCATCCAGCGATTATAGCGCCTCGGCAGACAGGTCCAGCAGAGCCGGCACGTCGCTGGGTTTATAGAGGTTGATCTGGCTCAGCGATATCGGCTCGGACGGGCGCGCCGTCACCACGAGCGTCGACTTGCCTCCCAGGAACTCGATAAAGGGGTCTATGACGTACTCGTCGAACTCGATGCCGTATACCTCACCCATGTAACGCAGTTTCTCGAGTTGCGCGGCCTGTATTTCCTCTTTCGAAAGACCGAGCTGCCCGCAGAATTTCTCCACGCGAGCATTCAAAGACTGGTCTTCGTATACAACGCGCATGTCCTTCATGCGCGGGCGGAACCTGGGTCCCTTGGCCATTTCGCTGACCATGTCACCCGCGAGGTTCAGGTTGGCGTCGATGGTCCACATGTCTTCGACATTCGAGGTCATCTCTACGGCGAAGTCACCGTGGCCGCGGCGAAAGTGGGCGGTTAACGATACAACCTGGTCGGAAAAGCCGAAATTCGACAGCGTGTCAGGTGAGAAACCGTATTTTCCGGTGCAGCGAGCCGCATCTTCTTTCAGGGCATCGGCACTGACTTTCTCGACGGATGCGGCGTACGCCTTCTTGAAATAGTCGGCGCTGATTCGCATTTGCACGCCTTCGATCAATATTCCGAAGTACTCGGGAATGACGTCGTCGGGTGACTGGATGTTCTGACGCAGGTCGGCGAGGCTCAGCAGACTGAAGTAGCTGGGTGTATCAATGCCCAGGCGATCGATGTAGATAGGATCGTCGAATCCCGAGATTCGGGCCTCGATTCCGTCAATCGTGAGTTCGCCAGACATCGTCGAACTCACACCGCTGTATTCAATGTTCACGAACGGTGAGACGGCCATGACGGCCTGGTCAACGCCCTCGCCAACCCTGTGATGCAACAGCATCTTGGAGCCGCCATAGCCCGCGGATCCCAGTATTACTGCCCAGATGATCAGGTTTTTCATCAGTCGTCCAAGTGGTGGTCATGCCGCAATGCGTGAATTGTTTCGCAATACAGCGTCTTATGGAATGAAGGCGGTCACAGAAAGCGATTCCTGGGGGCTGTTTTTTTTGAAAGTCAACGGCCTGCTCGCGCGTTCTTTTGGGTAGACTTGTCCGCCATGAACATCGCAGGTTTATTTTCTCGCCCGCTTTACTGGCTGGCAGGCAAGGTGTTCTCTATCTGGGCACGTCCGGATATCCAGCCTGATGCCCCCACCGAACTGATAACCAGCCCCGACGCCAAAGTCTGTTACATCCTCGAGAACGGTGGGCTGTCCGATATCCTGGCGCTCGAGCGAGCGGCGGCTGAACACGGTATGCCGTCACCGACGGAGGCGTTTGAATTCTGTGGCCTCCGCGAGTATCGGCGGTTCGTCATTTTGCGCCAAATGAAGGGTTTCTGGTTTCGGCATCCGCGAACGACGGGCTCACAGCGTCTCAAGCGCCTGGTGGAAGCGGCGAACGATGGCGACGAAGAGCTGCTACTGATTCCGGTCGCTATCTACTGGGGACGTTCGCCCGAGAAAGAGCGCTCCCTGGTCAAATTGCTGTTCACGGAAAACTGGGATGTCATCGGCCGTACACGCAAGCTCTTCGCCACGATCCTGCACGGCCGCAATACCTTGTTACGGTTCAGTCATGCGCTGCCGTTGAAATCGATCACCGCGGACGCGGAGTCCACCGCTATCGCTTATCGCAAGGTATCGCGAGTTCTGCGTGTACATTTTCGCAAGCGGCGAGTTGCAACGCTCGGACCCGACCTGTCTCATCGCCGTACCCTGATCAAGGAAGTGCTACGCGCACCGTCCGTACGGCGCGTCATTGTGGGCGAGTGCGGCGATGATTTTCGCAAGCAGGAGGTGGCCAGGCGCAAAGCGGAGAAATACGCGCTGGAAATCGCCGCCGATATTTCCTACCCGACAATACGGGTCCTGCTGCGCATTCTGCGGTGGCTGTGGCGAAGAATCTACGATGGTGTGGAGCTCAACCATATGGAGAAGCTCCACGAAGTCGCGAAGGATAAGGAAGTTATCTATACCCCTTGTCATCGCAGTCACATCGACTACCTGCTGCTTGGCTACGTGACGTACACCGAAGGCCTGCATCTCCCACACATTGCGGCGGGTATTAATCTTAACCTGCCCGTTGTAGGCGGCATCCTGCGTCGCGGCGGGGCATTTTTCCTGCGGCGCACGTTCAAGGGCAACCGCCTGTACGCGGCGGTTTTTGATTCCTATATTCAGCAAGTGATCGGCAAGGGCTACTCAATGGAATATTTCATTGAGGGCGGGCGAAGCCGTACCGGCCGATTGCTGCGGCCCAAGGGCGGGATGCTGGTGATGACGGTTAATTCTTACGTCAAAAACCCGCAACGGCCGATCGTTTTCGTGCCTATCTATTTCGGCTACGAGAAGCTGATCGAAGGTGACGCTTTCATCAGTGAGCTCGGTGGCGCCAAGAAGCAAAAGGAAACACTGGGTGGCCTGATTCGATCCGTCAAGTCGCTACGCGACCAATTCGGCAAGGTCGCTGTGAATATCGGTGAGCCGATCGAACTCGACACCGTACTCGACCAGGCTCACCCGGAGTGGCGTGACTACGAGCCCGAGAATGGCGAACGGCCGCCCTGGCTCCCGGGAATTGTCGATGACGTCGGCAACCGCATCATGGAGAACATCAATGCCGCCGCCGCCGTGACTCCGATCAGCCTGCTGGCGTACGTGTTGCTTGCGACGCCCAAACAGACGGTCGGCCTTGACGAACTCCGCAGGCAATTGCAGCTCAGTCTCGAATTACTGCGGCGCTTCGAGTATTCCGACCTCGTCACAATGCCTGACTGGAGTCCTGACGAGATTATCGAACATGGCGAAAAGCTCGATGTCATCAGCCGTAGTTCGCACCCCATGGGTGAGGTCATTCGCATGGAAGAGCGCACGGCTGTTCTCATGACCTACTTTCGCAACAACATCCTGCACTTGTTTGCCGTGCCGGCGTCAGTCGCCTGCTGTTTCATCCAGGGGCAGGAACTCGAGCGCACCGAGCTGCAGCGCCTCATTCGCCTGATCTACCCGTTCATGAAGAAGGAGTTATTCCTCAAGTGGGACCTCGAGGAGATCGACGACGTTACTACGGAGGCGATAGAGTCACTCAACGACCTCGGAATACTGAGCTACGGCAAACGAAAAAAGACGCTGTTGAGACCGCCGGCGGGTTCGGCCAGAGCGTTCCAGTTGCTTATGCTAGGCCAGTCGATGGTGCCGATGCTGCAGCGTTTCTACCTCGTGATAGCAATCCTTGTCGGCCACGGGTCCGGCACATTATCGCGTGGTCGCCTCGAGACGATGTGCCAGCAGAGTGCGGAACGCCTGTCGATGATCTACGGCCTGCATTCACCGGACTTTTTCAACAAATCGCTGTTTCACGATTTCATCAAGACGCTGCAGGAGCAGGATGTGCTGTGGCGCAACGCAGACGGCGCCATTGAGTTTGATGACGACATCACGTCAATCGGCGCCGACGCACGCCTCGTGCTCGGCGAGGAAATTCGCCACAGCATCTTGTCCCTGACGATCGCTGGCGAGAACGGCAGGACTGCCTGAAACACGCGAAATTCGGACCAGTTTCCTTGCGTTAGCGCCCCTGAAGGGCTAAAAACACAGGATGATTCAAGCGTTTGCACAAGACTGGACCACGCCTGGCCGCCGCCGGGCCAGTGCTTTCTTGCTCGCAATTTGCCTCAATCTCGCCATTGTACCGTGCACTATGGCCCTCGAGATCGTCGAGCAAGGCCACGATTGTTGTCCGCCGGAAGTCCAGATTGAGGCGGCGGAATGTTGCGAACTCGACGATGTCAGCGTCGATGCGCGCTCTGGCACGATAGAGCCGCGGGATGCGCCGGACATGGATGCGCTGCCTGCGCACTCGACGTTCCAGGCTCTCACCTTTGCACCGATGCGCCGCGTGGCATCAGTCGATCCACCCGATCCACCGGGCGGGTTCCCACCCCTGTACGACCTCTATTGCGTCTATCTGAAATAGCCACTGCTGCTCTGTAAACCCTTCCGGTTTTCCAAGCAGGAGTTGGATCTATGTTTGTTCGACGCGGGCGCACGCCCGTTCAAATTACAGTTATCGCGTTCGTAGCGTCTACGCTATGGACATCATTTGCATTGGCGCAGCAACGCATACCATTGAGCCTGGCCGAGGCCGAGGACATAGCAAGGGCCGGCGAGCCGGGGCAGCTGGCGTTGCTGGCGCAGTCCGAGGCCATGCGGGAGCAGGCGGTCGCCGCGAGGCAGCTGCCTGATCCCGTGCTACGCGTTGGCCTTGCCAACTACCCGATCCAGGGTGGAAGCTTCTCCACAGAGGGGATGACGCAGGCGCAGCTTGGGCTGCGGCAATCGTTTCCGCGGGGGCGCGCGCAAGGCAGTAAACAGTTTAGTGCCCGTGCCGAGGTATACAGCAAGGGTGCCGACGCGCGGGGTCGAGACGTGCTGGCGACCGTACGGATCGCCTGGCTCGAGGCCTACTACTCGCAAAAAGCGTGGGCGCTGGTCAGCGAATCGCGCCCGTTCTTCGCAGATCTTGTCACGATCACGCGCTCGATGTATGCCGTAGGCAGGAAAACCCAGCACGATGTGTTGCGGGCGGAGCTGGAGTTGAGCCGCCTCGATGACCGCCTTATCGAAACCGGGCGCCAGAAGTCGCAGGCGCAGGCTACGCTGTCGCGATGGCTGGGGCAGGATGCACACCGACCGCTCGCCATGAAGCTGCCGGCCTGGGACACACCGCCGTCGCTCGAAGACCTGCGAGCGAGGCTTGTGTCACACCCGTCGATTGCCGCAGCAGAAGCCGGCGTTTCGGCACAGCAGGCGGCGGTCCGAATTGCCGAGGAGGACAAGAAGCCCGGCTGGGCGGTCGATCTCGGCTACGCGCATCGCGAAGGATTCCTGCCGAACGGCACACCGCGCTCGGACTTTGTCAGCCTGTCCGTGTCCGTTGGCTTGCCGTTCTTCGGCAAGAATCGCCAGGACCGCAGGCTGGCAGCGGCGCTGGGCAGTCGACGCGCGGCCCGCCAGTCGCAGGCCGAACTGGCTGCGCGCCTGGGCAGCGAGCTGGACGCCGAGCATGCGCGATGGTCAGACCTGACGCGCAGGCTGGCGCTCTACGAAACTCAGATTCTCGAACAGTCGACAGGACAGGCAGAGGCTGCGCTGCTCGCCTACCAGAGCGATACCGGCGATTTCGCCGACGTCATGCGTGGCTACATCGATGACCTGAATACCCGACTCGAACACATTCGCCTGCAGGTAGAGCGCGCACAGAGCTATGCGACTCTCGCCAACCTGGGAGGGCTGGAACAATGAACAGAATACTAGTGAGTCTCGTCATCCTCGCGGCACTGGTCGTTGGCGTATTCATCGGGCGTGGCTGGTCTCCACCACAAAGCGGTGAACCAGCCGACGACGCTGGTCCGGAAATCCTCTACTGGGTTGCGCCGATGGACCCGAACTACCGTCGTGACGAGCCTGGCAAGTCGCCGATGGGTATGGACCTCGTGCCTGTCTATGCGGGCGAAGCAATCGCAGGTAGTGGCGTCGTGTCGATCGACCCGACGCTGTTGAACAACCTGGGTGTACGCACCGCCTTGGCGGAGCGGGGCACCCTGCCACGCCGCATCGAAACGGTCGGCTACATAGGCTACGACGAGGACACGCTGCAGCACGTGCATACGCGCGTCGATGGCTGGATAGAAAAGCTCGCGACGACAGCAACCGGTGACCCCGTCACGAAAGGGCAGCTGTTGTTCGAGTTGTATTCACCGACTCTCGTTAATGCACAACAGGAATACCTGGCGGCGCTCGCAAGTAACAACACGGTTCTGCGAAACGCCTCGCGTGATCGTCTGACGGCACTGGGTGTCACCGAAAGTGAAGTGCGGCGGCTCGAGAAGGAACGCGAAGCCAGCCAGCGTGTGCGTGTATACGCACAGTCGGACGGCGTGATCGCGCATCTTGGCGTTCGCGAAGGGATATTCGTGACGCCGGCGACGGAAGTCATGTCCGTGGCGCGTCTCGACCGCGTCTGGGTTCTTGCCGAGGTATTTGAAAGGCAATCGGCGTGGGTCGCACCCGGGCAGGAAGCGACCGTTGAACTCGACTACCTGCCGGGCAGGACGCTGCACGGCAGCGTTGACTACGTGTACCCCGAACTGGATCCCAAGACCCGGACACTCAAGGTGCGGCTCAGGTTCGACAATGAAGGTGAGACACTGCGCCCAAACATGTTTGCGCGAGTGGTCATCGACGGGGTCGCAATTGACGACATCGTGCATGTGCCACGCGAGGCTGTAATTCGCGGCGGCTCGTCGAACAGGGTGGTCGTGGATCTCGGTGACGGCAAGTTTCAGTCGCGCGAAGTGAGCCTGGGTATCGAGTCGGGCGATCGCCTGGCGATTCGGCGTGGCCTGGAAGTCGGTGAACGTGTCGTAACTTCCGCGCAGTTCCTGATTGACTCCGAATCGAACATCGATGCGGCACTCGAGCGCATGGAGAGTTCGCAATGATTGCCGCACTTATCCGGTGGTCGGTGGCCAATCGGGTACTGGTCATCATTGCAGCACTCATCGTGACGGCAGTCGGTATCTGGTCGCTGAAGGAAACCCCCGTCGACGCCTTGCCGGACCTGTCGGATGTGCAGGTCATCGTCAAGACCTCATTTCCGGGGCAAGCGCCACAGGTCGTCGAGGACCAGGTTACGTACCCACTGACGACTGCCATGCTGTCGGTACCAAAGGCAGTCACTGTGCGCGGCTATTCGTTTTTTGGTGACTCATACGTCTATGTGATCTTCGAGGACGGCACCGACCTCTACTGGGCGCGATCGCGAGTCCTGGAGTACCTGAACCAGGTGTCGTCGAACCTGCCGGCGGAAGCCACGTCGTCACTCGGGCCCGACGCGACCGGCGTTGGCTGGGTTTTCGAATACGCGTTGGTCGATCGCAGCGGAAAGAATGATCTCGCACAGCTGCGAAGCCTGCAGGACTGGTTCCTGAAGTACGAGCTACAGACGGTGCCCGGCGTTGCCGAGGTCGCAACGATTGGCGGTATGGTTCGGCAATACCAGGTAGTTGTCGACCCGGACAAGCTGCGCGCATTCGGCGTAACGCTTGCGAGCCTCAAGCTGGCGATCCAGCAAGGTAACCAGGAAACCGGTGGCTCGGTCGTCGAGATGGGCGAAGCCGAATACATGGTCAGGGCATCGGGCTACCTGCGTGGTATCGAGGACCTCAAGGCCATTCCGCTGGGCGTGAACGAACAAGGGACGCCACTGCTACTGTCCGACGTGGCCGACATACGGGTAGGACCGCAAATGCGGCGCGGTATCGCGGACCTCGACGGCGAAGGAGAAGTCGTTGGTGGCGTTGTTGTCATGCGTTGGGGTGAAAATGCGTCGGCAACGATTGCTGCGGTTAAGGCACGACTCTCGGAGCTCGAAAAGGGCCTGCCCGAGGGTGTTGAGATCGTTACGACGTATGACCGCTCCGACCTTATACAGCGCTCGGTCGATACGCTCAGGAACACCCTGATCAAGGAATTCCTGATGGTCGCACTGGTGTGCGCCGTATTCCTGTTCCACCTGCGCTCGTCTGCCGTGATCGTATTGAGCCTGCCGCTCGGTGTGCTCGTTGCGTTCATCATCATGCGTGCCCAGGGGATAAACGCCAACATCATGTCGCTCGGCGGCATTGCGATCGCGATTGGAGCAATGGTCGATTCGGCCATCGTAATGATCGAGAACGTGCACAAGCATATCGAGAAGGAAGCGCTGACCGCGGAGAATCGCTGGCGGATCATGGCAGATGCAGCCGCCGAGGTCGGGCCACCACTGTTCTTCTCACTGCTCATCATCACGCTGAGCTTCATCCCGGTGTTCACGCTCGAGGCGCAGGAAGGCCGGCTGTTTGCGCCGCTGGCGTTCACCAAAACCTACGCGATGGCAGCTGCAGCCTGCCTGTCGATTACACTGGTACCCGTACTCATGGGCTACTTCATTCGCGGCAACGTCATTCACGAAGGTAAGAACCCGGTAAACCGCGCATTGATCGCTGCCTACCGCCCTGTGCTAAACGCGGTGATCAGTTCGCCGCGGGCCACACTTGTACTGGCGGCCATCATTCTCGTCGTCGGCCTGTGGCCGGCGACCCGGCTTGGATCGGAGTTCATGCCGCCGCTGGACGAGGGTGACCTGATGTACATGCCGACGACGTACCCGGGTATATCGATCGACAAGGCGCGTGAGATCTTGCAGCACACGGACAAGATGATCAGCCAGGTGCCCGAGGTGAAGCGCGTGTTCGGCAAGATTGGTCGTGCAGAGACTGCGACAGACCCGGCACCGCTGACCATGATCGAAACCGTGATCCAGTTGAAGCCGCGAGATGAGTGGCGGGCTGGCATGACGCCCGAAGGTCTGCGGGCCGAGCTCGACAGGACCGTGCAATACCCGGGGCTGACCAATACATGGGTCATGCCGATCAAGACGCGGATCGATATGCTCGCGACGGGCATAAAGACCCCGGTGGGTATCAAGGTGGCCGGCCCGGATCTGGAAGTCATCGAGAGAATCGGCAAGCGACTGGAACGGGTTCTCGAGCCGGTCCGCGGTACCGCTTCGGTGTACTCTGAACGCGTGGCTGGTGGCCGCTACATCGATGTCGATATCGATCGCGAGCGCGCTTCCCGTTTCGGGCTGAACATCAATGATGTGCAGGACATCATTCGTTCCGCGGTGGGTGGAATGAACGTCACGCAAACGGTCGAAGGGCTGGAACGCTACCCTGTAAACGTTCGCTATCCACAGCGGGTCCGCGACTCGGTACAACAGCTTCGGCTGTTGCCGATTGTTACACCCGACGGTGCGAGAATCGCGCTGGCGGACGTTGCCGATGTGAAAGTCGTCGATGGTCCCCCGGTGATCAAGAGTGAAAACGCGAGGCTGAATGGCTGGACCTACGTCGACATCACAGACCGTGACCTGGGGTCCTACGTTGCAAGGGCACAACGTGTTGTCGCGGAGTCAGTGGAGCTGCCGGCCGGCTACTCGCTGTCATGGTCAGGCCAGTACGAATACATGGTACGTGCGCGTGACCGCCTGGCCGTCGTGGGCCCGATCACGCTTGCGGTGATCATCTTGCTGCTGTTCATCAACTTCGGGCGGCTGACCGAAGTTGCGATCATCATGGGTACGTTGCCGTTTGCTCTCATTGGAGGGCTGTGGCTGCTGTACCTGCTTGGCTACGAGCTGTCGGTTGCCGTCGGCGTTGGGTTCATAGCGCTTGCTGGTGTCGCGGTGGAGATTGGCGTCATCATGCTGGTTTATCTCAACCAGGCACTCGCGAAACGCACGCTCTTGACCAGCGATGACGTTCAGGATGCCGTCATCGAAGGCGCACTCTTGCGAATACGCCCGGTAATCATGACGGTTGCAGCAACCATCGGCGGTTTATTGCCGATCATGTTTGGGGACGGCACCGGCTCCGAAGTCATGCGGCGGATCGCGGCGCCGATGGTTGGCGGCATGGTCAGCGCGACATTATTGGCGCTGGTTGTGATTCCAGCGTTGTTCCTGCTCTGGCAGCAACGAATCGTGTCGCGAACTGCGTCCTACAGGTAGGGGGCCTCGTCCTGGTCAAACTCGACTTTGACGTTGGCGCCCTCGGGTAGTTTGGCCATTTGTTCCTGCAGCATCTCGACGTGCTCGGTCTCTTCGTCCCGAAGCTCGGTGAACAGTTCCCGGACATCGGTATCGGTGATGCCGGGCAGCGCCATGTCGTAGAAGTCGTAGGCTTTTTTCTCTGCAGCGAGCCCGAGCTCGAATGCCTCAATGGTGGACATGCCGCGGTGAGCTGCTCCCATGTCCGGGGCCTCGACGTCGAACAGGTCATCCAGCGTCAGCCGAGCAGGTGTATCGCCGAACAGTTTCTTGCGCCGGATTTCGAGTTCCTGTCCGTGCTTGGCCTCGTTCTCTGCCATCGAGGCGAAGAATGCACCGGCGTCGTAGCCGCCGCTGTGGCCGAACTGTTTGGCAAACATCTGGTAACGGTGGCACGCCTCCAACTCGATCAGTTTTGCGAGGTCGAGAGCGTCCATCAGGCTGAGCTTGGACAGGTCGAGACGGGTGGACATTGCATTGACTCCTGGTCTGGTATTGATGTGCCGAAGCGGCCCATCAGGGGGGGTGCGATGATAACACCCCGGAGCCGCAAAAATCAGGCGTCCATGTCCGGAATCAGCTCGCTTTCAAGTACGGAAATCATGTCCTTCAGGAGCAGCTTGCGCTTCTTGAGCCTGCGGATGCGGAGCTGATCGACCATGGGGTCATCCTGCAGGCGATCGATCAGGTAGTCGAGATCCCGGTGGCTTACTCTGAGTTCTCGTAATCGCTCCAGTTGTGCAAACGATTCAGTATCGATCTTGTCCGACATGAGGCCATGCTACTCGCAGTCAGGCAACAGTGCCAACCAGTCGCGGTCAGTGGCGCCGATGACGAAAAAGTGTGGGTTGAGGATGTCTTCTTTCGCGTTGTATTTCATGGGTTTGCCGTCGAGCGTAACGACACTTCCACCGGCCTGTTCCACAACCGCTTGGGCGGCCGCTGTGTCCCACTCTGAGGTCAGTCCAAGACGCGGATAAAGATCGGCGCCGCCTTCGGCGATCACGCAAAATTTGAGCGAACTGCCCATCGGTACCATGTCGTAGTCGCCGATACTGTCGAGGTACGCATCGAGGCTCGCACCACGGTGGGAGCGGCTGCCGACGACACGTGCCGGCGAGTTGCTGACCGGCGCGACCCGAATGGCGACAGGCTCGCTTTCGCCATCCCGGCGCTGCGCGCCGATACCCTCGCAGCCGACGTAGGTTTTGTCGAAAACCGGTACGTGTACGACACCCAGGGTCGGTCTGTGATTCTCGATCAGCGCAATATTGACCGTGAATTCATCGTTGCGATTGACGAACTCCCTGGTGCCGTCCAGCGGATCGACGAGCCAGTAACGCTGCCACTGGCCGCGTTCTTCAAACGTGGGCAACCCGGATTCCTCTGAGATAATCGGTATGTCCGGTGTCAGTGACCTGAGACCGGCGTCAATCCACCGATGTGCCGCGAGGTCGGCCTGGGTCAGCGGGGATTCGTCGTCCTTGCTTTGCACTTCGAAATCCGTCGAGTAGACTTCCAGAATCGCGCGGCCGGCATCCTCGGCCAGTGCAACGATGGGTTCGACGAGAGACTTCAGTTCCATAACCTGTTCCTGCAGGCAAATCGGGCGCGCAGTATACCAATGAATATGGACCCGCAAACCGCACTTGGGCGATGTGAAACACTCATGCTGGACATGGACGGGACCATTCTGGACCTCGCGTTCGACAGCTATATCTGGAGGGACCTCGTGCCACGCAGGTACGCGGCAGCGAATAGCATGACGCTCGAGAGTGCGCGCGAGCTCCTGTTCGAAAAGTATGCTGCCGTGCAGGGTGACCTGGAGTGGTATTGCCTCGATCACTGGAACGACCGGCTCGGTATCGACGTCGTCAAGATTCACCACGACGTGACGCATCGCATCGGTTACCTGCCGGGCGCCCTGGATTTCCTGCGTGCGGTCCAAGAAAAGGACATCCGCGTACTACTCGTCACGAATTCCCATCCGGAAACGCTGGACCTCAAGGATGCAGTGACCGGACTCGCAGACTATTTCGATGAGCTCCACAGCTCACACACCTACGGGCATGCAAAAGAGTCGCAGTTTTTCTGGGAGGCGTTGCAGGAGGAGACCGGCTTCGACGCTGCTACGACATTGTTCGTCGATGACAGCCAGGCCGTCCTGCGCAGCGCCGCACAGTACGGTGTTGGCATGCTGGTAACCGTGACTCGGCCGGACACCTCGGAGCCGGTCAGGCGTGGCTCGGAATTTCGGGGCGTTGAAGGCGTGCGGGATATGCTCGGCTGAATTAGCTACGACGTCGGTGCTTGCCCGCGTGTTTGTTATGCTCACCGCCACCTGGCCTGCGCCGCGGGCCACCGCGGGGCTTGCGCGGGCGCGGTTTCGGTTTGATGATTTCCGGCAAGTCGTCCGGGTCATAGTTCGCAAACGGAATCTTGTGACCGATGTAGGACTCAATATCCGGTAAGGACATGGCGTAGGTTTCGCAGGCCATGCTGAGGGCATTGCCCGATGCGCCGGCGCGAGCTGTTCGTCCGATACGGTGGACATAGTCCTCGGCATCCTGCGGCAGGTCGTAGTTGATGACGTACTCGACATCCGGAATATGCAAGCCGCGAGACGCCACGTCAGTGCCGATCAGCACCGGCAATTCCCCATTCTGGAATTGCATCAACATGCGCAGGCGCTTCTTCTGCGGAACATCTCCCGAGATCGCGGCAGCATGGATGCCATTAGCTTCAAGGACATCCTGCACGCGCTCGGCTTCGCGCTTCATGTTGACGAATATCATAACTCGAACTTCGCCAATCTCCTTAACCAGGCCGACGAGGAGCGGTAGCTTGTCTTCATTGGCAGGGTAGAAAATCGCCTGGCGAACACGATCGGCCGTGACCTTGTCCGGCTCAATTCGGATCAGCTCGGGCTCGTTCATGTGCTCGTAGGCGAGCTCCATGACACGCTGCGAGAGTGTCGCCGAGAACAACATGTTGAGGCGCTGGTCCGGCTGTGGCAGGCGGCGCAACAAGTAGCGGATATCCTTGATGAAGCCAAGGTCGAACATACGGTCGGCTTCGTCGAGGATCGCCACCTGGACATGGTCCAGTTTGAACACGCCCTGCTTGTAGTAATCGATGATACGCCCGGGTGTGCCGATCAGCAGGTCGACGCCATCCTGGAGCGTTTTGCGCTGCTTGTCGTAGTCGGTGCCGCCAAATGCGAGCCCGATTTTAAGGCCGGTGTGTTTGCCGAGCTCCTCGGCATCGTTGGCTATCTGGACCGCGAGCTCGCGCGTGGGTGCCAGGGCAAAGACGCGCGGCTGGCGGGTCTTGCCCGTATCAACCTCGCTGGTCATCAGGCGCTGATAGGCGGCAATCAGGAACGCGGCAGTCTTGCCCGTCCCAGTCTGCGCCTGGCCTGCCACGTCACTGGGCTGGAGCGCGATAGGCAACGTGCTGGCCTGAATAGGGGTACAGAACTCGAATCCCGCGTCGCGAATACCCGCGTGGATGGATTCGTGAAGCTCAAGCGAGTCGAATCTGAGGTCGCTCAGATGGTTTTCAGACATAAAAATAGAACCAGGAAATATGCGTTAAATGCTTGCAAAATGGCTCGCGAAACGGTCAAATTGGCCTTAATTCGACGCGACACTCGTCGCACCTGTCAGTTTCGCTATTCATCGATCCGGAAATAAGCCGGAAAATAACCGGAATTCATCGGCTGCAAAGCTGCGACATATTGCCTGATAGAAAAGGCAGCGTCACCCGTTTTCGAAATGTTCGTTCCCAAGCGTGGCTTGTAGCGGGCAATTCCACACCCAAAGTAGATATTTTTTTAAGGAGCTAGCCGGTGAGCGACAAGATTGTGCACACCTCGGACGCGGCATTTGATGCCGATGTATTACAAAACAGCAAAGCAGTATTGCTCGACTTCTGGGCCGAATGGTGCGGCCCGTGCAAGATGATCGCGCCGATGCTTGATGAAGTTGCGGATAAGTACGAAGACAAGCTCGACGTGGTCAAGCTCAATGTCGACGAGAACCCGAATGTGGCGCAGAAGTTCGGTATTCGCAGCATTCCTACGTTGATTCTGTTTAAGGATGGCGACGTGCAGGCGCAATTGATGGGAGCGATGCCTTTGCGTCAGCTCGAAGAGTTTCTGGACACTAATCTGTGAGAGGGTACTTGGGTACTTCAAATAAAACACGCCCGAACAAGACGGGCAACAAAGGGAAGGGAAATCCGAATCGCCGCAGGCGTCGTCGGCCGTCTCCTGACATGTATCCCGACGACGAGGGTAGCCTCGAGGTAATTCCGCCCGAGCAACTCGAGGCCAGCAAGAACGTGATGAACCTGACGGAGCTCAAAACCCGTCCGGCCGCCGCGCTTGTGGAACTCGGTGAATCGCTCGGCGTCGAGAATATGGCGCGTTCGCGCAAGCAGGACATCATCTTCTCGATTCTCAAGGCACACGCTGCCAAGGACGAAGACATCTACGGTGATGGTGTCCTTGAGATTCTGCAGGATGGCTTCGGCTTCCTGCGCTCGTCGGACAGTTCGTATCTTGCCGGTCCTGACGATATCTACGTCAGCCCCAGCCAGATCCGGCGTTTCAACCTGCGAACCGGTGACACGGTCTCAGGCCTGATTCGTCCGCCCAAGGACGGTGAGCGTTACTTTGCGTTGCTCAAGGTGGGTGAGATCAACCACGATGCTCCCGAGAACGCACGCACCAAGGTTTTGTTTGAAAACCTGACGCCGCTGTTTCCGAACGACCGCCTGGTGCTCGAACAGGGCAACGGCAGCACCGAAGACCTCACGGCGCGCATCATCGACATGGTCGCGCCGATCGGTAAGGGTCAGCGTGGCCTGATCGTATCGCCGCCGAAAGCCGGTAAGACGATGCTCCTGCAGAACATCGCTTCAGCCATCTGCGCCAACAACCCGGAAGTCGACCTCATGGTATTGCTCATCGACGAGCGCCCTGAGGAAGTGACCGAGATGGAGCGCACTGTTCGTGGCGAAGTCGTATCGTCGACGTTTGACGAGCCGGCCAGTCGACACGTCCAGGTTGCAGACATGGTTATCGAAAAGGCCAAACGCCTCGTCGAACACAAACGCGACGTCGTTATCCTGCTCGACTCGATTACTCGTCTCGCGCGTGCGTACAACACGGTCGTGCCAAGCTCCGGCAAGGTGCTGACTGGTGGTGTCGATGCCAATGCACTGCACCGTCCGAAGCGTTTCTTCGGTGCTGCACGCAACATCGAAGAAGGCGGCAGCCTGACGATTCTCGCCACGGCCCTGGTGGACACGGGTTCCAAGATGGACGAAGTGATCTACGAGGAGTTCAAGGGCACCGGCAACATGGAGATCCACCTGGATCGCCGCATTGCCGAGAAGCGTGTCTTCCCGGCGATTAACATCAATCGTTCGGGTACGCGTAAGGAAGAGTTGCTCACTGAGGACGCTGAGTTGCAGAAGATGTGGATCCTGCGAAAGGTCCTCCATCCGATGGATGAACTCGCCGCGATCGAGTTCCTGCTGAACAAGTTGCAGGATACGAAGACGAACGCGAAGTTCTTCGAGGCAATGAAACGCTAGAATCCAACGGGGCCTTCGGGCCCCGTTTTTCGTTACCGCTTCGCCAGCCAGCGGCGCGCCTCGAACTCGTCTGTGAACAGTCGGCCATTCACCAGGCCCCGATTCAAAAGCACTGTTTCCGCCAATTCTGACATCTCGTACGCAGCAGGATTCAACTGCGCCCAGGCGACGCGGTGGTCAACGGTGACGCCTGCGTCCAGGAAAATTGCCTGGTGGTCGATCGCATCGGCCAGTGTCAGTGGCCGGTCCAGGTAGGACAGGCCCAATATCGAGTAACAGCTATGCTTCGCGCAGGCTGCCACGATGTCCTTCCACATTTGCGTGGACGATTCCCTGTCGAGCGAGCCTTTTACCCGCACCTCGATCGTTGATTGTATGTGCTCGATTGAATATTGACCGTCCATACGATGAGTTTAGTATTTACGACCGGTTTTTCCACCCGATGCGGTCTATCGAGATAGGGCAAAAACGCCTGGTTCACGATAGGGGAATCATAATGTTGAAAAAACACATATTTGGCGCGGTCATCCTGGGTGTAGTCTTGTTGGCACCCCTCACGACCGTGTCTGCATCCGGATGGAAGCATAATAAGGCGTCTACGTGCGAGCGCACGGCTGAGACAATGTTGCAGGCTTGCCGGTATGCACGTTTCCCTCCGCTAAATTTGCCATCAGCTGCCCGTAAGACGGCGTTGGCTCGGGAAATCGGTCGGATCTCAGCCGAGATTCTTGAAAATGCACCGCCCCGTGAGATTGCTCACTGCGCGTCCAGGAACGTGACCTGACCGTCTTCCATCGAGTACACGGCACCGACTATTGTCACTTCTCCGGAATCGGCGAGTTCTTCAAGAATGATGGGGTCGTGGCGCAGCTGCTCGACAGCGTGTCGCACGTTGGCAAGGACGGCTTCTCCCAGGGGCGCCGACTCGTCCCTCCTGAGCAGGGATTCAACGGCAGGTCGAATCCGGTCAACGATGGCTCGCAGGTTGGGCGAACGATGCACCTGCTCGCGACGAAGTTCTTTTAGTGTCGCTTCCACTGCGCCACAATTCTGGTGACCGAGCACGACGACCAGCCTTGTGCCGAGCTGGGAGACTGCGTATTCGACGCTGCCGACCTGCGATGGTGCGACGACATGACCGGCGACGCGGATAACAAAGAGGTCCCCGTGACCCTGGTCAAAAACCAGCTCGACCGGAACGCGCGAGTCCGAGCACGCGAGGACGACAGCGAACGGATTTTGTCCGTCGACGAGACCTGTACGTTGTGCACGGGTGACCGATTGCCTGGCTTTACCGTCTTCAGAAGCGAAGCGGCGGTTGCCTTCGCGCAGGCGTTTGAGGGCATCAGCAGCTGAGATCATCGGTAGACATTACCACCGATGAAGGAATACCGGAGTGCCTGCTTGGAAAAGCGTTTGTTCCATTGGCAGTTCCACGTAGCCATCGGTGCCGGACAGTGCAGTGAAGTCACCGGATGTATTGGTCTTGACGGGTATGGCGAGGACCTGGCCGGCCGTACTCGAGACGAGGCGTACTGGCTGGAAGCAGGTTAGCTCCGGCTTGAAGGTGACATCCGATGCGAGCGACGCAAACTCCGGTGTTTCGGCAGTTCTTGCAGATGCTTTGGCGAGCGCCGGGATCACGTATTGCCGGCAGCACACCAGCGCCGAAACGGGGTTGCCCGGGAGGGCAAATACCGCCTGTCCATCGGGGCCGGAACCAAACCACATAGGTTTGCCGGGTCGCTGGCTGATCTTGTGAAACTTCACTCTTACGCCGAGCTCGTCCAGTACCTCGGGGACGTAGTCGGCTTTGCCCATCGACACGCCACCGCTCAAAATCACGACATCTGCTTCATCGAGGTGTGTGGCAATGCGTTCCCTGAGCAAGGGTCGTTCATCCACCAGGTGATCGTGCTCACAGTCAGGATAGCCATGCTGCGCAAGCAGCGCCTGGATCGCCGGGCCGTTCGACAGGCGCACCTGGTGCGGTTCAATGGCTTCGCCGGCCGCAACGAGTTCATTGCCCGTCGAGATGACGCGTACAGTGGGCGAGCGACTGACATCGACATGGGTCAGCCCGGCCGACGCGATGACGGCGATGTCCATCGGCGATATGCGCCTACCCGGGACGAGCAGCTGGCTGCCCGCTGTGTGGTCGGATGCACGGGGATGAATGAACTGCTGTGCCTCAGCCTCGTAGCCGTCTTCGAGTGTTGCGACGCCGTCGCCGGTCGAAATGCGCTCAATCGGAATGATGCAGTCAGCATTCACGGGCAGTGACGCGCCCGTCATGATTTCCACGCATTTTCCCGGCTCCAGTTCAACGGCGGCATCGCCAGCCATCTGCGTTGACTGCACCGGAAATTGCCGGGCTCCGTTCGTAAAATCTTCGTGCGCGATCGCAACGCCGTCCATCATGACGCGATCAAATGGTGGTTGGTCTCGTTCGGCCTTTACGACCTGCCGCAGTACGCGGCCCTCGGCTGCGCGCAATGCGATCGACTCGATTGCGAGTTCCGGCATCGCTGCCAGGACCCTGTCGAGCGCCTCGGCTATCGTCAGCACGGTTTAAGCGTTCTCCCGCGCAATCGCGCGGTGGCCGATATCTCGCCGGATGTAGACGTCTTCCCAGTCGATCTTGTCGGCGGCGGCGTAGGCATCCTGTGCGGCGTCTGCAACCGTATCGCCCAGGCCGACGACACAGAGTACGCGCCCGCCGCTGGTCGTCACAGCATCGCCATTGGCTGCCGTGCCGGCGTGGAAGACTTTTTGAGTATCGCTGTCTGCGCCGTCCAGCCCGCTAATCACCTTGCCCTTGGCGTAGCTTGCGGGATACCCGCCTGCGGCCATCACCACGCCAAGTGCCGCGCGCGTGTCCCAGACGGCTTTGCGTTCCTGCAGGTCACCCTCCAGCGTAGACAGGCAAATGTCGACGAGGTCGGACTTGAGGCGCGCCATGATCGGCTGCGTCTCCGGATCACCCATGCGGCAATTGAATTCGATGACCCTGGGTGTGCCGTCGGCCATGATCATCAGGCCGGCGTACAGGAACCCGAGATAGGGCGTGCCGTCGGCTTTCATGCCATCCAGCGTCGGTCGGATAACTTCATCCATGATCCGGGCTTCGATGTCCGGTGTGACAACCGGCGCCGGCGAATAGGCCCCCATACCGCCTGTGTTCGGCCCGGTATCACCTTCGTCGCGCGCCTTGTGGTCTTGAGACGTGGCCATCGGCAGGATGGTGTCACCGTCCGTGACCACGATGAAACTCGCTTCCTCGCCTGCCAGGAACTCCTCAACAACGATTCTCGCCCCGGCCTCGCCAAAGCTGCCGCCGGCGAGCATGTCGGTCGCGGCCTGTTCAGCTTCATTCAGCGTCATCGCCACGATGACGCCTTTGCCTGCGGCAAGGCCGTCGGCCTTGATAACAATTGGCGCGCCCTGTTCTCGAATGTAGGCGAGTGCGGGCTCGAGCTCGGAGAAATTCTGGTAGTCAGCTGTCGGGATCTTGTGCCGGGCCAGGAAGTCCTTGGTAAACGCTTTCGAGCCTTCGAGTTGCGCCGCAGCTGCCGTCGGACCGAAGCAAGGCAGGCCGAGCTCTTTGAAGCGATCGACGACGCCGGCGACCAGCGGTGCTTCGGGGCCGACAATACTCAGGCCGATTTCTTCGTCCTGTGCCAGCTTTGCGAGCGCCTCGATATCGTCCGATGACACGTCGACGTTGCGGACCTTATCCTCGCGCGCCGTGCCCGCATTGCCCGGTGCGACAAGAACCTCGTCCACCCTGGGTGACTGGGCGCATTTCCAGGCCAGTGCGTGTTCGCGGCCGCCGGAGCCAATGATCAGGATATTCATCAGTGCCGGAAGTGTCGCATGCCCGTGAAGACCATGGCGAGACCGTGCTCATTGGCCGCGTCGATGACCTCCTCATCGCGCATCGAGCCACCCGGCTGGATGATTGCCGATATACCTGTTTCTGCTGCAGCGTCGATGCCGTCGCGGAACGGAAAGAACGCGTCGGAGGCCATGACCGAGCCGCTTACTTCGAGGCCCTCATCGGCGGCCTTGATGGCGGCAATCTTCGTCGAGTAGACACGACTCATTTGGCCGGCACCAACACCGATAGTCATGTTGTCCTTGCAGAAAATAATGGCATTGGACTTCACGTACTTTACGACGGTCCAGGCAAACAGCATGTCGTTGATCTGCTCGGGCGTGGGCGCTTTCTCGGTGACGACTTTCAAGTCTTCGGCCGTGATCACACCGAGGTCACTCGTCTGCACGAGCAAGCCACCGGAGACTTTCTTGAAGTCAAAACCTGTAGGCGGGGCCTTGGCCCCGAATTCACCTGTCTCGAGCACTCTGACATTCTTCTTGGCGGCGCAAATCTCTGCCGCATCGGCGGCGATTTCCGGTGCGATGATTACTTCGACAAACTGCCGGTCAATGATCGCCCTGGCCGTGCCTGCGTCAAGCGGCCGGTTGAATGCGATGATGCCGCCGAAAGCCGAAGTCGGGTCGGTCTTGAATGCCCTGTCGTAGGCTTCACCAATGTCGCCAGCAACGGCAACGCCGCAGGGATTTGCGTGCTTGACGATTACGCAGGCCGGATTTGCGAACTGCTTGACGCAATCGAGAGCCGCATCGCTGTCCGCAATGTTGTTGTACGAGAGTGCCTTACCCTGGAGTTGCCTGGCCGCAGCAAGCGATCCCGGTGCAGCTTGCTGGTCGATGTAAAACGCTGCTTGCTGGTGCGGGTTCTCGCCATAGCGGAGATTTTCGGAGATGCCACCCGAATACAGGAAGCGCTCGCCGAGTACGTCATCGCCAAGCGATCCAGACAGGTATTTTGTGATGGCCGTATCGTAGCTGGCTGTGTGTGCATAGGCATTCGCGGCCAGGCGGCGACGATCATCGATCTTGAGTCCGTCGCCCTTTAGTTTTTCGAGCACGGATTCGTAGTCATCCGGGCTAACGCAGACCGCGACACCGTCGTGGTTCTTACTGGCTGCACGAATCATGGCCGGACCACCGATATCAATGTTCTCGATAGCATCGTCGATCGTGGCATCGTCGCGGGCGATCGTCTGTTCAAACGGGTAGAGGTTCACCACCAGCAAATCGATCGGCTCGATGTTGTGTTCTTCCATGACCGCTTCGTCAGTACCACGGCGCCCGAGGAGTCCGCCGTGAATGACCGGGTGCAAGGTCTTGACGCGACCGTCCATGATCTCGGGGAAACCGGTCTTCTCAGAGACTTCGATGACGTCCAGCCCCGCGTCACGCAGTTGCCGGCAGGTGCCACCTGTTGACAGTACTTCGACGCCGAGTTCGGCGAGGCCCTGTACAAAAGGAACCAGTCCACGCTTGTCAGAAACACTGACCAGCGCGCGTCTTACATTGAACATGTCTAATCCTGGGGGAGGGTTACTGAATAATTGAATACGATCTGAGTTTCTTTCGCAGGGTGCCGCGGTTAATGCCGAGAATGCCGGCAGCCTCGCTCTGGTTGCCACGCGTGAAATCCATTACGGCTTTGAACAGCGGCCGCTCTACCTCGCCGATGACGAGGTCGTACAGTTCACCCGGGCGATCGCCATTGAGCGTGGCGAAATACTGGTCGAGTGCGTCTTCGGTGTGTTCACAGAGCGGTTTCTTGTTGGACTTGAGGTCTTTCTTTTTCTTTTTTTTCTGTGCCACGTTGGTCCATCCCCAAGAAGTACTGCTTCGTTAAGCGTATTTGTTCCGAAGCGCTGTCAACACGCACCACCTGATGCCGATATTCTTCGGCGTCTTCCAGGTTTTCGCAGTACCAGGTCAGATGTTTGCGGGCCACTCGGACACCGGTGGTTTCCCCATAAAACCGGTGTAACTCGTCCAGGTGGCCGAGCATAGTAGCACGCAATTCACGAATTTCTAGCTGTGTATTTTCCGCAGCGGGATCGAGTGCAGACTGGAGTTCGCGAAAGATCCACGGTCGTCCCTGCGCACCACGTCCGATCATCAAGCCATCAGCATTCGTTAGGCGCAGAACTTCAAGCGACTTCTCAACAGTTGTTATGTCGCCATTGGCGATGACGGGGATTTCAACATTCTCCTTAACGCGCGCAATTGTCTCGTATTCAGCGTCACCTTTGTAACGATCTGCGCGCGTGCGGCCGTGAATCGCGAGCGAGCGGACACCGCTCTCCTGCGCAATCTTTCCAATCTGGACCGCGTTGCGGTGGTCGCGGTCCCAGCCTGTTCGAAACTTAAGGGTGACCGGGACGTCCACAGCCTTGACCACCGTATCGAGGATTTCAGCGACGAGTTTTTCATCGCGCAACAGGGCCGAGCCGGCTGCTTGTCTACAGACCTTTTTCGCCGGGCAGCCCATATTGATGTCGATGATCTGTGCACCGCGAGAGACACAAGCCTGAGCGGCCACCGCCAGCTGGTCGGCGTCCGAACCGGCAATCTGTACAGCGACAGGCTCGGCATCGAGGTCGAGGTCGAGCCGAAATCGCGATTTCGGGGTTTGCCACAGGCTGGTATCGGCGGTGGTCATCTCCGACGTCGTCATGCCGGCACCATAGCGACGACAGATGCGCCGAAATGGTGCATCGGTCACGCCCGCCATGGGTGCGAGTACGAAGGGACTGGGGAGCGTGTAAGGGCCTATACGCAGCGGCTGAAAATGCGCGGCCATTCTACTTGAAGCCGTCGTCCTTGCAGCGCAGCAGGCCATCGGTGGTGCGATAGCAAGCCCTGAGCCGGAAGCCGGCGGTGGCTTCGGCGGGCGACTCGATCGTGATGACCGCCTCAAACGTATTGCCTGGCTGTACCAGTTTGCGGGGATCGAGATCGTTCGGCAGGTAATCAGCGGGATCGAGAACACGACTACCTATCGTCTCCTCGAAGCGATCGGTGAGCGATATTCCAATCAGCGGGTAGGGCAGAGGGCTTTCGGACTTGTTACCGAGTCGCGAGTAGATTGTCAGTCCTTCGTCGCCTTCCTCTGTGCCTTTGGCCACTTCAAAGCGCCAGCCGGTGATATCCCATGCGGGCGAAATTGGTTGCCCAACCGCGCGGTAGAGGGGTCCAACCGCGTTGTTGAAAGCCGGGATGGTTGCGAGCGTCTCGCGCGACTGGTGTACGTACTGTGCGGCGAACACCAGAAGGAGTGCGACGATGCCACCGACCAGGCCGTAGCGACGGCCACCTGTGGTCACGGGTTGCTCGGCCTCACTGTTCGCCGCAACCGAACCCGCCAGTAAAGCAGCTGTCGCCGTGTCGATCTCGGGTTTGTCGAGAGTATCGGCGGAGCGGAAAGCCTCGCCCTCCATGATGATCGTTTCGAAGCCCGCACTGGTGTCCTTGAGGGATTCCGCGGCCTCGTAATCTTCTGATGCATCACGGTCTTCGGCTAATATCGCTTCGCCAGCATCCCCGGGAATGATAATCGTTGACGCGAATCCGTCCTCGTCTTCGATCGCAAGTGCCAGCAGATCCTGATCGATCTGCATGTTGATTGTCTGTTCCTCTTCGGTCAATGGGGGCACGAAGTGCCCGCCCGAAGTGTCTTCATCGTCGGCCTGCTCGGGCGCCTTGCTGGATTCTTCCTCAAACGCCTCGTCGGGATCTTCATCCAGTTCTGCTTCAGGGTCTTCCTCGATTTCCTCCAGATCCTCGTCGAGTTCGTCCTCGAGATCGTCGTGGAGTTCCTCCAGGTCGTCCTCAAGCTCATTCCCGGGGTCAAACTCGAATTCCGATTCCAGGTCCCCGGTCGTTTCTTGTTCCTCAGCTTCCTGGTCGACAATGTCGTCATCGTCATCGTCATCGTCATCGATCAAATCGAGCTGCGTGATGTCTTCGGACAGCGGTTCGAGGTTTTCCTCGTCAACTTCGTCGACGAGTTCTTCGTCGAGCAGGTCCTCGAGCTCCAGGTCTTCCTCGCTACTTTCTTTTAGCAGTTCATCGAGGTCGACTTCCTCATCGGCTGCGGCGTCGATTTCCGCCTTCACGGTCTCATGCATTCCGCTCAGGTCGATGCCCATGGCTTCCGCTTGCAGCGCAAACTGGGAATCCATGTCGAGCGGTTCGTCGATGCCGTCTGGCTCAGCCGGAATCTCGAGTTCGTCGAGTTCCGTCTCCAGGTCGGACTCAAGCTCGGGCTCTACTTTCGCAACGACTTCGGGATCCTCGTCGGTCTCGTCGTGGAGTTCCTCGTCAAGTTCGTCGTCGACTTCTTCGTCTGCTGGTGCAGCAACGGCTACTGCGAGGTCTTCGAATTCTCCGAGTATGTCGCTCCACTCGTCAGGCTCGCTCAGGTCCAGGTCTGTCTGCGGGTATTCCTGGGCAGCTTCCCCTGATTCCTCGTCAATGGATTCCTCGGCCGCGGCTTGCGGTCCGAAGTCTCCCTCGACATTACCATCGTCATCCAGACCAAAGTCGTCAGGCAGCTGTGTGTTGTCATCGAATCGAATCTCGTCGACAGACGTGCGCGAGAACTCAAGTGGTGGTTCTTCAAAAATTTCCGGCGAATCGACGACGGCTGGTGTCTTTGTAAGAAACTGGTCCACCGGTGTCGGTGACTCGTCGAGGAATTCGTCTATAACAAGGTCCGCACCCGCAACTTGTACCGGTGTCTTGACAGGTATTTCATCGGCAGCCGCATCGCCGATCTCGTCATCGTCCAGGACACGCCATTCGACGCCCGTATCCTCTATCCGAATATCGGATCCGGCCAGCTCGTCGAGGGTCTTCAAAAGGGCGGCACTCTGCTCGGCCGAAATCGAGACGGGCAGGCCGTCGGACGGCGGGTCTTCCGGTTTGAGTTCAGGCACCGCTGCGTCAGCGCCGGTTTCCTGTGGTGCGGCCTGTTCAGGCAGCGATTCTGACAGGTAGGAGAGCGCGTTGAATGCATTACCGCAGCCACCGCAACGGACCTTGCCGGCGGCTTGCTTCAGTACTTCGGCAGTCACGCGAAACGCGGTGCTGCAATCAGGGCATTGCGTATACATCTGGTCTTTCTACCGTTTCCAACCCGTCAATCGTGACCATGTCTGGCCATCCTGCTCCCTGAATTCGGGCTCATCGAACTCGATCCAGGGCCTGTACGCCTGCATTACCTCGTCGGCTTGTTCACATAATACGCCCGACAACGCAAGCATACCGCCCCGCGCCAGCAGAGATGTGATGGAATCGGCAAACTGGACAAGCGGTCCGGCGAGAATATTGGCCACGACAACGTCGAATTGGCCTTCGATACCTTCCGGGCTGTCCGTGATGCTGAGATTGTCAGCGATTCCGTTGTCAGCGGCGTTCTGGCCGGTGGCGGTGACCGCCTGTGGATCGATGTCCATGCCGGTTGCAGAGCGGCACCCCAGTTTCAGCGCCGCGATGGCCAGGACGCCCGAGCCGCAGCCGTAGTCGAGTAGAGTTTTGCCCTCGAGTTCGACGCCGTCCAGCCACTCGAGACACATCGCGGTGGTTGGGTGGGTGCCAGTGCCAAAAGCAAGTCCGGGGTCGAGGTGCACAATGACTGCATCGTCCGCTGCAACGTTTTCGCCAGTTGGGCAGATCCACAGACGCGACCCAAACTGCATCGCACCAAAGTCCTTCAGCCATTCGCGCTCCCACTCACGGTCGGCCAGTTCTTCGACATGATGTTTCGGGATTTGCTCAAGACCCAGGCCGGTCGCGAGTGCACGGCGGAATGCATCCATGTCCGTTTCGTCGGAAAAAAGGCCTGTAATGCGGGTATTCGACCAGAGCGGCGTCTCGCCCGGTCCCGGTTCAAGTACCGGATCGTCGCCCGCATCGGACAGCGTGACCGAGCACGCGCCGAGCCGTGAGAAGAGGTCCTCAACGGTTGCGGGGTCCAGGGCTTCCAGGTCCATGACGAATTGCCGCCATTGCACCGTTGTCGTGCTCCGTCAGGTTAGCCCGAGGCGTTTCTCGAGATAATGAATATCAGTACCACCGGCCTGGAATGCAGCGTGCTGGAATATTTCCTGGTGCAGCGGGACGTTGGTCTTGATGCCTTCGATAACGATCTCGGACAGCGCATTTTTCATCCGTGCAAATGCCGCGTCGCGGTCCTCGCCATGCGCGATCAGCTTGCCGATCATCGAGTCGTAGAACGGTGGTACCTTGTAACCGCTATAAACATGACTCTCCATGCGAATGCCGGGTCCGCCGGGTGAATGCCACAGTGTGACGAGCCCGGGCGACGGCATGAAGTTCTTCGGATCTTCGGCATTGATGCGACACTCGATCGCATGGCCCTGGATCTTGACGTCATCCTGCCTGATCGACAGGGCCTCGTCGCTTGCAATACGCAGTTGCTCGCGCACGATGTCGACACCGGTGATCATTTCCGTCACCGGGTGTTCGACCTGCAGGCGTGTATTCATCTCGATGAAGTAGAACTCGCCGTCTTCGTACAGGAACTCGAAGGTGCCGGCGCTGCGATAACCGATCTCGAGACAGGCATTAACACAACGTTCGCCGATCCGGTTGCGTTGCTCCTCGGTGATGCCCGGCGCGGGAGCTTCCTCAACAACCTTCTGGTGACGTCGTTGCATCGAGCAATCACGCTCGCCGAGATGAATCGCGTTGCCGTGTGTGTCAGCGAGAATCTGGAACTCCACGTGGCGTGGCGTCTCGAGGAATTTCTCCATGTACACGACATCGTTAGCAAAAGCGGCTCGCGCTTCGGCCTTGGTGACCGTGATTGCGGCAATCAGTGATGCTTCCGTATGCACGACGCGCATGCCTCGTCCACCGCCGCCACCCGATGCCTTAATAATGATCGGGTAGCCGATTTCACGAGCGAGGCGCATGTTCTCGTCGGGATCGTCGCCAAGAGGACCGTCCGATCCGGGAACGCAGGGCACGCCGGCTTTCTTCATCGCACGAATGGCCGAGACTTTGTCACCCATCAGGCGGATTGAATCTGCCTTGGGTCCGATGAACGTGAAGCCGCTCGATTCACAGCGCTCTGCAAAATCAGCATTCTCGGACAGGAAGCCGTAGCCTGGATGGATGCCTGTGGCATCCGTTACCTCAGCCGCGCTGATGATCGCGGGCATGTTGAGGTAGCTCTCGCTGGACTGCGGCGGCCCGATACAGACGGTCTCATCTGCGAGCAGCACGTGCTTAAGATTATTGTCTGCGGTCGAGTGAACCGCGACGGTCTTGATGCCCATCTCGCGGCAGGCGCGTAACACACGAAGTGCGATCTCACCGCGATTGGCAATTACAATTTTTTCCAACATGTCAGCGGACTCGCTTAGTCACCAGCGCGTTGGTCGATCACGAACAATACTTGTCCGAACTCGACGGGCTCGCCATTCTGGATTCGAATCGATTTGACGACGCCGGAGACGTCGGCTTCGATCTGGTTCATCATCTTCATTGCCTCGATGATGCAAAGAGTGTCGCCTTCATTGACGCGATCGCCGACCTGTACGTAAGGCGCGGCGCCTGGTGACGATGCGGCGTAGTAGGAACCGACCATCGGAGCTGTCACCTCGTAACCGTCCTCTTCGACGACCTCAGCTGGTGCTTCAGCAGGTGCGGCGACCGCTGCCGGTGCTGCAGGAGCCGCTGCGACCACCGGCGCTGCGGCAGGCGCATGCGCATGCGCGGAGTAACGACTGATTCTTACCGATTCCTCTCCCTCGGTAATCTCGATTTCCGCAATGCCCGATTCATCCAGTAACTCGATCAGCTTTTTTACT